>Ga0184627_10000049_pt1 | contig 67630 bp, 46 predicted proteins | sample PLM3_127_b1_FD_133150 | JGI IMG/M metagenome (GOLD analysis project Ga0184627, IMG submission 133150) | Groundwater sediment microbial communities from an aquifer in East River, Colorado, USA - PLM3_127_b1 | ecosystem: Environmental > Terrestrial > Soil > Riparian zone | place: USA: East River... | reverse complement strand
TCTATCCTGAAGGGTACCGGCGAACTTCCCGGCGTCACCTATGAATCAATCACCTACGAAGGCTACGGCCCCGCCGGAGTGGCCCTCATGCTCCAAGTCATGACCGATAATAAAAACCGCACCGTCGCCGAAGTTCGTCACATGTTAACCAAGTGGGGCGGGAATCTGGGCTCAACCGGAGCCGTGGCCTGGATGTTTCACAAAAAGGGCGTTATCGTTATCGAACTGAACGCCACCACCGAAGCCGCATTGATGGATGTCGCTCTCGATGCCGGCGCCGAAGATATCTCGAGCGACACCGGTTCATTTGAAGTAGTGACTCTGCCCGATGCTCTTGAAGATGTCCGTGCTGCCATTGAGAAAAAAGGCATCAAGATTGTCAGCGCCGAAATTACAATGCAGCCCTCCAACATGGTCAAACTTACGACCGAAAAAGATGCCAACGCCATGCTCCGGCTTTACGAAGCGCTCGAAGATATGGATGACGTCCAAAAAGTCTACGCCAATTTTGATATTGAGCAGTCGCTCCTCGAAAAAGTTGCTTAATTGAGTAGGTCGAAACCCCTGCGGTTTCGACAACAACGCTACGATTGGACCCCTCATTTTTGGCTAAAAATGAAGAAAATTGGGTTCGTTTTGTAATAATTAACATCTTTACTTTTTGTGATTTTCCCGTTGAAAAGTCCACTCTTCTGGCCGGAAACCTAACCCCCCGGCCCCCTTCCCTGAAGAGGAAGGGGGAGGTAGAAATTGGGTTCGTTTTGCAATATTTTTATTTTCGCTGTGATAATTTGTAGTGAAATTGGTGGAGCGTTTTCGGCTTCTCTGGTACAGGCCGATTATATTTAAGTTATTAGCAGGCATAATTCTACTCGCTTTACAAATGGGTACAGGCGGGTAAATTGCAGTAGTTTGGTGGGGAATTTGACGGGGAGGGAATCCAACAGTACAATGAAGCACATTTTAGAAAACATCGACGGCCTCCTCATCGACCTCGACGGCGTCGTTTACATCTCCAACCAAGCCATCCCCGGCGCTGCCGAAGCCATAACCCGACTCAAATCAAAAAATATTCCACACCGCTTCGTCACCAACACAACTACGATGTCGCAGGATTCCCTTCATAAAAAAATGGTCGGAATGGGATTGCCGATTGAGAAACACGAAATCATCAGCGCCGTCCAGGCGGCTGTTTTGTTTTTGAGAGATCCGGTCGCCCACAGCTTGCTGTGGGATCGGAAAATCGAGCACCCGCCTTCGTGTTATCTCGTCCTCACCGATGACTGCAAAAAAGATTTCGTCGAATTCAAACAGACCGACCATAACCCTGACTACATCGTGATCGGCGACCTCGATCAAAAACTGGGAGGCTGGACCTACCCCCTCCTCAACAAAATCTTCAACCTTCTCATCACCGGCTCGAAAATGATCGCCCTCCACAAAGGAAAATTCTGGCAGACCGACCAGGGCTTGACTCTCGATATAGGCGTCTTCGTTGCCGGCTTGGAATACGTCACCGGCCAGACAGCGACCGTCATCGGCAAACCCTCCAAGACATTCTTCGAAATGGCGCTAAAAGACCTTGGCGTCCCCGCCAAACGCGCCGCCATGATAGGCGATGATTTGGACAACGACATCGCCGGCGCCCAAGCCGTCGGCATGAAAGCCATCCTCGTCAAAACGGGGAAGTACCGGAAGGAACTGGTGAAGAAGTCGATGGTGAAGCCGGATACGGTGGTGGAGGGGATTGCTTATTTTTCAGAATTACGTTAAAATATGAATGAGGAGGCAATGTTTATGCGTATCAATGTCATAATAGTGATTCTTACTGGTGCTTCTATTTTATTTGGATGTACAGATTCAGAGGATCGATATCAATTAATTGAAAAGAAAGACGGACAAGTAGTTCGTTTAGACAAAAAAACTGGTGGGATGGCAATTTTGAATGGCGAAGGTTTAGTCGGTGTCAATGAACCTACTGAGTCGTCGAAACTTTTAGAGCCCATTGATTGGGGTCACATTGCAATGAAGCAAAGCGGCATAGATTCAGTCTACCTTTCTACGATTTGGCGTGAAGAAAGAGTGTTTTACAAACTGCGGATAATCCCAGTTCCAAAGAACTTCAATTCTTACGGTTCCTTTGACACACTTTTCATTTTGTTTTTTTATGATGAGCATGGGTTTAAAATGATTGAGGAAGGTGTTGTCGGTAGCTCTTTATTAAGATATGTTGACAGCCTCGGCGTGGCAAATGGACTTTCCGCAAATTCATCATTTATTGGCAGCAGGGAATTATATTCAAACTTGGGCTCATGGAGCCTTAGATTGAAATTCTGATGTAAAACTGAAGACAAATCGACACTTAGGGCCAAAGAAATACTTATCTATGGAAAACTTAGAATAGTGTGGCGTTTTTTGAAGCATATTTTGATGAAAGCGGAACCCACAAGGGCTCACCAATTATGGTTGTGGGTGGAGCAATGGCGAGACACTCATCGTGGGTTGCAATTTGTGCAAAATGGGAGAGTGTACTCAAAAAATATAATATTCAATACTTTCATGCCACTGACGTAAATAACCGCCGCCGACAATTCAAAGAGTGGGATGATAAACGAAGTGTCGCGTTTTATACTAAACTGTTGAAAATTCTCCAGGAGGAGACACTCTTAACTATAGGAATAGCCATAGAACTTAGTACTTACGAGAAAGTTCTATCAGAGTTTAGGGGTATGACGATAAGTCCCTATCAATTTTGTCTTAAGGGGTGTGCATATACAGTTAGCTCTATAGCGACTCACAAAAAATATATGCAACCTGTTTCCGTAGTCTTTGAAAAGGGGCAAAAAAGAAATCCCCGTAATCTAATTGACATCAATTGGCTCTGCGAAAATGAAAACGATAAAGGAAAATCCAAGATAAATAAGATTTCCTTCGCGGACAAAAAAGAGGCAACTCCCTTACAAGTGGCAGACTTACTGTCATACGAATTTTTTAGGTTCTATTCAGTTGGTGGACAAGAATACAGCCAATTTCGTTTTCCCTTGCGAAGTCTTGCTAAGCATATTAAAGTTCACAAGGGTGTCCTAATGGGAGAAACGCTTATTCGCGAAGGATTGCAGATTTATAACCGAAAGCCCTGGTGTTAAGTTTCGATTCTGTCATATTAATTACAACTCAATTTTATCCATAATGCAAGCCCTGAGCCGAGTCCAAGCACCAAAGCCATACGCAATGCAGACTTCACTTCGTCTTTTAGTGCCATTACTTATTAGCTTCCCGAACTTTTAGTACGGTTCTTGTTTCGCGGTCAAAGCGAAAGGTCCTTGGGGCATTAGTCTTCCTTAAAATATATATAAAGCAATCCAACGCTTAAACAACCGAGAGCGACCCACCAATAGATGTAGAAGAGCAATGGCAAAATAATAAAATTGGCGATGATAAAGTGTATCGAAACTGTCCGACCACCGATTCTCATTTTCCCTCTTTCTTTAAGAATAAATAAGTTAATAGCGGTACTCGGCTGGGTGACCCACCATTAAAGTTTGTTCCTGCCAAATTCTAAATCGTCTTAGAAAACGCCGCGATGTTGATAAACAACCGGCGGATTGGTGACACCCAAAGATCTGCGCACTGGGTTTGTCCTCCCATTGCCCAATAAATCACCCGTCCGGATCCAAAGGTACCTATCAATAGCTGGGGACTTGCGGCCGTAACGCCGTTATAAATGGTTTGAATGTTGGTGCAGAGCGATGTCGGCCTGGCAGTCGTCGCATACCAATATCCGCAAGGATTTGTTATATCAATTGAATCAGGCAAACCGGCGGTGATGGGGTGGTCAAGCTGCTTAAGATATGCCTCGAAGCCGTCATTGTAATTGCCGCCGCTCGTGACTAAACTCAACGAATCAAGAATGACTTGATTGCCGTAATATACAAACCACTCGGTTAGCAGTAGAACTCCGCCGCCATTCACATAGCTTTTCAATCCTTGCTGAACGGAGTCGGGCATGGCGGTAGTATATTCCAATCCGTTTAGGAGAATCACGAGGTCAAAAGCGCTAAAATCGGTACCTTTGTATTCATGGTAGATGCCGCCCAAGGTGACATCAAAGCCAGCCGAATCCAGAATCTTGAATAGCGTATCTTCCGTTCCGTCGTCTTCGAGAATCAGAACTTTGGCAGGCGCCGCAACTGGTGCAGTCGGTTCGTCTTCGCTGCAGCTAAGGACCAACAGAAATGCGAAAGACAATACCAGAATTAAAAATAGAAGTCTACGCAAAACAAACCTCCTTTAGTTATTTTTCCAGGTCGCCCATCCCGCCTCGGCGGGACTGTGGAATCACTACGAAAAATAGGCAGGACTACGAGAGTCCTGCCGTACATCTTAAATCGTCTTCGAAAATGCCGCGATGTTTATGAAAAGCCGTCTGACTTCCGGGCTCCAGATGTCGGGGCCTTCGTATTGGCCGGACATATTCCAATGAATGACTCGCCCAGAGCCGAGAGTTCCAATTGTCATTGCCGCCCCCCCGTAGAATTTGCCGCTATAAAGTAAAGTGTAGTCAGTGGTTTGAGTCCGGGGATTTGGAAAAACCTCTGAATAAGACCAATCTTGTTTGGTGTCAAAGGAATCCGGCACACCGGCAGTGATGGCGTGGTTAGATTCTTTTAGATAAGTTTCAATACCATTGCTGGAACTGGCGAACGATTCTACCGGCAAAATGGAATCCAGAATCAAATTATAATCAAACTGAACAATTGTGTAGCACATCCATTCGGTCACCAAAAGCACTCCGCCGCCGGTGACATAGTTTTTCAAACCCAGTTCCACTGAATCCGGCATTTCAAAGTCATAATCGACACCGTTCAAAAGTATCACTAAATCATAGGCGGAGAAATTGGTGCCGGTATAATTCTGGAATGGTCCGCCCAAGGTAACATCAAAGTTGGCCGAATTGAGAATCTTGAAAAGTGAATCTTCCGTGCCGCCGTCTTCGATAATGAGGACATTAGCCAGAGCAGGAACCGGGGCGGTGGGCTCGTCTTTGCTGCAGCCAAAAACTAACATTATGACTAAAAATGCGAAAAATGCGGTTAACAATAAGCGTTTCAAAATCATACCTCCTTGGAAAGCATCGTTGAAGACAATGATATATGAATGGTAGATATCCACATCGGCAATGTCAAGGCCAATTGGACGACCAACATTTTTCCCCTCTCCCTATGGGGGAGGGTCAGGGGAGGGGTTCACGTCTCACGCAAATTCACTCCAATATCACTACAAAATCCTTGCACTTACCCCTATATGAAGCGGCTATAACTACGTCACATTGCAAGCGGAGAAGTGAAAAAATAAAGATGTTAAATATGACAAAACGAACCCAATTTCGGTTTCAACGGCCCGCAATTGTCACAAAATTCATTAAGTCACAACAAGACAATACATTAGCCGCCCGTATTTTTGATTGACTAATGCCGCTGAACAACTGTATAAATAATGAACAGTTAAGAAAGGCGGACAGTAATGAAAAACTCATGTCAAAGAATTAAAGCGTATGGGGGCGGGATTTGTGTGAGTTTGGTTATCGCATTGTTCTTACTAAGCGGATGCGGCCCGACTTATTCATCGGGCAGTCGAGTATCAACACGAATTGGAGTGTCTGCTTCTTACAGCGAGCTAAACGAATGGGGCGGATGGGGGGTGCATGCCCGCTTCGGGGATGTCTGGTACCCGTACACAGAACCCGGCTGGGCGCCGTTCACATACGGTAATTGGGTCTGGACCGATCGGGGCTGGCTATGGTCTTCTTATGAGCCGTATGGCTGGCTCGTGTTTCACTACGGTAATTGGTATTTCGATGACGAATATGGCTGGTTTTGGATCCCGGGCAATGCCTGGTCACCGGCGCGGGTGAATTGGTATGTCTATGACGATTACGTCTGCTGGGCACCGACGCCGCCCAGAGGAGTTATTTGGCGGGCGCCGTGGGAAACCAATGTCACGGTGGTGTGGACTACCGTAGAGAAAAAGTATTTCTTGCAAGAAAATATCGGGCGACATAAAGTGGCTATCCGGCCGCCATCCAAATCGGGCGAACGATATGTCGTGCGTCATTCACCCGACGCCAAAGTTTTGGTCGAAGTAAGTAACCAGAAATTCGAGAAAATTAAGGTGCAGCGCGAAAAAGTTCAAATGGGAGGGAAAACTTTTTACAAATCCAATTTGTCGAATATGGAAAAAGAGAAGGTCGTGAAATACCGGGGCGAGTTCAAGAAAAGCGATAAACCAAAGCAGGTGCCTCAAAACAAAGATGAAGAAAAAAAGAAAAAGAAGGGTGGCAAGCCCTAAGACAGCTGTCTTTACAGAAGGAATGGACGATGGGTATGCTGGCCCAGGCGGTCAATCAATTCAGACCAAAATCTCTGAAAAAGTCGGTCAGCATACCCTTTGGTAAACCGACTGGTGGCCCACCTATCAGGTAGGTTCCCGTCAAGTCAGAGGCAGACAAGGGTATCTGCCGCTCACAGGAGAGAACAGGAACCTTTTGAATCCTCTCTTGTTGTACATACCAGTGCTTACTGAAAGACCAAAAGGAGTGATTATTTAATGAAGCGTTATTGTATCCCCAGAGTAGCTCGCTGCTGCTCCGGTTCGTAGATATCGTCCCGGGGTATGACGTTAAACTGCCCTAATTGACTGGAACCCACCATAAATGGCGGGCCACCCAAAATAGTTTCTGACCCGTCGGGCACCTTTGTATGACATCACGCTCCGGCGGGTTTTTTATTGATATTTGGTGAACACTGCCCCTTCTTACCTCTATGCGAGTTCTCGGTATTGACCCCGGTTTGAATATCAGCGGCTACAGTATTCTGGAGAGAAATTCAGGTGATATAGAGGTTATCGAGGCCGGAATTCTCAAAACCAATGACAAGCATTCACTGGAAAAACGGCTGGCGGAATTGGGTGCGGAGCTTGGTTCTGTAATCCAGCAGTTCAGCCCGGACGTGATGGCTATTGAAGAACTATACTCCCATTATGATCACCCAAAAACTGCCATAATTATGGGGCATGCCAGAGGGGTGATTCTTTATAAAGCTGCTGAAACCGGTATTGAGGTGGTACCTTACGCCTCGACTCGTATCAAAAAAGCACTCACAGGGAACGGCAGGGCCTCTAAAGAGCAAATGCAGAAGGCCATTCAGTCCTGTCTCAATCTAAATGCGGTGCCGGAGCCTCCGGATGTGGCCGATGCCATGGCCGTGGCGTATTGCCATTTACAGGCGGTAGTTCGTGATTTTACAACTTCCATAAAAAGCAAAAGAGTGGCTGTATGATAAGCCGAATTCACGGAAAGTTGAACAAGGTTACAGACCAGTTTGCTCTGATAGAAAACGGCGGCGTTTTTTACGAAGTGATGGTGCCATCAGCGCTGGCGGAGCGGCTCAAAGACTCCGGCAAAGTGGGGCAGGAAGTCAGTTTTGATACGATTTATTACATCGAAGCCGGCGAAAAGCGCTCAAACTTTTACCCCAAATTAGTGGGCTTCACCGACCCGATAGACAGGGAGTTTTTCTCGCTCTTTACGCAGGTGCAGGGAGTAGGGGTGCGGCGGGCGCTAAAATCATTGGTGCTCCCCATAAAAGAGATTGCCATGGCCATTGAAACTCGCGATTCTGGGAAATTAAGCACGCTTCCCGGCATCGGCGGCAGGCTGGCCGAAAAGATTATAGCGGAACTTCACGGGAAGACGGCGAAATTCGCCTTGTCGAAAGTTGAGGAGCCGTTGGCCAAAGATAGAGCGCATGTGGTGACATCTTTTGATACCGATGCAATGGATGTATTATTGCAACTGCAATACAATCGCCCCGAAGCACAGAGAATGATTGATTCGGCGCTGAAATCGAATCCGGATATCAACAGCACCGAAGAACTGATATCGCACATTTTCAAAAATGAAATGAAAGCCGCGCCGCTTAAGAAACGGGCATAGCCAAATGACACGAGAGAGAATTGTAACACCGGCTCAAGTTGATCCCGAAGAAGATTCGCTGCAGTTATCGCTCCGTCCGAAAACATTGGATGAGTATATCGGTCAGAATGAACTGCGTGGGAAACTTCGCGTGGCCCTCGATGCCGCCAATCAGCGAAAAGAAGCGATCGAGCATATTCTTTTCTACGGTCCGCCCGGATTAGGCAAGACCACATTGGCCCATATTATCGCCCATGAAATGGGGACGAAAATTTATACCACCGCCGGACCAGCCTTGCAGCGGGCCGGCGATTTGATGGGAATTCTCACCAGCCTTAACGAGGGAGACATACTATTTATCGACGAAATTCACCGGCTGTCACCGGCTATCGAAGAGTTTATGTATCCGGCTATGGAAGACTTCAAAGTCGACTTTGTGGTTGATAAAGGGGCCTTTGCCAAAGTTATAAATGTCCCGTTAAAACGGTTTACACTAATCGGCGCGACAACTCGTGCCGGCATGTTGACAGCGCCGCTTCGCGACAGATTCGGATTGTATTACCATCTCGATTTTTATCCGCCTGATGAGTTAAAGCAAATAGTCTTGCGTTCGGCCAAACTTCTTGAAACAAATATTGATGGAAGTTCAGCTGATAACATCGCCTGTCGCGCACGTGGAACTCCCCGAGTAGCCAATCGACTATTAAGACGAGTACGGGACTATGCATCGGTGAAGGGAGACGGAATAATAGAGTCCACTATAGCTTGTAAAGCATTGGAAGCGGAAGGAATTGATACGGCCGGGCTGGATCCGCTTGATCGGAAGCTCTTGAAAGTGGTGATTGAGTATTACAAAGGCGGACCGGTGGGGATCGAGGCGCTTGGCGCCACTCTTAATGAAGAAGTCGATACACTGGTTGATATGGTTGAGCCGTTTCTGCTTAAAATCGGCTATATCCAGCGCACCAGTCGGGGGCGGGTGGCCTCAACCGCTGCGGCACAACATCTTGGACTACGTTTGCCCGGTGCCGTCGGCCAGGAAACTCTTTTTTAATTCTTCTCAATAAACACTTACTAAAGTCCGACTTTAATAGAGATGGACACACAAAAAATTCACTTACTCCTTAGTTCTTTAGGTGAGCAGGTAATCTCTGAAAGCAACTCCGGCGTTGTTCTGTCGCTACTTATAAAAGAGACTGTCAAGTTTCGCGACAAACTGAAAGAAGATCGAGGGGTCACTTTGACTGTTGCCGATACCCGTCTGGCGCTTGATGGCTTGGGAAAGTATCTCAAAGGAGAAAAGTGGGAGCAAAGCCTCACCGGCGAACAGGCTGCGCTTTTGCAAATCTGGATTGACCGTATCACACTTTTTAGCAAATAGCTGCCCTTCTGCTAATAACATTATTTCATTATCATTGAATCCGTGGATATAAATCTTTTCGATTATCCTTTGCCGCCGGAGTTGATTGCGCAATTTCCTGCAAAAAAGCGCGATGCATCACGGTTGATGGTGCTTGATCGTCAATTCGGCAAGACTGAATTCCGACCGTTTGCCTCACTGATTAATTTTTTGCAAAAGGGAGATGCTTTGGTACTCAACAATACCAGAGTATTCAAGGCGAGGCTTCTGGGTCACAGGAAAAGCGGCGCCAAAGTTGAGGTCTTCCTTATAAGAGCAGTACCAGTTAATGCAATCGCAGGGAAAAAGGGGCTGCGCACCCGCCTGTGGGAGGCGATGGCGCAACCGTCGAGGCGACTTAAAGAGTCTGAAGAGGTTCCCTTTGACGACAAGCACAGCCTGATACTCCAAAAAGACATTGGCGGGGGGAGATGGTTAGTTAGTTTTTCATCGAAGAAAATAGAGAAGTCAATAATCAGTAAATTCGGGCATATCCCATTGCCGCATTATATAAAACGAAGTGATGTTGCCGGCGATTCGCGGAGGTATCAAACAGTATTTGCAAGGAAAGATAAAGCAGAGGCTGTAGCGGCGCCGACAGCAGGACTTCATTTTACCAAGGCGTTTTTGAATCGGATTAAAAAGAAGGGAGTCAAAGTAGTTGAGGTTACTCTCGATGTCGGCCCGGGGACGTTCAAGCCGGTTAAAGTTTCAAATATCGAAGAGCATATAATTGATGCCGAGAAGGCAACTCTGTCAGTTCGGGCCGCGGCGATGCTTAACAAAGTTCGCGAAAGCGGAGGTCGCATAATTGCCGTTGGGACAACGTCTGTTCGGGCACTGGAATCGGCGCCATTTACCAATGGCAAGGTTCAGCCGTTTTCCGGCGACGTTGACCTCTTTATAAAACCCGGCCACAATTTCAGAGTCGTTGACTCTCTTTTGACTAATTTCCATCTGCCTAAATCGTCGTTGTTAATCTTAGTTTCGTCTTTTGCCGGCAGAGAATTGGTGCTTAAGGCTTACGAAGAAGCTGTGAAAAATGAAATGAAGTTTTACAGTTACGGCGATGCTATGCTTATCATCTGACAGGCGCTGCATGTTTGTTTTAGTTTCGGCTTAGGCTTTTCAGATTTATATTTCACTGATGAGTAATTGGGCAATTATAGTGGCGGCGGGGAGGTCGATTCGTTTTGGTGATTCTCTCCCCAAACAGTTTCACGAAGTCGCCGGGAAACCGCTTCTGGCCTGGACCATCGCAGCATTTGAAAAAGCTGAACAAATCGACCAAATTGTTGTGGTAACATCGCAGGAATTTCAATTATTTGTTGCGAAAACGGTGATTGATAAATACAAGTTCAAAAAGGTGTACAAAATAGTAATCGGAGGTGCTAGTAGGCGAGAATCAGTTTTAAACGCGTTAAAAGTAGTGCCAAAGTCTGCCAAGATTGTGGCTATTCACGATGGCGTCCGCCCATTAGTTCATGCTGAAGACATCAATCGTGTAGTGGAAGCGGCAAATAGACACCAGGCGGCGACGCTGGCAGTACCCGTCAAAGACACGGTGAAACAAGTTGATGGCGACGTCATAGTCAAAACTTTAGAGAGAGATGAAATCTGGCTGGCGCAGACGCCGCAGGCATTTGAGTATAAGCTAATATTGAAGGCACACGAAGAATTTGCGGCTAAAGGAGAAGGAAATTCGGCTACGGATGATGCCATGCTCGTTGAGAATAAAGGAATCAAAGTCAAAGTAATTGAGCCATCGTCTAACAATATCAAAGTGACCACACCGGAAGACTTGGCATTTGTCGAAAGTGTTTTGAGGAAGCGAATCAGTGATTGAATATAGAGTCGGATATGGATTTGATGTGCATGCCTTCGAAAGCGGTCGTGCACTCAAAATTGGCGGTGTCACCATCGAGTTTGAAAAAGGGCTGGCCGGTCACAGCGATGCCGACGTTTTGCTTCACGCCGTCTGTGATGCTCTTCTGGGGGCGGCATCATTGGGAGACATTGGAAGACATTTTCCGCCAAATGACCCCGTATATAAGGATGCCGATTCAATCTTGCTGCTTAAGGCTGTTCACAAAAAGGTACTACTTTTAGGCTGGACTGATATTGAAAATATCGATGTTTCAATTATGGCAGAACGGCCGCACATGCAGAAACATTTTCCTGAAATGCAGAAGAACATTGCCAAAGCTTTGTCAATAGATGACGCTCGCATTAATATAAAAGCTACTACCACTGAAAGATTGGGATTCGTTGGACGTGAGGAAGGGATTGCCGCCTCGGCAGTTTGTCTGATTAAGAAGCATGGTTGAAAATCCAACACAAATATCAGCTTTTCTAGATGGGCTGTTTCGTTATGGCGCGGTCTGGGTCTATCTGGTTTTGTTCGTGGCCTGCTTCATCGAAAATATCTTTCCACCGTTTCCGGGAGACAGTTTTATTGCTGCCGCCGGCGGATTGGTGGCGCTGCAAAGGCTCGATTTTGTCCCGACAATGATTTTGATATTGGCCGGCGGGATTTTATCGGTAATGGTATTGTATTACTTCGGAAATAATTACGGCAGAAAATATTTTGAGAAGAAGAACTTCAAATATTTTTCACTTGATGATATTGCTTTAATGGAGACAAAATTGCAAAAGTGGGGTGCCCTTATATTGGTGTTTTCCCGATTTCTAGTCGGCATCCGGGCCGCAGTGGCAGTTGCTGCCGGTGTGGGGCGGTATCCGGCGATGCTGATGTTGTTTTATTCCACAGTTTCTTATTTTCTGTTCACAGTTTTGATAATGTTTCTGGCTATCGGCGCCGTTGAGAATCTGGAAGCCATTAAGACGTATTTTGTGGAATATAGCCTGATTATTTGGCCGATAATTATTGTGGTAATTGCGGGATACTTTTTACGAAAGTTTCTATTTTTCAGAAAAGAGTCGAAATGAAAGTTATGCTTTTGGCCGGCGGGGATTCGAGCGAAAGAGAAGTTTCTTTGAATTCCGGTGCCGCCATTTTCAACTCCCTGAAAAAACTTGGCCACGACGTTTATGCCATTGACCCATCCTCCGGCAAGTCTCTTTTGTCTTCAGATGGAAAATTTCTGACCAAGGCAATGTCTTCTAATGTAGAAGCCGGTTCGGTGCCGCAAGTCGGCGCTATGGCCTTAGCAAAATCAATCACTGGGTCGGAACTGCGCGATTTTGAAGTTGTCTTTCTGGCCTTGCACGGCGGCAAAGGTGAAAACGGCTCAATTCAAAATTTACTGGAATTGGCGCGGATTCCGTTTACGGGTTCGGATATGAAAGCTTCGGCGATTGCAATGGATAAGGCAACTTCCAAGCGGCTATTCGAAGTCGAGAAAATTCGCACGCCCAAATGGAAAGCATATAACATTGACTCGAAAGGTATTGACGGGAAAATATTCAAGGAAATCAAAAAGAATTTCAAGTTTCCGATAATCGTTAAGCCTAACGATGGCGGCTCGACTATCGGGCTGACCAAAGTCTCCAAGCCCAAAGAGCTCCCCGCAGCGTTTGAGACTGCCCTAAAAGAATCACACTGCATTTTGGTTGAAGATTACATTGCCGGCCGTGAATTGACTGTGCCGATTCTGGATGGGCAAGCGCTGCCGGTTATAGAAATAATTCCCAAAAGCGGGCTGTACGATTACGAGGCCAAATACACCAAAGAAAAGACAGAGTACATTGTTCCGGCTAAGATCAATTCCAAACTGGCCAAAGAGGTTCAGAAGGCATCATTGCTAGTATATGAAATTATTGGGGCAGCCGGGCTGGCGAGAGTTGATTTTATGTTAGCTAAAAATGGTAAATTCTATTGCCTGGAAATCAATACCCTCCCTGGAATGACAGAGTTGTCGCTTTCACCAATGGCTGCCAAAGCCGTCGGTATAAATTTTGATCAATTGATAGAAAGAATGGTCAAGTCGGCCGTGAAACAGTTTAAGAATAAGTGAACAAACTCAAACCCAAAGCAGTCATTTTTGATCTGGGCTCGACTCTGATTGATTTTCCGGTTAACAATTGGGAAGAGGTCAGTCGAGAGTGTTCCTTAAACGGTCGAAAGCTTTTGCTCGACTCTGGCAGGGCAGTTCCTGCTGAAAGTGAGTTTCTGGAGGGTTTCGAAAAAGTTAGAGCCAAATTAAGAATTCTGGCCACCGAAACGCATAAGGAATGGACTATCGACCAGGCCGCGGAGGAATTATTCAAGAATCTCGGTTTGGAATCGGGAAATGGTTTAGCGATGGAGTTTTTTGATGCCTTCTATGCCTCACTCGAAAAACATCTATGGCTATATGATGACACCATTGAAGTCTTATCCGGAATCAGAAGTCGTTTCGAAAAAGTCGGCCTGATATCCAATACCATTTTCCCGGAGAGAGTTCATCATCACGAGTTCAAAAGGTTTGGACTAAAGCCATATTTTGATTTTACAGTATTCAGTTCCACTTTTGGATTGCGCAAGCCGCACCCGGATATTTTCCATGAGGCAGCTCGACTGGCGGGTCATATGCCTTCAGATTGCGTTTATGTCGGTGACCGGTTTCTGGAAGATGTCCAGGGTTCCACAGGCGCTGGAATGTCTTCCATACTTAAAGTAATTCCTGACCGGGAATATCCTGATGACATGCCCGAATCTCTTCGGAAAATCGCCTGCTTAAGCGATCTGTCCGACCATCTGGATATTTAGTTGGACGGCAGCCGCCATTTAATTATATTCTCCATCCCAATTACTTGCTGAAGCGAGAATAATAGTAACCTTTTCATACAGGTGCATTTATGGATAATACTGAAAAGCTGTTGCAGGAAATAACTGAAGCCAACGGCGTCTCGGGTTACGAAAGTGAAGTTCGTGCCATCATGACCCGAGAGCTTAAGAAACACGCCCACGATGTCCAATACGACAAGCTCGGATCTGTCATGGGAATCAAAAAGGGGAAAGCTGCGGACACCAAAGTCATGGTGATTGGCCATATGGATGAAATCGGCTTCATGGTCAAGGAAATCACCAAAGAGGGCTATATCAAGTTTCTCCCTCTGGGCGGCTGGTGGGGACATGTAGCACTGGCTCAAAGAATGCGCATCATCACTTCCAGAGGTCCGGTACTTGGAGTAGTCGGCTCCAAACCGCCGCACATGCTTTTGGATGAAGAGAAAAGGAAAGTGCTTGAAATCAAAGATATGTTTATCGATGTCGGCGCGCAGGAGAAATTCGATGTTGCCAAAAAACTGGGAATCAAAGTCGGCGATCCAATTATTCCGGACAGCAATTTCACTATTCTAGCTAACAATAAAATGTACTTGTCTAAAGCATTCGACAATCGTGTGGCATGCGCCATTGTAATCGACGTGCTAAAAAGCTTAAAAGGACAACCACATCCCAATACAGTTCTCGGTGCGGCTTCAGTGCAGGAAGAAGTCGGCTGTCGGGGTGCGGCAACATTGGCACATATTGGCGACCCTGATGTTTGCATCGTTTGTGATACCGGTATTGCCCTGGATATGCCGCCGGATAATTTTGACAAAGTAGAGCGCCTTGGCAACGGCCCGGCCATTTTGATATTTGATGCCACCATGGTGCCGAACCAAAAACTACGTGATTTTGTGATAAAAACCGCCGAGTCAAAGAGAATTCCGTTTCACCTGACCTATATGGAACGGGGAGGCACTGATGGCAGCCGGATACATATTTCACGAATGGGTGTGCCCTCAATTGTGATTGGTCCGCCGGTGCGTTATATCCACAGCCATAACGGAATCCTTAATCGCACCGATTACGATAACACCGTGAAACTTATAACTGAAGTTATCAAAAAACTAGACAAGAAAACAGTCAGGTCGTTTACAGAAGATTGACAATCATGGCTCTGCGCTTTAAAAACACTTACACTCGCCAATCCGAGGAATTCGTACCGATAGAAAAAGGTGTGGTGCGAATGTACACTTGCGGGCCGACGGTTTACAATTTCGCGCATATCGGTAATTTCCGCACGTTTATGTTTGAAGATCTATTGCGGCGTTATCTGAAATTCAAAGGATTCAAAGTCGATCAGGTGATGAATATCACCGATATCGATGACAAAATCATTCGTGATTCGATAAAACAAGGGAAGAAGCTGCACGAGTTCACCGAACCGTACACTCGAGCCTTTTTTGAAGACATTGAAACGCTCGGAATGGAGAAAGCTGACCACTATCCACAAGCCACGGAATATATTCCCCAAATGGTGGAGATTGTCAAAAAGCTGAAAGAACGCGGACTGGCTTACGAAGTTGACGGGAATTATTATTTCAAGATTTCGGCTTTTAAAGATTACGGGAAACTGGCTCATCTAGATATGGAAGGATTGAAGCCTGGGGCACGAGTAGCTGCTGATGAATACGCCAAGGACTCCGTTTCTGATTTTGCGCTCTGGAAAGCTTGGGACGAGAAAGACGGAGATATTTTCTGGGAGACCGATATTGGCAAAGGGCGCCCGGGGTGGCATCTGGAATGCTCGGCTATGTCGATGAATATCCTGGGTGAACATTTCGACATTCACACCGGCGGTGTGGACAATATTTTCCCTCATCATGAAAACGAGATTGCCCAATCCGAAGGTGCCACCGGTCACAAGTTTGTCAATTACTGGATGCACAGCGAACATCTAATTGTTGAAGGGAAGAAAATGTCCAAATCGCTGGGGAATTATTACACTCTGCGCGATATTTTGAACAAGGGATATTCCGGCAAAGCCGTTCGTTATGTCTTGATTGCCACACACTATCGCCAACAGCTGAATTTTACTTTCGAGGGGCTCGATGCCGCCCGTAATGCGCTGGAACGCTTCAATGATTTTATTGCTAATCTCGAACAATACACCGGCGGCAAATCCAATGGAACTGCCGGTAGTATCTTCGAAAAAATGGAAAAGGACTTTGAAGAAGCTCTTGATGATGATTTGAATATCTCCGGAGCGCTTGGCGCTGTGTTTGATTTTATTCGGGACATCAATCGTTTGAAAGCAGAAGACAAATTGTCTGCTGCCGAACGCGACAAGGCTTTGGCTCTTGTCAAAAAGTTTGACACGGTGCTGAACTTTATTTCGGATAAAGAAGAATCGCTCGACTCGAAAGTCGAAACATTGATTCAAAAGCGGAACAATGCCCGAAAAGAAAAAGATTTTGCGACATCAGATAGAATCCGTGAACAATTGGTCGGGATGGGCATTATTCTCGAAGACACTCCACAAGGTGTAAGGTGGAAACGGAAAGTTTAAGGTGCTGGAAGATGTTTAGAAGAAATGTGCTGTCGGGCGTCCTCACCTGACAGATTATCAAAGACTTGAGAAGTTGTCAGGTGGGGACACCTGACAACACATAGTAATTTACAGGTTATCCTTCGACCCCGCTCAAGATGACTTGCCTAATCATTTGTTTTGTATTTGCTTTCACAAAAGCTAAATAAGCCGGTGTAGCTCAGTTGGTAGAGCAGCTGATTTGTAATCAGCGGGTCGGGGGTTCAAGTCCCTTCACCGGCTCTTTTTTATGCCCTTTAAAAGCTAAATTCCCTCGCTGTTTCTGCCGTAAATCATATAGATAAGCCAAAATCTCATAAACGGCTGAATGACCAATGGTTGTAGTAGAAGCTTACGATTTAACTAAGATTTATGCCTCCCGGGCCGGCAAACATGTCGTAGTGGCTCTGGAAGGACTAACGATGGCTGTCCCGCAGGGAGAAGTCTATGGCCTTTTGGGGCCGGATGGTGCGGGAAAATCTACGTTTTTCAGGACGCTTTTTGGCCTGGTCAAGCCCAACGCAGGGGAATGTTATTTAAACGGCCTTCAGCCTTCAAATCCGCGCTCTCGCGGCAATATAGGGTTCTTGCCTGAAAAGCCTCAATTCCCCGGACACTTGACTGCGCGGCAGCTTTTGAATCTGGCCGGACAACTTTACGAAATGAAGGGATCGGATATTGAAAAAAGAACCGAACTTCTACTGGAACAGTTTGATTTGAATCGCTGGCCGGATTTGAAAATCAAACATTTCTCAAAGGGACTCATTCAGAAAGTTGGCGTGGCGCAAGCTCTGATTACCGATCCCGACGTGCTAATTCTCGACGAACCGTTCGACGGTCTCGATGAGCGCAACAAAACGGAATTGACCAAAGCTATCGATAAAATCCGTTCGGAAGCCAAAACAATTGTTATGAGTTCCCACCATCGCTCCAATGTCGAGCACCTGGCCGACCGCATTGGCATTATCAAAAAAGGGAAGATTCTGCGCACGATTGATATTGCCGCTATCAGAGAAGAAAAATGCATGTATGAAATCGAAGCTAAAATCGGGCATGTCGTGTTTGAGATTCCTGAAGCAGTCGGCAAGAAAATCCGCGTCTCGACCAACAACATGATTGTGGAGCTGACCAGACCGGAAATGATCAATATGGTCATCGATGAAATGCGTCTCAAAGGCGTCAGTATCAAATCCGTAAAACCGATGAAGACCAAGCTGGAGCAGTCACTATATCAGGACATTGAGGGGCCGGAAGATGAGCCGGTTTCAATCGGAAATTATGTGCCCGGGGGAAAAGTTACGGCATGAAAGGAATCTTCACAGAGACAATCATCGAATTTATCGATAGGAAACAACACTGGCTGTTTTTACTCGTCACCGCCATCGCTTCGGCAATCATTTACTTTGCTGTTAGCGACAAACTGGAGCTGGTCAAAAATGAAATCTCGTCCCAGGCGTCACTATTGCAGGCAGCCTCGAGCAGTTTAAACAATTTTGTCACAGTCATCGTTATGCTGTCTGTTGTCTCGATAATGTTTCTCATTCCCCGCATTTCGCGCAAAGGACGAGTAGAATTCTATCTGTCAAAACCGATTACCCGAACCAAGTTTTTTTATGGGAAAGTGATCAGTTTGTTTGCGATTTATTGTACCATGATTCTGCTTTGCGGAATGTTGGTGGCAGGAGTCCTGCACTATTTGAAAGCGCTGACATTTTCCGGTTCGGCATACATAGTGGTAATTGGACTGGCGTCATTTTTGGTTTGGTTCAGTATCATTTCATTCACCGGGTTTATGACCAAATCAGTTTCGATAAGCTTTGCCGCATTTGGAAGTTTGTGGATGATGCAATTGTTTTTGAAGCACCGCTCGGAATGGGGAATTGAACAAAAGTTCGTTCAGCTAATTCTCGACACCTTCTACTACATATTGCCAAAAACGAGTGAAATGTCGAGCATATCAATTCAACTGGCTACAGGCGGAATGACCGTGAGTTATCTTCCGATATTTACATCGCTGCTTTTGGCCGGAATGCTCTTTTACGCTTCGATGTCGGCGTTTGGTCGGCGAGATTTTTAGCGGATTTTTACCGGTTGCTTTTCTCAAGCGCTTTCTTATTTTTCTGTTATCATGCCGCACATTAAAGATTTAAATGAAATTCTCGAACCACTTCGCATTGCGCTGAAACTTGAAAAAGAGGGAAAACAGTTTTTCCTCGACGCCGCCGGTTCCACACGCAGCAAAATCGCCCGGCAGACTTTTGAATTTTTGGCAAAAGAAGAAGATAAGCATATCGACCATATTCAAAAAATGTATGAATCGGTGGAGGGCTCTCAAGGCAAGGACCTGCTTGATGCCGGAGTTTCCGACGCCGACCGGAAACTGGCCGAATTTAATTCGCGCCTGGCCAAACTTCGTGATGAATTCAAAGGGGGCAGTGACGATGCCACAGCTTACGACATGGCTTTGAAATTCGAAAACGGGGCAGAAGAGTTTTATGACAAGATGATGAAAGAGAGCGCCGACTCACGGGTGAAAAAGTTTTATAAGTGGCTGATTGAAGAAGAGTCTATGCACTCTCGGCTTTTGAAATCCTGCCTTAAGTTTGTCGAAGACCCCGCTGTCTGGTTCAAATCCCATAAGCCGGGCTAGTACTTTACAGGAACTCGCACACACTCTATATTTGCCCCTTAACTTTTATAGCTAAGGAGCAGATGTCACATGACCCCTTTTGAATATCTGGAACAATCCGAAAAACAACGCACCGACGAGCTTTTCATGTTTTTGAGTTTTCCGTCAGTTTCGGCCCAGTCAAAACACAAACAGGACGTGCAGGAATGCGCCAATTGGCTCAAGGCGCATCTCGACCAAATCGGCTTCAAAACCACGATGTATCCGACTGTGGGTCATCCTATAATTTATGCTGAATATTTTGTGGGCGTCAAAAAACCAACTGTGCTTTACTACGGTCATTATGACGTGCAGCCGCCGGAACCATTAAATTTGTGGAAAACGCCCCCGTTTTCTCCTGATACTCGCGAAGGATATTATTATGCCCGCGGCTCCAGCGATGATAAAGGGCAGACCTTTGCACACATTAAGGGATTGGAATCGGTTATAAAATCCGAAGGCACACTCCCCGTCAATGTTAAGTTCCTGATTGAAGGCGAAGAGGAGATTTCTTCAGCGAATCTTCCGGAGTTTATCAGAAAAAACACAAAAATGCTTAAAGCGGATGTGTGTGTTGTTTCTGACACGGCTCAATTTAACAAGACCCTTCCGGCAGTGACTTTTGGATTGAGAGGGATTGCTTCGGCCGAACTGTTTGTCTATGGCCCCAACCGCGATGTTCACTCGGGAACTTTTGGCGGTGTAATTTCCAATCCAGCGACGGTCCTGTGTGAATTAGTGTCACAATTGCATGACAAGAACCGAAAAGTAACAGTGCCCGGTTTCTATAAGGACGTCAAACCGGCGTCAAAATGGGAACGCCAGCAGTTCAAGAAGCTCCCCTACAACGAAGCTGCTTATAAGAAGGCGATAGGAGTCCCGGCGCTGGAAGGAGAAAAAGGATTTACGACTTTCGAGCGAGCCTGGGTTCGACCGACACTGGAAATTAACGGCATCACCAGCGGATATCAGGGGGAAGGAAGCAAAACTATCATTCCGTCTTATGCGTCATGCAAGATAACGATGCGCTTGATACCGGATATGGATCCGAAAGACATTTGCAATAAACTCGAAAAGTACTTGAAGAAAATCGCCCCTAATTCTGTTCGAATTGAACTCAAGAAATACGCCGGCGCCAAAGGTGTAAATGTACCGACCGAAGGCCCGTGGCTTGATGCTGCAGCGCGCGCAATTCAGGCTGGTTTTGGGAAAAAACCTGTGTTCATGAAAGAAGGGGGAAGTATTCCGGTTGTATCAGATTTCAAAGAGTATTTAGGCTTGGACACGCTGCTCATCGGCTTTGGCCAGATTGATGACAACATCCATTCTCCCAATGAGAGATTTCGGGTAATCGATTTTGAGCGGGGCTGCAAAACTGCCGCGGCACTTCCGTTTGAGTTAGCCAAGGTCAAAGTGTGACGAATTCGCAGGCACCGTTGGACGACAGTTCAGTCACTGCTGTTGCTTTCGGGGATGATAAGAAGGATAAGACATATAGCGCCGGCATGATATTGTCGGTGCTTTTTTTGCAGCAATTTCTTGGGGCAATTTCATTTGCAATATCTAAATATGGACTGGCGATCATTGAGCCGTTTGTTTTTGCCTTTTACCGGTTTATCTTAGCAGCAACTATTCTGCTTTTAATCACACGCTTGCGCAAATATGAAAAGGCGATTGAAAAAAAGGATTACTGGAAAATGATCGGGCTCGGTTTGATAATAATTCCGTTCAATCAAGTAACCTATCTTTACGGCCAATCGTTAACGGGCGCCGGACACGCTTCTTTACTTTTTGCCACGACGCCAATCTGGATTTTTATACTGGCATTGATTCACCTGAAAGAGAAACTTCACTTGCGGCGGGGAGTCGGCATTGTTGTGGCTGTAACAGGGGTGGGAGTTATAATGTTTGGCGGGGCAGTAAAGATTGGCCGGGAATACTTGATAGGCGATTTGATAATTCTTCTGTCAGTGCTGGCCTGGTCGTATTACACGATTTTGGGAAAACCGCTGGTCAGGAAATACGGAGCTTTCAGAGTCACCGCTTATGCGTTGTCTTCGGGAACTCTTCTATATATACCGTTTGGATTATATTCGGCCGCTAAAATGGATTATTCACAGACAACCATAGGTGCCTGGCTGTCGGTCTTCTATATGGCCATTGGTGTCTCGGTCTTTGCTTATGTACTTTGGTATTGGGTGCTGAAACATATCGAAGCATCACGCATGGCAGTGTTTCACAATATCCAGCCGGTGATTGCAACGGTGATGGCTTATTTCTGGCTGGGTGAGCCGCTGGGAGCGCCGTTTATTATTGGCGGGTTGACCGTGCTGACGGGGGTTATAATTGCGGAGATTTGATTAAAGTCCTCGGGGCTTTAGATTCTCTTTCGAGAACGCTTTCTCCATAGCTGCATCGGTGAACACGCCATCTTTGCGAATCAATTTATCGTCAAACCAGATCTCGCCGCCTCCGTAGTCTTTGCGCTGAATTAACACCATATCCCAGTGAATAGAGGATTGATTGCCATTGTAGGCTTCATCGTAGCATTGACCGGGAGTAAAATGGAATGAGCCCGCGATTTTCTCATCAAACAATGTGTCTTTCATCGGGTGCAATATGAACGGGTTGACGCCGATAGCGAATTCGCCGATATAGCGGGCGCCTTCATCAGTGTTGAAAACTTTATTCAGCTTGTCTTCGTAAGCATCGGCAGTGGCTTTGACGATTTTACCTTCCTTAAACGTGAGCTCGATATTATTAAACACCGTTCCTTGATATAATGAGGGCGTATTGAATCTGATAGTCCCATTTACTGAATTACGCACCGGTGCCGTGTAAACTTCGCCGTCGGGGATGTTGCGTTTGCCGTCACATTTGACACAATCGATACCCTTAATTGAGAATTGCAAATCAGTTCCGGGGGCAACCAGACGGACTTTGTCGGCGGCGGTCATAATTTCATGTAATTTGTCCTGTGCTTTGGACATCTTTTCGTAGTCGGCACAGCAGACATCGAAATAAAAATCTTCGAATGCCTCCTGCGAGGTCTGGGCCAGTTGCGCCATAGCATTGTTGGGATAGCGAAGGACGACCCATTTAGTGCGCTTGACGCGCTCTTCGAGATGGACTGGTTTGTAGAAGTGAGTGTTGTACTTGTCAATCTGTTTATCATCAATATCAGCCAGATCAAACGGATTATCGGAACCGCGCAAGCCGATATAAGCATCTGCCTTTTTCATCAGTTCCAGATGCAGTTCGGCTTGCTTTTTGTACTGGCCATCATTCGCTTGTTTTACCCATTGCCGCAATAGCGACTCGTCATTGTAAAACCAAAATGGCACGCCGCCCTTTTCGGTGGCAATGCGAATGACTTCTTTGCCCAGTTCGAGTGTTTCTTTTCCTTTGATTTCGAGATAGAGGACTTCGCCGGGCATGAGTTCGACGGAGTATTCTATCAATTGCCGGGCGAGTATTTCATTACGTTTGTCTTTCATTAATCAATCTCCACAAGTTTTATCAAATGATAAGAGCATAAGATAAGCAGTTGTGAGAGATTAGGCAATTTGGACGTTGAGCGCTACCCTGAATAGAGTGCTTATCGAGAAGATGCAACTCGTTGATTAAAAATAACTTCCGACCACCCCTTAAAGCTGAAGTAGAGATACCCGACAAAAAAAGTAATGAGAAATGGAATGGCGAAATAGAGTTGAAGATAAACCGCCAAAGTAATGGCCAGGAAAGAATAGAAAGTCAGCGCCGTTTCGAAATAGGTGGTTCGGTCAACGCCGGTCAGATAGTCAACGGGAGTTGATTTGTAGCCGCCATCAACTGAACCGGATTTCGGAGTACGATTGAATGGAGAGGTGCGTCTCATAAGTGCAGATATTAAGGCCCGGCTGTTGTTCACTGCCAGGGCAACTCCGATTGATGTCAATAAAGGCAGAGTGAACAAATCAGAAAGCTTCTTTTCTTTTCGTTCAGCTTTGTAGGCCAAAGAATAAAAGAGCGACATCGAGCCGCTGCCGGCCAGAAAAATCGGCAGGTCAATGAATAAGAGTTTGACAAACCCTGATTCCATTCGAAAATACAACGCAGGAATCAAGAGAATTCCCAATATGAACAATGCCAAGCTTACAAACTTGTTCGTCAGATGAAACATAGCGGCAATTTTGACATGAGTTTCGAGATTCGACTTGAGAATTCGGGGAGCAAGTTTGAAAAAAGTTTGCACAGCGCCTTTGGCCCAGCGATACTGCTGGGTTTTGTAGCCAGAGATGTTGTTCGGCAGTTCGGTCGGGACAATATGAGTATTGTCGTAGATAAATTTCCATCCGGCCATTTGTGCTCTAAAAGATAAATCGAGGTCCTCGGTGAGGGTGTCATGCTGCCAGCCGCCGCCATCGATAATGGCTTGTTTTCTCCAAACTCCCCCCGTGCCATTAAAGTTAAAAACTAATTTCCCCCAAAATCGGGCCTGCTGCTCAATGATAAAATGGGCGTCCAGCTGCAAAGCCTGTGTACGACTCAACAGCGACTCGCCGCGATTGAGAAATCCCCAGCGCGTCTGTACCAGACCGGCTTGATCATCGTTGAAATAGGGAATCGTTTTTCTGAGAAAATCGGGCGCCGGAAGATTGTCGGCATCGAAAATCGCTACAAAGTTTCCTTTGGCTAATTTGAGCCCATATTCAAGCGCACCGGCTTTAAAACCGGTTCTTTCGCCCCGGCGAAGGTGATTAAGCAGTATGCCATCATGTTTACGTGCGTGCAAATAGTCTGAAATGGAATCGCAGGTAGAATCAGTTGAATCATCGAGAATCTGAATTTCCAATTTGTCTTTGGGCCAGTCAAAAGCTACCACTGCTTTAATAAGTCGGACCGCGACCATTTTCTCATTGAATATGGGGAGCTGCACAGTGACCATGGGGAATTCGCTTCGTCCCAGGGCGCCTTCAAACGGCTCCAATCGGCGGTGGCGGTTTTTGACATAGAGGAATATCAAGTAGTAGAGGTGTATGCCGTAGAGGGCTACGAAACCCAGCAGACAGAAATAGAATACAATAAAGGCAGTTTTCATGGTTAAAATGTATTAAGTACTCTTCATTATTTCAGACGTTATACACCGCAGATCCGGCTTAGTCCCAATTGGCAAAAAAGATTTAAATGCATAAATTGTATCTCAATGATAAAGTTTCTTTATACCAACATAGGGCGGGGGCATCCGTTTTATCTGGATGGGATTATCGAGGTTTTAAAAGGCCGGGACAAGCTCAAAATCGAAAGCTATGATGTTTTTGAAGTCTCCAGTGGGCTGGCTCTCACGACGTGGAAAATAGCAAGACGGCTCTACAAAGCCGGATCTACTGACTCTTTCATTGGGAATTTATACAATCGGTTCCGCGACAACAGTCAATACCGCAAGAACGACATAGCTATGCGCATCATGGGGCGGGATATTCGCCGGAAGTTTCTGACCGATGACACGCCGCTGGTGGTCGACCATCCTGTACTCTTGGGAATTCTGCAAGGGAAAAAGAATCTGCTATATCAGCATGGAGAAATTGCGGTTCCGGCGCAGGCCGTAGTGCCAGGTGCTGATTATGTCTTTGTACCAGTCGAATCATGCGCCGTACCGTTTTGGAACGCGGGTTATCGTAAGGATCAAATAATTGTCAGCGGACTATGCATTGAGCCCCGGCTGGCGAAATATGCTGAATCTAATCTGGAGGGACGTCTTGAAAGAATCTCATCAGACAGGCCTCTGACAGGCGCTTTTTTCAGTTCCGGCGCGGAGCCGAAGCCACATGTGGATAAGTTGGTTTTAGCCATAGTGTCGGTTTTTGAATCAGGCGGATGCTCTTTTGTATATCCACAAATTGATGGAAGTTTCCTGAAAAAGGAGCAAGAGGCTACAGAACGGGCAATCTTTGAGATCATTCTCCATCCTTATAGAACGAGAGAAGATTTGGACGCTAATACATTTAAGGATTTCCACCGCTATGACTATCTTGTCGCCCCGTCGCATGAGAGAACAAATTGGGCGCTTGGGTTAGGTTTGCCAATGTTTGTCCTGGAACCGCCAATAGGGCCATTCGCACCCCTAAACAAGCTGGCCTTGCTTCAGGCCGGTGTTGCCGAATGCTTGAATTCAGTTGATGAAGCCAAAGGATTCGCAATTCGTCTTGCCGATTTACGAAAATCCGGGAAACTGGCCAAAATGGCCGAATCAGGCTGGGAAAAGCATTCAGTAACCGGATTTCAGGCTATAAGTGACTTTTTGATTAAGAAATACGGCGCTAGTTCGTAAATTGTATTAGATTAAAGGCTAAACAAGAATATGCTTAAACTCATTGGGACAGACGGGACCAGGTTCTACTCCTTTACGCTGGAGCCGGGGAAATACACAGTTGGGCGCAAAGACGATTGCAGCTTGTGCGTGAATGACCGCACAGTTTCCCGACAGCATGCTGAAATAGAAGTGCCTGCGAATGGTTCTGAAATTGTCATCAAAGATTTGGGTAGCCACAACGGCACCTGCGTTAATGGTGTCCGGGTAAATGGCCGCACAACTGCCAAACGCAATGATCTGGTAATGTTCGGGCAAGTTGAATTCCGATTGGCCGATACCAGCGAGATTACCAAACCTGAAACCAAGTCACCCACAACAACGCAACTGGCGCAAATTGACCCGCAGCAATCGGTGGTACTCGACATTAAAGAAGCCCTCCGCCCCTTACCGGCTAAAGTATCCGACATTCCCGAACTCTGGTCAACTCTTTCGGAGATGGCGCGCATGCTGGTCCTGCCGGAACCAAAAGAAACCATGCTGCAGCGCTCATTGTCGTTAGTATCAAAAGTTATTCCGGCCGAACGGCTGGCGGTACTTTCAACGTCACCCGATCGCGCCAACGTTTACACTGATGCCTTGCTATTATTGCATAAAAAAGAGATGGGGACATTTACTCTCTCTAAGACAATTGTGAATGAAATCCTGACCAACAAATCTTCAATTCTAATCGGAGACCCCAACGAAGACGCCCGTTTTTCCGGACAGCAGTCAATTGTAGCGTCGGACTTGAAATCAGCCATGGCTGTGCCGCTTTTTGATGAAGGGAAAGTTCTCGGAATTCTCTACGCTGACACCACCAATCCCTTGCACCGCTATAGTAACGATTACCTTCGCTTATTTGCCACATTTGGAAATATTATTGCTTCACGACTTTTGAACTACGCTTTGCTGCATGAAAGGCAGGAAAAAGAGTTGATGGAGGCCGAATTAACGCGTGCTTCAAATATCCAAAAGAATCTCCTGACCAAGCAAGTTCCGAAATTGAAAGGCTACACCATACATCCATTCCAGACCCAGTGCCAGGCTGTCGGCGGGGATCTTTATGACTTGGCCTTGTTGCCGGATGGACGCTTGGTTTTTCTAGTGGCCGATGTCAGTGGCAAGGGCATGGGCGCCGCGCTTCTGATGTCCAATATATTGGCATCATTTCGAATTCAATATGGCGACCCTGAATTTGATCTGGTCAAAGCGGTCAGACATGTCTCACTGCAGCTGCACAAATACACCGCCGCGGAAGATTTTGCGACTTTGTTTATTGGTCTGGTTGATCCCAAGGAACATTCATTGTCGTACATAAATGCGGGACACAATCCCCCATTGATTGCCCGAGTAAATGGCAGCTGCAAATATCTTGACCCCTCCGGGACCATGATTGGCGCCTTTGATTTCAGCGACTGGCAGTCGGAGAAAACCGAGTTTAATATTGGGGATGTCTTATTCGTTTTTACAGATGGCGTATCTGAAGCAACTGGCAAGGAAGCGCTCTATGGCGAAGAGAGAATGGAGGAAATTATTGTGGGTTCGCGTGGCCTGGCTCCAAAAGATATCGCAGGAAAACTTTACGATGACCTGTTGAGTTTTGTTGATGAATGCCCGTGTTCAGATGATATAACCATGCTTTGCGTAAAAAGAGAATCGTAGATGCTTGAAATCGGACAAAGAGTCGGACATTTCGAGATTGTCAGAAAACTCGGTGAAGGGGGCATGGGTGAAGTTTATCTGGTTCAGGACAGCAAATTGAACCGCAAGGCTGCCATGAAAGTCCAGCATCTGGACAGTTTTGAAGATAAAGAACGCCGGGAGCGGTTCGTTCGCGAAGCCCAGACCGCTGCCCAGATAAATCATCCCAACGTTATGGCCATCTACGACATCGGAATTGCCAAGACCGGAGATGAAAAGGAAATAAGTTATATCGTGATGGAGTACCTCCCCGGTCGTTCGTTGTCAGAAATCATGCGAAGAACTGATTATGATTTGGGAGACATGGTTCGTATCGCCGAAAAAATCGCCTCCGGTCTGGCGGCGGCCCATCGAATGAATATTGTACATAGGGACATCAAGGCTGACAATATAATTATAGATGAAATTGGTGAACCCAAGATATTGGATTTTGGATTAGCCAAGCCCGCGCAATCAATGGCATTTGAAGGTGAGGAACGCTCCAGTGAGACCATATCGCAGGAGTTGACCACAGCCGGCAAGGTTTTGGGGACAGTCTCTTACATGTCTCCCGAACAAGCTCGTGGCGAGAAAGTTGATATTCGCTCCGACGTTTTTTCGTTTGGGATACTCCTTTATAAAATGGTTACCGGTGAATTGCCCTTTGATGGACCAACGCCAGTTTCCACATTAGCCAAAATTCTGGAGGTCCAACCGGATCGGCCATCACTCAAAAATCAAAATATCTCTCCAGAAATGGAGAGAATAATCGATAAATGCCTTCAGAAAGACCCTGCCGACCGTTATCAGGGTGCGTCCGATTTGGCCGTGGACCTTCGGCATGTACGCAAAGAATTTGACAGCGGTATAACAGAAACTGTATCAGCAGTCAGCGGGACAACCAGCCGTAAATCAGGAAAGATTTCCAAAGCATCCGGAGAGCAAGGGGTATTTGCCAAAAACAAGATTGGCGTAGGTGTTGGAGCCATTTTGCTTATAGCCGTGTTGGGATATTTTGGAGCTGGGCTTTTTTCCAGTGGCAGCGGCACCGGCACAGTACTGGCACAAGAAAACAGTTTGGCCATTCTGGGGTTTGACAATAAGACGGGCGATGACTCCTATGACTGGTTAAAAACCGGCCTTCCGGAAATACTGCTGACTGACTTGTCGCAGACGCAGTCATTAAAAGTCATCAGCCACGAACGAATACTTGACTGTTTTCCCGACCGCAAGGAGGCTCACACGCACGAACAATGCATCGAAGCGGCCAAAACACTGGGTGCATCCAAACTTTTAAGCGGTTCATTTTACCGGGTAGGTAACAATCAGATTCGAATCGATGCCCGCCTCGAAGACGTTGCCACAGGCAACATCATACTAACCGAAAAAGTTGTCGGCGCCGATGCCTTTTCACTGGTCGATAGTCTGACAGTGAAATTGGCTTCTTCGCTAAATATCAAGAATTTGGAAGACATGGGAAATGTGCGGCTATTTACTTCCTCGTCAGAAGAAGCTTACAAGCACTATTTGAAAGGCCTGGAACAGTTTTTGGAACAGCGATGGGACGAAGCCCGCACTTCATTTAACAATGCTTTGGCCATTGACTCGACTTTTGCCATGCCTTATCTGCGAATGGGCATGAGTTACATTTTTGAGGGGCGGACAGTGCAGGGGCAGAGTTATTTCAGAATGGCCAAGAAGTATGAAAACAAGCTCCCTCAACGAGACCGAAATCTTCTGGACATTTATGCAGACCTCTGGCTGGAGAAGGAATTCAACGACGCCTTTACCAAACTTGAGGTATTTGTTAAAAATTATCCCGAAGATAAGGAGGGGAGGGCTGTTTACGGCTTGTTAATCTGGAGTTTTCAAAAAGACAGCACGCGGGCGTTCGCGCAGATTGATACTGCCCTGCAACTGGACCCCTTTTTCCTGTTAGCGCATATGTTTCAGATCAGCATTGCCCGACAGAGCAATAATATTCCAAAAGTCGTTGAAACTGCTCAGAATATCAAAAAGTATTATCCGGAATCGCCTCTGGCCTACGACGAATTGGCGACCGTTTACAAAATTCAGGGGAAGTATCAGAATGCCATCGACGAATTGAAGCAACTGTACGCATCCTTTCCGATGCAAAAAGCGAACCTCATTGAAATAGGCCGGCTGTTCATTCTTCTGGGCAGCTTTGACAGCGCCGAGACATACTTGTCGAAATTCAAGCAGGCGGCCGGAAAAGACGACTTTGATCTGCTTAGCTATTACGATGCTCTGGCCAATCTGCAGGTTTGGCGCGGAGAGTTAAAGAATTCGCTTAAATCAATAAGGCTGTCGGCTGATCACTCGATTAAGACCGGTGACAGCGAACTGGTGCGTTGGCGCCATGAGTTGGTGAGCCGATATTACCAACGAATCGACAGAACTGACAGCGCGTTATACTATGCCGAAAAAAGCAATCGCTGGGCAACGGCCTTCAGCAAAGTCGGTTATCCCATGCTCCTTTTAGATTTGGACTATAGCCGCCGCGACGAAGCCAGAAGAATTTTTGACAAAGTGCTTCCGGAGCTGCGGTCCAAGATGCCGTCAGATTTTCAGCCGATTGTCGACGAATTGGACCGATTGTTTGCAGCTACATATGACGCCGATACATCTCGAATCATTGCAGCGCTGGACACGATTATTGTTAGACAGAAAAGTGCGCCGACGTCGCAGAACAATTTTATTCTGGCCATGTTGAATGTGGAGTTTCGGAAATATGCCAGAGGACGGGAGCTGTTCTTGCCGTTTGTGGAGGGGAATGACAGAAGCTCCAATGGATTTATCTATTTGCTGGCTCATTATTTCTTAGGCCGAGCCAACGAAGGTTTAAATCGGAAAGAAGAGGCCATTAAGAACTATTCCGAGATTCTCAAGTATTGGAATAAAGCTGATATTGAAACCAAAGAGCTCAAAGACACTCGCGACCGGCTGGCTAAACTTTCAGCCTGACGACAAAGTATTCCTAACTTGAATCTAACTTTGCTACTGCTATATTGGCGGGACAATGTTAAGCCGCCTGCTTGCCTATGTCCGCCAATTTGATTCAAATTTCTGGATATTGTCGGCCGGTTGGTTTGTCAGCGCTTTAGGCTTTGCGCTTTCTATCCCGTTTATCTCGATTTACTTCAACGCCGAGCTGGGATTGTCGATTACCGAGATCGGCATATTCTTCGGCGTGATGGCGGTAATCCGTTCAGTATTTCAAGGTATCGGCGGTGAAATTTCGGACCGGATCGACCGACGAGTTATTCTAATTCAGACCCAGGCCATCCGAAGTGTGGCGCTTATGATGCTGGCCATTTCAATTGCCATGAACTGGGGCTTTTGGCCGATCTCCATTTTTTTAACTATCAATTCAATAGTTGGCGCTATTTTTCAGCCGGTGGCCAATGCCATGGTTTCAGATATTCTACCGCAGTCGAAAAGGCTGGACGGATATGCGATCACCCGCTCGGCTTCCAACCTGGGTTGGGCGGTAGGGCCTGCCATGGGCGGTTTTCTGGCTCATCAATCTTACGCGATCTTGTTTTTGATTGCGGCGGTTGTGACGACAATAGCATCCATAGTATTTCAAGTGTTTCTTAAATCCGTCCCGTTTGAAAAAGCCGCCAACAAATTCAGGTTGTCCGACCTAATCGCGATAAAAAATGACCCCATTTTCGCCAGACACACAATTTTGACATTTATTCTTTTTCTTGTAGTAGCCCAGTTGATCGCCCCTTTCTCGCTTTATGCCGTGCAAATAGTCGGCATTAGTGAAATTCAGTTGGGATTTTTGTTCGGTCTGAACGGCTTGATGGTTGTACTGGCTCAAGTCCCCGTTACACGTCTATTGTCAGGCACGAGACTGACCACGCAATTAATCATCGGCTCGCTGATATATGCCGCGGGCTACAGCATGATGGGGCTGGTCTCGACATTTGCGCTTTTCACAATCCCAATTATTATAGTGACAATCGGAGAAATTACGATGTCGCCGCCGTCACTGACGCTTACATCCAGAATGGCCCCGCGAGGACGGACCGGGCGTTATATGGGAATTTACGGGTTTGTCACTGCGGCAGGATGGTCCTTTGGACCCTTATACGGAGGAATTATCCTCGACGGATTAGCTCACGATTCACCGCTGGCGGCTTGGGTAACCATATCATCGTTAGCATTAGTCTCTGCTTGGGGATATTACCTGTTTCAGAGAAAACTTAGCGAGAAAATTGACCGTCCGGAAACTATTTGATAATCGCCAGTTTACCCATCTGCGTTCGGTCGCTTGATTCCACTACCCAATAAAAAAGCCCTGAAACTACTTCCTGTGTATTTCGGCTGATTAAGTCCCAGGTATCATGAGATGCGTTGGGGTTGGACGGGTCGACATCATGCACAATTTCCCGGACCAAATCACCATCGAGCGAAAAAATTCTAATTGTGCACTGCGGTGGCAAGTTTGCAAAATGAATTCGATACATACGATTATCGGCCCGGTCTCCTCGTGAAACCAGGTGGCCGAGATCATTTATTCCTTCGAGTCCCCTGGCGCGGTATTCGGCGTCTCCCAGATAGGGATTGGGATAAACATAGACATCCAGATCGTTGGCCAACACCGAATCAACCGGTGAATTTGGATACTGGAATATAGTATTATTGAGCGGGTCTGTTTCCAGCGGCGGCAAGCTTGCAATGGGTGAACCGAAATCGAAAGCCGTAACTGAAACAAAATACGGCACTGTTGGCAGCAGATTCTTTATTTCGAATTCATATTCGAAATACTTTGGAAGAGGCTCGTCAAAATCATAAGTGACTTCAGATGAGTCCCACAGGGCCGGGTCAGTTCCAGGATTTTCCGTAATCTGCGGGTAAACTTTTTTGATTTCGCCGCTGCCACCAAGCCCGACGGCGTTGATATCTTCCGGTTCGAAGTAATATGTCTGGCCATTAAAGACAAGCGGTCTTCTGATAGTGTACTGGTTGGGATCAAAGGTTGAATCACCGAAGATTTCGCGCAGAGAATCAATAGTGAACGGAGTTTCTTCCAGCACCCAAACGATTCCCGACGGGGAATTGGGAACATAACGGTAGCGGTTATAATCTTCCCGGTCATGCGAAGTCAAAAGAGAAAAACTGGACGCCCGGTCATCGCGAGAGATATAAATTCGGTATCCTTCAAAATCTATGATATTTGAGAATAAGTCGCGCGTGTTTTCAGAATAAAAGCCGTTCCATCTGACTATAAGCTTACCTATTCCTGGAAATACTTTCATTTTTGGAGAAGGCGGGGGACCGGCTCCGCGAAAATCGGGTACGCCGTCGCCGCGGTACCAGGTCGTATCAATCACGGTGTAATTCCACGTGGTATCAATGTCAACAATTGTGGTATCCACAAAAACTGTGTCTATACTGGCGACAACTGAATCAATCGGACAAACACGATACTCGCCTTTATAGCCGTCTCCGTCGGAATCAAGTCCGGGATTATCATAAACCCACCCGGCCCAGCGGGCATTAGTCGCCAGATTATTGAAATTCAATTTCTGCAAGTAGCGATGCGGATAATTCGGATCAAAATCGTCAAAATCCGTTGGGTTAACATGAAAGTCCCCGCCGGCCACCCAGGCAAAAGAGATGGGCAGAGTTTCTCCGGGGTCGACGTTGAAAGGCCCGAACGACAGAATATACCTGGTGTCCCAACCGTAGGCGAATGTCAGGGCATCGGTTGGCGGCCGTAGATAGCCTTCAGCAGAGTGGTCGAGTGCGACCGTCAGCAGATCGTAATCAAATTCATCGTGGCGAAGAACATAGTACTTATTCTTATCACCTTCCGGCGTCCCTATACGGGGTCCGAAGTCTCGAAAAGGGTCGCCCGGGGCCGGCGCCTTGCGCGGGCCGAAATCCTGGGCGGCATCGCCGTAATTAGTGATCCACCAGTTGAAGGAATAATCCAATTCATCAGACGGCGTGCGGACTACCATAGCGCCCAATACACTGCGGACGGACATGTTATTCCACACCCCGCCGTTGGGGTCGCCATCAGCGTCGGCATGCCAGGCAATATTCAAAGTGTCAACATATCCGCATCCGCCCGATGCCGGATGAGTTCGGTAAAAACCCACCATATCGTCATTCCAGCCGGAAGGATTGTTTCGTGAAATGTGCCAGGCATCGCCATCCACATAGATTCCCATATAAACGTTGCGCAAACTCTCATCGCCGATGTTGGTGACTTTGTAATCAAACAAAATAAAATCTTGAGCGTAAGAATAGCTCCAGGCCATCGAGCGCTGATTGACTTTTATTTGCAGCGGCTGATGCAGGGCATGGTCATACCTGTCGGGGACAACTAAAGCGGGATTTGTGACGGTGTCGTAATATTCGGTAATTATGTCTTCCTCGGAAAAAGCCTTGATGTTTTCGTCGAATTTTGGGCTATTTCTATCAATGGAAGCGTATTTGAACCTGCCCGGGTCACCCGGAAGCGGCCAGAATTCTCTACTCTCATAGTAGTCTTCATCGGCTGTAGAGACGACGGTATCTCTTCCGGCTATTGCTCCAATCCAAAAAGCCCCCACATACAAGTAAACCAGGTCGCTGTTTTTGGGATAAATGCAGGAAGGGATGGACTGATTAGTAAAAGGGTCCGCAATGGCTTGGCCTAATGTGCCGAAGGTGCCGTTGTTGGCAATTGCCACTTGAAGATTGCCGCGATTGTGCGCAGTGTATTCGAGTTGCGGCAATTCCGCGAGTCGCTGACGAGAGTTATAGAACTTTCCGGCATATTTAAGTTTTGGATTAGGAACTCCTTGGGAAAAAACGGTATGAAGGGAAAATGAAATCAAAAAGGCCGCCCCAATAATTAATTTGAGCCGGCCTTCAGTTTTGAGGCACCGAGACATGACCATAATCTACATAATAATTACCAGTTTTCCTAATTGCACTTCGCCGGTATTGGAATTCTCAACTGTCCAATAGTACAGCCCCGACACCGCTGCCTGCGTATTGCGAGTGATTAAATCCCAGGTTGCATGTGAGGCGTTGGGATTAGACGGCTCCACATCGTGGATAATTTCCCGCACCAGATCGCCGTCGAGTGAGAAAATGCTAATGATACATTTTGGAGGGACATTGGCAAAATGGATTTGCCGCGCCCGGTTGTCGGGGCGGTCAGTTTGATTCAATCTGCGGCCGGTAGTGTCCACCCCTTCATAACCACGGACGCGATAATTCTCGTCAATGCGGTAAGGATTGGGATAGACAAATACGTCAAGGTTAAGGCTGTCAACAACGGCATAAGTCTCCAGAGGGTAGGCGTTAGCCGTATTTTGAGTAACGTTTGTCTCCAGCGATGGCAAGCCTGAACTGGGCGAACCAAAATCGAAGGCTGTAACACTTATCCAATAGGGTACAGTAGGCAATAGCTCTACAATCGTGAATTCATATTCAAAGTACTTGGGCAGCCCATCAGATGTTAATGCCGCCGGGTTATATCTTTCAAGTGTATCAAGATCATTTGTAAATACGGTAACGCCGTTTCCATCAATATAGTGTGGTCGGATCTCATTCGGATAAACTTTCTGAATGCCATTCGGGTCGGTTAGGCTGGAAGCATTAAACCCCTGTTTTTCAAAGTAGAAAGTCGATTCAGGATATACCGGGTGATGATAGGGCCTGTTAATCGTATATCTTAAAGGATCGAAGGCCGAATCTCCAAAAGCGTACCGGTTAAATAATTCCTGAAAGGAGAAAGGTTCGTCTATCAATTGAAATACCGGCGGAAACGCACCAGCATTATAAGTCCATTTGTTGAAGTTTTCCACATCGTAGGAAGTGACCCTGGCGTAACTGGTTGACCGGTCATCTCTTCCAACATAGATTCTGTAGCCCTCAAAGTCAAAACTCCTTGAGAACGGATCTTTGGTAGTCTCTGAACGATAGCCATTAAACCTGACTCTTATTTTACCAACTTTCGGTTCAATAAACAGTGCGGGAGCCGGCGGAGGGGAAGCGCCGCGGAAATCGGGTACACCATCACCCACGGCGAAAGTTGTGTCGACAGTTATATAAACCCAGGTGGTATCTATAAGAGTGTCGGGTGGATCAATTATGGTGTCAATGCTTTGTATAGCTGAATCAACCGGGCAGAACCTCATAACTCCGGCGTAGCCGTCACTGTCGGTGTCGACTCCCGGGTTGTCATAGATCCATTCGGCCCAACGGGAATTAACCTGCAAATCTTTAAAGTCCAATCCTCTGTAGTAGTTAAGAGGATCGTTTGGCAAGTTCGCGGTGGCGTTGTCAGGGTCAACGTGGAGATTTAATCCGGCTACATACGCTAATGAAAGTGGGAGGACTTCACCCGGATCAATATTAAAAGGCCCAAAAGAGAGTAAATATCTGGTATCGAATCCGTCAGCAAAGTCACATGCATTTGTGGGATTAGGCGGCAGCCAGAGCGAATCAGACGGCGAAATAACACAAGTGAAGGCCTGGTCATAATCAAACTCCTGATTGCGAAGGGAGTAGTATTTGTTTCCGTCACCTCCAGGCGTTCCCAAACCACCGGTCCCAAAGTCGCGGTGGTCTTCCTGCAATTTTCCTCTATTCGGTCGTTCACGAGGACCAAAGTCCAATGAAGGATTGCCGTTTCCAATCCACCAGTTAAATGAAACCTCCAGAGATTCGGCCGGAGTTCGGACAATGCGCGTTCCGGTAACGTGCGGAGAGGGCTGGGGCCGTCCCTGTGCTCCTGGCATATCGCCGTCTCCGTCGGCGATCCAGGCAATGTTGGCCAAATCAACAAATTCACAAGTCAAATGCGTGTCCAGGAATTCAGGAATAAAACCGCAAAGGTCGTCATCAAAACCGGAAGACGACCCGTCTGAGTTTACATCGGCATCAACATATACTCCCATATAAACATTGCGCAGCGTTCTTAAGCCGATATTTTGAATGCTATAATCAAACAGCACAAAATCTTCAGCATATTCGTAGGACCAAGCGTAAGACCTTTGAATAACTTCGATTCCGATTGGCACAAATGCCTTGTCAACCGGGTCCGGGGGCGGTGCGAAACCGGCTCTGGTAACAGTGTCAGTGTATTGGGCAATGTAATCTTCTTCAGATATGGCACTTTCATATAATTCAAAATCGGTCGGATCAACAATAGACCTTTTAATCATGCAGCCTGTGGACGGATCAATCTCACTACAGGGATCCGGTGCGAATTCAAACACTTGAAACCAGCCATCATGACCAACTGTAACCAAGGTATCTCTGCCGACCACCGCCCCGATCCAGAATGCCCCGCCATATAAATAATCAACGCCGGAATTCTTTGGCACTTCACAAGAGAAGTTGATTACTCTGTTTGTAAAACAATCTATACCTTGCGCTGCAAGATAATTGGTACCGAAAGTTCCGTTATTGGATACGGCGAGAGCGATGTTTCCGACTCGATGCTGCGCCACACAATGAGCCGGGACACCGTCCGCGGAACGGGCACTATTACCAAACTTATTTTGGTCCTTGCGGTCATAGAGAGTACGCGCGACCAACGTTGAAGAAAGAAGCGTTAATGATATTGTCAATACTGCAATCGTTGTGAAGGCATTCTTTTTTGACATAACTCTCACACTCTTCTAAAAGTTGTTTTTATAAAGTATTAACGCATTGCCCGGCAAATTTGTTTAATTTAGTCACATTTCATGCGGGGCAGATAGTCCTACAACCCAATATAAGACCTAATATTATCTAAATGCTCCAAACCAATCAAGCGAATTCGTGAGAAAATAAATGGACGCAATTCCTGCCTTACGGACGCGAATCCAAAATTCCTTGTAAATTCCCTAAGACTAAAAAGCCTCGCACTGGGCGGGAGCTTTTTCTTTCACTGGTTCAAGCTAAGCGGTTGCTAATTAGAAGGTTTCGCAAAGTTATCAGGCGAAATCTGGGCATTGACCTTGAATTCGGTCATTTCGCTAAAATCGCATTTCTTGCCATCCAGTTCCCGGACTGTCTTGAGGGGGAGAAGAATTCCGTCCACGGTAGTGAAGTTGTCAAATTTCTCTTGAATGGTTCCTTCTTCTCCTGTAGCCGATTTTCCCCAATAAGATTTGCTAACCAATTTATGAGTACCGGAATTTAAGGCCAGCTTGCAAATGGGTCCACCTTTATTGTCAAGGACGGCAATGAACTCGACCGGTATACCATCGACTTCGCCGGTACCGTCATACACGGCCTGATACGCCGGAGAATCTGACTGCTGGAATATCCTGATGATATTGCGAAGGTCGTCTCTGTTTTCATCAACCAGTTCATCTTCGCTCATCGGTACCAGCTCTCCGGTCGGCCCGGTTTTCCAGCCGGTATTTCCGTTGCGGATACTTAGCATCTTTTGTCCCATCATCGTTGCTTCTTCACGGGTTTTATCCGGGAACACTCGAACTACATCAACCGGCATGGCGAACTCGCCCTGCGGTACCACCACGGTAAAGGTTCCTCTTGACTTAATGGAATTAACCTTTTTAAAGCTGGCCAGACCGCCGTGTGCAGATACTGCCTGGGACAATACGTTCTTACCCTTTTCAAGGTTCTCGGGGGTTACAGCCAAATCGACTTTTTGTTCGCCGGAAGGAATCGTGATGTTAAGCGTTTCAACTGGGCCTATTGCCAATTGATCCAAGGGCATGTCAAAGGCCTGGCCTTTGCCAACAATTACAACCTGAAGCGCATCGGGGCGAAGGTTTTTCTTAGCAGCTGCCAAGACATCAGCGGCAGTAACCTTTTCCACTTTTTCCTTAGTTTGCTGCAGAAAGTTTTCAGGCAACCCGAAGAAGTCGTACGTTATCAGACGATTGACCACTTCACCTTTGGTGTCAAAATTGAAGACGAACGAATTCAGATAAGCATTCTTGCCCTTGGACATTTCTTCTTCGGTCGGAGGAATTGTCTGCATGCCCTTAATAACTTTTAGGGCTTCCTGCACGGCTTTGGCAGTTGTCTCGGATTTGGTGCCAACATAAGTTCGGAAAACTCCCGGGTAGGCGATGTTGGCGGAGTAAGTCGCTCCGGCGCCATAAGCTAGACCCTCTTTAGAGCGCACGGCATTCAGCATGCGATTTCCAAAGCCGCCGCCGAGGATATTATTCATGACAATTCGGGCAGCATAATCATCGTCGGTCACTCGTCCACCAATGTGTCCCATATAAATATTGGACTGGGTTACGTCGTTTTTTTCGACATAGTGGACTTTCTGGATGAATTTGTAGTCGACAGTCGGCAGAGCCGGAACAACAGTGCTGCCCTTGGGCCAGTCAGCGAAAAGCTGATTTATTTTCGCTAACAGTTTGGCTTCATCATAATCACCCCAGACGCCGATTTGAATTTTGTCGGGGGTAACATAATCTTTATGAAATTTTACCAGGTCATCACGGGTGATGCCGTTGATAGTGGCATATTCAGTTTGGATAGCATAAACCGAATTCGGTCCATAAATAACTTTACCGAATTCGCGCGTACCGATCTCCTGCGGGTCATCGTTGCGGCGGGATATGCCCGTGCGCTGCTGAACTTTTTCGAGGTCAATTTTGTCCTGTTCGAAAACAGGATTACGCAGGATATCGGCCAAAACATCGAGACCAAGGTCAGTATATTCGCTTAAAACATTGACGCTGGCGCCGCCGCTTTCCAATCCGATATAAGTCTCAACACTGGCGCCGACCGCTTCCAGCATTTCGTCAATTTCATCACCACTCCATTTTTTAGTGCCGCCGGTACGCAACACGGCACCGGTTACTTCGGCTAAGCCGGTTTTGTCAGCCGGTTCCAGATGAGAACCGCAATTAATTCTGACCGAAGCATTAAACAGAGGCAGTGATTTATCTTCGACCAGATAAAGGCGCAGTCCATTATCCAGCGTTATTTTTTTTACAGTGGGAATTTGTAAAGGATTAAGCGCGGGATATTTTAGTTTGCTGACGTCCTGTGCGGCGGTCAATACCGATAAAGCCAACATCAAGAGTGCTGCCAACATAACTGTTACAAATATTTTTTTCATGGTATTTAACTCCCCTAATTAACTTTCAATTGTATTCATCAGCACTACAGTGCGATTATTTTTGGTAAAATATTCTTTGGCTACTCGCTGGATGTCTTCGGCGGTGACGGTATTAATCCGGTCCAGTTGACGGAACATTTCGCGCCAGTCGCCCCACGTCGTCTGATAAGTGGCCAGCTGGAAGGCCAGACCGTTATTACTGGTCAGGCCATTGGTAAATGAAGCTTTGGCGCGGGCTTTTATTTTTTCTACTTCTTCAGCCGGCACCAATTCATTTTTGAGTCTTTCGACTTCGCCCATAATCTCTTTTTCACATTCGTAATTGGACGCTTTAGGAGCCGGTATGGCGTAGAGCAAGGCCATAGTCGGGTACTTGTCGCCGGGGAATCCGGCAAATCCGGCCGCTTGAGCTGCCATTTTTTTGTCTTTGATAAGCTTTTTGTACAATAGCGAAGTGCGTCCGCCGGCCAGGTAATCAAGCATGGCATCGAGCGCTGGTCTGTCGGGATGCGTAATTTCAGGAATGTGCCAACCGGCAAAATAGACTGGTTGTGCAGGGTCTTCAAGTTCCATCCGGCGCTCTCCGTTTTGAATTGGCTCAACAGTTGCAATTCGGGATGGTTTTAGGCGATAGGGAATGCGTCCCCAATACTTTTCCGCCATTTTAATTACTTCTTTTGCATTGATATCACCGACAATGGCTACTGTCAGGTTTGACGGGCCATAATACTTTTCAAAGAAAGCTTTGGCCTCTTTGCGTGAATAGTATTGAATATCCGACATATGGCCGACACCGGGTACGCCGTAAGGGTGGGCTGTAAAACCCAAAGCAAGGAACTGTTCAAACATTCTTCCAATTGGATCTGATTCAGTGCGCATCCGGCGTTCTTCGGCAACAACATCTCTTTCTTTGTACATTTCGCGAAGGACTGGATTAAGAAAGCGTTCCGACTCAAGCGCCATCCAGAGTTCCACTCTATTGGAAGGCAGATTGCAGAAATAACTGGTCCAATCAGAAGCTGTGCCGGCATTTAGTCCGACACCGCCTTCGCGGCTGATTGTCTGGCCGAAAGCATTGGGTTCAACCAGAGCGTAGGATGCTTCGCGCGCCGCTTCGTAAGCTTTCGTAAGCTTTTCAATTTTTGCTGAATCGGCGAACATCCCTTTGGTGCGTTCGTCGCGAAGTTCCATAAAGATCGAATCTTCAACTTCGATAAGTTCTTTTTCTTTGGCATAATCTTTGGTACCGAAAGTAGTGGTTCCTTTGAATGCCATATGTTCAAACATGTGTGCGATGCCGGTGTATCCTTTGGGATCATCTACTGAACCGACATCGGCAAAGGTGTTGAAGGAAACTACCGGAGCGTCGTGACGCTCAAGAATGATAATCTTGAGGCCGTTGGAGAGGGTGTGCTCGACGACCGAGTTTTCCAACTGTGAAAAATCAAACGCAAAAGCAGAACCTGCAGTGAAAGCAGCAACCAGCACTGAAAGTGCTAATCTCACTGAATAAATCAGCCTCATTGAATCCTCCGTTGAACCATTTTTTTATTTATTAAGTATGAAATTATTGCCTTGTTTCCCATGAAAGTCAAGGGGTTAATATAGACAGATTGAACCTCTAAGGCAGACTAACACGCCTGTATATACGTGTAGAGAGAGAATTAGTTTCGCAGTTTCAGATAATGGAAGAAGGGAGTTCCAAAACCACTCCGTTTACCACCAAGAAATCAGCTTGGGTCTGATGGTATGGGGGAGCGTGTCGTTTTTGGGGATAATTCTCGCAGAAATGCCGAAGCGTCCTGATTCGGCCAGAGTTACTTCGCCGGCAAAGGTATAAACTCCGTTCTGGGTACCCTTAGCTCCGGATAGTTGATTCACGATGACCGGTTTGAAGTTGGTGATTTGCTCCTGGGCGTTAAGTCTGCCGGAAACGAGCTCAATGCTGACATCATCAGGAGAGATTTCGCCTAAACTGACATCGATTGAAATCGGGAGTTTTTGTCCTACGAATAGTTCCGTTCCAGAAACTGGAATATCAACATTCTTGATTGTAATCTTATCCCAGTTTTTTGACATTTTGTCCAACCATTTCGATATTAGTCTGGTTGGCTCAAAATTATCCTGTGACATTCTGGCTGATGCCTGAAGTGCTGATACGTAGAATTGATCTGCATAATTCATCAGCATCCGTTGTGACGAAAAGAGTTCCCCAGCAGTTGCAATTGAGTTTTTCATCCTGGCCAGCCATTCTGCCGGAAGTCCAATTTCATTCAAGGCATAGAACAGCGGTACCACTTCGCGCTCGAGAGTATTATAGAGCATCTCGGCATCAAATTTATCCTGGATTTCGACGTTTTCAGTTTCTTCACCGTTGCCGATTTTGAAACCATTCAAACCGTTATAGCCTTCGGCCCACCAGCCATCCAAAACTGACAGATGCAGCCCGCCGTTGATGGCGGCTTTCATGCCTGAAGTCCCGCTGGCTTCCTGCGGACGGCGTGGATTGTTCAGCCAGACATCGCAGCCCTGCACGAGCACGCTGGCCACGTTGATGTCATAATCTTCCAGAAATATAATCTTATCCCGGAAGCGTTCTTCATTGGCATAACCAATTATCTGCTTGATGATTTCTTTGCCGGGATTGTCCAGAGGATGAGCCTTGCCGGAAACGACCAATTGCACCGGGCGTCTATCATTATTGATAATCTTGTTGAGCCGTTCCGAGTCGCTAAATATGAGATTTCCGCGCTTGTAGCTGGAGAAGCGCCGCGCAAATCCGATTGTCAGATATCTGGGGTCGAGAACTTTTTCGGCTCTTTGTATTTCGGGAAGCGAGGCGCCTCGGCGGATGAGCTGCGCCTTGAGACGTTTACGCACGAAGTTTACCAGATGCTCCCGTTTTCGGCTGTGTATACGCCACAATTCGGCATCGGGGATGTCTTGCGTCTTTTTCCAGACTTCCGGCGCACCCGGACGTTCACTATAGCGGGCTCCGAAATAGGAACTGAACAAGTCATTCAGTTCGGGCGAAATCCACGAACCTAAATGAATACCGTTAGTAATTGACTTGATAGGGACTTCTTCAAACGGCAGCTCCGGCCAGATAAAACTCCACATTTTGCGGGCAATTTCGCCGTGAAGTTTTGAAACCCCGTTGCTGAAAGCCGATGTTTTAAGGGCGGCGGCGGTCATCGTAAAAGCTTCAGATTTATCTTCCGGATTGACCCGGCCGAGTTTTAGAAAATCTTCCCAGTTTATCCCCATCTTCGATATAGTTTGATTTAAATAGCGGTGCATTAAAATAGCTTCAAATTTCTCATTTCCGGCCGGCACCGGAGTGTGAGTGGTAAACACCGATGTTGACCAGATGTATTGCAAAGCGTCGTTAAAGGATAATTTGTGGTTTTCAATCAGTTCATGAATTCTTTCAATTGTCAGAAACCAGGAATGACCTTCGTTCATGTGATAAACAGCAGGATTGATGTTTAAAGCTTTCAGGGCGCGCACACCTCCGACGCCAAGTACAATTTCCTGCCGGATACGCATTTCTTTATCCCCGCCGTACAGAACCGAAGTTATATCACGCACTTTAGGAGAATTGTCAGGAATATTGGCATCAAGTAGATACAACGGCACCTGCCCTACAGTAACTTTCCAGAGCTGAAGGTGCACGATTTGGCCATCGAGCTCGACTGAAATCTGGAATGGTTTCTCATTCTTGTCCCTGACTCTTTGAACAGGCATGTGGTACCAGTCATTTTCCTCATAGCGTTCCTGCTGCCAGCCTTCGGTCGAAAGCGACTGCCGGAAATAGCCGTATCGATACAGTAGGCCCACTGCCACCATGGGAATTCCGAGGTCGGAAGCTGCTTTCAGGGTATCCCCAGATAGAACTCCAAGACCGCCGGAATAAACTGGCAGTCCGGTATCCAATCCGTATTCAAGTGAGAAATAGCCGATAGTCTGTTTTTCAAATTGGCCGTATTTATAGTGAAACCAGTTTTTTCGATTCAGGTATTGTTGGAGCTTTTCATAAATCTGGTCAAGTCGTTCCAGAAAAGCCTCATTCTCGGCCGCTTTCTTAAGGTCATCTTGCGGAAGCCGGGCCAGCATTTCCACCGGGTTCTGATTGGTGCTATCCCATAACTCTTCATTGAGGTCCCTGAAAAGCCGCACCAGTTCCGGATTCCAGGAATACCACAGATTATGGGTTAATTCCTGGAGGTGTTTTATTCTTTCAGGAAGTTTGGGGAGAACTAAAAACTGTTTAATACGCATAGCCTAACTCAAATGAACCCTTTCCTAATCTATAATATCGTATCAAAAGGGACTTAAAACCACCATTTATCAACCGAAAATAAGTAGTATGATGGTCAGGACTTTTAGATTGTTTTTGGGCATAAATAACATAGTTTTCTTGACTTATGGCTCGTAATAAAAGGCGGTTGGGAATCTTGACCGGTGGCGGTGACTGTCCCGGTCTAAACGCCGCCATCCGAGCCATAGTTCGGACCTCTGAAATCGAGTTTGACATGGAAGTTGTCGGCTTTAGAGACGGTTTTGAGGGATTGGTTGAGAATAGGTGCTTTGAAGTAACCCTTAACCACATTTCAGGGTTACTGGCACAGGGCGGCACTATTCTTGGAACATCGAACAAATCTGACCCTTTTAACTACCCAGTCCTGCAGGGAGCTAATGAAGAATACGTTTACCTTGACCGCTCATCGCAGGCCGTTCGGAATTTTGAGGCATTGGGTTTAATCGGCTTAATAGCGATTGGCGGCGACGGCACCATGACCGGCTCGGCCAAGCTCATTGAAAAAGGAATTCCAATTATAGGTGTTCCCAAAACAATTGATAATGATTTGGTTGGTACTGATGTCACTTTTGGTTTTGATTCGGCTTTGGTGACTGCCACGGAAGCCATAGACAAACTGCATACCACCGCGCAATCTCATCACCGCGTGATGATTGTCGAAGTGATGGGACGATACGCCGGATGGTTGGCACTGGCTTCAGGGCTGGCAGGCGGGGGCGACATTATACTTCTGCCGGAATTTCCTTATGATATCGAAGCTATTTGCAATCAGGTAAAAAGCAGAAACGCACAAGGGAAAACATTTTCGATAGTCGTGGTGGGTGAAGGTGCCCGCCAGCAGGGTGGGGAGTTGGTTTACCGCCAAAAAGTGAAACATTCGCCAGAAGCGGTGCGACTTGGAGGAATCTCTCATCGGGTAGCCTCACAGATTGAAGGATTGATTAATATAGAGTGTCGAGTGACAATACTCGGACATCTTCTCCGCGGCGGAATCCCCAGTGCCATGGACAGAATTCTGGCGACGCGTTTTGGCGTGGAAGCTGTTCATCTGGCTGAAAGAGGAGAATTCGGCAAAATGGTGGCGCTCCAGCATAACAAACTAACCAGTGTAAAGATATCTGATATCGCAGGGAAAATGCGGCTTCTGTCTATTACAGATTCACTAATCAAAACTGCCGTTTCGCTGGGCATTTGTCTGGGAGTTCCCGTTGGTGCCAATTTAAAAGACTACTATCAGAATCCGATTCCCAAAGGACAGGCAGTGTCAACGGTATCTGTAGAAGTTGACGAGGGAAACTAATTCCCCGACCAAAACCAACTTAGATTCGGTAAAAAGACAATGAATAAAAATCACCAGCGCGAATTAATTGAGAATCTGAAAAGCTCTCCGGCGTATCGATTGGCTTTTCATGACAACGAGTTTATGTCGGAAGAGTTCAACCGGCCGGTGCGCCTTCAGCTGGAATTATTGAAACCGGAAATACGCCTTAAGGCAGAAAACATAGTTTCCACAATTGTGGTGTTCGGCAGCACCAGGATAATGGATCCACAACACGCCGGTGCGGTGGTCAAGGAACTCGATAGAGAATTCAAAAAAGACCCGGAAAATCAAAAACTCGGACGACGTTTAGCGCGTGCCCAACGCATTGCCGTAAATTCCAAGTATTACGAAGAGGCCCGGAAATTTGCGCAGCTGGCTTCAGCCGAATCACAGAATCACAGCAGCCGCCAGTTTGTTGTTGTGACCGGAGGCGGGCCGGGGATCATGGAAGCTGCCAATCGCGGCGCATTCGATGCCGGCGCCAAGTCGATTGGCTTTAATATCACTTTGCCTCTCGAACAGGAACCAAATCCCTATATATCGCCCGAATTATGTTTTCAGTTTCATTATTTTGCCATTCGTAAAATGCACTTTTTGCTTCGCGCCAAAGCCCTGGTGGCGTTTCCCGGTGGCTATGGGACACTTGATGAGCTATTTGAAGGGTTGACGCTTATACAAACTAAGAAGATTCTTGATTTGCCGGTAATTCTATTCGGAGAGGAATACTGGCGAAAAGTTATTAATTTCCAGCATTTGGTTGATGAAGGTTCAATCGACGAGGACGACATAAATCTTTTTGTCTATGCCGACAAAGCCAAAGATGCCTGGGACTATATCAAATATCATTACCAATCCAAAGGTGAAATCTAGACTTAAAAAAATGCCCCCATTTACGGGGGCATTTTGTTAGAACGGCGATAAGACTTTAGAACTTAAAGTACTCCCTTTCAGAATTCTTAGCGGCTCGAATCTGCCGCAGTACTTCCTTAAAGTGGGCGCGCGACATATCGTTTATTGCTGAAAAAGTTGAAGCAGTTCGGGAAGCTTCTTCGAGAATGTCCAGATCATTGGCTGCCAGCGTACGGGCATCGGCCGGATATGCCCAGGCACCGCTCAAATAAATATCTATTATCTTATTGAGATGAGCCAGTTGCAGTTGGCGCCTGTGACTGTTCACGTTTGACGGACCGCTGACTTCTCCCCAGATGGCACGCCTGTTATCGGTAAACATGTCGTACATAGTATAGCCTTCATCATTGTCGCCATAGCGTTCCTGATTATTCAACAGACGTCCAATTGACTGGGGTGAATAAAGGATGTAAATGGCGTAATTCTGCACTGACATGACCTGCTGATGCCACGGATAATCCAGCGGCGAGCCATAAATGGACCACGTGAAGTCTTCGTTTCGCTCGGGCTGAAGTTTATTCAACAAACTGGCCGGAATATCGAAAGCATCGGCTGCAAAGATTTTGTCACGCAAGAATTGCATGGCGCGTTTTTGTTCCGATGCTGGCACCGGTCTGAACGGGAGGGTGCCGCCGTTATCACCGATAAAATTCTTATTGTGGTAAAGGCCGCCGATATAGGCTGCGGCAAACCTGGCGCTTTCAAAATATGAACGCCAGCCCGAATTGAAGACTCGGCGGATTTTTTCGTAGCTGACTCCGGGTTTTTCAAATTCCTTAATGGAATTAAGCCAGAGTTCACGAGTCAAACCGACTTTGTGATTGCAATACCGTATGGGGTCGTTTCCTAAATCAAAATAATTGGCCATGGGATCGACTTGGTTACCACCCATGTCGTAGTCGGTGCAATAGGCCAATTCCGGTTCCGCCGCACGAGAAGCGATAGCATTGAGTTTATCTTTTTCGTCTTCCGGTTTGGCGGCGCTAAAATCACTGTAGGCATACTCGATGACCCAATTGTCGTAGGGCCCGGGAGTTGAAGCAAAGAATTCTCCCTGCTGTTTCCCCTTGCCGGCGATATTGGGTGGGGCATATTCCATCACGGTGCCAACCGTACCATTGAGCCGCGTGAACTGGCGATCATTGATTTGGTCGAGAGTGTGGATGGTGGAGGCCTTAAAATTGTGACGGAAGCCGAGCGTGTGGCCGACTTCGTGAGCAATCAATTCTACCAGATAGGAGTGTACGAATTCTTTTGTAAGCGAATCTTTGTCGGCCAAGTCACCGGCGGTACTGTACAGATAGGCCATCCCGAATGCCGCTTCCTGGGCCGATTCCGAAGCGTAGGTGCAAAGACGGTCTCGACTATTCTCTCCCAGGTTCAGCAAGTTTGGTTCTTCAGCGGTGCTGCCGTCGAAAGACACTGGTTTGATAAAATTCTCCATGTTGTTAAACATGGCGCGCACAAAATCCGAAGACACTCCAATATCGGCATCATAAATTTGACCCGTGAACGGATTAGCCCTGCTGGGTCCGATAGCATAAACGCCTGGTGAATATATCCAGCGTATGGTGCTATAGCGAGTGTCAAGTGGATCCCAGGTGGCAGTATCCTCCATCTGTTTGGCGACGATAGCATTTCTGAAGCCAATGCGTTCATAAGATTGATTCCAGAATTCAATTCCTTCGGCAATGGCGTCACGATATTCGACCGGTACGGTGTTCTCGATCCAGTACACTATCGGCTCCACCGGTTCCGAAATACGGGCATCGGGGTTTTTCTTTTTCAGATTCCAACGTTCGATATAACGGACATAAGGGGACTCTCTGTCCAGGCCGCTGTAATCCTGGTACATGGTAACGAAATGTCCGATACGGCTGTCGGCCAGACGGGGTACATAATCGGATATCGGCAATGAAGACAAGGAAAAATGATATTTGTGGTAAAAGCTTTCACCGCTTTGAAGCGTTACGCCGGAATTCGGTTTGCTGGATTTAAAGTGAAGCATGACGTCGATTTCGCTGTTATGCGGGAATGACTTTACTTGAGAAAAGTAGCTGTTTTTGGAGTCGAAATTCACACCTGTTTTGGCTTGTTGGCCCAGATAGTAACTGGTGTTTTCGACATCTGCAATAAAAAGCGAAGACGGGTCAACCAGCACACCTTTGGTGGAATCATGCGGAACTGATTTTACTTCGACTGAACCATATAAATGATCGGAAATACCTTCCGCCACTACGTCCCTCATTGTAGATGTTGAATCGGCTCGGACACGAAGATTTTTTTCCATTATTAATATATTTTTGCCGACTCTCTTGAAATAGAATGGGAATGATCTGCCCGGGGGGCCGGTATCATAGTATGTGCCGTCGCCGGTGGCTCGAGCTGTATTGCAAAGAAAGAACGGGCCGACATGTTCCGGCTTGATTTCCATCAGGACGCTGTTATCGAGAGTATCCAGATAGAAAGTGAAAAGACCGTCAACCTTGACTTTGTCTTTAGTTAGCTCGGCGTACGGTTTTTCTTTGTCGGACTTGCCGGGTTTCTTGGCATCGTCGAACTTTCTCGATCCACCGCCTTTGGTGACTGGCTGTACACCTCGTGCCAGCGTCTGCTCGCCGAAGAAGAGGAGTAGTGCCGCCACTATCGCCGTGCCGATGATTGACCTGAATTTCATTTTAGCTCCTATAGTTTTAGAATTAAAAGTAAATAGTTACATGTGTAACGTATGTGGATTGTAAAATACTCATTTTCGCTGCGTTTAGATAATGATTTTTGTTATTCCATTCAATCAGCCATGATGATTTCTGTGGAAGCTATGAATACGAACATTGTTGCAAATTGTTCAATTCCGGCTGGACCTAATTCACAAAACGGCTAAAGCTTAGTTGATGGTATCGCTTAAAAGCGGTACGAAACGAACCGGGTAGAGGGTCTTGGTTTCGATTCCTTTTGCAGTTTTGGTCACCTTGACCAGTTCCTGCTGATTGAGCATACCCCGGTCAATCGGAATAACCATCACTCCCCCTATATCTAGTTGATTAATAAGCTTTTCAGGGAGTGCTACGGCGGCGGCAGTGACTATGATGGCGTCAAACGGGGCTTCTTCCGGCCAGCCCCCCAGTCCGTCAGCCAAACGAGTTTTGATGTTTGTATAATCCAGTTTCTTGAATATCTGATTTGCCTGTGCCAGTAAAGTGCCAATTCGCTCGACCGAGTAAACCTTTTCAGCAATTTCAGCCAAAACGGCGGTTTGGTATCCGGAACCGGTCCCGATTTCCAGTACTTTGCTTTTTGGAGTCAGGTGTAAATGCGACGTCATGGAACCAACTACGTATGGTTGAGAAATCGTCTGGCCTTCGCCAATAGACAAGGGGCCGTCTTTGTAGGCGTCATCAGCATATTTGGCGGGTACAAATTGATGACGGGGTACTTTGAGCATGGCACTAATAACCAGTGGGTCGGAAACACCGCGTTTTTTAATTTGTTCGTATACCATTTGTTCGCGGCGCAAGGTGTGAATTGAGTCATTTTCTCTGGGAAACAAGGGGCACATGGCGCTACATTAAACTGATTTCCAACGAAAGTGCAATAGCAATAAGACTATTTGCGAAAAAAGCCCCGCTATTATACGGGGCTTTCCAGATTTTCTTATTGTCACAAGCAGCAAGGCGGCGGGCCACCTCGAAAGATGCGATTGACCATGTAGTTGAGATCGAGAATATTGACTACGGTGTCACAATTCACTGAGCCGGCAATAGGCGGGTTGGAGGCTGGGCCGCCACGGAAAATTCGATTTACCAGAAAGTTCAGGTCGAGAATATTACCAGCAGTCTGGTCGCCGTTAATGTCGCCGCAAAGAAAGGTGGCATAAGTGAAGTTGAATGGAGATGGTTGATAAGTTGAAGAGTGGCCAGCCGAATCCTGCGCCCTCACCCGCCAATAAGTCGTTATGTTTGAAGAGAATATATTTGACGGAAGTTTCAAACTATCGGGATAGACTAACTGGCTTAGAATGATACTCAAGAATTGCGGACTGGTCGATGCCTGGATTCTATAGAATTCTCCAGCAAATTCATAGGGCGGCGGTGGTGGTGATGACCACCTGAAGACTATCGTGTCCTCATCAACCATAGCACCATTAACCGGACTTTCCTGCGTTGGAACCGCCGGTGTTTCAGAATCCAGAATAAAAGTTGCAGCAGAGGAAAAGCCGGAACTGTTCCCGGCCGAATCAGCTTGTTCCACTCGCCAGTACCAGCGCCCTTCATCAATAGTGTCGGGAATGGAGTATGACGAAGTCTCAATCGGTTCATAAACAATCAGGTTATTGGTAAATCCGGCATCTTTAGCCAGTTCAATTCTGGCAAACTCCGGGGATAATCCATCGGCGGCCTCCTGCCCGCCCATTTTGGCACTCCCAAATTGGAATGAAAATGTTTTCTGGCCGACAAATTGGCTGTTCGCCGGATATTGCGGTGCCAGCGCCAAAGGGACATCATTGTCGACAACAAGGAGGCGCGTATTGGCCTGAAATGAGGATGAATCAGAGCCAACAAAAAGCCTCACACCCCAATAATAGTAGCCGTCATTTAAGGAGTCCGCACTAGGCATTGAGAACGATTGGGTAGTCAATCCGGGGTACACCTGCACGGGAAATTGCAGCAACGTGTCAGTTGCTAGAACAAGTTTAAAGCTGTCGGCAGTTCCAATCCAATTAAATGTTTGTACCCGGTTTTGAGTGTAGTATGGATCAGCAGGAGATATTAATTGGGGGGGCAAAAAGGGATTATCAACTGTTATCTGAAAAGTAATGGTATCTCCGGCGCCATTGTCACTCTCGGCGTTGACATAAAAATTGTTCACTTGCAAATGAGGCACTTCGGCCGGAACAAAAACTTGAAACGAAATTGTATCCAATGCAAAGGCTGGAACTGAAGGACCTAGTGAACCAGGTGAAACGAACCAGCCTAAATCGTCAACCACATCCACGATAACTCGGTCAGTGGCGTTGCCATTGTTGTCAATCACGACTTGAAGGTTGAGTTGTTGTGGAGAGTCGACAGTGTCATCGGAAATCGGCAGCAAGGCAACGTTATAATAGGCTCCGGCAATAACATTGACGGTGCCGGCGGCAGTCACCTGACTGTCAGCCTGGCTAACACCTGTGCAAGTGACTTCGGTGAAATCGCCTGCCAAGGAGCCACCGGGGACGTCAGCAACAACTTCAAAATATACAGAGTCCCAAGGGTCCAATGGCACAGTAGAATCAACCGTGGAACGAAGCCAGTCCTGATTATCGTCGATGGAAACGTCTACTACTTCAGGATTGGCGCCTACGTTGGTAACCCAAAATGATACGACGGCCGAATCACCCGGGTCTTCGGTAACGTCACTTTGGTCAAACACCGCCAGAGCCGCCAGATTGCCCGGTGTATAGATGCTGTCCGGTGTAAACACCAACGAATAGTTTTGCGGTCCAAATGGAACGTTAAAGCCGCTCACGCGGGCTTTCCATAATCCCGGGGAGGGTGAAGCAATTTCAACCGTCTCGACATTGTTAGTACGGTCTATTCCGGTTGTCGCGGGCAGGGACGGGAGTGAATCGATAAGCACCCAGGGTTCATTGACGGACGAGAACGGATCAATCAATTCAAGATCCAGATCATTAATAAGTGTTTTTCCACCAATTCCCGTCCCACCACGGTCATCCCAAACCAGCGTCACTTTCAATTTGCCGGCTCCGCTAGGCATGGTCAAATCATAAAGATGTGTGGTACCAGTTTGTATGGAATTCTCCAAATAGGATGGCTCCCCGATGACTATTTTGTCTACTGCCGCCACACCGTCAACTTTACCATGCCCGAAGGCAAAGTCGGGGCCATTGGGAAATCCGTCTAATCCTAAATCAATTGCAGTGTTTATCAATATCCCTTTGATTGTAGAGGGCAGCACGGTTGTAGCGGGCAGTCCGGAGGTTTGCAGAGCTTCCAGCATTAAAGCAATGGTACCGGCAGTGGCGGGGGTAGACATGGAAGTTCCGCAGGCATTCCAGTATCCACCGCCTACAGCGCAACTACGCAAAGAGCACCCGGGTCCGCAAACGTCTGGTTTAATTCGCCCATCATCCGTTGGTCCCCAGGACGAAAAATCAGTCATGTCACTACTCCCGGAAGAGATGGCGCCAACCGTAATCAAATTTTTTCCACCGCCATATACACCAATTGTGTGGTAAGTCCATCCGATGGAACCGCAATACTGGCTGCCGCCGCTCCTTTCATTGCCGGCTGACCAGCAAATTGAGATTGGGGCATTGCCGACATTTCCCCGAATCGCTTCATCCAAAGTGGCATTGGCGCTGGAGTAGTAACCCAAATTGGATTGGCAGCTTGCTTCTGATGGAGTGCCGACTCCAAGACCCCATGAGTTAGTGGAGATGAGCGCTCCATTAAAAGTGATGGCACTTTCGTATTCGGTTTCTATTTCCGAGGACGAGCCCCACCATAGATGGGATAAGAGCGTTGCCGCAGGCGCCATTCCCCTATAGGTGCCACTCTGGGCTGCGCCAGTTCCTAAAACAGTTCCGGCGACATGAGTGGCGTGGTCTGCGAGAGCTGCACCGTCTTGTGGGTAGACGCGACCTGCCAAGTCCGGATGCGACAAGTCAACCTGGCCGCCATCCCACTCGGCTACTGTAATACCGTTACCGGTAAGATTATAAGGGGCGGCTTGAAGTTCTTCTGCACGCGTATTGACTCTGGCAACATTGTTGGTTACTTCCTGCGGCCGGTCTTGCTGTTCGATCCAGATTACGGCATCCTGTTCGGAAATGCTCAAATATGCTAACTCGGGAACAATCAGTTCGATGGCATTGATGGTGCGTACGAGTCCGGTAATTTCGGCGTTATAAAGTCTTTCGAACTCTTTGCTCCAGGAATTAATATCCTCGTCTTTATGAAGCAAAACGGTAAACTTGACTCGCCCTCCATCACGGCGGGCCCAGTCGCCAATACCCAAATCAGTAATTATTGGGGAGATCTTATCGTCAGGATATATTTCTCCGAACCAGCGAATATGGTGTTGATTGATTAGAGACTCGTCAATGGCGCGAGTTAATTTAACAGTGTAAGCCAGATTGGGAATGTAATCGAGCAAATTGATTCCGGCATCGGCCAGGCGTTCCTTTTCCTGGTCTAGAAGCGGCCTGTCAAACTGTATGATGATGTGCTTGCCCATGAGCGCCGACGATTTTTGTGCCAGGCCCTGTTTTTGGATCGGGTCAGGTGAAAAAGTGCGCTGCTGCAAATCAATTGCGAAATCCAGATCCATGGAAAAAAGAGGAATAGCCAATAAGGAGACAAGCAGAAATGTCAGGGTTGTTCGCAGGTTACACATCGATATACTCCATCCCTTGGTGAGGTAAATTATTCAATTGTTCTAACGGCAGCGATAATTTAGGTATAATTAGGCTAAGAACCAAAAAAATATAGTGTTAAAAAGAATATAGTCAACAACTATCTGCTTGATTTGTTTATGTTTAGGGAGGAATTTACAGAGATGAGAAAGGTTGACTGCTTTGCCCAAGAAATATTGGCTTTTCAAGTCCGAACCAGAGAGCTTCTCCATAGCTGATTTGGCCAAGGCGCCAAATCAGACTACTTCCTGGGAAGGTGTTAGAAACTATCGTGCCAGAAACATTCTCCGAGATGAAATAAAAGTAGGAGATGAGGTCTTTTTTCATCATTCGAGCACCAATCCACCAGGTATTGTGGGAGTATGTTCAATTGTCAAAGCAGGCTATCCGGACTCTTTGGCTTTGAATCCCCAAAGCGAATACTTTGACCCAGCTGATGCCAAGGATAACCCCAGATGGTATACAGTTGATGTAAAACTTATGAGGAAGTTCTCCAAGATGATTTCGCTGACAACTCTTAAAGAGACTAAAGGGTTGGAAAAGATGATGGTCTGTCAAAGAGGGGCGAGGCTTTCGATTCAGCCTGTTACCTTCGATGAATGGAGGATTGTCAATAGGTTGGCAGTAAGACTCGAGACGTCGTAGGTCTTAATTGCCTTGACTAATATTGCCGATTAAGTAATTTTGACGAGCAATGCTGGGGTAGTTCAGATGGTTAGAACGCCTGACTGTGGATCAGGAGGTCGGCAGTTCGACTCTGCCCCCCAGTATTTAAATCATATTGGAGCAAAAAAACGTCCCGACTGCTCGGGACGTTTTTTAATGCTGGTGAATTCGCCGAGGGCGAATTACTTGAGCAGAATCATTTTCTTCATATCGACGTGCGGGCCGGCTATGAGCTTGTAGAAATAAATACCGCTGGCAAAATTACCGGCTTCCCATTCAATTTCGAATGTACCGGCGCTTTCTGCCACTCCGCTGAACGTCGCTACCTGCTGTCCATTCACGTTGTAGATTACCAGATTGTAATCTGTGGCTGACGGCAGCGTGAAGCTGATTATGGTTTTGGGATTGAACGGATTCGGGTAATTCTGATGCAATGTGAATTCGGTTGGGATGACGTTAAGTGCAACTGGGTTACCTTCGGCCGTAGCCATTTCTATTGAGGAAATCTGGCCGTTCACTTGCAGGAAATCTCCGGTAAAACTGTTGCCGTTTATGGACCAGACCAGAATACGAGTGCTAATACCATCGAAGTTAGATTTGAGCTCCATTTGGTTGGCCAGCAAGACAGGTTCCACCTGACCTTGTACCATTACAAAAGCAGCGCCAATTGCGACGTTCTTGTCGACCGAGAGCCGGCCGTCAGACGAAATAGTGTATTTCACACTGACCGGGACGGCAACTTTATTAAACGGCTGGGCGTCGCCAACAACTACTCTAATCAGGTAAACCAAATCGGCCACTGAAAGCACCGCGCCATCGGCGTTGACGTCAGAAGCAGCTATTTGACCTTGTACGTTAACGGTGAAGACTCCGAGGCCGTATATGAAGTAGTTCCCCAAGAGTACCGCATCGGCAACTTCGTTGGGGACGCCGTTCATGTTGATATCGCCGCGATCGTCAATGGAGTCGGCACAAATTATGTCTATTCCGCCGTTGAAGAAATCGATGCAACGAATTGGATTGGGTTTGCCGTCTTCGAGTTCGACATCACAAGTTGTATTAGCACCGAAGTGTCCCGGGAAAGGAGCGCTTATGTCAGTAATGTCATTATAAACACCATCTGCAAAATAATCGTTTACTGAACTCGATATGTAAAGCGTGTCACCAGTTACGGAGGACAGAGTATTGTCGCGGCAATCGCACCAACTGAATCTGATCGGCACAAATTGACATTCAAATGTGCGGTCATTAGTAACCAGGAATACAAGTTTGGCCACTTCGGCGGGTTCAAGCAGGAAGCAACTTGGGTGGTTCGCACCATTATTAATCTCTGCTATGGCTGTTATCCGTACCTTGCCAGAAGGACAGGCGCTGGAACCGCAGTCACCGCAGGCACCGTTCCTATATGTAAAGTATTCCCACCCGCAAGTGGTTATAAAGTCTCCTGTCAAAACCGAGGTCAAGTTCAAGGCCGATGCATCATATTCAATTAAGAGGTTCAGTCCACCAATCGGATATGACATGTTGTCAATGACCACGGAAACTTCTTCATACTGCCCTTGGATTACATCGTGAACTTTTTCGATTGTAATATCGGGGCAGGGGCAGACTGTCCGATCAACTGTTACATTGAATGTGGCCGTACAAGAATCGGCATGGCCGCATTCATCGGTACAAATTAACATCAAAGTCTGCAGTCCCTCGGCACTGGCAACAAAACAGAAAATGTCACCCGGATTATAAGGCACTCCGTTGAGCGTAGAAGTCACATTATTATTGCAGGCATCACTGCAGCCAAAACCTATGCCCGGAATACAAATGGAATCACTCAATTGACATATTATTACATCCTCAAGGGTCGTAGGACACTGTGCCACAGGCGGGGGATCGACTACCGTAATAGTCTGTGAGGCCTGGGTGCTGTTGCCGCAGTCATCGGTGGCTGTCCAAGTACGGGTCATGGAATATTCCTGCGGACAGTTACCCGGAGTAGTGACGTCGTTAAACGTCAATGTGGGGGTCGCGTCGCAGGCGTCAGTAGCAGTCGGATTCGAGAAAGTTGGTGTCGCCGGACATTGAATGGTTTGAGGACCGCCGACTCCCGAAATCACCGGCGCGGTATTGTCTTCAACTGTAATAGTCTGACTTGCCTGAGAAGAATTACCGCAGTCATCGGTGGCTGTCCAAGTACGGGTCCTGGAATATTCCTGCGGACAGTTACCCGGAGTAGTGACGTCGTTGAACGTCAATGTGGGGGTCGCGTCGCAGGCGTCAGTAGCAGTCGGATTCGAGAAAGTCGGTGCGGCCGGACATTGAATGGTCTGATTAGCACCCACACCGGAAATCACCGGCGCCGTATTATCTGTCACTGAAATAGTCTGACCTTTCTGGGAGGAATTACCACAGGCATCGGTAGCTGTCCAGGTACGAGTGGTGCTGTATTCCTGTGGACAGGCGCCTGGATTGGTCACATCGGCAAAGACCAAAGAAGGGGCCGGGTCGCAAGCGTCAGTCGCGGTCGGGGTAGTGAACACGGGTGTCGCCGGACACTCAACTGACGATGCCCCGGGCAAAGCTGAAATCACCGGAGCAGTGTTGTCTGTTACAGAAATAGTCTGGGAAGCCTGTGAAGAATTACCGCAGGCATCGGTGGCTGTCCAAGTGCGGGTTACAGAATATTCCTGCGGACATGCACCAGGAGTAGTCACATCGTTAAACGTCAACGAAGGGCTTGGATCACAAGCATCAGTGGCGGTCGGAGTGGTGAACACTGGTGTCGCCGGACACTCAACTGACGATGCTCCGGGCAAACCTGAAATCGCCGGAGCAGTATTGTCTGTTACAGAAATAGTCTGGGAAGCCTGTGAAGAATTACCGCAGGCATCAGTGGCTGTCCAGGTGCGGGTCACAGAATATTCCTGCGGACAGGCACCAGGAGTGGTAACATCGTTAAATACCAAAGAAGGAGCCGGATCGCAAGCATCAGTCGCAGTTGGGGTAGTGAAGGATGATGTTGCCGGACACTCAGCGGACGAAGGCCCGGGCAAAGTTGAAATCACCGGAGCGGTATTGTCTTCTACTGTAATAGTTTGTGAGGCCTGAGAGCTGTTACCGCAGTCATCAGTAGCTGTCCAGGTGCGGGTCACGCTGTATTCCTGCGGGCAAGCGCCCGAAGTAGTGACGTCGTTAAACGTCAACGTAGGGGTCGCATCACAGGCGTCAGTAGCGGTCGGATTTGAAAAGATCAGTGTCGCCGGACATTGGATGGTCGAAGGACCGCCCACTCCGGAAATCACCGGCGCAGTGTTGTCTGTCACCGAGATAGTTTGGGAAGCCTGGGAGCTGTTACCACAGTCGTCAATGGCTGTCCATGTGCGCGTCACGCTGTATTCTTGAGGACAGGCACCCGGGGTAGTGACGTCGTTAAACGTCAACGAAGGGCTTGGATCGCACGCATCGGTGGCGGTCGGGGTGGTGAAAGCCGGCGTCGCCGGACACTCAACCGACGATGGCCCTGGCAAACCTGAAATCACTGGCGCGGTGTTGTCTGTCACCGAGATGGTCTGGGAAGCCTGGGAAGAATTATTGCAATCATCGGTGGCTGTCCAGGAGCGGGTCACGCTGTATTCCTGCGGACAAGCACCCGGGGTAGTGACGTCGTTAAACGTCAACGAAGGGCTTGGATCGCACGCATCGGTCGCGATCGGGGTGGTGAACACTGGCGTTGCCGGACACTCAACTGACGATGGCCCTGGCAAAGCTGAAATCACCGGCGCAGCGTTGTCTGTCACCGAGATGGTCTGGGAAGCTTGGGAAGAATTATTGCAATGATCGGTAGCTGTCCAGGTGCGGGTAACGCTATATTCCTGCGGACAGGCACCCGGGCTAGTCACATCGTTAAACGTCAACGACGGGCTTGGATCGCACGCATCAGTCGCGGTCGGGGTGGTGAACGCTGGCGTCGCCGGGCACTCAATGGACGATGGCCCCGGCAAAGCCGAAATTGCGGGCGCGGTGTTGTCTTCCACCGTGATGGTCTGGGAGGCCTGGGAGCTGTTACCACAGTCATCAGTGGCTGTCCAGGTGCGGGTCACGCTGTATTCCTGCGGACAGACACCGGGAGTAGTCACATCGTTAAACGTCAACGAAGGGCTCTGGTCGCAGGCATCTGAAGCGGTCGGATTGGAGAAAGTCGGTGTCGACGGACATTGAATTGTCGAGGGACCGCCGACTCCCGAAATAACCGGTGCACTAGTATCTTGAACTGTAATAGCTTGAACACAAGTATCAGCATTGCCGGACGCGTCCTTTATTTCCCACTTTCTGGTAATTGTGTAAGACTGGGGGCATGACCCTGGTGTTACAGTCTCTCCAAGGTAGGTGATAACCGGACTAGGGTCACAATTGTCAGTTCCCGAAAGATTAGATGGTGCCAAAACTGCATCACACTGAACAGTCATGTCAGACGGGCAGTTTACAAATTGAGGGTCAGTAGTATCTGCCTCGACTTGGACCGAGTCAGTGAACTCGTTACAACAGAAATCGCCTGGGCAGCCGCCTGTAGTGTCGCAGGCCTCCAGGGTGATATGGACCCAATCGCTGGCCGTCGCCGTGTAGTAAATTGTAGTTGTGCCCTGACCGCTATCGATAGTTGCACCAACTATTTGCCAGAAGTATGAATTACCGGAAAGATCGTCAGCTGTACATGATGATGAAAGGTTTGCGCACGAAAGGGAAGAAGCAGCGCACGAGAAAGTAGCTTGAGGCGGCAGACATAGGGCGCCATTCTGAATACTTCGGTCCTGATTTTTTCCACCGCCGCCATCAAGATCTTTGGTGCGCATATGATATGGGGCACCGCTGACTGATCCTGATCCATTGCCTGCACCCCATTTGCCGGGAACACCGTGCGCCATGTGTCCAGCCCAATAGAAACCAACACTGGCGGTGTCTGCGACTTGGAAATAGACAATGAAATTCAACTCACGATCAGAGGCTGTGCCGGTAAAGAAGTAATGGCCGAGTGAGTCAATGGAGGCGTTGTAAAACTTGAGGTTAGCAGGACTCGAAAGCGAAAATCCCGCTGGGAAGGAGTCACCAGCTGGTATACTTATGTAATTGGCTGAAACAGTTGGATCGCGAAACGCATAAGTGCTTAGAGTTGCGTCGCAGTCACCTGGGGGAGAAGTTGAGATTGTGCCACACGGGCCCCCGGCTGAATCTATTGGTGGCCCTTCCGTCAGGTCATAATCGACCGTATAATCATAGGCGTTAATTCCACCTTTTGTCCATTCCATTTGAATAGTGAAATAGTGATGAGTGCCACCCGCAAGGCCCTCAATGAAGTAGCGGAAAGGAACGCCATCATTTTCTGCATAGCAAGAGTTGGTGGTGTTGATATTTCCGTTGGCCCATTCTGGCGAGGACGTGGCGTTGCCATTATGAAGTTGATCCAGGTTTACCTGAACGGCATCGGCAAAAGTTGTGGTTGCAGTTAATAAAGAAGTTTGACCGGTTGCAGTAACCAATAGGATTTCTCCGTCGTTATCGTCATAAGGAACGACCCAGGAGGTTATTAAGCCCCCTGAAAAGTTTGTGCGGACCGTCCAAGGGTCATGTCCCTCTCCACCGACAGGGCTCCCATCGTAGTGAGTTACGTGCACTGATACATTTTCATTAGAAGAAAAACCGGAGCCAGAAATCGTGACTGTCGCACCCGGCGGGTAATCGGTAGTATCCGTAATAACGGACGCGGCTTCAGCGCTGGCTGTAACAAAAACGGGCACTATTAGTGCCGCCAGGAATCCAAATAGAAATTTCTTCAGAGTCAATCGAGAACATCGAGCCCCTGCGTAATTACCTAAACCCACTTCGTCCTCCAATCGGAAACCGTTACCTAATCTTGTCCTACAAACTCCACTTTAAGAGTTCGCTTTGGTGTAGATGAATTTGCAATATCGTCCTGCTGGTGATTCACTGGTAAGTAACTTGGAGTGATTGGTTTATGATTCACCAGCTTTGAGAAAAAAATACCCGATTGGGACAGCCTTGTCAAGGGAAATGTTACTATTTTACTGCTAATAGCGAAAAAAGTTCAGTTTGGGTCAGAGTGCGGCTAGTTAATTTTAAAAGACTAAGCGAAAAAGTCTCGATGACTTGAAGTGAAAGTATGCTTTAACTGAATAAGTCATTATATTTCAACATAATGACACTCAACCATGAAAAGATGAATTCACACTAATGAGATATGACTTTTCTTGTAAGCTACTATTTGAGTATAAATCAAGCCAAGCCAAAGGCTTTTTTCAGTTGTTCATGGGAGACAGAGGGTCCGCCCTTGCTGCAGTGTTGGTCAAAAGCAGTTGTTAACTCGGCGGCTACTTCTTCGGCCGGGGCACCTTCAATCTGATGTCTTTCAAGCACAAACACGACTTGACCGTTTTTAAAAAGGGCCACCGATGGCGAGGAAGGGGGATAACCTTTAATGTATTTCCTCGCTTTGTCAGTCGCCTCACGGTCCACGCCTGCAAAAACAGTTGCAAGATGGTCGGGGATAACATTGTTTTGAAGCGCCAGGGCTACTCCCGGGCGCGCATTGCCGGCTGCACAGCCACAGACCGAATTAACCACTATTAAAGAAGTGCCGGTGCTGGACGCCATAAAATCGTCGACTTCAGCCGCGCTTGTAAACGGTTTCACTCCAATATCGGCCAGTTCCTGCCACATCGGTTTAACCATTTCTCTATCGTAATGTGATTGCATTTACTCTCCTTGGTTGCAACAGCTGAAACCAAGCTAATCATAAATTGTTTCATGTCAATCAATTTGAATCTGGCTTAGCTGTCAATTTTATTCTTTTTCTTGACCGTTTCGAACGCACAGGCCATATTAGCTTGTTAATTCCTCGTATTGTTCCGGCAATGACTCGTAAAACCGAAGTATCGAAGAGGCCCTTTGAGACTCTGTAAATGAGGTTTAGAAAATGAAGCAGGCAAGAAGTCTAAAGACATTGGAATTTTTAATCTTTGCTTTTTTCGTAATAAGTGCCTCCGCTCATTCACAAACTCCATTAGCAATAGATACTGTAGCCTCCGGACTCGTCAACCCGGTCTTTGTGACATTTGCACCGGGTGACAGCAACCGGATCTTTATTGTCGAGCAGCCGGGTAGAATAAGGGTCGTAAGAAACAATATTCTTTTAGCGGCCTCTTTTCTTAACATAGACTCATCAGTAGGCTCCAGCGGCAGTGAACAAGGGCTTTTGGGCTTGGCGTTTCATCCAAATTACCAATCAAATGGCTTTTTCTACGTAAATTACACCAACAATTCCGGTAATACGGTAGTGGCGCGATACTCCGTAACGGCCAATCCTGACAGTGCCAATTCCAATAGCAGCTTCACTATTATCACGATAGCCCAACCCTTTTCTAACCACAATGGCGGCATGATTGCCTTTGGTCCCAATGACGGCTATCTCTATATCGGAATGGGAGATGGCGGTTCTGGCGGCGATCCCGGAAACCGGGCCCAAAACAAGCTTAACATTTTGGGAAAGATGCTGCGAATTGACGTCGATACCGGCTCGCCTTATGCTATACCGGTAACTAATCCGTTTGCAAGTGATTTGGCTTACTTGCCAGAAATATGGGCACTGGGATTACGCAATCCGTGGAGATTTTCATTCGACCGCGTTACTGGAGATTTATTTACGGCCGATGTTGGGCAAGGAGAATATGAAGAAATTGATTTTCAGGTTTTCTCCAGCAGTGGAGGTGAAAACTATGGATGGAGACTAAAAGAGGGAGATAGCTGCTTCGATCCGCCGGATAGCTGCGACACCCTGCTGGGTCTGACCGACCCAATCACTTTTTATACTCACGGCGGCTCTCCGTTTCGCTGCTCAATTACAGGTGGCTATGTTTACCGGGGCTGTGCCATCCCGGATTTGCAGGGCCATTATTTTTATGCCGACTACTGCAGCGCCCAAATTTGGTCCTTCAGGTACGATGGAGTGAATATCAGCGACTCAACACAAAGAACTGTCGATTTGGGGGCCGGCTCAATTGCCATCTCTTCATTTGGAGAAGATTATTACGGCGAACTTTACATATGTTCTCACGGTAACGGTCGAGTATTAAAGATCATCCCGCAGGGAGTGCCAAGTCAATGCTTCTTGCCTGACTGCTGCAGCGGTATCAGGGGAGATGTCAATGGCGACGGCAACAACGGCAATATTTTAGATTTGAACTTTCTGGTAAACTATATTTTCAGAATGAGCGGTAACCCCGGTCCCTGCGCCGGGGAAAGTGATGTCGACGGTGACGGCACTTCGGCCAACATCGTCGACCTGAATTTTATGGTGGACAGAATCTTTCGGGGTGGGACCGAAATGCCGCTCTGTTGAAGTGGAACGCCGATATTATCAAGCGACCGAATCTCTTAATTCATTAAAGTTGACTTAGTTCAATTCAAAAAGTTTCTTTACCTCATATAATGCTGCCAAACTCCGGTTTAATAATCTTAGTCTCCCTGTTGGCCGTTGACTCTTTGGCTCAACGCGCTGTCCCGGCTTCAACTAATTTTGCAAGCTACCGCCCGGTCGGCGAAATTCGAGGCTGGACCTTTGTAGCCAAAGATTCCGCTATCGGGCAGTTGATTTCAACGGTCAAAAAAGAAGCGGAAATTGATGGAATAGCAGGGGTTGAGCTCAGTCAAGTCCTGCAGCTTGACTACAACATTATCGGCACGGAAAGAAAACTCCAGGTTAGGAGCAGTCATTTTGTTTCGAACGAGGGGCATTACCTGGGCGACAAGATGGAAATCATTGTTAATGACCATATGGAAAAACTGGAACTGAAAAGGGATGGCGATAGAATCAAGGGATTCTCAACCAGAGCCGGGAATAAAATCGAACAGGAATTAAGTTTTCCTGAAAAGGGATTTGCGGCCGACATTTTATTTCTGGACCTCTACGAAAATCTTCTGGCCCAAAGGGACATCAAAGTTGGCGACACTATCTTTGACTCGGTCTTTGTTCCCCAAACGATGCTGGTCGAAAAAGTTGAGGCATTTGTAGAACATTTCGGTCTGATATCACTTTATAATCAGGTTAAGGATTCGGTTTTTGTCATTCGCTTCACGCAGCCGCAAGTCATGATTTTTTACTTCTCTCCGGAAAAGCATCTGGTAAAAGCCGATTTTTTATCACAACAAATGAAGGCCTATCTCGACCTAGTCAGAAGATTGCCGCCGGAAGCAATATCGAAACCATCCTTCGGTCTCGAACGATTTATGAAACTGTTTCCAAATTATGGGGTTTATCTGCTGATTGGAGTGATTTCTCTTTTGTTTTTCGCCGGAAACAATGTTTATCGGTCAAATCTTGTTCTGGTCGTCATCGGTGGGGGACTGGGTTTCATCGTGGCCGCACTCACGCAGGTGCCGCTGCAATCATATCTGGCGCAAAAACTGTTTTTGCCCAAAGTGGCTGACGGTCAGTCGCCTTATTTATGGGCCATTGTACCGGCACTGCCGGCGGGGGTGATTCAGGAGTTGATAAAAATCGGAATAATCTATTCGATATTCAGAATCGTCGGCATCAAGGGGAGAAACCCGCTCCATATCGGAGTAGCTGTTGGAGCCGGATTTGGAATTACGGAAGCTTCTTACATAATAAGTTACGTACCCGATTCGCCGATTTGGTCAGTCAGTCTGGTCGAACGGGGATTCTTAATACTCTTTCATTCTGTTTCAGGGCTGATGCTGGCGGCGGCGCTCTTATTTAACTCTAAAATGAAAAAGGCCGGACTAATAATCATGGTAGTTATGGCCAACAGTTTATTTCGATACATGCCGGTGTTTGTTCAAAGAAACATGCTTGATGCCGAGCTGTTTTACATTTTGATTCCCATCATTCCTGTGCTGTTGCTTCTTTATGGTGTCAGCTTAATCAAAAAAACTCGAAACGTATTCCAGCATTGACTATATAAGATTTTATGCATCAGCAGCTGTTCCTTAAGGTTATGGTTGACCTGTCCGAAAATAGGATTAAGCTTTCAAGAATTCTTGAGCCAAAACTATGCCACTAACAATTTGTTTTTATGAAGATTCCAAATATAGTCAGTTTTACCCACTGACATATTTACGTCCTGTTTATCTTTTGCGACCGGGGATAGTGCCTCTTTTTCAGAGATACGAAAAGCATTTCAAAGATGCCGCCGTATGTTTTGCTTCACGTAACCAGATATCATCGTTAGTCTCGCAGCAAGGGAAAGATATCGCGGTCAATATCATTAAAAAAGGAACCGGCGATGTTTTGTTTTTGAATGGCCGCATTCGCGATTACGGGGACTTGCCCAAATCAGTTGAGGGCTGTCGGCTCAATACGATTTTCAAAAATTCCGAAAAGACGATTGGTGTTTTGTTTAAGCCGGATTCGCTCAATTCTGTATCTGAACTCACGACACCGGAAATCTTCAAAGAAATTCTTCCAAAATTCAAATCGGTCACGGCCGAATACGATACCAGCGCCAGGCTTTATAATTACTTATGGGAAATGGTTGATGACATAGCCATTTCATTGAATAATGATTTCAAGCAATTGGAATCATCTTTCGGCTCGCCGCTTAATCCGAAGATCCACGAAGGCAGCCATTTCATCAATGAGAATGCAGTCTATTTGGGAAACGACATCGAAGTATTTCCGACAGCCGTGATTGATGCCTCGGATGGCCCTGTATATATCGGTGCCAATTCCAAAGTAATGCCGCAGGCGATAATAAACGGGCCCTGCTTTATCGGCGCTAATTCAATCGTGCTGCAAGGGAAAATCTCTGGTTCTTCAATTGGGCCGACCTCTAGAGTGGGCGGCGAAATAGAAGCGTCGATATTTCAATCATACGTGAATAAGTATCACGCCGGGTTTATCGGACACAGTTATGTTGGTTCGTGGGTGAATTTTGGTGCTATGACCACCAATTCCGATCTGAAGAACAACTACTCGCATGTACGTGTTAATGTAAAAGGAGTCTCAACAGACACCGGAATGATAAAAGTTGGTTCGTTTATTGGTGATCACTGCAAATTCGGCATTGGGACTCTTTTGACTACGGGAATTAATATTGGAGTCGGCTGTAACTTAATTGGCGGAACATTGATAATAGACAAAGAAGTGGCTCCTTTCAGTTGGGGGGCCAGCAGCAAATACGAGAAGTATGAAATTGATAAAGCTATCGAAGCATCGAAAACTGTCTGTGAACGGCGCAATTACCATTTATCCCCAACCGAAGAGGAAGTGTTGCGCGCTATTTTCAATGATAAGATGTCCGATGAGGGATGTCTGGACTTTTGAAAACAGTTTTAAGTTAAACAGAGTAATTTAGGAAGAGCTGCAACAATGCCGGAACTTCGCAAAGACCCCGTGATGGGGACGTGGGTTATTATCTCGTCGGAGAGAAGCCAGCGACCTCGCGTTTTTCAAAATGTCCACACTAAAACGACACCCAGTCTGTGTCCATTTTGTCCCGGCAACGAAAATAATACTCCTCCGGAAATAATTTCTTATCGCCCCAATGGCACCCAGCGCAATCAACCGGGGTGGACATTGCGGGTAATATCCAATAAATATCCGGCCTTGATTGTCGAGGGAGACCTGAATCGGGAGGCAATTGGACTTTATGACAAGATGCATGGTATTGGTGCGCACGAAGTGGTCATAGAAACTCCGGAGCATAACTTAAATATATCCGAAATGACTGATGAACAGGCCCGTGATATTTTCTGGGCTTATCGTGAACGGATGCTCGATTTAGTCAAAGACATCAGATTAAAATATATTCTTGTTTTCAAAAATCACGGCGAAGCCGCCGGAGCATCGCTGGAACATCCGCACAGTCAATTGATTGCCACGCCCATTATTCCTAAAAGGGTCATTGAGGAAATCGAAGGCTCCAAACATTATTATGAAATAAAACATTCCTGCGTGTTTTGTGATATTGTCAAACAAGAATTGGCCATGAACGAAAGAGTGGTCTTTGAAAATGAAAGTTTTATTGTTATTCAGCCGTTTGCTCCCAGGTTTCCATTCGAAAGCTGGATTCTCCCCAAAGCTCATCTGGCGAGTTTTCCGGAAATGGACCCGGATAAATATCTTTTGTTGGGAAGAACGGTGAAAGAATTATTGAAACGACTCAAAATGGCCCTCAATGATCCTCCGTTTAACTATATTATTCATACCAGCCCCATGGATGGAGAGCATCACGCCTATTATCACTGGCATATTGAAGTTATTCCCAAATTGACCAAAGTGGCGGGATTTGAATGGGGGACAGGATTCTATATTAATCCGACTTCGCCGGAAGTAGCCGCAGATTTTCTAAAAAAAGTTAAAATCGAACAGCCAGTTTCCGCTTAAGTTTTCTTCAATTATTCCTTACAATTAGGATTGTGAATATATTGATGGCCGGGTCAGAAATGGCTCCGTTGGTAAAGACCGGCGGTCTGGGAGATGTTTTGGGGGCTTTACCCAAAGCTCTGGCAGAATTGGGACACGAAGTGATAGTGTGTGTTCCCAATTACAAGGCAGATATAAACAAAAGCGTTTCCCAAAATGACATCGGTGTCGAAGGTGATATTAAGATTGGTGACAAACAAATCTCCTATTCTGTTAATGAGGCAAATCCGTCTGGAAATACTTTCAGGACATTATTGATTGCCAATAAAGAATACTTTGGACGTGCGGGATTATATGCTAATCCTAAAACTGGGAAGGATTTTGAAGACAACGACATCAGGTTTTCCTTTTTCTGTAAAGCAATAATTGATGTGGTTCAAAGAATGAATTGGCACCCCGATATTGTTCATGTTCACGACTGGCAGACTTCGTTAGTGCCGGTCGATTTGAAGACGCTGGAAAGAACCAATCCATTTTTTGGCAAGACTAAAACAGTTCTGACAGTTCACAATATGGCCTACCAGGGGAAATTCCCTAAAGTTCGCTACCATTTGCTGGGGCTTCCCGAAAAACTGCTTTACGCCACGGCACCAATGGAGTTTTTTGGCGAAACAAACTTTTTAAAAGGAGGAATTTCATTTGCTGACAAAGTCACTACCGTATCCGAATCTTACGCGAGCGAGATTCAAGGAGAACTGGGCTGCGGTCTGGAGGGAGTACTTCGTAACAGAGCGAAAGACGTTGCGGGCATATTAAACGGAGTTGATTATTCGGTCTGGTCACCGGCGACTGATAAAAAGATTCCATTCCGTTATAAATCCACAAATCTATCAGGCAAGAAAAAGGACAAGTTCGAGCTATTGCATGAAGTTGGCCTTCCAGTCAAGGAAGGGACTCCATTAATTGGCATGGTTTCGCGTCTGGTCGAACAGAAGGGACTTTATCTGATCATTGAGAGCGCCGACCAAGTGTTCTCCAAGGATTTGCAGTTGATCATCTTGGGAACCGGAGATAAAAAGATTGAACGGGAATTAAAATGGGCGGAATCCAAATTTCCGAAGAAGTTGAAAGTCTTTCTAAAATTTGACGAAGCGCTGGCGCATAAAATTGAAGCCGGTTCG
>Ga0184627_10000046_pt1 | contig 69467 bp, 63 predicted proteins | sample PLM3_127_b1_FD_133150 | JGI IMG/M metagenome (GOLD analysis project Ga0184627, IMG submission 133150) | Groundwater sediment microbial communities from an aquifer in East River, Colorado, USA - PLM3_127_b1 | ecosystem: Environmental > Terrestrial > Soil > Riparian zone | place: USA: East River... | reverse complement strand
GTTAATCTTCATAAGCTGCTTGCTGACTGGGGAGAAGGAACCTCTAACGCCGCCGGTAATGAAGGTGGCGGTGCTCCATCCACCATGATGGACGCTACTTGGATTCACACTTTCTTCAATTCGAGTTTCTGGTCAACAGCCGGCGGAGATTTTGACCCTTCTGTAAGCGGCACCTCCATGATTGCCGGTGTGGGCAGCTATACATTTGGAACCACCCCCTTGATAGCTGCTGACGTGCAAGAATGGCTGGATGTGCCCGGTTCAAATTTTGGATGGCTAGTAATTGGCGATGAAACAACGGCAGGCAGCGCCAAACGATTTGATTCAAAAGAGAATTCAATCATGATGAACCGACCAAGCTTAATCGTGTACTTTATCCCCCCGCCCTGTTGCATTGACATTCGCGGGGACGTCAATAACGATGGCGCCAATGCCAATATTTTGGACCTCAACTATATGGTAAATAGGATCTTCCGGGGCGGACCACCGGCCGCTTGCTTTGTCGAGGCTGATGTAAATAGCGACGGGACTTCCTCAAACGTTTTGGACTTGAACTTCCTAGTGAACAGGATTTTTAGAGGCGGTGTTGCTCCCGAAGCATGCTGAAAAAGACTTGATAAGAAAGGCACTCAATAGTTTTAAACGCGAAAAAGAATGTACGGATTATGGCGTTATCCTCTCTTTAATGTTAAGTTACTACCGCCTAAATAAAGTAGGGTTTTCCAGGTTATTGATGTTCCGCGGGAGTCGTAAAGACTCTCGGTGTCAATTGCCTTAAGCCATAAGAAATATTATATAATGATTTTATCATCAAGTGCAGAAAGGAAGGCGCTAAGATGAAAAAGCTGCTATTGTGTGTTCTATTTCTGTTGTTGATTTTGTCACTTCAAAGTGTCAATGCCACTGTTCACAATGTGGATGTTGGAAATACCTTCTTTTCACCGCCAAATGTAACTGTGAATCCCGGTGACACGGTCCACTGGACGCTACAGGCGGGAGTTCACACTACTACTTCTACCCCAGCTTCAACAAAGTCTTGGGACTCCGGCTTCCTAGGCGCCGGGGGGTTCGAAGTTCAATTCGTTTTAGCGGATGGGCCCGGACCGTTTCCGTATGACTGCTCAGTGCACGGCTCTTTCATGACCGGGTCTGTTTCAGTGAGTGTGCCTCCTCCCCCGCCTCCAACATTATTCCCATTTTTGCTGGATGAATCCGGAGAGAATCTTTGTGCCGGAACAGGCGTTCCTTTTAAGGGATATGGTTTGGCAATACTAAGCCCGGATTCAACCAAACTCTCGCTGTACGTTTCACATAACGTTGTTTCCCCATCAGCAGCACACATCCACAAAGCTGCTTTATGTTCCGACGGCGGGATAGTATTTCCATTTGCTTCACCGACAAGTCCCATCAGTCAAGTGTTTAACGTGACGTCTGGTGATGTGACTGACCTGTTCGCTGGATTGTTCTACGTTAACATTCACACCGGAGCTTTCCCTAGTGGTGCGATCCGCGGGCAAATTATAGGAGAGCCAATCAGATACATATTTGCGCTCGATGAAGCCCAGGAAGTGCCGACCACTCAAAGCTTCGCCAATGGCTGCGCCGTAATCGAGTTAAGTTCAGATGGCACCGCACTCTCCGTTTACATCGAACACGATGTTAATAACACTGTCTCGGGACACCTACATCTGGCGCCTCCGGGGGTGGATGGAGCGATTCAGTTCGGCTTTTCTGATCCCAGCTCGCCCGTACTAGAAGTTTGGAATATTGATACAACCAACGCCAAGAATCTCATGAATGGTCAATTATATGCCAACATCCATTCCATGGCACATTCCGGTGGAGAGATTCGCGGCCAGGTAATTAGAGATTCGGTGGTATTTACATCCATGCTTGATGGCGCTCAAGCTAATGGTGGCGCCGGCACCGGCAGTACCGCCAGGGGTTTTGGAGTCTATGTATTGAGCGCGGATCAGTCGCAATTAAGCATTTACGTTGAACACGATTTAGCAAGCCCAACCAACGGACATATTCACTATGGCGTGCCGGGGGTTGAAGGCCCTCCCGCGTTTCCATTCTCCAGCTTTACCAGCCCGATAATCGAGACTTGGAATCTGGATCCGGATGATGTTGATAGTCTCTTAAACAATGGACTTTATGTCAATCTTCATACCGCCGCATTCCCGTCTGGAGAGATTCGCGGCCAACTGGAAAAGGAGCCGATACAGTTTTCTTTCGCCATGGATGAGTCGCAAGAAAACCTTTGCGCCGGTACTGGCAGCGCAGCCGTCGGCGGCGGACAATCCACGCTTAAACCGTTTGGCAAACAGCTTAACGTCGCCGCCACCCATAACGTATCCATGACCATAGATGCCCACATACATAGCGCTCCGGTTTGCGTAAACGGTGGAATCGTATTTCCGTTTCCGTCACCGACCAGCCCCATAGCCGACATCTGGTATTTACCAAGCACCGGCGTAATAGATTATCTTCAAAAAGAACTGTATCTGAATATTCACTCTACACCCTTTCCATCAGGAGAGATTCGCGGCCAATTTGTGACCTGCTGCCTTGGCAATCGCGGAGATGCCAATTTCGACGGCAACCCAAATGCCAACATTCTTGACTTGAATTATCTGGTAAACAGAATCTTTCGCAACGGTCCCGCTGCGGCCTGTGCCGAAGAAGCAGATTGCAACAGCGATGGCAATTCCGGCAACATTCTTGATTTGAATTATCTGGTCAACAGAATCTTCCGCAACGGACCGGCCCCCGGCCCGTGCCCGGCTTGATCTGATTTGAAAAAACTGAACGTGAATCAGCCGCTTCTGACTCAAAGGAAGCGGCTGATTTCTTTGAGCCGTTTACATGAATTGCAGCATCCTTGATTCTTCCAGAAGGCCGCCCATTATGCGTTGACAAACAGCTTAGATGCCATAAATTGAAAGAGTAAGCGAATATCCATATAGGAAGGAAATTGACCATTGAGAAAACTGACAGCCCGGCTACTAAATGTTGTAGCACTTTCCATGATGATTTCTTCTTCACTATTTCCTGCCGACGAAAACATTGAAAATTTCTTAAGCGAACGAAACAAAGCTTCACTACTACAAAATGTTCAATCAAATGCCGTACTTCCCTTTTTGCTTGATAGTCTGGTCGCTTTCAAGTTTGGCACTGTCAACGGGAGCGGCAATTGGGGTTATGCCGCTCCCGATGGCCAGCAGTATGCTATAATGGGAATCCATATCGGGGTGATTATTGTCAATGCCACAACTTTAGAAATTGCAGATACTGTTACGGGTATCAGCTGTCTCTGGCAGGAGATGAAAACCTATCAGCATTACCTCTATTCTGTTTCTGAATGCGGTTCAGGACTTCTGGTGATAGATTTGCAATATCTCCCAGACAGTGTCCATTTGATCGGGGCATTTCCGACATCGGACCAGGGGACCATGTCGTGTCACAATATCTCCATTGATACTGTAAACGGCTATCTGTATGCCGAAGGAACCACCGGATTTGGCCGCAACATTTTCATTCTCGACCTGGCCAACCCCGAAAGTCCCGCATTTGTCGACGCCTTTGGCTTTTATCAAAACCAGATTCACGATATAACGGCCAACGATGATACCCTCTTCGTTGCCGAAGGGAACGAGCATTCGTTTTCCATTATGGAGGCCAGCAACAAATTCAATGTTCGGCGCATCGGTTTTGTAACTATTCCCAATGGGGGCTACGTTCACAATCTATGGCCATCCGATGACCGCAAACTAGTAGCTTCAACAGAAGAAACACAGTTTGAGACCGTAAAAATCTGGAATATCGAAGATTTAGAGAACATCGAGTTAGTCGGAGAATATTTAGGACCTAATCATCTCGCCCACAATGTCTACATTATCGGCGATTACATGTTTATGTCACATTACCAGTCGGGCACAAGGGTGGTCGATATCAGAGTTCCGGGTTGTCCGATTGAGGTGGCTGCTTATAATCCACCGACCGACATGACCTGGGGATGCTTTCCATTTACCGGTATTGACAGTCTGGTCTATGCGTCTAACATGGACGGAACTTTAAGCATTTTGCGATTAAGACGTAATCCGGCATACCTCCCAGATGACCCTGATGGCGATGGCGTCGAAGCAGTTTGTGATAACTGTCCGGCAGTCGCGAATCCCTCCCAAACCGACGCGGATGAAGACGGCCTCGGGGACGACTGTGATAACTGCCCCTCAACTGCCAATTCCTCCCAGTCCGATTTGGATGCCGATGATGTCGGAGATGCCTGCGATGCCTGTCCGGGCTTCAATGACAATTTCGATGCCGATTCCGACAATGTACCCGATGGCTGTGACATTTGTGCCGGATCTAATGACAATATTGATTCCGACAGTGATGGTGTTCCCGACGGATGTGATGCTTGCCCCGGATCTAACGATAATCTGGACACTGATTCTGACGGCGTTCCCGATGGCTGTGACCAGTGTCCCGGCTTTGATGATAATGCCGATTTAGACACGGACGGAATTGCCGACGGTTGTGATGGCTGTCCCAGCAGATTTAATCCAGGTCAAACCGATGGCGACGCGGACGGTGTGCAGGATTCTTGCGACAACTGTCTGGCCTTAGCCAATACCAACCAGGCTGATAGCGACGCCGACGGTGTCGGAGACATCTGTGATATCTGTCCCAATATTTACAACCCCGGGCAGGAAGACGAAAACAATGATCAAATCGGCGATGCCTGCTGTTGTGTGGGGCGCGCCGGGGATATCAACGGCAGCGGTAATCCCTTTCCGGACATTATTGATTTGAATTTTCTGATAAATCGTATTTTCCGCGGCGGGGCACATCCGCCCTGCGCCGGTGAAGCCGATGTCAATCAAAACGGCCAGTCCGCCAATATTATTGACCTGAATTATATGGTGAACTATATATTCAGAGGCGGAGCGCTGCCGCCATTTTGCCCGGGTCAGTAATTCTCTTAGAAATCTGCCGGCAGAATCCACGCTGCCGAAAACCTGAACTCAAATTCTTTATCACCCGCAGCGGGTTTATTCAAGTATAGCGGGAAATCCAGTCTCACTTTGTGCTGCGACCAGACCGGCGGGAAAGATAGAGAAATGCCCGACGAGCAATAAAATATTTTCTCACCGGGGTGGCTTATCGTTTCGCTGGCTCTAATTGGCAACGGATAATTCCTTTCTTTATTTTGCATTTCAATAAAAGCGCCTTCAGCAAATATTGAAATATTCACCGACGAAAGAAAATTCCCGATGGCCGGAATTTTTTTAAAAACAGTTTCGGTTGGAAACATTGGACAGCCGAATTCAGCTGAACCACCGAAGGACTGAGTCAAATATATAGTTCTGTCTTGATATCCGCGAACTATTCCATTGAACAAATAGAAATCATCTTCCCAATTGGTTGGAAACGTGCCGGGAGAGCGAAAAACTTTTGATTCCGTAAATCGTGTAACCGAACTGACACGAGAGAGATGATTGACGAACTGCGATGGCGGATTGCCCAGTGTCCCATGCCAATGGCTTTGAACTGTAATAAATAGTTGATCACCTGGTTTCACAAAGAGTTTGGCGCGTTGAATGGATTCCAAAAATCCACGGTTTCCCACTCTTTCAATGTTTCCACCGCCAGTGGAAGAGCTGTAAAGTGAGTATGACCCGTTTCTAAAAGTTCGGAAGCAGCCCAGCTTGATATTTGCATTGCCCGTTGGCGCGGCTTCCCAAGTTAGATCCGGCAGGTATTTGATGGCTTCACTTGGTAAAGGGCTAAAGAGATATCTCTGACTCCCATCCACGTTCAGATAATTCAATTCCAGCCGGAACAAATCAAAATCCGGACGCGAGTAAAACGGTTTAAATTTTTTCTCAAGAGTGTAGTTGATAAAAGTTCTCTTGTCCGCCCGTAATATTCGTGTTGACACTTTAGAATTATTCCCAAACGGTACAAACGGAGTTGATAACTCCAAGTCAACTGCAGGACGTTCTGACTCGGCACCAATTCGAGCTTCCAGTGAAAACTTTTTTTCAATCTCCAAATACGACCCGTGGGCGTGCACTCCCAATTGAAGGCCATTCGGATCGTCATACCACAAGTCCGGACGCAGACGCAAGGCATAATGATTCACCGGCACCCGGTCGTATTTCAAATTGTCCAGACGTACTTCGGTCGGCCACCAGAAGCCGGATTGATTGTTGGTCCGGTCAATATCCATCAGAAGGTTGTACGGATCGAGAACGACTTTTTTGATTCTATGGAGTGAAGAAACTGTACATTCGTACCGGTCATTTAACCTGCGAAACTGCGCCCATTCGGGTAAAAGCTCATAGCCGGGTTTTTGATAGGCCATTCCTTCGGGGGAAACTGTGTAAAACGAGGTGTCTCCCTGCTCCCAAATTACTGCCATATCAATCGGCGCCACAAAAAGGCCCGGCCTTTTTATTCTTAATTGATGAGTGTAAGTATTATCTCTTTGCGTTGTCTTTTTCCCGTCGAAGGCATAATCCAACCGATGACGGCTGTGAAACCACTGCTGAAAATAGGCGTCAAGTTCCAGACCCGTCGCTTCTTCCATCGCCTGTACAAAATCATCTTCATAAGGATGTTTGAAAAACCATTTATTGCAGTAATGATGCATGGCCTTGAAATACGCCGAGTCTCCGAGAATAGAACGAAGCGAATAGTGCATCGCCGCCGATTTATAATAGGCTGAATACCTGTATGGAAAGTATTCTTCCCCCTGGTCATAAGAAAAGACCATCGGTTTATCGTAACCGTGCTTCATGACCAAGAGTAAAGGACGGAAACCCCGCTCGTCGCGGTCTTCGGTCGGCGGAGCCACCAGTTTTTGATACCAGTTCGTGAAATTGTCATAATTACCGTCGCGACCGAGATATTTCTCCATTGCAATATGCTCGATGTGGGTGGTAAATCCTTCGTCCAGAAACGGCCGGTCAACCTGATTTGAGCCAACCTGCCCCATAAACCACTGGTGGCCGATTTCATGATAAAGTAAGAGTGCAAATCGGGGCGATGGTTCCTCGCCCCCGCAATTGGTCAGCATCGGAAATTCCATTCCCGAAAAAGCATCACAAATGCGAATTACCGGCCACTGATACGGATACATAACTTCGGAGAAAGTCTCAATCGACTGTTTGCCTAACTCGACCGCTTTCAACCAACCTTTGGCTTTCCTTTTTAAGGCATAGGCGACGACTTTTACTCCGTTAACTGAACCACTGTCGATGCAATAATCATTTGAACAAGTGAACGCGAAGTCGTTGACATTTTCAGCCACATAATGCCAGGTTTTCATATTGGTGGAATCAAAGTGGAGTTTGGGCCATTCACTTTTTTCTTTGATATAGTTTTTGATATCTAACGCTTCCCTAAGTGAGTCCGGAAGAACTTCCTTTTCATTTACCAATTCACCGGTAGCCGCGATAATCTGGTTTTCAGGGGCGGTGATGGAAACATCAAACCGGCCGTAGTCACCATAAGTCTCTCCCCAGTTAATGTATTGTGAATTTACCCAACCCTGTCTGCGGTCGTAAACGCATACCTGCGGATACCAGTAGGCGGCTTTGGTTGTGTTTTGTTGCAGTCCCATTCTTAGATTGTGCGGACTGGGTAAAACAGTGGTGAAGCCGAATGACAAATGGGCGGTATCACCATGCTGCAACGATTCAGTCAGAAAAACTGTAATTATAGTGTTATCGAATTCCAGCTTATTGTAAAACCTTTGTGAGTTTACGAGTTCCGTTAATTTCAGCGACCCTTCTTGATCAGGTTTTAGTACAGCAAATGAATAATCGTTCATTTTCCGCAGTTTCTGGTCGCCGTAGGAGCCTTTTTGGATGGCGTTGGGGAAGGCTTTGAGATAGAGCCGGTCGAGTGAATCCGGGGAGTTGTTGATGTATTCGATATCAATGGTGCCGAAAATAGTTCTTAGGTCCCTTTGGAGAGTAACATCCAGCTTGTAGTTCACCTCCTGCTGCCAGTAGGCGGATTCGCCCGAAGAGAATGCGGGAAGAGCAAGTGCCAAAATCAGAGCTGCCGAACGCATATTTTGCTTATTTACGGGATTATCTTCAATTTGGGCTTTTCCGGATTATCAAAACTTCTTTCAATATTACCCAACGAATGTGTTCTGTCAACCTGCCCAATGAGGAAATTGGGGATTGGCGTTAAGGAGATTTGAGTTTATATTGCGGCTTGGTTACGAATTGACTTTACCTCGATATTTCCGACGGTATTGTACGGGACTTGAACAACTACTACTCTATTATGAAAGTGGAAATAAGCATCGTAAGAAATTGAGATTTCATCCGAATTAAGAGATAACTAAATGAACAAAACGGGACGAATTGCGGCACTTTTATTCGCCACCTTCATTATTCCAGCTTTTTTTGTAAAAACCTCCCTTGCCATTCCGCCCTCTCCCGAGGCCAAACAAAAGTGGATTAACGAAGGCATCTGGAATCAGAAAGTTGAAAACTGGCAGCAATTCAAAGCCGCCGGCGGCTGCGCTCCGGTAGAGCACAGCTTCCTTAACTCCGCCAAATTAAGACAGAATCTGGCTCAAGGAATTCAAGTTGTGGATACCATAAACCTTATTCTCATTCTCGTTGATTTTTCTGACAACCCCTGGCCAAGCGGGGGCGCTGCGGTTACTCCAACCATGTTCGATTCCCTCCTCTTTTCGAACCGGGATATTGACCCGGTATTTATGCCGACAGGCTCTATGACCGATTTTTATCTCGAAAACTCTTACGGACTTTTTTATATCAAAGGCGATGTTTTTGGCTGGTATCGCGCTCCCCAAACTTATGCCTATTACGTAGGCATCAATAACGGTCTCAATGCTCAAGTCAGGCAGCTGGTCAGAGAATGTGTCCTCAAGGCCGATTCGGCCGGCGCCGATTATGCAAATTATGACCACGATGGCGATGGTTTCTGCGATGGCGTGCTGGTCGCTCATGCCGGTCCCGGTGCTGAAACCGGCGCTTTTGGCATCTGGTCGCACGCCTGGACATTAACCTCGCCACTTACCCTAGACGGAGTGGTTGTATCAGATTACAATATTAATCCTGAAGAAGCCGGCGAGGGTGGACCTTCTACAATCGGCGTTTTTTGCCACGAATACGGGCATTTCCTGGGATTGCCAGACTTGTATGACGTCAGTATAAATCCTGACGGTTCCGATGCCGGTTCGGACGGCACCGGGGACTGGTCACTTATGTCCGGCGGCAGCTGGAACGGCGGGGGCGCCAGACCATCGCATTTTGACGCCTGGTGCAAGTCATTTCTCGGATTTGTAAATGTCATCGATGTCACTTCAAATCTGAAACAAATTGAACTTCCGGCAGTCGAATATAATCCGGTGGTCTATAGATTAAGCAACGGCATTTCCCAGCCAAATGAATTCTGGTATGTTGAAAACAGACAGACGTTTGGGTCCGACGTCACGTTGCCGGGTTCAGGAATTCTCATTTTTCACGTTGATTATTCCATGGAAGGCGCCAATTATGACAATACCCACTGGTTTGTGGGAGTGGAACAGGCCGACGGCCTCTTTGACTTGGAATGGAACCCCTCATCGGGCGATCAAGGAGATCCTTTCCCAGGCTCAAGTGATGCCCGCGAATTTCATGACTTAACCGTTCCCTCGCCCTCTACAAACGTTTTTGGAATACCGACTGGCATCGGCGTCTGGAGTATTTCAGATAATGATTCTGTTATGTATGCGGACTTGGATATCGAATGGTCACGGCCCTATGTAACCTTGAGTGGCGGCGATTCACTGAATTTTGAAGATCCACTACCGTTGGGGGACAACGACGGTGACCTTGACCCGGGTGAAACAGTAAATTTTTATTGCACGGTAATAAATCAAATGCTTACGGGTTACAACCCGAAAGTTAATTTGTCTACAGATAATCCTGATGTCACTTTTCTGGTTAATGACGTACCCCTGAATGGAAATTTGACGGCATTACCGGTTTCTAATTCCTCAAATCCCGTTCAATTACTTATTGATGATTCGGCCGAAGCTGTAATCGAAACTTTCGTCCTGACCATTACCTCCGATTCGCTGGCGTCCACACCCGGGAGCGGGGAGTACGTAAAAGCTTTTTTCTTTGCTTATGCTGTGGGGACGCCGCGAATATTATTTGTGGACGATGACCGGGGAGCTTCCTCTGATTCATCTGTCAGCGCTGTGTTCGACAATTTCGGTAAACCTTACAAAATTTGGAGAAAAAATACTCAAGGCATCCCGACCGGCTCTGATCTAAATAATTATCCGATGGTATTCTGGAGCACCGGTGATTCGGCAGGAAGCGTGCTCAATTCCGTCGATATCGCTTCGATGAAAAGCTTTTTGGATAACGGCGGCAAGCTCTTCCTTTCCACAACCTCGGGAATTCAAACCATGCACAATGTGGACTCGGCCTTTATGCGCGATTATTTCAAAGCCCGTTATACCGGAACCAGTTCGGAATTTAATATCAGGGGAATTGAAGGCAGCCTTTTGGGCGACGATACAAAATACAAGGCGCCGTTTATCGCCCCCTTTGACAATAACCGTCAAACCATGAGCGTAGTCTCCGGAGGCGAGGCCTTTTTGAGCTACACTTTTGGCAGTCCCACTCCGACAGCCGCAATCAGTTATGACGGTGCCTTCAAAACTGTTTTACTAAGTTTTCCCATGGAGGCTATTCAGGACAATGTCGGCGGCGGCTGGTGGCCTAAAGATACACTGATTAACAGAATCATGTTTTGGCTGTTTGACTCACCGGACAGTACCAACCCGCGTAATGTTATCTCTCTGACTGTCGAGGACGAAGCTCAATATAATGTTGTCAACCATGCTCCGACTTTCAGCTGGGCCGCACAGTTGGGTTACCCCGGTGATTTCCAGAACAAATACCAAATTCAAATAGGCACTGACAATAATTGGGCTGTGTCCGAAATGTGGGATACCGGAGAAATTTCTGGAACCGATACCACTGTAGTTTATTCCGGCGCCGCTTTGCTGGACGGAACCACGTATTACTCACGGGTAAGGGTGGAGAATGGATTTACCTGGTCTGAATGGTATGAAACAACGTTTAGAATGAATACACCTCCGGCGGCCCCGACACCTCTGCGACCGGTCAGTGACGCCGTAACTCCGGTCAAGCCCAAATTGTATGTTACTAATGCTGTTGACCCAGATGGTGATTCGCCACTTTTTTACATCTTTGAAATCTATTCAGACAGCAGCTTAAGTACGCTGGCGGCAGCTGATTCCTTTGTAACGGAGACAACAGACTCCACGAGCTGGACTTCTGATATTACGTTAGCCTATTCTACCCGCTACTGGTGGAGGTCCAAAGCCGGCGATACCTACGAATTATCGGTTTACTCGGCGGCGGCAACATTCATTGTGCAAAATACGCCGCAAGCACCCACTGCTCCCACAGCCTTAACGCCGATTGACACCGGCGCCTGGCCGGTTTTCACATTGCTCCCTGCATTTGATTGGACTAATGCCACTGATCCTAATCCGTTTGATACTCTTACCTACCGATTGAAAATTGGTCTGGATTCATTATTCCTGACGACCATCAATGTCAACGGACTGCCGGCAAGCCAGCACACCTTAACCAGTCCCCTGGTCTATAATAAAAAATATTGGTGGCGAGTCACCGCCCAGGACAATACCGGCCTGACCAGTTTACCGTCAAATACTTTGACTTTCTGGACATGGACACTGGGTGATCTCGACCATTCGCACACTTTGAATATTGTCGATTTAAACTTTTTGGTTAATCGCATGTTTCGCGGGGGTCCACCGCCGAATCCCACCTTTGTCGGTGATTTAAATGGTGATTGCAACGAAAATATTCTCGATTTAAACTACCTCGTCAATCGACTTTTCCGCGGCGGACCTTTGCCGGTTGTCGGCTGTTAAAAGCCAATCTAAAGAAATTAAAAAGCCATCTCACTTGAGATGGCTTCTTGTTTTTGAAAATTTCTCGAGAAAAGAATTAGTATTTCACAGTACAGCCGTATGACGGAGTGCTGCTGACCAAGATTATTTCTCCGGCCATAGCCGCGTCCAGAGCTGCCTTCACATAATTGGTAGCGCCTGCGATGTCTTCAGGCTTGGTGGAAGGCCTATCATCAATGGCCCCGGCATAAACCAGGACTCCCTTTGGATTCACTACAAACATATGCGGGGTCGTTTTGGCGCCGTAACTTTTGCCAACCTTTCCTTCGACATCCACTAAATAAGCTGTAGAATTAAGTCCAGCCTCCGTGATTTTTCCAGCCAGGGCTTCTCCTTGATAATACCCCTGCTTCTCGGGAGCCGAGGAACAAATAGTCAGCCAGACTACGTTTTTGGCGGCATAGGTTTTCTGCAGGTTCTGCATGTTTTTCGAGCCGTAGTGCTTTTTGACAAACGGACAGTCAAAATTAGCCCATTCCAACACTACCCATTTGCCGGCAAAATCAGCAAGTGAATACTTCTTGCCATCAGCTCCAACCAGCGTGAATTGCGGCGCCGGCTTGTTTAATTCTGCCCCTGTTACTTCCGTCGCTGCCGTTGTTGAAACGGTTGTAGCCGCTGTTGTTGCAGCCGTAGTGGCTTTTTCAGTAGTTTCTTTGGCTTTTTCCTCCTCCGATAGCACGTAAGCGGCGAGCGCTATCAGTAAGGTCGCTGCCAAAGCCAACACTCCAGTTAGTCTTTTCATTGATGAGTTCCCTTTCATCCCGCATGAATTGTTATTGCTGCGTTTCCGGCGGGTTCGGTCAAGCAGCGTATTGACTACAAATTTTTATAAATTCTTATAACGGTCAAATTGTATTTTCAGTTTCGAGAACTTATCTCTTTTGTTAGGGGCACTTTTATTCTGACGCCTGTTTTCGTGGCGTTCGCTCCCAAGTCTTTAGCTATTAAGATTCCCTTTAAGCTATCCGGAATCACTTGGCTCATCTTATCTCTGGCTATTTCCAGGCGACTGCCGATTCTGTCATTAGTGAGTTTTTGCTCGGAGGCATTATTAATTAACCCCTGAACATCCGGAAAAAAGACTAGACTTTCAATTGGCTGATATTTTTCCGATATGGATGTGACATTAATCACGATTGAGTTTTCCGATGCCAACGCAATCACATTCCAAATATCATTTATGACAGGACTTTTATCTCTGGTAGCAGAAAATTCTCCCGCATAGCTTGCATTTAGATCAGGAGTTTCGTTTTTCACTGGCAGGGTCAGCGTAAGTTTAGCTTCGCCGGGGATACATACATCTCCGCAAACTACCCAGTCACAAGCTGCGGAAAGTGTTATTTCTTCCTGGCCCGATAAACCCGGTGGTGGAGTAATTTCAACCGGAAGCAAAACCATATTTTCGTAACCGAATAGAACCAGCGGTGGAATGGACAGCCGTTTTGGGTTCGGCCACTGAATTTCACCGGCGCTGAAGCCTTCAGGTAATTCCCAGCTTACGGACGGGGCTAAACCGGCATCACCTGGATTTTCCCAATTAACATGCCAGCCTTCTTCCATTTGAAGCCTTAATGCCACCCAAAATGGAACCCCCGGCTGGATACTGGTTACTTCAGCGACCAATTCCGCTTCCAAATATTCTGTTTTCGGAGTCTCAACCTGCTTATTAGTACAGTTAATCAAAAACAGTGAGAAAACTGAAAGTATTTCTTTGCTCATTTAATAAAAAGCGTGTCAGGTGAGTTAATAAATCAGAGAAGCCTTGAATTTGTCAGATTTTGGGTTATATTTAGCATATTCTGTTGAAACCCACACACATTAAACACTTTTTGAAAGCATTAAGTTGCACCCGAAACCCATAATACCACGAATTAAAGGGCCAAAAAAATGTGACGCAATTGCGCCATTTTGGGATTATATTAGATTCCTGCAAAGATTTATGTGAATCGAAAACAATTTTAATAATTAAGCGTTTACAGTGTTAATTCAAAGGAACAGGTCATAATTAGAATAGACAAAAGGTAGTTACTTAAATGAGAATTCAAATTGAATACCTAGTATTTCTTCTGATTCTTTCCCTAACATTTGTCACACCGTTTGCACAGGATATGCCGCCCACCTTGGTGGTCACGGCTCCTGTCGAAAAAGTCAAGTTTCATGACCAGATTACTCTGGTGGGGCGGACTGAAGCTTATTATCAGAGCCGGATAACTTCAAAAGTCGAGGGACAGGTGGCATCAGTTATTGCGCTGGAAGGGAATAGAATTCAAAAAGATGCCCCGCTCATTCAAATTGATACCTCCCGCATTGCTCTGGAGCTGGCCGCCAAAAAAGCTCTGACCGGCCAAGCCAAAGCACAGGCCGATCTGGCAGTCGGGATCAGAAAGAAGGCCGAGGACCTCTGGGAAATGAAGTTGATTTCGGAAATACGAATCGATTCTGCCAGAGCCCTCTCCGCCGTGGCGGTAGAGCGCTATAATCAGCTTTTGGCAGAACAAAAGAGGCTTGAACTCGACTTAACCGACTGTACTATTAGCGCCCCGTTTTCAGGATACACCGGCCGGCAGCTGACTGCGGTTGGTGAATGGGTTGATGCCGGTACACCAGTTTTCGAAATGACCAGTCTTGGCAAGGTCAAAATAAATGTGGATTTGCCTGAACGGCATTTCGGTCATCTCGCCATAGGCAGTGATGTTGTCGTGTACAGTTCGACTGATGAGGAAAAACCGCTTAAGGGGACCGTTACCGGTTTTGCCCCGAGTGCATCAGAGGCCACTCACACTTTCCCGGTCATAATAACAGTCGACAATTCCGAAGGTCGCCTAGGTGCGGGAATGTTAGTGAGGGCAGTTCTTTCGCTAAAGGAAACTTTTTCGAGTCTGGCGGTTTCCAAAGATGCCATAGTTCGTCAAGGGAACCAGACTATGATTTATACAATCACTGACGGAAAGGCGGCGCCAATTCAGGTCACAACTTCGTCTTCAAACGGAGAATTAGTGGCGGTCACCGGCCCGGGTCTTAGCGAGGGAATGCCCGTCGTGGTGCGCGGCAACGAAAGAATTTTCCCCGGCGCTCCCGTGATGACAACTGATGGCACCCAGCAAAACGGACAAACTAAACAATAGAATAAGACTGATAACCCGAAAGCTCCTTTATGAAAATCATAGATGCCTCTGTTAAGTACCCTGTCTCCGTAATTGTCGGAGTTCTCATCGCCGTATTTGCGGGTTTTGTATCTCTAAATAGAGTTCCGGTGCAGCTTACGCCCGAAGTACTTAGACCGATCATAACCGTTACCACAATCTGGCCCGGAGCTTCTCCCGAGGAAATGGAAAAGGAAGTTATCGATAAGCAGGAAGAATACCTGAAATCGATCGAAGGGGTTCTGAAAATGAACTCCGAATCCAATGACGGGATGGGTGTGGTAACTCTGGAGTTTCCTGTCGGAACCGATATTTCGGCGGCGCTGGTAAGAGTAACCAACAAGCTTAATGAAGTTCCCACACATCCGGCCAGTGCCGAACGACCCATTGTAAGCTCATCAAGCCAGTTCGAAGGGGCAATCGCCTGGTTTGTAATCAAATCCGACAACGACAGTGTCTTTGTTCCGCATCTTAATAATATGATTGACGATTTGGTCAAACCCCGCCTGGAGCGAGTGCAGGGAGTTTCCAGAATCAATTTATTTGGCGGCCTGGAGCAGGAATTACATGTGACTTTCGACCCGGAGCTTCTGGCTTCGATGGGCATTACGGTGACACAGTTCCAACAGGCGCTGCGCTCCGAAAATCGAGACATCTCCGCCGGAGATTTTGACGAGGGGAAACGCCGCTACGTAGTCAGAACCATTTCGCGTTACAACAATATTCAAGGCGTTGAGCAAACCGTTGTCGCCAACCGAAGCGGCGTTCCCATTTTTGTCAAAGATCTGGCCAAAGTTGAACTGGCTTATGAAAAACCTCTGGCGCTGGTAAGGCATAAAGGGAAACCGGCTATGGCGTTTAACGCCCAGCGACAGGTCGGCTCGAACGTGCTCGATGTGCTCGACGGGCTCACGGCTGAAATGGAAAGAATCAACGAAGATATCATGAAGCCGCGCGGGCTCTTGATTGAAATTGCCTATCGTGAATCTGTTTATATCAACTCGGCCGTAGATTTGGTCTATGACAATATATACATGGGCGGCTTGTTGGCCGTAATAATTCTCTTTTTGTTCCTAAGGTCTGTAACATCAATTCTCGTAATTGCTGTTTCAGTTCCCATTTCTATCATCTCTACGTTTTTGGTTATGGCACTATTGGGACGTACTATCAATGTCATTTCACTGGCCGGAATGGCTTTTGCCATTGGGATTGGAATTGACGTCACCATTGTAGTTTTGGAAAATATTTATCGACATTTGGAAATGGGGAAAAGCCGCGTGAAAGCGGCTCTGGACGGCACCAAAGAAATCTGGGGCGCTATCCTGGCTTCAACCGTCACCAACGTCGCTGTGTTTTTGCCGGTGGTATTCGTTCAGGAACAGGCCGGACAGCTTTTCCGTGACATCTCGATCGCCATTTGCAGTTCGGTTGGGATTACTTTGCTGGTCTCAATCACTGTAATTCCTTCGCTTTCTTCGAGAATAATGAAAAAAGCCTCCAATGTTAATTGGGAAGGAAGTGAAAAATCTTTCTTAAATCGTTTCGCTTCCAAAATTGCTACGTTGGTGGATTATCTCAATGCCCACAAATTGCGGCGTCTTCTGACCACGGCCGGATTGGTTATCGTGACCAGCAGCTTCTCGTGGTTTTTACTGCCGGACGCCGAATACTTGCCCAATGGTGACCAGAACTTTGTCTTTGGAATAATGCTCCCTCCTCCCGGTTACAACATGGATGAAATGATAAAAATCGGCGAACAGCTTGAATCACAGTTGAAATATTTATGGGAAACTCCGGCCGAACAGGCCGAAGATCTCCCCGGCGGCGGAGTAGATAATTTCTTCTTTGTAGCCTTTTACAATATGGCCTTTTGCGGGATGAGTTCACGGGACGAAGAGCGCGGAGCCGAACTAGTCCCGATTACCAATCAATCGCTTTTTACCATACCCGGAACATTCGGATTTGCCAACCAGTGGTCGCTCTTTTCAAGCAGTCTGGCCGGAACCCGTTCGGTTAAAATCGACGTCACCGGTCCCGATCTAGAACACATATTGGGTATAGCTACTCAAGTTTTTATGCAAATGGGACAGATCCTCCCCGGAGCCCAGTCACGACCTATTCCGGGACTCGATTTAGGAAATCCCGAAGTGCGCGTGCTACCTGACCGTGTCAGGGCCGCCGATGTCGGTTTCACCTCCGGACAAATTGGTGAGACCATTAATGCGCTGGTAGACGGCTCAATGGCTACGGAGTATTACCACGAAGGACGCGAAATTGATTTGATTCTAAAAGGGCGCGAGAATCTTAGCCGACATACGCAGGATATCGCCCTGCTGCCTCTGGCAACTCCCACCGGCCGAACTGTAACTGTGGGCGATCTGGCCAATGTGGAAATGCATCAGGGCCCGGTGCAGATTAACCATGTGGAAAAGCAAAGAGCGGTCTCAATCGAATCGGCCTTGCCCGACAACATCGCCCTGGAAGAGGCCATTAATAGAATTCAGAAGCAAATAGTTGAGCCGCTGCGAGCTCAAGGGACTGTCGGCGGACTCTACGATATAACCATGTCCGGTACGGCTGATGATTTGAGTAAATTACGCACTGAATTGTCAACTGACTTTATTCTGGCACTGTTACTGACTTATTTGCTTTTGGCGGCGCTGCTGCAATCGTTCACCTATCCGGTGGTTATTATGTTGACAGTTCCGTTGGCGACTTTCGGAGGTGTGCTGGGATTGCGGCTAATGCAGCTATTTGACAGCAGACTCCAGCTTGATATTCTGACCATGCTCGGGTTTATCATTTTAGTAGGCACAGTAATTAACAATTCAATTCTGCTGGTATATCAGGCCCTACATCTGATGCGTGAGGGTAAGGAAACCACTGAAGCTGTTAAAGAAGCGGTGCGTGTGCGCGTGCGGCCGATATTTATGTCCACCGCCAGTTCCGTGTTTGGCATGCTGCCGCTGGTGATTATGCCCGGTGCCGGTTCGGAATTGTACCGAGGTCTGGGTTCTGTCGTCATTGGAGGGTTGGCGTTGTCATCAGTAATTACTTTGCTTTTGACTCCGCTTGTTTTCACATATGCTATTGAGATAACAGCTAAACTTCGCGCTCTGATTGGGTTAAGTAAGAAGCCGATTTCTACAACCCAGCCCCTGGGTGAAGAAGGCTCTTAACTTCAAATGGTTCAGCGCCTTATGACGCTGGCGTCTTCCTTAATTACTGCTTATCTTTTACCGATACAGTGATTGACTCTAACCTAAGGCGGATTCAATGGCAACGGTGATAGAACTCACAAAAACAGCTCACCCAGAACCGAATTTTCTCGAACAGGTTAATACTAATTTCGATAAAGCCGCTGCTTATACCAAGCACTCTAAGGGCCTCCTCGAGCAAATAAAACAATGCAATAGTCTTTATCACATGAGATTTCCCGTTAGAATGGATAATGGGAATATCGAAGTGATCGAAGCCTGGCGTGCCGAACACAGCCAGCACAAGCTTCCGGTTAAAGGCGGCATTCGTTTTGCTGCCAATGTCGATGCCAACGAAGTGATGGCGTTGGCAGCTTTGATGACTTACAAATGCGCCATTGTTGATGTCCCCTTTGGGGGATCAAAGGGCGGCGTCAAAATCTCCCGCCACAAGTATTCAATTACAGAACTGGAACGTCTCACTCGCCGTTACGCTTTTGAACTTATCAAAAAGAATTTTATTGGGCCCTCGGTTGACGTTCCCGCCCCCGACTACGGCACCGGACCCAAAGAGATGGCCTGGATTCTGGATACTTATATGGCCATCAAAGGTGAAGACATGAACGGCATGGGTTGCGTTACCGGTAAGCCTGTTGCCGCAGGAGGCGTGCGTGGTCGCACTGAGGCTACTGGCCGAGGCATCTATTTCGGGATTCGTGAAGCTTGCGATTCGGCCGAGGACATGAAGCGCTTGGGGCTAAAAAAAGGACTTGAAGGAAAAAGAGTGGTAGTGCAGGGATTGGGTAATGTCGGTTATCATGCAGCAAAATTTCTGTCAGAGGGCGGTGGCGTGCTAGTCGGAATTGCTGAATACGATGGCGCTCTATACAATCAGGACGGGCTCGACCTTGAAGATATAATGACGTATCGCAAAGAAACCGGTCACACTTTGGATTATCCCAAAGCTGATAATTTCGAACAATCTCGCCTGGCTCTCGAATTCGATTGTGACATTTTGGTCCCCGCCGCACTTGAAAGCCAAATCACAATGGAAAATGCGCCAAGAATTAAAGCCAAAATCGTTGGCGAAGGCGCTAATGGCCCCACAACCGCTTCGGCCAGCCAGTATTTGATTGACCGTGGAGTTCTACTGTTACCTGACATTTATCTCAATGCCGGCGGCGTTACAGTGTCCTATTTTGAATGGCTAAAAAATCTTTCGCATGTTCGTTTCGGCCGGATGGAAAAAAGGTTTGACCAGTCAATGATAACCAAAATTCTCAATTCCGTGGAAGGCCTGACCGGCAAGAAATTCGAAGAAAAACTGTTTAAGAGCGTGGCCACAGGCGCGGGTGAAGAAGATTTAGTCAATTCCGGGCTCGAAGAAACCATGATTGAAGCCTACAATCAGATAAGAGCCGTTGCCAAAACTAATAATGTCGATTTGCGCACCGCGGCATTTATTAGCGCCATCAACAAAGTCGCCGTGTCCTATATGGAACTGGGTATTTTCCCGTAAATCTTGCGCTTTTTCCCCAACTTTAATCTGAATTTTTTTCAACAATTACGGGAAGACATTCGTCTTTAGGTTGTAATCCCCTCGAAAGCAAACTCATAACAGTTTAACACAGGAGGTGGATTATGAAACGCCAGACGTTAATAATCCTGTCTATCCCCACCTTGCTAATCCTTATCGCCGTGAGTCTGATTCTCGCCAATGAGGCCGGATATATAGTTGGCAGAATTATTGACAGCCAGACCCAAGACCCGATTGAGGGAGCCACAGTCCTGGTGGTAGGCACCAACCGCGGAGCCGTTACCGACAGTTTGGGTGAATTCGTCATTAAAGGTGTTCCGGCCGGAGTTTACACGCTCAAAATCACTTCGATAGGCTACCAGAGTATCGAAATTAAAAATGTCGCGGTAAAAGATGACGCCACAATTGAGGTGAATAACGCTTTGACAGTTGCCAATGAATACTTGGAAGATAAAGTTGTAGTAAAAGCAGAGCGCGATATCATCAACAAGTTTGAAACTTCGAATCAAACCATAATAGAGAAAGAACATGTTTCTCATCGGCCAATGCCAAAAGTCGACCAACAAGATGTTCAGGCGCCTGATGCTGGGGAATCTACTGACACAAAATCCCGTACAAAGAGCGGCAGGGCTTTTGAAGTCGACTACATGACTGATGGAGTTGTCCCGGATGCTTCCACTTGCTTCACACCGCCAACTACCAAGGCAAAGAAAGGAATCCCGAAGCCGGTAACTTGCATGCCTCCCTATTATGGTTGGGAGTACCTTGAAGAACCAAGATTTGACGACATGTTTTTCAAAAACTACGGCGTCAATCCTTTTGTCAATACTGCGGACGACTATCAATCAACATTTGCGATTGACGTGGACGATGCTTCCTATTCTCTGTGCCGTTCATATCTGAATCAATCGGCCCTTCCTCCCATTGATGCCATCCGCACCGAAGAATTCATAAACCATTTTGAATACGATTACACGTCTCCCAGAAATGAACCCTTTTGCGTGAATCTGGAAGGGGCGCCGTCCAGATTTGGAGAGGGGAGTCAGCTTTTGAAAATCGGGATTATGGGAAAAACTATCGACGAAGAAAACCGCCAGCCTGCCAATTTGGTGTTGGTAGTTGACGTCTCGGGCTCGATGGGGCGTGAAAACAGAATTGTTCTGGTGCAAAACACACTGCGCCTCTTGATTGACCAATTGTACTTCAATGACCGTGTCGTGATCGTGGCCTACAATCAGACGGCCAAACTAGTTCTGCCGTCAACACCGGTGAAGCATAAGGGAGAGATTCTGGCCGCAATTGCGAGGCTTTATCCTTCCGGCTCGACCAATTGTCAGGAGGGATTGCGACTGGGTTTCCACATGGCCTCGCGCCAATTTGACCCTGAAAGAACCAACCGTGTTTTTCTTTTTTCCGATGGAGTAGCCAATGTGGGTAATACCAGTCCCGAGGCCATGATAAACGAAATAAAGCGTTTCACTGACATGGGAATTACTCTTTCGACAATTGGAGTCGGTATGGGCAATTACAACGACATTCTCATGGAAAAACTGGGCGACAAAGGGAACGGCTTCTATGCCTATGTCGATGACATTGAAGAAGCCAAAAGTGTTTTCAAGAAAAACCTGAACAGTGCCCTTCAGGTGATAGCACGTGACGTTAAGATACAGGTCGAGTTCGATCCTGAAGTGGTAAGCAGTTATCGGCTTTTGGGGTACGAAAACCGGAATGTGGCCGATTATCAATTCCGCAATGATCGAGCTGACGGCGGCGAAATCGGTCCCGGTCACACTGTCACTACTCTTTATGAGGTTAACCTCAATAGCACTCCTCAACAGTGGTATTACGGTTCTCCTCGCTCACAGGAAATCAAGAACGTTGGCCGGATTTTTATCCGCTATATAAATCCCGAAACTGGAAATGTCGAAGAAACAAGTGGAGATATTCCCTTCAAGACTTTCAAGAGCCGCTTCTCTAAATCTTCTTCGGATTTCAAACTCGCAGTAACTGCGGCCGAGTTTGCTGAAATAATGCGGGACTCCTATTGGTCCAAGAATTCCAGTTTAAACGATGTTCTGCAACTGGCCAACGAAGTGTATCGTCAAACTTCAGACGAAAACGTCCTGGAATTGGTAAATCTGATTGGCACGGCCAAACAGCTCCGAGGTAATGAATCTGAAATCTTTTCAAATGAAGACTAATTCTTGAATTCAAGGCTGATGAGGGCCGGAGATGTCATCTCCGGCCCGTTTTTTTACCGTGCTAATCTTCAACTACAAAAATGACACTAATAATATGATAAGCGTGTTTTATTTCGCTGTTATTGAACACGGCCAGGCCAATGGTCACTTCATTTCTTAACACTGCATCGAACGGTGACCCCGTATTTATTCTCCGGCTTAACTCCAGTGTCCAAACGCCATTGCGCCACTCCCCTTTGGCATAAAGATCGCTGCGGTCGCCGGTGAAACGTGACACCAACATTCCGGGTAGAGTTGCGCCAATTTGATAATTATCCAAACTCGCCCGATACGGCAAATATTTATCGGACTGCGTCCAAATCCAATTATCAAATGCATGATGTCCGGGCAAAAAATACGGTTCATCCCACTCTTCATTTAGATTTGAGATATACCCGCCGCCGGGGCTATTATCAAAATGCCTGCCACCCACGGAGTCATTCAGTTTAGCGCCCCACCAGCCATCGTCACCTTCCGACGCCGGATTAGTGCTGACAGCTTTCCACACCCATAAATCGGCCGTGTCACCTTGAGTATAATGCGAACCGGCTCGGATTGAATTCCCCAAATGACAACTTTGGGCGCAGCCTGAATTACTTTTGTGAAACGAAATCGCCAGTTGGTCTTCAAAATAGACCGATTCTCCAAAGGGACTAAATTCGGATTTTAGCTCTATCCAGCCGCTGTCGGTTTTTATGACTGACCGATTAAACGACGGCTCCGGGTCGGCCCACTGAAAAAGAAAAAAGATATATTGAAAGTTGTGAAACGATTTCATTTTCACTTGCGTCATTTCATTGGGAAAATTATCGCCGCCGGAGGCAATGACTGATAGCGAATCTGCTCCCACCCATTCGATACCGGAGGTACGGCCATCAATTATGGGACTTCGATAGATATTTTTACTTATAATCGTAACCGGTCTTTCCAAATACTTGAAAACGGAATAAACTCCAAGAACGGAAATGCCAAGCGAGGTTAATAGTACCGCCGCGGTTGCCCAGACTGAGCCGGTTGTTTTATAGTCGGAGCCAATTTGATCTTTGCGAAATACGAAAAGGAGTATCAAATAGAATAATCCGAGTCCGGCCAAGCCATAAAAGCTGTAAGTATGGACGTTATTGACCGTGGCATATAAAATCAGGTCATTTACGTGTCCGGAATAGGTGAAGAGTCCAGAGAGAATTGATGCCCCCAAAAGTGTATAAATGGCGAAGAGAATTGACTTTTTGAGCACCCAACTCGGTTTTCCGGCGACTTTGACGTCCCTCTTCCGAATAAACTGCCACGACCCAAATGCTGCCAGCAGAATAACCAGACCAAGTAAGGCAAATCCCAATATTAGATGCTGGTTGAAGATATTGCCGCCCAATTGAATTGTATCAATCCAGCTAAGCGCAATATTCGGCAGAATGCTTTCATTAAAAAGCCAGATGCGAATTCCGGTAAGTGCCGACAGGATTGAGATTATCAGGATTAATAACTTAACTATGCGAATAATCATAGATGATGAATAACTCTCTTATTCTATATTACAATTAATCTACGATTATGAGACAAGTTTTGCCACACTCGATTCGAATGGTACAAGGAGCAACCAACAAAAAAGCCCGACTTTAAATAAGCCGGGCTTGATTTACTGAATATTAATAAATCAACTGCACCCCGATGTCGCGCCGCAGGTGTCGCACTTCAGACAGGTGCCGTTGCGGACCATGGTAAACTGTCCGCACTCGCCGCACATGTCGCCTTCGTAACCCTTCAGGCGGGCTTCGGTGATTTCAAGGTAGCGGCTGTGCTGTCGGTCGGCAGTGACGGTTTTGAGCGTCGTTTGAGCATATTCAAAGTGCGCCGCCCCGTTTTCAAGTTGGCCCTTTGCAAACGAATCCTCCATCGGCTTACCATGTTTTGTCTCTCCCTCTTCTGAATGTTTAGGCGTCTTCCTAGACCCGTTATTGCCCCCATTGGTGTTTCCGTTGAAATCCTGCACCAAATGCTGGGTGCGAATATCATTTTCAATACGCTTGCCGGTAAATGCCTGCCCCGGCACCGCGGTTTCGACTTCTTCTTCTTCCTCAAAATCAATTGACTCGTCTTTGGGATTGCCCATTGTATCACCGGCCAGATCCTCTTCGGAGACGTGCGCCAGATCGGTGCGTCCCAGATAGCTGATGGCCAGTTCTCTAAAGATGTAGTCGATAATGGAAGTGGACCGTTTGATAGACTTATTCCCCTGCACAAATCCGTTCGGCTCAAAGCGGCTGAACAAAAACGCTTCAACAAATTCTTCCAAAGGTACGCCGTGCTGAAGCCCCAATGACACGGCAATGGCAAAACAATTCATGAGTGACCGGAATGCGGCGCCTTCGCGATGCATGTCAAGGAATATTTCACCCAGTGTGCCGTCACCATATTCACCGGTTCGAAGGTACAGCTTATGGCCGCCCACAATTGCTTTCTGGGTGTAACCGGCGCGTCTTTGCGGCATGCGACGGCGCTTGGCGATATAGCGGTAGATGATTTTCTCTGCCATTTTTTCGCTCACTTTGCCAACGGTTAGAGGTTGGTCCTCTTCGTCTTCGGCAAAGAGTTTGGAGTTCAAAGGCTGACTCAATTTGGAACCGTCGCGATATAAGGCAATTGCCTTGTTCATCGTCTCCCAGGCCATACGGTACGCCTTCTTAACGTCGTCAATAGTCGCTTCGGACGGCATATTGATGGTCTTGGAAATAGCGCCGGAAATAAACGGCTGCGATGAGGCCATCATCTTGATATGGGCTTCATACTTGATAAAGCGGGTCCCTTTGCGGCCGCATTTGTTGGCGCAGTCGAAAATCTGCAGATGCGATTCATCAAGGTGAGGAGACCCCTCTAACGTCATAGTTCCGCAGCAGAATTCATTCGCTGCGTCGATCTGCTCGCGCGTGAACCCAAGTTCACGAAGCAGATTGAAATTCCAGTCTTCCGTGACCTCTTCGGAGAACCCTAGCGTGTCGCGGAGAAACTCCTCACCTAATGTGTACTTGTTAAAGGCAAACGAAATATCAAAAACCGACGCCAGGTTCTTTTCGATTCGATCCAGATGCTCGGTGTCAAACCCTTTGGCGCGTAACGATTCGTGATTAATGAATGGCGAGGATTTGAGCGTCTTATGACCGGTGGCATAATGAACGATCTCTTTAATCTGCTCTTCAGAGCATCCCAGCTTGGATAAGGCAATCGGCACTGATTGATTGATGATTTTGAAATAACCGCCGCCCGCCAATTTCTTAAACTTTACCAGTGAGAAATCCGGTTCGATGCCGGTGGTATCGCAATCCATCAAGAGTCCAATCGTGCCGGTCGGTGCAATTACCGAGGTCTGGGCGTTGCGATAGCCATAAATCTCACCCAGTTCTATGGCTTTGTCCCAAACACCTCGGGCCTTCTCCACAATTTCCAGCGGCAGATAGTTGGGATTTATACCTAAAGGCTTGATGGTCAAGCCCTCGTATTCGGATTTGTCGGCATTGTAGGCAGCCCTGCGATGATTGCGCATGACTTTGAGCATGGGCTCGCGGTTTTTGTAATAGGCCGGAAACGGCCCGAGTTCTTTGGCCATTTCCGCTGATGTCACATAACTTTCACCGGTCAAAAGGGCACTAAGTGCCCCGCACCAGGCGTAACCTTCTGATGAGTCATAGGGAATGCCCATGCGCATCAGGAGTGTGCCCAGATTGGCAAAGCCGAGCCCCAGCGTGCGAAAATCATAGCTTTTTTGTGCTATAGAGGCCGACGGGAACGATGCCATCAATACTGAAATCTCAAGGACTATGGTCCACAGTTTGACCGCATGCAGATACCCTTCGATATCAAATTGGCCGTCATCTTTCAAGAACTTTACCAGATTTATCGAGGCCAGATTGCAGGCGGTGTCATCGAGAAACATATATTCGGAGCAGGGATTGGAAGCATTAATACGGCCGTCGCTGGGGCAGGTATGCCATTCATTAATAGTAGTATCAAATTGGAGCCCCGGATCGGCGCAAGCCCAGGCAGCGTGGCATATCTTTTCCCAGAGTTCCGCTGCGGGAATGGATTTGTGAATCTTGCCGTCAGTGCGGCGAATCAAATCCCAATTGCCTGCTTCCTGAAGGCGCTTGAAGAATTCATTGGGAACGCGCACCGAATTGTTTGAATTCTGTCCGGAGACGGTCAAATAGGCTTCGCTGTCCCAATTGGTATCCAGTTCGATAAACTCAATCTCCTGAATTCCCTGTTCTGCCAGATCCAGAATCTTGCGCATGTAGGGCGCCGGTACCGCCAAGCGTCGGGCGGTTTTCAGAGCACATTTCAATGTCGCATTTTTGTCAGGATTGGTCTCGACTCGCGGGACATCGCCGTTATGTTGTATCTTTACCGAATCAAAAATATTTTGCAGCTGCTGTTTGATGATTCTGGAACCGGTTACCAGTGCGGCGACTTTTTGTTCTTCAACTACTTTCCAGGAAATGAATTTAAGCACATCGGGGTGGTCCAAATCCAGACAGACCATTTTAGCGGCGCGACGGGTGGTGCCGCCGGATTTGATGGCGCCCGCAGCGCGGTCACCGATTCGCAGGAATGACATTAAACCGGATGAATTGCCGCCGCCTGAGAGTGACTCACCTTCGCCGCGGAGATTCGAAAAATTACTGCCGGTACCGGAGCCATACTTGAACAGGCGAGCCTCGCGCACCCACAAATCCATAATACCGCCATCGTTGACCAGATCATCCTGCACCGACTGAATAAAGCAGGCATGCGGCTGGGGATGTTCATAGGCGCTTTTGGCAGTGGTCAGATTATGCGTGTCAGGGTCTACATAATAATGTCCCTGTGGTTTGCCAATTATGTTATAGACTAAATGAAGTCCGGTATTGAACCACTGCGGCGAATTGGGCGCCGCCATCTGTTCGGCCAACATGTAGGAAATTTCATCATAGAAAGACTGGGCATCTTCTTTGGTCTCAAAGTAACCGTATTTTTCTCCCCAGTATTTCCAGCAGGCCGCCAGGCGATGAAATACTTGACGGGAATCAGTCTCTCCGCCGGTAACGTGGTTGCCCTTGTCATCTATTTTGGCGGCGCCGCTCTCGCTAGAAAGCGGCACTCCGGCTTTACGAAAATATTTTTGCGCCAGAATATCTACGGCGACTTGCGACCATGATTCCGGTACTTTGATATGGTCCTGCTTAAAAACGGTGGAGCCATCCGGATTTTTGATTTCCGATGAACGAATGACAAAATTAATTTTCAGATAGGTTGATTCACCAGCGCTGGTGAAACGGCGTTGTATTTTCACAAGACTCCTCCTCGAACTATCACATCAAAAGAAAACTTTCAAACAGACAATAGATTCCTTTGCATGAATAATCCTGCATCTACATTCCCTGTAGTTTGAGTTTTTGGTTTACCATCTCCGATGAACCAATAAGAATCATTTTTCATGACTCTGATTGTTTCACCGCGTGGGGTTGCCAATATAGAAAGCTCCCATAGGTGAACCATAAAAAATTGGGAGATTTTTAATTAAAGTTATAACGCCTTAGTTTTTAACGACTTAACTGGCTAAAAATGGAGTCAAAAGGTAACGGGACTTTAACAGAATCCTCAACTTGCACGTTTCAGTTTTCGTAAGTTAATGCCTTTCAAAAAACTATAAGGGCGTAACTCGTTGCAGTTTTATAAATAACGAATTTTATGAATTATTTCGAGGATTAACTGCCTGATTATTAAGAGAATACGAGGTTTTCGACATTTTGTTAACAGGATTTCCACTTTTTAACACCGTTTTTGGCTAAAGCCTAATTGTTCCGAAAACCACTAGGAGCCGTTATGCGCCTTTTAAAGGGAAAAACGGCACATATTTATTGATTTTTTTTCAAAATTCTTCTTGACAAAAAATACACAGATATTAAATTGGCAGTGCAATCGGAAAGTGTTACTCTTTCTGTGGATTACCTAATATCGTCCACCCAGGCAGGCAGAACCTGCTTGGGTTTTTTTTACCCGAAATTTATCTCGATCTCACTTGTCACTTAGGAAATCAGCCCTTCAATTGTATTCTTCAGAATAAACTTTTTATCAATTGACAGCGCCGTTCAGCTCGGATAGATTCAGCCTCAATTTGAAAAACTAAGTGGAAATGAAAACTGTTTTCATTTAGGAAAACGTAGTTAAAAGCACACGGAGGTCATTTTGCCACGAACCAAATGGATGTTCTATGCACTACTTTTTCTGACTATGGCAGCGTCCGCCAGCGCTGATAGACGAAGATTCGTTTGGACTTATGAACCAATTTTACAGGTCCCCGGAGGGGCCGATTTGGAATTTTATCAAACTACCAGACTTGGCCAAACCGACAGTTGGGAATATCGAATTGAAATTGAACATGGACTTACACATCGCTGGGATGTTTCAGTTTATCAGATTTTTGCACAGAAAGAAGGGGAGTCTTTCAAATGGGACGCCTTTCAGCTCCGTTCCCGCTATCGCTTGAGCGAATTGGGGACAGCCCCCTTTGATCCAGTATTGTATATGGAATACCGGCGCAAAATAAATTCGAAGGAACAGAATAAATTTGAAGCAAAGCTGCTTTTAGGGAAAAATTTCAATGAGCTCACTCTGGCCGTGAATCCTGTCTATGAGTTCTTCTGGGCGCCCGGTGACCCCGTGCATGAGATTGGTCTGGACATTGGGCTGACCTATTCGCCGTCATACCATTTTTCCTTTGGAATTGAATCAACAAGTCGCCATGAGTTTGTGAAAAAATCGGACGACGAAACGTCTTCATATTTGGGACCGACTCTGTCTTTCGCTTCCGGCCCGATTTGGTATTCGGTTGGATATGTCTGGGGGCTGAATGATGACAGCGATGACGCTCGCGCCAGGTTTCTTTTGGGTGTGCAATTGTGAGCCGCCATTCTTTATCTGTTTTAATATTTTTGTTTATGCTATTGGTAGTTCTGGCTTGTGGAGCAAAAAAATCGCATGTGGGAGAAAATCGCTCTGAAGGGGGAAGACTTTTTGTAATGTCATGCCAGAGTTGTCATTTCCTGCCCAAACCTGCCTCACAAAGCGACGAAAAATGGCCGGAAATAGTCAAAAGATATGGCCCACGGGCAAAACTATCAGAGATTGAAATTGCTCTAATTACCACGTATCTAACGACCAACAATTGATCCTGGTTCATCTGCAAGGACTGAATTGACTCTTTGCTCAATTTAGCTGACAAAGTAAATCCAGATTGACTCTTTTTGTACGCGCCAGTAACTTGGCGCAAAATGAACTTGCCTAATAAACTCACCCTCTTACGCATTATTATTGCCCCCATTTTCATGTATTTCTTTATCCTGGATAGCTATTACTGGCGGCTGGTGGCCCTGGGACTCTTTCTAGTGGCTGCATTGACTGATTTTATCGACGGCCACTACGCTCGCAAGTATGGCATTATCACCGGCTTCGGACGTTTTATGGATCCGTTGGCAGATAAAATCCTGGTTTCTTCAGCTTTAATCTCTTTTTTGGCGCTGGATTACGTCTCACCACTTCCGGTGATGCTCATTATAGGCCGGGAGTTCTTGATTACCGGTTTGAGGCTGCTGGTAGCGTACAGCGGGGTGGTGATTCCGCCCACCTGGTGGGCTAAAGTAAAAACGTTTATGCAGATAAGCCTGGTCGGGCTGGTGTTGGCCTATATCAATTTAATCAAGACACTGGAGCATTTTAACAGCCCCGGGCTGACATTTTTTCAGGTCGACTACCATTTTTATTTTAATCTCCTTTTGTGGATTACGGCAGTAATTACCGTGGCCACCGGCATTGATTACATTATCAGATACTTTTACATGATCAAAACAGTATTAAAATAGATGAAAAGATTTCTGGTTACAACTTTAGCCACCGGGCTCGGGACCGGCTACACGCCGTTTGCGTCCGGCTCGGTAGGCTCTATTCCTCCTTGGTTGATTGCTTACTTCATAATCAAAAATCATCAACTCACATTTGCCATTGTAACGGTAGTGTCAATCATGATTTCAATCTGGATTGCGGGTGAGGGGGAAAAATATTTTGGTCATGACTCGAAAAAAATCGTGATCGATGAATGGGCGGGGATGTTCATCACGCTCTTGTTTATCCCCTTTTCACTGACCAATTATTTGATTGCCTTTATCGTGTTTCGGGCTCTCGATGTGGTAAAGATATTTCCGGCGCGGCAAGCCGAAAAACTCCCGGGCGGCTGGGGTGTGACTATGGACGACGTAGTGGCCGGAGTGCAGTCAAATATAGCGACGTTTTTGATAATTTATCTTTTGGCCAAATTCTGATGGATGTTGAAATTCTCACAGTTGGCGATGAGCTCTTGTTGGGTCAAACAATTGACACTAACTCTGCATACATTGCCCGCAAACTAAGTGAATTTGGACTTATCCCCAGATTTAAAAGCAGCGTCGGTGACAGCGTCGATGAAATCGAGATTGCCATCAAGCTGGCCATAAAACGTGCTGGATTGGTAATCGCCACCGGCGGTTTGGGTCCGACCGATGATGACAACACCAAAAAAGCAATTGTCAAAGTATTCCAGCGAAGATTGGTTTTAGACGACAAGATTCTTGAAGATATTCGCGCAAGGTACCGCAAACGGGGTATCGAAATGCCCACCATCAATGAAAATCAGGCGCTCATTCCATCGGGGAGTCAGATGTTCAAAAATACAATAGGTTCGGCCGTGGGAATCGGCATCATTGAAAACAACTACATTTTCATAGCGCTTCCGGGTGTGCCGACAGAAATGAAAATGATGATGGACGAAGAGATTATTCCGTTTCTTTCAAATAAAAAACTGGGTCAGCCAGTCAAGATTATTACTCTCAAAACCAATGGATTCTTCGAGTCACAATTGGCAGAAATCATCGCACCGGAGTTGAAACTTGAGCCGGGTGTCAAACTGGCTTATTTACCTTCATTCAGCGGAGTTGACCTTCGCATTGTTGCTATGGGGGATGAGCAGACTATTGCGAATGAGCAGGCACAAAAAGTGGAAGCTTACATTGAAAAGAAGATTGGGAAACACGTTTACGGACGAAATGGCGATACTTTACCATCGGTCGTCGGACAATTGTTGAAAGATAAGAATAAAACAGTGGCAACAGCCGAATCTTGTACCGGCGGCCAGCTCGGTGAAATGATTACTTCAATATCAGGCTCTTCCAGCTATTACCTCGGGGGGGTAGTTGCTTATTCCAATGAAATCAAGAAAGCACAGCTGGGCGTGCAGGGTGAAACGCTGGAGAAGTACGGAGCTGTCTCGGCCGAATGCGTAGTCGAGATGGCTGTCGGTTGCAGAAAAAGTCTAAAGAGCGATTATGCCCTATCGATTACCGGCATTGCCGGTCCCGAAGGCGGCACAAAAGAAAAACCGGTGGGAACTACATTTATCGGTCTGTCATCGGCGCATAATGTATTTGCCCGACACTTTAACTTTGGCGTCGAGCGGGAAATGGTTCGCTCCCGCGCCTGCTATGCCGCACTTGAGTTACTCCGCCGCGAAATACTGGAGATAAAATGATGCGCCTTTTTATCGCTACTCCGATTAGCCCCGAAGTGGAAAAGGAACTGGCCAGAATAATTTCTGCGCTCAAAAATGCCGGCGGGCCGATCAAATGGGTGGCGCCAACTAATATTCATCTGACCTTGAAGTTTTTGGGCGATTCTGAAGAGAACTTAATTCAACAAATCAAAAAAATTATTGACGAAGTTGCCGCCAAACATCAACCCATTCCTACTACCTTGAATTCACTGGGTGCATTTCCGACAATGGCCCGTCCCAGAGTTTACTGGGTGGACTTAAAAGGTGGCAGTTCCGAATTGGGGCAGATTGCTGCCGAACTTGACGATGCCGTGCATGAATTGGGTTTTGAAAAAGAGAACCGCCCCTTTCGGGCACACTTGACACTCGGCAGAGTGAAATTTCCGAAAGGACTGAATCAAATGAACGAAATTCTAAAGACCATTAGAGTAAACCCTGTTCAACAGACATTTGATCGCATTATTCTATTCAAATCTACACTTACGCAGCGAGGGTCGATTTACGAAATCCTTAATGAAGCAAAGTTGAAATAGAAATTGTCAAGCAGTAACGCCACCAACCAAAAATTTTGCTCCCAGATAAATTAAAAACAATGCGCACAAAAGTAGCAGCACTTTCAAACCCGAACCCATAAGTAACTTGCGCCCCTGCCAGAGTATCACCGAAACGGTCGTGTACCAGACTAAGTCAGACATAATATGGCCAAAATAGAAGACCGCCGGACCTTTGATTCCCGCCTTCTGTGAATCAACCAATAACGCCAGCCCCACCGTTCCCCACCAAACCCACCAGTACGGATTGGAAAGTGTAGCCGTGATTCCTTTCCCGGCCAGAAGCCGTTGGCTTCCTTTCTCGGTTGTAGATGTTGCATCATATTTGACTCTGCTTTTCAATGTGTCCCAGATCATCATCAGGCCCATGAGTAGAAGCGCTCCCCCGCCGACGATGCTGATTACTTGCGTGACAGTGGAGTTTTGTGCAACAGCTACCACTCCCAGCATCAAGACAACTACCACGCCAACTTCGGCTATGGCATGACCGATTGTAATAACCGGCCCGGTGCGCCAGCCGTGTTTAGGTGTTTCGGAAATGCCAACGGCCAGTAGCGGACCGGGCATCATAGCACCTGAAAACCCCACTACAAAGGAATTGAGAAATATCAGACTTAAATCCACGTCGTACTTACTTCTTAACTGTTAGTAAAGTTGGGCTTACGTTTTTCGAGAAAGGCTTTGGTCCCTTCAGTTTTGTCATTGGTACCGCAGACTTCGCCGAATTTCTCTTCTTCAAGTTCGCAGCCATCTTCGAGCGATTCATCCAGTCCTTTATTGATGCAATCTTTGGAGAGCTTCACCGCAATTGGTCCTTTCGATGCAATCAGCTCCGCCATCGCTAGCGCTTTGGGCATTAATTCTTCGGGAGGGTAAACTTCATCGACTAACCTGATGCGATGCGCTTCCTGCGCCGTAATCATTTCTCCGGTAAGAATCAGCTGCGTGGCTTTCCCTCTTCCGACAATTCTCGGTAGCCTTTGTGTTCCCCCGAAACCGGGGATGATACCCAGATTGACTTCCGGTTGTCCCAATTTCGCATTGGCTGATGCCAGCCGAATGTCACACGCTAATGCTAATTCGCTGCCGCCGCCGAGAGCGTAACCATTTATTGCAGCAATGACTGGCCACGGAAAATCTTGGATGCTTTGCATCAGTTTTAGCCCGCGCTTGGAAAACTTTTGTCCGGACTTGGCCTCTAGCTGTGAGAGTTCAGCAATGTCAGCTCCTGCCACAAAGGCTTTGTTTCCCGCTCCAGTAACGATGACGCAACGGATGCTGTCGTTTTCTTCGTAGCTGTCAAATACGTCCTGAAGCTCCTTGGTCGTTTCTATGCTTAACGAATTCAGAGATTTTTCGCGATTGATAGTAATGACCAGTGTCGTGTTCTTAAGTTCGACCAATAGATTATTGTATTCTGACATCAATAGCTTCCTTCTAATTTTTTTTTATTCTTATTTCAACATTCTGATCATTTTAAGTCCCGTGGCATAATTGGCCGCCCCCACCAATTCAAACCCAGCTTTGAGATAGCAATTCAAGGCCGCTTTACTCTGTACAAACAAATTGAGATGCACGCTGGCGATATCCGTCCGTTCGCAGGCTTTTTCAAACATCAGCTCCACCATGCGGGTGCCATATCCTTGCGAACGCTTGGCTGGGTCGACCAAAAGATGTGCAATTTCAACGGCCAGTTCAAAAGGCCTGTCCCAAAATTCTCCATATGCTACCGGGCTCCCTTGAGCGTACATCAAATAAGACCTAACGCCCTCTTTCTGCCAACTGTCCACCAGGTCAATCGGCGGCGGAAACCCCTTTCCCAGACAGATATCATAGTAGCATTTTTCACTGTCAATCCAGGACAGGACCAGTTCCGCAAAGTTCAAAGTGAACGGAACTAGGTCTGCTTTTATTGATCTTGGCTGTGTCATTTTGTTACTGAAAAACGAATATAAACAATGATTTCAGGCGGTGCAATCAAAGCCGGACAGATTGACTTAAGCCTGCCATTTGGCTAATTTCACGGGACTAATCACCAAAACTTTGGAGAATATGACCAATGATAGATTTTAAGTTAACGGAGAATCATATAGCCGTGCAGGAAATGGCCCGCGAAGTGGCCGAGCACGTCATTTTGCCCAATATCCGCGAATATGACCGCAAGCAGGAAATGAACCCCGCTGTTCTGCCAGCCATGGCCAAGGCCAATCTACTAGGATTTTGCATCCCCGAACATTACGGCGGTTTGGGAATGGATTATATCTCCCTCGGACTCGCGTCGGAGGAACTGGAGTACGCCGATACATCGGCGAGAGTTATTCTCTCGGTGCACATTGGTCTTTTTTCGCTGCCGATTCTTGTCTGGGCCAACGAGGAGCAGAAACAAAAGTATCTCACTCCAGCCGCTAAAGGACAAAAGATTGCTACGTTCGGATTGACCGAACCCGCCGCTGGTTCTGATGCCGTCGGAATTGAATCGACCGCAGTGAAAAAAGGCGACGATTACATTCTCAACGGCGAAAAGATGTGGATATCACTGGCGGCGGTCGCCGATTATTTCATCGTGTTTGCCTGGACGGATCTGGAGAAAAAGAAAAAGCGCGACCACAACGGCCTCTCGGCATTTATTGTCGAAAGCAAATGGGATGGCGTCACCACCGGCACCATTCATGGCAAATTGGGAGTGCGCGCCGGAAATACCGGTTACATTGCCTTTCAGGATGTTAAAGTCCCCGCAGAAAATTTAGTTTATAAGGAAGGCCAGGGATTCAAGATTGCCATGTTCTGTCTTGACCAGGGACGCTACACCGTGGCGGCCGGTTCGTGCGGATTGATTCGCGCCTGCCGCGATGCCTGCGCCAAATATGCCCACGACCGAAAGACTTTTGGGCAGCCTATCGGAGAACATCAGCTGGTCAAACAGATGATTGCCAATATGGAAGCCGGTTACGAATACAGCCGCTATTTGTATCTGAAAGCGGGCTGGCTTAAAAATCAAGGAAAGCGCTCCACGCGGGAGACATCGCTGGCCAAATGGATTTCCTGCCGCGAAGCCGAGGCCCACGCCGCCAATGCGGTACAGGTATTTGGCTCTTATGGATTTTCGGATGAATACCCCGTCGAACGGTTTTATCGTAACTCCAAGGGCGCCTCGATATACGAAGGCACCCGCGAGATTCACACGATTGTACAAGCAGACTATGTCTTAGGCATCCGTAAAGACAAAGATATTGAACGAGATCTGCCGCCAGTACAGCAATAGGAATGGCTCATGGGCGGCAAACGCCATCGTGTGCCCTGAAGCGAATTCGAACGGATTCGTCGTTTCACGCTTGACGTGGAATCCAGAAAGTTGATTGGGCTCTATGTCTCATTTAGAAAACATTATCGCAGAATACTACGACTGGAAAGGATATTTAGTAAAACGAAATATCAAAGTCGGGCGTCGTTCTCGGGGTGGCTGGGAGATGGAACTTGATGTGGTGGCCTACAATCCACATAGTGGACATCTCATTCACTTGGAACCCTCTCTTGATGCCTATGCTTGGGAAAAAAGAGAATTCCGATTCGAAAAGAAATTCAGATTAGGACGGCGATACATTTTTAAGGAGGTATTTGCCTGGTTGGACACTTCTACTCCAATAGAGCAGATTGCCATTGTAAATTCACATCCGAAAGGCCGTGATAAATTGGCCGGGGCACATTTAAGGTCGGTTGACGAACTTATTGCAGAGATAAGAGCCGAAGTAATTAAATGCGGCATCGTCGCTCAAAACGCAATTTCAGAGCAATTCCCATTACTTCGGACTTTACAGCTATCGCACAACGGGTATTACCGAGCACTCTAGTCGGGTCGCACACGGCTCGCTGTGGGTTCGACAATTCCCAGAACAAATCGTTAATTGCCAATATTATCCGCCTAGATTCCACGTCAAGCGTGGAAAGACGCTCTCTAATTGCGTCGTTAATCAATTGTCGAAACCGCAGGGGTTTCGACCTACTCTGCTTGGGTCACTGCCATTCAGAAGAGAACCTCTTTTCAATCTCCTTTTGCAGTTTCTTCATAGTCGTTTTGGGATGGCGCATGTATTTTTCTGGCACTTTCGATATACTATCATATTTACCGCTCCAGCGAACCAGTTCGAAAAACATAGGTAAGAGATCCACTCCCTTTTTAGTGGGGGAATAAACAAAACTGCGGCGATTTTTTGGGTCGACTTTCTTGGTAATCATCCCGTTTTGTTCAAGATTTGTTAGCCGGTCGGCCAAAATATTTGTGGCGATACACTCCCCGGAACCGGCAAATTCTTTGTAAGTTCTTTTGCCGAAAATAATTAGGTCCCTCAAAACTATTAGCGACCATTTGTCCCCAAAAATCTCAAGGGCATAAGTAAATGGGCAACCCACATGTTTCTTGTAAGCCATAAAAAAAATATAAAAAAGTACTTGCATTTAGCAAGTTAATAAAATATAGTAAGATTACTTGTAAAAAGCAAGTCAAAATGAGCCTTAACTATTTATTTCCGGGAGATTAGAAATGAAATCGTCCAAAAGCCAAAAAAAGATTAAAACTCCTTACCAAGTTGTTTCACCCAAAGCCTGGTTAAAAGCCAACAATCGCTTTCTGGAAAAAGAGAAGAAACTCACTCGACTTCACGATAAGCTGAACACTGAAAGGCGCAGACTGCCCATGGTCAAGGTCGAAAAGCCATACGTTTTCGAAGGCCCCAGCGGCAAAGCCAAATTATTGGATTTGTTCGAAGGCCGCCGGCAGTTGATCCTCTATCACTTCATGTTTGACCCCAGCTGGAATGAGGGGTGCCCCGGCTGCTCGATGTTTACTGACAATGTCGGCCATCTAGCGCACATCCACGCCCGGGATACATCGTTTGTGCTTGTTTCACTCGCTCCCTTGTCTAAAATTATTCCTTACCAAAAACGAATGGGCTGGATAATCCCCTGGTACTCGTCCTATGGCACTGATTTCAATCGCGATTTTGGCGTAACTACTGATAAAGGAGAACATCACGGACTTAGTGTCTTCCTGCGGGAAGGAGAAAACGTTTACCGAACCTACTACACTACTGACCGCGGAGTCGAGGCGCTGGGAAGTAACTGGACATTTCTGGACCTTACTCCCCTCGGCCGACAGGAAAAATGGGAAAAATCGCCTAAAGGAATTAAGCAATCCAATCCCTATGAATGGTGGCGCCGCCACGATCAGTATTAAACTAACTTGATAATCAAATTGCTCAAACTGAAAGGAGTTAAAAATGCCAATCACCGATGTAATTCTGGCAGAAATGGCTGTAGAGGCCGAAACCACGAAAAGACTTTTTGAACGTATACCGGAGGACAAGCTAAGCTGGAGGCCGCATAAAAAATCCCGTTCTATGGGGCAGTTGGCGCTTCACATCGCGCAAATTCCTGCCGGGGTCTGTACAATGGCCGCGATGGATGTGGCGGAACCGCCGTCGTTCGGGGAAGAGCCGGAAGCCAAGAGCCGTAAGGAATTGAACCAGGCCTTTGAACAAAGTATGTCTTCTGCCAAAGAACTCTTATCCAAGATGGATGATGAACGAATGTTGAGTCCCTTGACGATTCAAAAAAATGGCAAAACATTGATGACTATGCCACGCATGGCCTTTTTACGCAGTATTCTGCTTAATCATAATTATCACCATCGCGGACAGCTTTCTGTTTACCTTCGTCTATTGAATGTGCCAGTACCATTCATCTACGGTCCCAGCGCCGATGAGAACCCTTTTGCGGGGTAGTACAGTGAATTGGAGAAAAACCAATACCTTTAGCTGAATTTAGACGGCTATGATTTGAAAAAACAGGAATTAACTGAAATAGGAGGAAATATCGTGTTAATCATTCGTGAAGTATTTACGGCTAAACCGGGGCAGGCATCAAAGCTAGCCAAATTGTTCAAGAAAGCATTCGGCAGTGACCCGAAAGTGCTTGTAATGACCGACATGGTGGGAAACTACAACACTGTCGTGGTACAAATGCAAGTCAACAAACTGGCTGATTTCGAAAAAGAAATGGAAGAAAACAAATCCGGTAAGCCTGACCCGAAAATGGACCCCAAAACTGCCGAGGAGATGTCAAAGTACACTGAAATGTATATGACTGGCCGAAGAGAAATCTATCAGATTGTCGAATAAGCAGTTGCCCTAAGTTCATTTATCCCAATGGCTTAAGCTAGCGAAGAGTTTGGCTTTCGATCGCCTGACCAAGTCAGGCTTTCGATTTCCAAAAAAAAGAAAAAACTCTCTTGACAGACTAAGAAATGTATTGTATTTTACCGATTAGTTAATTAACTATTTGGTGAATTACATAATGACGTCAGAACAGCTAAATACCACTTTTGCCGCTTTGGCCGACCCGACCCGGCGCGCTATTCTGGCGCGTCTCGCTCTTGGTGAGTTGACTGTGACCGAACTATCTAAACCTTTCGATATGTCTCCCCCGGCCATTACCAAGCATCTCAAAGTGCTTCAGCGCGCCCGCCTGATTGAACAGGGCCGCGAAGCCCAGTGGCGCCCCTGCCGGCTCAATCCTAAACCCCTCAAACAAGCATCCGACTGGCTAGAGCGCTATCGGCGTTTCTGGGAGGAAAGTTTCGATCGGCTTGATGAATATCTTCGTAAGATTCAATTGAAGGAGAAAAAACATGGCCGCAATAAAAAGTAATCATCCGGAAAAAGAATCGGATAGGGAGATAGTCTCTACACGCGTTTTCGATTCTCCACGTGAGCTCGTCTGGAAAGCATGGACAGATCCAAATCACTTAAAAGAGTGGTGGGGGCCGAAAGGATTTACCAACACTTTTCACGAGTTCGACCTTGGGCCGGGCGGCACCTGGCGCTTCGTCATGCACGGCCCCAACGGCACTGACTTTCATAATGAAAGCGTTTTTGTTGAAATTGCGAAGCCCGAGCGGATTGTCTTCCAGCATTTGAAGCCGCTTCACAAATTTCAGGTGTCGGCCACCTTTGCGGAGCAAGCCGGCAAAACCAAGGTTACATTTAAAATGCTGTTCGAAACTGCCGCCGAATGCGACAAGGTTAAGGCGTTCGTGGTCGATGCTAACGAACAGAATTTTGACCGCCTCGAGGCGCAATTGGCAAAGATGTCAGGAGAGAATGCATTCGTCATCTCGCGCATGTTCGATGCACCGCGTGAACTTTTGTGGAAACCCTGGACTGACTGTAACCATCTGAAGCACTGGTGGGGACCAAAAGGATTTGCAGTCCGGGTCTGCAAATTGGATTTCCGCCCGGGCGGGATGCTTCATTACTGCTTACGAGGGCCCGATGGGAGCGATATGTGGGGGAAATTTGTTTATCGTGAGATAGCCAAACCTGAACGGCTTGTTTTCGTCGATTCCTTTTCGGATGAAAAAGGCGGCGCCACCCGCCACCCGCTTCATCTGGATTGGCCGCTGGAAATGTTATCGACAATCACTTTCGCCGAGCACAATGGCAAAACAAAGCTCACCATAGTATGGATTCCCATTAATGCCACAGCCAAAGAGCGGAAAACTTTCGACGACAATCACCAAAGTATGCAGCAAGGCTGGACCGGAACACTCGATCAACTTTCTGATTATCTGGCAAAAGTCAATGAAGGAAAAACTCAATGAACAAAACTATTGTCAAAGACAGCGAAATAGTCGCCACCCGCGTGTTCGATGCACCGCGTGACCTTGTCTGGAAAGCTTGGACAGATCCAAACCATGTCATCCTTTGGTGGGGGCCGAGAGGCTTTACCAACACCAATCAAGAAATGGATGTTCGACCGGGCGGCATCTGGCGTTTTATCATGCATGGCCCCGACGGCCGCGACTATCCGAATCAGATAACCTTTATCGAAGTTAAAAAACCTGAACTGCTCGTCTACAAACATGGCGGTGCTGAAGAAGTTGAGCCGGTCGATTTTCACGTGACTGTGAACTTCGCCGAAGAGGGCAAAAATACCAAACTCACGATGCGGATGGTCTTCTCCACTGCTGAAGAACTCACACGTGTTGAGAAAGAGTACGGTGCCATTCAGGGACTAAAAGAGTGTATGGATCGCCTCGGCGAATACTTGGCGAAAATGTAAAAGCCTTTATAATGAGAGAGGAGAAATATACAGTATGAAGTTTTTGGATTACGACTCTCGCAGATACTTCCTGTTTGGCATTCGATTCTTATTTGGACTGTGGCTATTGTGGGTGGGGCTATACAAATGGGTAGCCATTGGACCGAACAACTTCGTGGGTTTTATCACTGCCGATTTTGACAAGACCTGGTCCCCGCACATTTTGAATGTTTTGCTCGCATGGTTGATTTTAATAGCCGAGCCGCTTTTGGCCACACTGATACTCATTGGCTGGAGAGCGCGTTTAGTGTGGACTCTGACTGCCCTGCTTATGTTCATGCTGACTTTCGGCCAAACTCTGCTTATGAAACCGGATGTGATTGCCAACTGGCAGTTCACGATTCTGGCACTTGTTTGTGCCGCACTCTATCACCCGCATTTTGGAAAAAGTGAAACCGGACTCTGATAGAATCTATTAATATGTGGTAAAAAGGAAACTCTATGCAAAAAATAACCCCATGTTTGTGGTTTGACAAAAATGCCGAGGAGGCCGCGAAATTTTATACCTCTGTATTCAAGAAATCCAAAATTAAAGTTATTACCCGTTATGGCGATGCCGGAGCCGCAGCTTCCGGAGTACCAAAAGGAACAGCCATGACCGTAACCTTTCAGCTTTTCGGACAAGAGTTTCTGGGATTGAACGGCGGCCCGCATTTTAAGTTTTCTCCAGCTATCTCATTCATCGTGAATTGCCAGACACAGAATGAAGTGGATGAGTATTGGGAAAGACTCTCCAAAGGTGGCAGAAAAGACCGCTGCGGCTGGCTGACGGACAAGTTCGGAGTTTCCTGGCAAATCGTCCCCACTGTTTTAGGCAAATTAATGAAAGACAAGGACGCCAGGAAAGGCGAGCGAGTCATGCAGGCCCTGCTTAAAATGGATAAACTTGACATTAAGGTGTTGGAGGCCGCATATGCAAAAAAATAATTTGTCGCAAGCTTCAGATAAGCGCGAACTCCAAATCACTCGCGTTTTTGATGCCCCGGTTGAGGCAGTTTGGAAAGCCTGGACCGATGCGAAACAACTCGCCCAATGGTGGGGTCCAAGAGAATTTACCAATCCGGTCTGCGAAATTGACGCCCGTCCGGGAGGGAAAATTTACATCGAAATGAAAGGTCCCGACGGCACTGTGTATCCTATGAACGGCGCATTTCAAGAAATCTCCCCGCCCAATCGACTCGTTTTCACAAGCGCCGCACTTGATGAGAATGGGAAACCGGTGCTTGAAGTACTGACCACCGTAACATTTGAAAAGCTTGATGGAAAAACAAAACTCATATTAAAGGCCAGTGTAACTAAAGTCATTGGCATAGGTTACGCCTATCTTGAGGGAATGGAAGATGGCTGGAGCCAGAGTTTGGATCGCTTGGCTGAAATTGTTGAGTAAAAACTAAATTGTAAAGGAGTAATAACCATGAGTACAAAATCAGCAAACTACGTGGACGGCTTTGTGCTGCCGGTGCCGACGAAAAACTTGCAAAAGTACCGCCGTTTGGCCGCCAAAGCGGGAAAAATCTTTCGTGAAAACGGGGCGCTGGAGTTTCGCGAGTGTGTCGGGGAAGATTTGAATATCAAGGGAATGTTGTCGTTTTCAAAACTGGCCAAGGCCAAACCCGGCGAGACAGTAATGTTTTCGTATATCGTGTACAAATCGAAAGCACATCGCAATGCAGTAAACGTCAAAGTTATGAAAGACCCGCGCCTGGCCGGGATGTGTGACCCGAAGGATATGCCTTTCGACGTCAAACGCATGGCGTATGGCGGATTTAAGATTCTGGTGAACGAGTAGTTCATCTCCTCTACCCAATGGCGGTCATTGCGAGTCCCCGCCGTGGCGGGTCGGGACGTGGCAATCTCAAAAACTCCACTTGACATAGTATCTGCCTCGAACTATATTCAACCTTGAGGTTGAATAATGACACCGGTTGTGAACACATCAAACATTGATCAGACATTACTGGCTCTGGCTGACCCCACCCGAAGAGCCATTATTGGGCGGTTGTCCAAAGGTGAAGCGCGCGTTACAGAACTGGCGGAGCCTTTTGACATGTCGCTCAATGCCGTATCCAAGCACATTCGCATTTTGGAAAGAACCAAACTAGTCCGAAGAAGAGTTTCAGGGCGGGAGCACTTTCTCACATTTAATCCGAAACCGCTCGATGAAACCCTCAAGTGGATGCAGAACCAGTGCGAGTTCTGGACAGCGAGGCTGGACGTACTCGAATCAATTCTACGTGAAGAAGATAGAGACAAAGAGATAAGCAAAAAAAAGGAAAGGCATTATGAACGCTAAAACGAAAGAAGTTTATCACAAAAATGAAGATTTTGGAGCCGTAACCGAACCGGGGACGTTTCGTATTGAGCGGCTTCTCCCCGGACCGATTGAGAGGGTGTGGGCGTATTTGACGGAATCGGAAAAGCGGGGAAAATGGTTCGCATCGGGTGAAATGGATTTGCGCGTTGGCGGTAAATTCCAACTGCATTTTCTTCATTCAAATCTTTCACGTGAGAAAGAGTACCCGGAAAAATTCAAGCAGTATGAAAAAGGAATCACTATCCCCTGCCGCATAACCAGGTGTGAGCCGCCCAGTCTTTTTGCTTTTGTCGGAATGAGTGATCCGATTGATAAGTCGGAAACTATTTTTGAACTTTCTCCTAAAGGCAAGGATGTTTTGTTCGTCATTACAAATCGCAACCTGGCCACTCGTGAGAATCTGGTTAGTAACGCCGGCGGCTGGCATGCGCATCTGGGCATCCTTATCGATGTTCTCAACGGGGATAAACCGCGCGGATTCTGGTCCACCCACGCCAAGCTGGAAGCAGAGTATGAAAAGCGGATTCCAAAGTAGATTGACTCATTGAGTCAAGTGGCAGAGGTGGACATCTGCCGCGCACAGAATTGCGGTTCCCCTCACACTCCTGTAGGCTCTGAGTTTAACGAGAATACATCGCAGGTCATCCTGAGCCTGCCTGCCCTGAGCGCAGTCGAACGGGTCGAAGGGTGACTTGCGTTTTTTAGCTCTCACCCTCATTTTTGGCTCAAAAACGAAGGAAAATGGGTTCGTTTTGCTGTTTTAACATCTTTTTTTTTCGTAGTTCCCCCCACATTAAATGCGCTTACAGACGCGGCATTTACTGTGATTTCTGAACAAATATGATCATTGCGTATAAGTTTACTATCTGAAATGGACATAGTTTGGCCTCTTATTAAGTGGAGGCAGAAGGATTTTGCGTGGGTTTTGTAGGGATTTTGTGATTCTCTAAGTATTTGCGAACTCACGGCAAGCTTTGGGTGACCCGGCTGTTCACTTTAGAATATTTCGGATCTGGGAGAGGTGGTTTAAGTCGTGGCCGGCTGTTAGCCTCACGAAATAAAAAACAGTTTCCTTCCCTCGTTCTTCGTGAATGCCATGCGCGGATTTCAACTTTTGTTTCGAGACTAATCGCAGCAGAGTCAGATTGCTTTTACGCAGGTAACGAAACAATGATAAAGTATCAGCTACATTCTGTTGAGCGTACTTAAAATCGTTTACCCAATCATTCTGGTTGAACGAAGTGATTGATACTCCCGGGCGGGTAATCATTATGCGCATGCGCCAGCCGATGGCAATTTCATCATCGCACAAGTGAACGAGAATTTCCAAGACCGACCATTTGCCGGGCGCCGGACGGCGGGTGAGTTTTTTGCGAGGAACACCTTTAATGAGCCGCGCAAGCTTACTCGGAGTCGCTCGCAGAACTTTTATTGGGTCTTGTTTTACAAGATACCCGAGAAGCCGGCGCTCATATTGTTTGAATGTTTCGCTGGGCATTTAGAGAGAATAATGTTTGGGGAAAGGATTGGCAAGCAAGCGATGGAGTGAGTTTCCAATTTGGCGGAAAACCACTAGAAAGGTGGGCCACTCGACCTACTCAATGAGTTGAATTTCGCTTTCTCTCTTCAATCTGACGAATGTACCACCAAGCGTCTTGTTATGATGCGCGATGATCTGAACTGCCGATAAAACGTCCGTATCCCACGTGCTGTGCGCATCGCTGACAAGGGTGATATCGTACCCAAGACTGAAGGCACGACGACAGGTTGTGTCAACACAAAACTCGGTTTGAATTCCTGCAACAATAAGCCTATCGACTTCCAGCGTTTGGAGCTGATGATGCAGAGGTGTGTCCTTGAATGAATCCGAAGACAGTTTCTGAATAACAACATCTCGTTCTGTCGGCGCAATCGCTGGATGAATGGGCCAGCCAGCAGTCCCAGGTTCAAGTGGATGCCCTTTATCGCCGTTGTGCTGAATGAAAAAAATTGGCAATTGGGCAGCGCGAGCTTTGGAAAGGAGCGAGGTAATGCGTGAAAGAAGTTCATTTCCCCCATAGACGGGAGGAATAGTGGTACTGTCGAACATTCCGAGTTGCACGTCTACTATGAGTACCGCGGTTTGCTTGCACATCATGCGTACTTCCTATGAGACAATCATGTACTCTTGCGGAGACGTGTTGGGTACACGTCTATTCATCTTTCTTGCTTCAAGGTCTAATTTCACGCTGGGTGGCCCACCTTTCAGGTGGGTTCCCGCCAATCCAAGTTTTATTAACTTCTAATATTATCTTTCTGGATTCCACGTCAAGCGTGGAAAAACGCTGTTCAAATAGACGAGATTGCCACGTCGTCTATCGTGGAGGTACTCGCAATGACTTATTCCTCCCCCTTCCGCTTCAGGGAAGGGGGCCGGGGGGTTAGGTTCTTGTCGAAACCACAGGGGTTTCGACCTACTCCACCGTTACACTCTTGGCGAGGTTGCGGGGCTGGTCGATGTGCTGGCCGCGCAGAAGCGCCATGTGATAAGCTAAAAGCTGAAGCGGAATCACGGACAAAAGCGGCGTCAAGAGCCGATGAGTTTCGGGAACATAAATAACGTGGTTGGCTTTTTCGGCAATTTCGGTGTCACCCTCGGTGGCGATAGCAATCAACTGACCGTTACGGGCGCGGATTTCGGAGATATTCGACATGATTTTGTCATAGGCCGGGTCTTTGAGCGCAATCACCACCACCGGCATGTTTTCATCGATAAGCGCAATAGGGCCGTGTTTCATTTCGGCGGCGGGGTAACCTTCGGCGTGGATATACGAGATTTCTTTTAGCTTTAATGCGCCTTCAAGCGCCACCGGGAAATTGATGCCGCGTCCGAGATAAAGGAAATTATTTTTCTTGGAATATTGCTCGGCGATTTTCTTAATCTTGTCTTCAGCGCCAAGAATTTTTTCCACTTTTTCAGGAATCTGCTCGATGGCCTGAATAAACTCCTGCCCTTGTTGAACTGACAGGTGCCGCATTCGTGCCAGCATAAGTGTGATAAGCGACAAGACTGAAACTTGTGCCGTAAAGGCTTTGGTTGAGGCGACACCTATTTCCGGTCCGGCGTGAATATAGACACCGGCGGCGGTTTCTCTGGCAATAGTGGAACCGACGACGTTTACGATTCCCAATACAGTCGTGCCGTGCTTTTTGGCTTCTTTAATTGCGGCCAGAGTATCGATAGTTTCACCTGACTGACTGATGGCCAGCATAATAGTACCGGGTTCCATAATGGGCGAGCGGTAGCGGAATTCGGAGGCGTACTCTACTTCGACCGGAATGCGCGCCAGTTCTTCAATCATATATTCGCCAATTAGGCCGGCATGCCATGATGTCCCACAGGCGGTGATGACGATGCGTTTGATTTCCCGCAGTTCTCTTTGCTGGAGATTCAGACCGCCTAATTTCGAACTACCTTCTTCGTAATCCAGACGGCCGCGCATGGCGTTGCGGAGCGCATCGGGCTGCTCGTGAATTTCTTTGAGCATAAAATGCTCATAGCCGCCTTTTTCAATCTGGTCAAGTGTCCAGGTCACTTCTTGGATTTGCGGAGAGATTTGTTCATTTTCGATAGTGGTAATGGTGTATTCGTCGGGGGTGATAGTGGCAATTTCGCCGTCTTCGAGATAGACGACTTTGTTGGTGTGGTCAAGCATGGCGGCCACATCGGAGGCCACAAAATTTTCATTCTCGCCGTGCCCGATTACCAGCGGTGAGCCCATCCGGGCGGCGACTATTTTATTCGGCTCAAGTGACGAGACAACGGTGATACCGTAGGTTCCTTCGACTTGTTGGAGCGCGCTGCGGACGGCTTCAGTTAAGTCGCCATGATAGTAAAATCTAATCAAGTGCACGAGGACTTCAGTGTCGGTTTCGGAGATCATCTTATAACCCTGACGCTGTAAAAATTCTTTGAGTGTGCGGTAGTTTTCGATAATGCCGTTGTGAACTAATGCAATTTCGCCGGGTGTGTCGGTGTGGGGGTGGGCGTTGAGTTGTGTCGGGGCACCGTGCGTGGCCCAGCGGGTGTGGGCCATGCCGCAGTGACTGTGGTAATCATTTCCATCAATCAACTTTTCCAATTGTGCAATTTTCCCGGGGGCCTTTTGTACCATTAAACTGTGATTGTAAAGCAAGGCCACACCAGCCGAATCATAGCCGCGGTATTCCAAACGTTTGAGCCCCGCCATTAGAATAGGGAGCGCCAATTTCGGACCGACATAGCCAACTATTCCGCACATATTATTTTGATCCTAGGATGTGAAATAATCCATTATTTGTTTCGACAGCGTCAAAGACGCTTTCTCATTTTTCGTTTCAACCATCACCCTGAATATTGGTTCCGTATTTGATTTCCGAATCAAAAGCCAGCCTTCCAGAAAATCCACCCGCAGGCCGTCAATGTTATTAAACGTCGGCTGCTGCACGAAAGTTTTGATGTCACTTTCAAATTTCTTGAGCCTTTCGGCAAAATCCGGCCCGATAGCGGCCTTGGCTTTTATAGTATAGTATTTGGTAAAAGTTTCTGCAAACTTTGACATTTTCATCTTGGAGCGCGCCAGACAGGACAAAACCAGCGCTGCCGCTACCAGAGCATCGCGACCCGCATGAAAAGCCGGATAAATCACACCGCCGTTTCCTTCCCCCCCGATGACCGCTTTCTTTTTACGAATTAATTCCACCACGTTGGATTCACCGACTTTGGAATAATAGAGCGGCACAGCCGCTTTTATGGCTTCATCGGCGGTTACTTTTGAAGTGGACAAATTGATAACCGCGGGACCTTTTTTGAAGTTCAGCGCTTCCCTGACCGCAATCGCAAGTGTGAGCTCTTCGCCGAGGGGTGTGCCGGTTTCATCGACAATTGCAAGTCGGTCAGCATCAGGGTCACAGGCCAAGCCGAAATCGGCCTTATGTTTTTTTACTGCATCGCACAGTTGTTCGAGGTTTTGGGGTGTCGGTTCCGGTTCATGCACGAAATTGCCGTTTGGTTTGCAATTTATCTTGGTAATCTTGGCTCCGAGTTTCATAAGTAAAAGTGGCAATGCCACTGAACCGGCGCCGTTGATGGCATCGACCACGACTTTGAATTTAGCTTTTCGGACGGCGGCTTTGTTGACGGCTTTGAGTTTTAGAGTCTTGCTGACATGTTTTTCAATCCAACCTGACTGCTGTTTTACTTTGCCAAACTTTGTAGGCGGTTTCAGCGTAAAGCGCTTGTTGTTGTAAATATCTTCAATCTGCTCGAACTCGTCAGAAGTGATGAACTCTCCCTCACGATTAAAAAACTTAAGCGCATTCCATTCACCCGGATTATGCGAGGCAGTGATACAAATTCCCGCAGCGGCTTTGAGTTCTTTTACGGCGATTTCGACTGTCGGTGTGGGAACAATGCCAAGATAGATAATATCGATTCCAACCGAAGACAGTCCTTTGAGCACTGCTTTGCGGAGCATCTCACCTGACTGACGGCTGTCGCGCCCTACGACGACTTTTCCCTTTTTTACAAATGTGCCGAATGCTTTGGCATAGTCCTCGACAATCGTGGTATCGAGGCCGTGTCCGACAATCCCGCGGATTCCGGATGTTGATTTTATCAGCGTTCCTTTGGCCATATTAAATGAGCTAACGTCTTTTTTCCTTTGTCGCAGTCAAAACTGAACGAATCTGATTATGAATTTTCCCATTTGACGCCACAATATCGTTTCTGAAAATCGAATATTTTTTACCATCAATGCAACTGATTTTCCCGCCGGCTTCTGTGACAATAAGCACACCGGCCGCCGTGTCCCAGGGAGCCAAATAGTATTCCCAGTAACCGTCGAGCCAACCGCAAGCGACCCAGCTTAAATCCAAAGCCGCCGAGCCGCTCCGTCTGACGGCCTGCGCTTTTTTCGACATACGGGCATACATGCCGAGATTGTTTTTGCGGGCTGTCAGGATATTGTAGGCAAAGCCGGTGGATAATAACGAACGGTACAGTTTATTCTCGCGAGTGACCTTGATTCTTTTCTTCTTTAAGAATGCCCCCATGCCTTTGGCCGCCCAGAAAAGCTCGGCTCGTTCAGGGTCATAAACGAAACCAACCAGCGGCTGACTCTTTTTGTACAAGGCGATTGAAACAGCATAGACCGGGAAATTATGTGAATAATTGACGGTGCCGTCGAGAGGATCAATTATCCAGCAGAATTCTGATGCTATTTTATTCCCCTGGCCTTCCTCGGCCATTATGGAATGATGCGGATATTTGTTTTTGATACGCGAAATAATATGCAGTTCGGCTTTGATATCAAATTCGGTGACTGGATTGATTCGCCCTTTAAACTTTACTCTTATTTTTTTGGCGATCCCTTTTTTGAGAATCTGTCCGGCTTCGACAGCGACTTTGCGGCCGAATGAGATAATTTCGCGCAGCTCTTGGGGAGTCATGATTAGCCGGCGGTGCGTGTGGCGAGAGTCTCGGATTTTGACTCGGGCAACTGCGATTTGTACTGCATTTCGTACAACTTATAATAGATGCCGCGCTTTTTCAATAACTCTTCATGTTTACCGATTTCTCTGACCTGCCCGTGATGGAGCACGATTATTTTGTCAGCCTTTTCGATGGTCGATAGCCGGTGGGCGATGATAATCGAAGTTCTTCCTTTCAGTAATTCATCGAGTGCTTTTTGAATTAACTGTTCGGTTTCGGTATCAACTGAAGAAGTAGCTTCGTCCAAGATTAGAATCTGCGGATTGAAAGCCAGCGCCCGCGCAAACGACAAAAGCTGTTTCTGTCCGGTAGATAGCGTGGCGCCCCGCTCTTTGACTTCGGTGTGTATTCCTCTTTCTTCTTTTTTCAGGAATCGGTCGTAACCAACTCGATGTAAGGCCTGTCTAACTTCATCATCGGAGATATCGTTTTCTCGCAGACGGACATTACCCGCAAAGTCTCCGGTAAACAGAAAGACATCCTGAAGCACCAATCCCAAATGCGAACGGAGGTCACTGATCTTGACATCGGACACATCGGCGCCGTCAATGCGAATTGAACCCTTTTGATTGTCATAGAAACGGAACAATAATGATATCAAAGTCGTTTTCCCGGCGCCGGTAGCGCCAACGATAGCGACTTTTTCTCCCGGATTGACTGTGAAGGACAAATCCTTAATTACCCATTCGTTTTCGATATAAGCAAACCAGACCTTTTCAAATTCAATTTTCCCTTTTACTGCCGGCAGCTCTTTGGCACCGGGTTTGTCTTCGATTGCCGGCGGTGTGTCCAGAAGTTTGAAGATTCTCTCCGACGAGGCCATAGAGGCCTGAAGAATATTATATTTTTCGGATAAATCGCGAATCGGCCGATAGAACTTTTCGACCAATTGAATAAACGCCACCAAACCGCCGATAGTTAATACCTCCTCGTAAATCTTTAAACCGCCGTAATACAATAAAAGTCCGGCCGAAAGTGCGCCGATTATTTCAACCACCGGAAAGAAGACCGCGTAATAGTAAATTGAACGAAAATGCGCCGAGCGCAGATCGGTGTTAATTGAATCAAATTTGGTAAAGGTTCTGGATTCGCGGTTAAACAGCTGGACGATAGTCATGCCGGTGATGTGCTCCTGCATAAAGGCATTCAGCTGGGCCAATTTGGTGCGGACAATGCGGTAGACATCGCGCACTTTAGCTCGAAATACCAGCGTAGCGCCGACTAACAGCGGCAGTGCGGCAAAAGTGATTAATGCCAATTGCCAGTTGAGATAGAGCATCGCTCCCACAATTAAACTTAACATGAAGATGTCGCCCATTACTGTGACCACTCCCGATGAAAACATTTCATTGAGCGCATTAACATCGTTGGTGAGCCGGGTGACGATTCTTCCAACCGGAGTGCGGTCGAAATAGCCCATGTGCAAATTCTGAACGTGGCGAAATATCTGCATGCGCAAATCATCCTGCACGCGCTGTCCCAACCAGGTGGTCAGATACAATTGGATGTACTCAATGAAAAATCCGACCAGAATTGCCGCCGCAAATACGCCGGCGATCATGGCCAGACCGGCAGAATCTTTGGCGGCGATGAATCTATCGATACCAGTTTTCAAAAGAAAGACCATGGCTATCTGCAATCCCGAAGCGACTAACAGGAATGCCACGCCCAAGGCCACTTGTTTCTTATAAGGACGCAAGTAGGTCAGCAGGCGCTTCATCAGGCGTGAGTCGTAGGCCTTACCGAGAGCTTCTTCCTGATGGTACTGTTCGACTGACATTATTGCAAAACCTCCAGCTCTCGTTCCAAAAGTTGACGGCGGTATAATTCGGCATAATAACCGTCAATGGTCATTAATTCTTCGTGGCTTCCTTTTTCGGCGATACGGCCGTCTTTGAGATAAACTATCACATCGGCGTCTTTTACCGATGACACCCGATGTGAGATAATTATCGCGGTGCGCCCTCCGAGAACATCTTTGATGCGTTGATTGATTTCATCTTCGGTTTGGGTATCGACCGCCGAGGTGGCATCATCGAGAATCAATATTTTTGGCTCAACCAATATGGCGCGGGCAATCGCCGTGCGCTGCTTCTGTCCGCCGGAGAGTGTTATGCCTCTTTCGCCGATGAGTGTGGAATATCCGCGCGGGAATCCATCAACATCTTTATCGAGCGCTGCGGCACGTGAGGAGGACAAAACTTTACTTTCAATTATATCATCGCTTCCAAAAGCAATATTAGCCCGCACGCTGTCCGAGAATAGAAACGGCTCCTGTGTGGCAATGCCGATTTGCCGGCGCAACGCATGGAGATTCCAGTCGTTAATGTCCACGCCATCGATAAAAAGCTGTCCCCTATTTATCGGGAAAAGCCTGGGAAGAAGCGATACCAGAGTAGTTTTGCCGGAGCCGGTTTGTCCGACCAGGCCGATGGTCTCCCCCGGTTCGATAGTGACGTTGATTTCTTCCAGAACTTTTTTGCCATTGTAGCCGAAGTCCAGATTTTTGAACTCTATTCTCCCCTGCATAGGACCCGTGAATCCGACTTTGGCGACTTCTTCAACATCAGGTTTTGTTTTAAGCAGTTCATCAATGCGCTCGAGCGATGCCACTCCTCTTTGATATAGCGATATCACCCAGCCCATGGCAATCAGCGGCCAGAGCATCATCGAGAGATAAGCAAAAAACGCCACCAGCGTACCCAGTGAAATTCTTCCAGCCATTACCTCCAATCCGCCAAAATAAAGGATGACGAGATTTAAAAGGGCCGCGGCAGCAGTCACCATGGGCATAAAGACTGCCTGCACTTTGGCCATGTCCATGTTCACATCAACATACGTTTTGGACATTTCCCTGAAACTTTCAGTCTCGGCTTCTTCCTGGCTATAGGCCCGGATCACGCGCACGCCGGAGAGATTTTCCTGTGCCGCAGTGGTCAGCGCCGCAAATTCTTCCTGAATGCGCACCGAGCGTTTATAAACCAGATTTGAGAATTTGGCAATCAAGGGCGGCAAGAGCATGATCGGAATCAGCGCATACAGAGTCAATTTAGGCGAAAGAATGATCATCAATGGAACAGCCACCGCCAAAGTCACGATCGTGTTGGCCATATGCATGATGCCCGGACCGACCATCATGCGCACCGCCTCCAAATCATTAGTGGCGCGGGCCATGATGTCACCGGTGCGATAATTATGGTAAAACGACGGCGTCAGCTTCAAGAGGTGCGAAAGCAGCTCCCCGCGCAACCCGTATTCCACTTTGCGGGACATCCAGATAATAGTGCGGCGCGTGAAAAAGCTGAAAAAACCGGCCACCACCGCCAGAACCACCGAAAGAATGATAAATTCCAACAGCACTTGGGACGGGGCGGACTGCCCAATAAAATCCAGAATTATCTTAAAAACGTAGGGAATGAGCATCGACAGGCCGTTGCTCAAAACTATACAGACCAATCCGGCTGCCACATACCACTTATAATCTTTCAGATATTTTACGACCGTGGCAAAACGGGAACGGGAGCTTTTGGCGGCGGAGCTGTTATTCATCGACTAAATAAAAATCAAGTCAGGCCAGTTTAATAAGTATTATAACAGGGAATAATACTAATAGTTCAGGAAGGAAAATAGAAGAATTAGTGCCGGAATGCGGCAGAAGAATTTCAGATTATGTGCTTTTCTCTAAGTTTCGAGAAGAGCTTATCTGCTATTTCCTGGGGGGAATCGCCGGTAATCATTTCTCCCTTGGGGCGTGGAGGCGGTGGTGAAACTTTGATGGTTTTAGTTCCGGAGTTCGGGCCAACTCCAGAGCCGTCAAGTCCTAAATCGGCTGCCGACCACTTAGTAATCTCTTTCTTTTTGGCGGCCATTTTACCTTTTAGCGATGGTAATCTCGGTTCATTGATTTCTTTGACAACGGAAAACACTGCCGGCAAAGGCGTTTCAATTACATCGTAGCCGTCTTCGGTCATTCTAAAAACAACGGTACTATCCTTGTCGACTTTCTCAAATTTTTTGACAAACATCGTTTGCGGCAAATCCAGAATTGCGGCCACCGCACCGGGCACCTGTGAACTGTCGGAATCCACAGCCTGCTTTCCGGCCAGAACGATGTCAAATTGTCCCAGCTTTTTTAGTCCGGCCGCCAGAGTTTTGCCGGTGGCTTGCGGGTCGGAACCTTCGAACAGAGGGTCAGTTAAAAGAACCGCTTCGTCCGCGCCCAAAGCCAGACAATCACGGAGAGCCGATTCAGCCCGCTCGGTCCCCATAGTCATTACGGTGCATTTGCCGTTGGTTCTCTCCTTGAGGCGAATGCCTTCTTCGACAGCATATTCATCGAAAGGATTAACTACACCCGGTCCTTGCGGCAACTCGACTTTATTCTGCGCTTCATTGACCTTGATAAGCGCAATTTCCGGAACCTGTTTTACGAGAACTACAATATTCATGGTTATCTTTTCAATTGAGGACTAAATATCGTATTACCAATGAGATAAGTCAATATTGACGCAGGATGCTACCGGCGAGAGTCCTCTTCCACCAGTCTTTCCAGCGCCTCGGCGGCGGCTCTTTGTTCGGCTTCTTTTTTGGATAAGCCGATGCCGCTTCCCAAGGCTCTACCATTAATGCTGACCACAACGTTGAAAGTTTTTTCATGATCCGGCCCGGTTTGAGATACAACGTCATAGCGCGGCATGCTTTCCCCTCGACCCTGTGCCAATTCCAATAGTTCGCCTTTGTAATTGCGCTGGGAGCTGTCCGCACAAACATTAGCTTTGCGTGAATAGATTTGCTCCAAGACGAATTTCTTAGCCGCATCAAAACCGCCATCAAGATAGATAGCTGCAATGATCGATTCTACGGCATCCGACACAATCGATGGTCGTTCCGAGCCACCTGATTTGTCTTCTTCAGTTGACAAGAATATGTGTTGATTGAGTCCGATTTCTTTGCCGATTTCAGATAGTGTGGTTTCATTGACCAACAGCGCTTTTACTTTGGTCAGTTCTCCCTCGCGCCAATCGGGATGGTCCTTAAAGAGCTGGTGAGCAATGACCAGTCCGAGAACGGAATCACCCACAAACTCCATGCGTTCATTAGACTCGTCGGTTTCAGTGCTGGTGCTGGCATAGGAGCGATGTGTCAACGCCAGAGTCAGGAGAGATAAATCATTAAAGTGATAGCCGATTATTTCCTGCACCCTTTCAAGATTAATCCGCCGGGCCGGAGATTTTTTAGAGAAAAAGATTTGTTTGAGTGTGCTTAAGAAACTCATGCCTTAAGATGTGCCGTTGGGTTTAGCAACTACCAATGTGACGTTATGACCGCCAAAGCCGAACGAGTTTGACATGGCATAGTTTATAGGCCAACGTTCTTTTACATTGGGTACATAGTCGAGGTCGCATTGCGGGTCGGGGGTGTCGAGATTGATGGTGGGATGAACCATTTCATCCTGAATTGATTTTATGGTAGCCAACAATTCAATAGAGCCGGCCGAACCGAGCAAATGACCCGTCATGGATTTTGTGGAATTGACCTTTATCTTATAAGCACGCTCACCCAGCACTTCTTTAATGGCCCTGGTTTCGGCCACATCGCCCAAGCTCGTGGCCGTGCCATGCGCATTAATATAGTCAATATTATCCGGTTTTAGCCCGGCATCTTTCAGGGCATTTTGCATCGCCTTGCGCGCGCCAATTCCCTCCGGATGAGGGGCAGTCATGTGATAGGCGTCGGAAGTCATTCCGGAACCGACCATCTGCGCATATATTCTGGCTCCGCGCTTTTTGGCGTGTTCTTCAGATTCCAATACCAAAATTGCTGCACCTTCCCCCATGACAAAGCCATCGCGGTCCTGGTCAAACGGTCGGGAGGCCTTTTCCGGTTCGTCATTGCGCGTGGAGAGCGCTTTGGCCTGACAGAATCCGGCCATGGAGCTGGAAGTGATGGTGGCTTCGGCGCCGCCCGTAATCATAACATCGGCATCGCCGCGCTGAATGATTTTGAAGGAATCGGAAATGGCATGAGCCGATGACGCACAGGCCGAGACCGTGCCATAATTGGGCCCGCGAAAACCAAATCTTATCGACACCAGACCCGCGCTCATGTCGATAATCATCATCGGAATAAAAAACGGCGAGACTCGGTCTGGGCCGGATTTGACCAAAAGGTCGCGCTGTTTTTCAAAAGTTTCGATGCCGCCGATACCCGAGCCGATAACGACACCGCAGCGGTCGAGGTCGAGCGAATCAACTTTGAGGCCGGCATCATTTATTGCATTCACGCTGGCTGATACGGCATACTGGGCGGACAGATCCATCCGGCGGGCCTCTTTTTTGTCCAGATACTTTGAGCAATCAAAGTTTTTGATTTCGCCCGCTATATGGACCGGGAAATCAGCCGTGTCGAATTTGGTAACTCTGGAGATGCCTGATTTCCCATCAAGCAGATTCTGCCACAGTTCGTCAACCGATTCGCCCAGAGCCGATATAACGCCCATGCCGGTAACTACAACTTTGCGTTTCATGATATAATCATTTGATGGCCGGTTATTCAGGGTTGCCGCACTTCCTATTCAGCATGTTCACTGATATAACTAACGGCGTCGCCGACGGTCGTGATTTTTTCCGCGTCTTCATCGGGAATTTCGATTGAAAACTCTTCTTCCAGGGCCATAACCAGTTCAACCGTATCCAGTGAGTCGGCGCCCAGGTCTTCGACAAACTTGGCGCTGTCGGTCACTTGCGATTCTTCCACTCCGAGTTGTTCCACGATAATGTTTTTGACTCTTTCATCGACTGATGCCATTACGATACTCCTTTTTATGTTATCAGTTATCTATTTGCTAATTTGAAAGGCCGCCATCCACAGCCAGCACCTGCCCGGTAACATAGGCGGCTTCGTCTGAAGCCAGAAAGGCCACCGCAGCGGCCACGTCATCGGGAGTGCCGGGTCGTTTCAAAGCGATTTTCTCAAGATACGCTTTTTGAACCGCTTCCGGCAATGCTTTAGTCATTTCGGTTTCGATGTATCCCGGGGCCACCGCATTTACCGTCACATTGCGGCCGGCTAACTCTTTGGCGGCACTTTTGGTCAATCCGATCAAACCGGCTTTAGAAGCGGCGTAATTGGATTGGCCGGCGTTGCCGGTAATACCGACCACCGAAGTGATGTTAACAATCCGCCCGTGACGTTGTTTCATCATAATTTTGGCGGCAGTTTTGGTCACAAAAAATGCCCCTTTGAGATTTATGTCAAGCACCAGGTCCCAGTCTTTTTCATCCAAGCGCACCAGCAGGTTATCGCGGGTGACACCGGCGTTATTGACCACAATATCAACCTTGCCGTATTTTTCAATTGTTTTCGCAAACAAGTTTTCCACTTCATCTTTATTAACCACGTTGGCTTTCACTCCCAGGGCGCCATTGCCCAATTCTTTGACGACACTGTCAATTGCGCTCTGGTCCAAATCACAAATCACGACATTGGCTTTGTTTTTGGAAAAGTATTCGGCAATGGCCTTGCCAATGCCGCGCGCCGAACCGGTTATAACAACAGTTTTTCCTGCAAAGTTCAACATAATTTAACAACTAAGTTATATGGCTTCAGACCGCCACCGCTGCGAACGATTCAATATCAGCTAAAGTGTCGAGATTAATGATTTTCTCCGGCCGCATGTCGCGTCTGGCCATGCCACTCAATACTTTGCCGGGGCCTATTTCAATTACAGTGGTCACATGGTTATTGACCAGAAACTCCATCGTCTGCGCCCATTTGACCGGAGAGGTCATTTGTTCAACGAGCAGCCTCTTAATTTCGGCAGCATTCTTAACAGGCCGTGCCGTTACATTGGCGACAACCGCAACCGACGGTTCAATTAACTTAACTCCGTCGAGATATTTTCTTAGTCCTTCTCGGGCCGGCTGCATCAGGGGTGAATGAAATGCGCCGCCGACTTCAAGTAAACGCGCGCGTTTAGCTCCCTCAGTTTTGGCTATTTCACACGCAATCTTGACTGCTTCAATTTCTCCCGAGATAACTATCTGATTTTCAGAATTAAAATTCGCAGGTACCACTACCCCTTTTTTTGAAGCATCCTTACAAACTTGCTCCACTTGCTTTTCTTCAAGCCCGATTATAGCTGCCATTGTCCCGGGGTTTTTGCGGCAGGCTTCCTCCATTAAAGCCGCTCTCTTAATGACCGCTTTGATTGCATCTTCAAATGAAAGAGTACCGGTAACGGCTAATGCTCCGTACTCACCGAGCGAATGCCCGCAAGTGAAATCAAAACGAGGCAAAGCCTCTTTTAATATCTTCAACACGGCCAGTGAATGCAGAAGAATTGCAGGTTGGGTGAAGCGGGTTTCTTTGAGCTTTTCAGACGGTCCTGCAAATGAAAGTTTGGCGATATCTTCCCCAATTTCTTTCGATGCCATTTTATACAGTGCTTTGACGTCGCCGGAATGGGCATATAAATCTTTGGCCATACCGATATACTGCGAGGCTTGTCCGGGAAACATTAAAACGGTCTTACCCATCTGGCTTACCACCTCACCAGCGAGGCGCCCCAGGTAAGCCCGCCTCCAAAGGCGACCATTACAATATAATCACCGGTTTTAATCCGGCCGCTGCGGTTGGCTTCATCGAGCGCCAAGGGGACTGACGCCGCCGAAGTATTTCCATATTTATCAATATTCAGAAAGACTTTCCCCATATCAATTTTGAGTCTCTTGGCCAGCGCTTCGACTATGCGGATATTGGCCTGATGCGGCACTACCAGTGAAATATCGGAGGGTTTCAGACCGGCTTCTTCGATTACCTTTATTGTCGCATTTCCCATTTCTTTCACAGCAATTTTGAAAACATCGGAGCCGTTCATCATTATTTTGTCACGACCGTCATAATCAAATCCTTCGGTGTATGGATGAAGAGACCCTCCGACTTCGGCCCATAAGAGAGTGCGGTATTTCCCATCCGATTTTATATATGTGCCAATTACTCCGGATTCGCCTTCTTCAGCAGACACTACCACTGCACCAGCGGCATCGCCAAAGAGTACGCAGGTGTTGCGGTCTTTGTAATTGGTAAATGCCGATAGTTTTTCAACGCCAATGACCAGCGCTTTTTTTATCTTCTTGTTCTCGATATAAGAGCTGGCGATAGACAGGCCGTTGATGAATCCGGCACAGGCCGCTACGACATCGAACGCCGCCGCATTGGGAAAATCCATTTTCTCCTGCACCACACAGGCGGCCGAAGGCAGACGGTAATCCGGTGTAACAGTCGCCAAAATGACCATCTCAATATCTTCGTTGGGGACTTTGGCCATATCCAGAGCCGCCCGCGAAGCCGCTACCGCCATGTCCGATGTGGCCATGCCGTTGGCGATACGCCGTTCTTTAATGCCGGTGCGAGTGGTTATCCACTCATCCGAAGTTTCGACTATGCGCTCAAAATCGGCATTAGTCATCACTTGCGGAGGCGTATACGACCCGGTCCCGATTATTTTGGCCCTTATTTTTTTCTCCATTATCTATTCCAAAATGCTCTTTGGCCAGTTTTTCATGAATGTGTCCGACTATTTTTCTTGAAGACATTTCATAAGCCGCTTTGACGGCGTTGCTCATGGCACGGCTGCCCGAGGCGCCGTGACAGATTATTACGTTGCCGTTGACACCTAAAAGAGGTGCCCCGCCCACTTCGGCATAGTCCAGCCGCTTGTTCATTCTTCTCAAAAACGGCAATAGTAAAAAGACCCCAATGCGCGAAAAGAGGTTGGTCTGCACCTGCCGCTGAATATGCTTGGTCAGCATCGGTTTGACCGATTCAGCAAATTTCAAAAGTATGTTGCCAGTGAAACCATCGGTGACGGCCACATCGACCACACCGGACAAAATATCCCGGCCTTCGATATTCCCTACAAAATTAATCTTGGAATGCTTCAGGAGTTCCTGGGCATTGAGAATAAGTTCGTTCCCTTTGCTGCGTTCTTCGCCAATCGAAATCAAGCCTACTCTCGGAGATTCCAGATTCAACATGACCGATGCAAACACGGAACCCATCACGGCAAACTGTGCTAAGTGCTGCGGTTTGCTCTCGGCATTGGCGCCCACATCAAGTACTACAGTAGGACGACCGGTCGATGTCGGGAACAGCGTAGCAATAGCCGGACGACTGACTTGCTGCATTCGCCCCAGCGAAAGTAAAGCGGTGGCCATTACTGCGCCGGTATTCCCCGGCGAAACGAAGGCATCGGCTTTCTGTTCTTTGACCAAACCGACACCAATTGCTATGGAACTGTCGCGCAAGCGGACGCCGTCGGTGGCCGGCATATCCATTGGCACTTCCGTTTCGGCGTGGTGTACTTCGACGTTTTTGGGAACAACCGGTTGATCCGCCAGAAATGTTTCAATAACATCTCTGCGGCCCACCAGAATTAAATGGAGGGCGTCACCGATGCGTACAGCCGCATCCAGTCCGCCGAGGATGATCTCTCCGGCGCCGCTGTCAGCTCCCATAACATCGAGAACGACCGTCTGCTTAGCATTGGCTGTCATTAGGCGGCTGTCTCCATGTCATAGAGATAATTGCGGATGATGTTAAGTTTCTCTCCCGGCGATAATCTGTCGGCCGTTGTAATAGCCGCAGTTGGCGCAGATGTGATGGGGCAGACGGGCGTGATGGCACTGGGGGCATTCGGCCAAATTGGGCGTTTCGATTTTCCAGTGAGTGCGGCGTTTTCTGCCTCGGGTCCGAGAATGTCTTCGTTTGGGAAGTGGCATAGTTTAAATATTATCCTTTTCTTCTATTCGTTTACAATAGCTTTTTTAATGGTTCCAGCCGGGGGTCTACAGTTCTCACATTACACCTACACTTTTTCTCGTTCAGATTCGTTCCGCACTGCGGACATAACCCGCGGCAGTCATCTCGGCAAAGCGGTTTCATCGAAACCGCCAATATAACAGTTTGGCGGACAATTTCCCACAAATCCGCTCTTAATTCGCTGTCATAATAGACACGATCTTCATCGTCGGCCGTCATATTACCGTCTTGGTTGAACGGAGAAACGATAAAATCTGTTTCATTGGTCAGTTTTTGCTTAATTGGCTCCAGACAACGAGCACATTCCAAAGAGACTTCGGCTTCAAGCTGACCCTGGCAATAATATTCCTCGTCGGACTTCTGTATGTCCAACCCCAGCATCGTCTTATCGATCGAATTGATACCAACCATTTCAACGTTTTTATGGACTTCGGTATCAACTAAATCGATACGAACTGGAAATATTTCGAACTTCTTTAGCTCCAATATCATAGCAGGTTATTCTAACTCTTTGGTTAACCAAAGTCAAGGTTAAAACTGTCTCTTAAATTCATTAACAGCAATAGCTTAACCTCAATTGAGACCTATGACGGATTACTCGAATTTAACAGTTTCTAAAGGTAATAAACGATGCTTTAGTGAGTATCTTTGTAGATTTTAAGTCTATTGGCGGCCCTTCTTAACGCCTGATTCTGTTCAAACTTGCCTACTCCCCCGGCCAGGACTTCGCCGTCATCGAGGCCTTTAGTCAGCCTGTCAAACGAAGTTTGAGCTCTGTCAACGTTGATTTCATCTGAATGTTCCGCCGTGTCCGCTAAAAGGGTTGCCTGATTGTGCGAAACTTCAATGAATCCACCTGATATGGCATAAACCTGAAGTTTGTCGGTGCCGTCACGGAATTCAATCTTGCCGGTTTGGAGCGCCGTAATAAGGGGAGCATGGTGTGACAGTACTCCCAGGTACCCTTCAGTGCCGGGAACTATGAGAGAGACGACTTCTCCGTCAAAAACCACCCTTTCAGGTGTTACTATCGATAGACGAAACATTGAGTTTTACTTTTTCGATTTCTCGTGGTTCTCAATAACTTCTTCAATGCCGCCGACCATGTAGAAATGCTGTTCGGCAATGTGGTCAACTTCGCCGGCAATGAGCGATTTAAAGCCCTTAATAGTGTCATCAATTTTTACGTATTTGCCGGACTTGCCGGTAAACGCTTCCGCTACAAACATTGGTTGTGACAGGAATCGCTGAATTTTGCGCGCTCTTTGCACGATGACTTTATCATCTTCAGATAATTCATCGATACCCAGAATGGCAATAATGTCCTGAAGGTCTTTGTAACGCTGCAAGGTTTTTTGCACCGCACGGGCAATGTTGTAATGTTCATGTCCGACAACGTTTGGGTCAAGAAGACGTGATGTGGAATCAAGCGGGTCAACAGCCGGATATAATCCGAGTTCGGCAATTTGACGCGACAACACGGTAGTGGCGTCCAGATGCGAGAAAGTTGTGGCAGGTGCCGGGTCGGTTAAATCGTCTGCCGGAACATAGATCGCTTGTACCGATGTAATCGAACCGCTGCGGGTCGAAGTAATGCGCTCTTGAAGCGCTCCCATTTCGGTGCTTAATGTCGGCTGATAACCCACGGCCGACGGCATGCGTCCCAAAAGCGCTGACACTTCGGAACCGGCCTGCACAAATCTGAAAATGTTGTCAATGAAAACCAATACGTCCTGATTTTCTTCATCGCGGAAATATTCGGCCAATGTTAATCCGGCCAGACCGACACGAAGACGAGCGCCGGGGGGCTCGTTCATCTGGCCGAAGACCATGGCCGTTTTATTGATAACGCCTGATTCAGTCATTTCCAAAAGTAGGTCGTTCCCTTCACGGGTGCGTTCACCCACGCCACAGAAGATAGAATAGCCGCCGTGTTCGGTGGCGATATTGTGAATCAATTCCTGAATGATAACAGTCTTGCCGACACCGGCGCCGCCGAACAAACCGACTTTACCGCCTTTGGCATACGGCTCAAGCAAGTCAATTACTTTAATTCCGGTTTCGAACATTTCGGCTTTGGTGGCTTGTTCTTCGAATGTCGGGGCACTGCGGTGAATCGGCCAGCGGGTAATATCTTTGGGCAGCTGCTCTTTGTTATCGATCGTTTCACCCAGCAGATTGAAAACGCGTCCCAGAACTTTTTCGCCGACCGGCACGGTAATCGTCTGACCAGTATCGACTGCGTCCATGCCGCGCACCAGGCCGTCAGTGGAGGCCATCGCCACACAGCGCACGGTGTTATCACCGATATGCAAGGCCACTTCCACCGTCAAATCGATGTTGCGGCTTTTATCAGTAATCTTAATTGCGTTCAGAATATTGGGAAGTGACTCGGCGGGGAATTCGCAGTCAACTGTCGGTCCGATTACCTGAACTACTTTACCTATGTTACCACCTGCTGCCATTAATTTATCTCCATCTATTGTTAACAATGAATTTTCTAACCGGCCAGCGCATCGGCGCCGGAGACTACTTCCAGAAGTTCTTTGGTAATTTGCGCCTGACGCGATTTGTTATACTCCAAAGTCAAATCATCAATCATGTCGCCCGCATTGGTGGTGGCATTCCCCATGGCCATCATCCGGCTGCCATGTTCGGCGGCAAACGAATCAACAATGGCCGAAACCATTTTGGTCAAGGCGTAACGGGGCATTAGAGACGCATAGATTCCTTCCGGCGACGGTTCAAAAATGTAATCAGTGTGCATGCCGCTGGCGTCGCCGGTTTTGGGTTTGACAAGCGGCAGATATGGCTCAACCACCACTTTGTATCGCACTGTCGATATATACTGCGTGTACACCAAAAAAATCTCATCGGTTTGAAGAGTCACAAATCTGTTGGTCAAAAAGCTGACCAATTCCTGCGCCTTTTTGTAATCAAGCTTGCCGGCCCAGTCGGTGTAATTGCCGACAATTGGCCATTTGCGGCGCTTGAGAATATCATTTCCCTTTTTCCCTACGGTCACAATTTCGGCGGCCGGTATGGCTTCTTCGGCCAGCCAGTTCATTCCCCGGCGCATGACATTGGAATTAAACGAGCCGCAAAGTCCCCTGTCAGATGTAATTACTACTAAAGTTTTATTCTTGGGTTCACGGATATCGAAATAAGGATGGGTAATATCACCTGTCGAACCCGCTGCCAGATGTGTGAGCATTTCAGTCATCTTGTTGGCATAGGGACGTGTCTGCTCAACCAGTCGTTGTGAACGGCGCAATTTTGATGCGGCGACCATTTCCATAGCCTTGGTGATGCGCTTGGTGGATTTGACGGTGCGAATCCGTTTTTTTACTTCTCGAAGTGTGGTCATTGATAATAGTAGTTATTCTTTGAGCTCAACGATCATTTCGTCCTGATGGTTACAGCTTAATTACTTTAACCGAAACATCAGGACGACGTATGGATCATTAGAATGCAACTCCGCTCACTAAAATGTTAAAATGTGCGTGCTCAAAGTCCCCTCCCGGATCAGAGGTTTTACCAAAGCCCAGATATCCCCCTATTTGCCAGTGCCGGGCGAATTCATATCCTGCTCCGAGCAAAATCGCACCCCCCAAATCGTTGGCGTCGTAGTTTTCAACGTCAAAGACATAAAAACCCAATCCAGCTGTCGTGAATGCTGAACGGCCGGGTGTGCCAAAATAGTGATACCAAGCCGCTCCGTTATAACCCTGTGAAATCGATTGATCGCCAAATAGATCTGATTTCCAGCCGGTTACGTTTCCTTCATAAACTATCATGTTCTGTTCATCCCAGGCATAACCAATTATAAAGTTTAGCCCCACGCCGGCCTTGCTTTCATCAGCCTTTACAATTTGAAGTGTGGAGGCATCGATTACATCTCCCTTCCAGCTCGAAGTCGGTGCAAATCCCAGACCTCCACCAAGTACAAATCCTTTGCGCAGACCATTAAACCCAAATGCTGACGAAACTAAACCAAGAATCATTGCCGTTAGGATAATCGTTCGCATTTTCATTTTCCCTACTCCTTTCAATCTTTACTACCTTTTAGCTGATACTTTTTTCACAGCGACTTTTAGAACTTCACTCCCACCGTGAAAGGTATATAGCTGATGGATGAACCACTGGCAAAAATGTTTACAAAGCGGCCCTGAATAAAGAACTCGTTAAACTCAACGCCGCCGCCAATTTCGATTAAAGCATTTGTCTCGGTATCATAGCTCACCAGACCGCGATTAACTAATGTATCTCCATAAATCTCATAGGTCGAGTCCGAAATCTTTTGTATCGCTAAACCAAGTCCTCCAAAAAAATACGGGTTAATTCCCTGGTCAGGCGTGGCAACATTTACTTTTAGATCTCCCGTGAGATTTATTGACGAAAAATTGGCGCCTTCCACACTCGGATCCGGCTGGTCCTCAAATGAGAAGTAATGATATTCTGCGCCGGCCCAGACGCTAAGTTTAGGCGAAGCCGAAAAATCCATTCGGCCATAACCATGAAAACCCAGGGTCCAGCTGTCGGCAAGGTCGCCACTGGCTACGCTGGTGCCGACACCAAGATAATACGACATCTTGATAGGAGTCTTTTCCTGCGCCCACTGGGGAACATCAGTCGTGTCAGCAAATGCCGAAGGAGCTAAAATAATCAGAGTTGTCATTATAGTATTTATCATTTAGAGCAACTTATAGCCGATGCCGATAGAAAAAAATCTGCCGGCGTCATGATCAGTAAAAATGTTAACAAGACGGAATAATAAAAACGCCCGTTTTACTTCGAATCCGCCTCCAAATTCAAAATAAGACCTTGAATCACCATTGGCTTTAAAAGTATTTTTCGGTGGAATTTGTGTCAGAGTATCAGTGAAATCCGTATTGGCGTAGCCGCCCCCAAATATCAAATAAGGAACAAGCGGTTCTTTGGGAATCCCCAAATTTATCTTTAAGTCGAAGCCAACCATAATCGATTGAAATTTGCCGTTTAAGTCCGGAAGATTTCTCCTATTAAAACGAAACGCATGGTATTCCGCTCCAAATAGAAACTCCGTCCTTGGTTCCAGCTGAAATCCGATCTTGCCCGCGCCGTGATAGCCAATCTCGACACCGTTAGCCAACTCTCCACTGGGGTCGCTTATGCCGCCGCTCAAATAAAGTGACGGCGTGCGGCTTTGGACTGAATTTACAGCCACAAAATTCAATGTGAGCAAGAAAACTGCCGCACCAAATACGGACGGAGATGTTTTATCTATCGAAGCGGTCATAAGTAAATAATTATCAGGAGGCCTTTACGGCTAATTCCCCGGCTTCCTCGGTTTTGAATTGCGCTTTGAATTTCTTGACGGCGTCTTCAAGTTTGCGCGTAATGTCATCCGATATTTTTGACTCTTTGGCCAGAGTGTGGCCGATATCGGGATATTCTTTTTCACAAAAAACGAGAAATTCTCGTTCAAAACGTCTGATGGCGTGAATAGGCACGTCATCCAGATATCCTTTAGTGGCCACCCAGATAATCATTACCTGTTTGGTCACCGGAATGGGTACGTATTGGTCTTGCTTCAGAAGTTCCACCATGCGCTGTCCGCGGTTAAGTTGTTTTTGCGTGGCTTCATCAAGGTCGGAGCCGAACTGTGTGAACGCTTCCAATTCGCGGTACTGCGCTAAATCCAATTTCAACGAACCGGCTACTTGTTTCATCATCTTGGTCTGGGCGTTACCGCCTACACGAGAAACTGAAATACCGACGTTAATCGCGGGGCGCACGCCGGCAAAGAATAATTCTGATTCCAAAAATATCTGGCCGTCGGTAATTGAAATCACGTTGGTGGGAATATAAGCGGATACGTCGCCGGCCTGGGTTTCGATTATCGGCAAAGCAGTAAGTGAACCGCCGCCCAACTTGTCAGATAATTTCGCGGCGCGTTCCAATAATCTGGAGTGACAATAGAAAATGTCGCCGGGATAGGCTTCGCGCCCCGGCGGACGGCGGAGTAAAAGCGATAACTGGCGATACGATGCCGCTTGTTTACTTAAATCATCGTAGATGCACAGTACATGCTTGCCGTTGTACATAAACTCTTCGCCCATGGCGCAACCGGCATAGGGTGCAATATACTGTAAAGGAGCCGGGTCGGTGGCCGAAGCGGCAACTACTATCGTGTAATCCATCGCTCCGTATTTGTTCAAGATGTTTACTACTTGTGCTACAGTGGAAGATTTCTGGCCGATAGCGACGTAAATGCAGATGACGCCTGAATTTTTTTGATTGATGATGGTATCGAGAACTACGGCTGTTTTGCCGGTCTGACGATCGCCGATAATCAGTTCGCGCTGGCCGCGTCCGATGGGAATCATAGAGTCGATAGCTTTGAGTCCGGTTTGAATCGGCTCTTTTACCGGCTGGCGTTCGACAACTCCTGGAGCACGTCCCTCGAGTGGGCGTGTTTTATTGGTGACTATTGGTCCTTTACCGTCAAGCGGCCGCCCCAACGGATTGACCACGCGTCCGATTAGCGCATCACCGACAGGCACTTCGGCCACTTTGCCGGTGCGGCGGACCATGTCGCCTTCGTGGATTTTTGTATCGGAACCGAATATTGCCGCGCCGACATTGTCCACTTCGAGATTTAATACCAGCCCGATAATGTCATTGGGAAATTCGATAAGCTCGGACATTTGCACGTCTTCGAGTCCCCAAATGCGGGCGATACCGTCGCCGACTTGCAGCACCCGGCCGACCGATTCCATTTTGACTTGGGATTCGTACTGTTCGAGCTGCTGTTTTATAACTGCTGATACTTCTTCCGGATTCAATCCCATCTTTTTCTCCAATAACTTTTACTATTACCCTACGGTACTCGCACTTTATTCAGGCTTTGTTCAATCAAATCCAGGCCATGCTGCACGGAACCATCGATAATCTGGTTATGTGTGATGACGATAACGCCGCCCATGATATTCGGGTCTATTTCTTCTTCGAGCTTAATCTTGAGATTAAGCCTGGCCGCCAATTTGTCCATCAGTTTTCTCTTTTCAGTTACTGCCAGAGGTTTGGCGCTGATTGCGGTGGCCCGACCGATACCCCGTTCGGCTTCGACCAAACGGTTGAATTCATCGATTATCTCGCGCAAATACTTGATGCGATTCTTTTCCAAAAGGACATTCAAGAATTGAATTATTATCGCATGAACTCTCTTTTGCAGGACATTGTGCACAAAAGATTTTTTGTCTTTCTCGGTAACGCGGGGGGATTTCAAGAATTCCAGAAAGGCTTTTTCCGAATGGGCAATTTTGTCCAGATGCACCAGCTGTTCGTAGACTTCGGGTACAATATCTTTCTCTCTACTTGCCAGATAGAGAGCATTGGAATATTTTTTGGCAACTTCTCGGGCAATCATAAGTAATTACGCTTTCTCCAGAGTGTCGATATAGTCGCCTATAAGTTTGCGATGCTGTTTTTCATCGAGCTGTTCGTGCAGAAGTTTTGAAGTAGCCGCCACGGTCAACTTTACCATATCATCTTTGAGTTGCACTTTGGCTTTGGCCACTTCGCGCTCCAGTTCGGAGACAGACTTCTTGCGTGTTTCATCGGCCTCATCGCGGGCCGCGGCCTTCAGTTCCTCCGCAATCTTTTTCCCCTCGTTAACCGCTTTGACAATTTGTTCACGCCTTTCGCCTTCAATCTGGCGCAGCTTGGCTTCATATTGAGCGTATAGCTCGGCGGCTTTTTGTTTCTCCTGCTCGATTTTCTCAAATTCGCTGACGATCTTCTGGCGCCGCTCTTCAATGAGTTTCAAAAGCGGCCCCCAGGCATAACGCTTGAGAATCCACAGCGTAATCAGAAAACCAATTGAGTGGCTAACTAAAATCTGCCATTCAAGATTCATAAATTCTCCTGCACCAGATTACTACAATTCGTACATTCTCTAGAAATCAGCAACTTTGATCAAGCTCCAATCTTGCCGTACATAAGAAAGAATACGGCCATCGCGTAAAGGGTCAAGGCTTCGATTAGCGCCGCGCCAATAATCATTGTGGTCATAATTTTTCCCGAGGCTTCCGGCTGGCGACCGATAGCTTCCACAGCAGAACCTACAGCTCGACCAAGACCGATTCCCGAACCAATTGCGGCCAAACCAACGCCAACGGGCAGTCCCACTGACAACATTGATTGATAATCCATTTTATTTCTCCTCTAGCATTTAATGAAGTTTATTTATTTCAATCTCAATTTGTCGAAGCAAATTGTTAATGACCTTCCTCATGCGGCAGCATAAGCAGAATGTAAATAGTGGACAACAATGTGAAAACCAGTGCCTGAATTGTGGAAACCATTAAACCCAAAAGTATAAAAGGCACGTTAAGGGGTAAACCTACAGGTGAGTGCATAAAAGACAGAACCATCAATCCAAGTCCCACAAACGCTGCCACTAGAACATCTTCGCTGGTTATGTTACTAAATAATCGAACAGCCAAACTAAACGGTTTGGCGATTTCCCCAATAATGTGAATTGGCAAAAGAAGAGGAAGCAACAACCATCCTATCAAGTTTCGCGGCTGCCCAGCGAGGTGGTCAACATATCCGACAATTCCCAACCTTGTAATTCCAGTATATTGAGAATACAAGAAAACCATTATGGCCAAAGATGCCGTCACGTTTATATTGGTGGAAGGTGAATGACCGCCGGGAATTATCCCCCAAAGATTGTTAATCAATATATAGAAAAATAAAGTGCCTAGAAAAGGAGTGTATTTTTTTGCATCACTTCCTAATATCGATTCGATAAAGTTGTACAATCCCTCTACAAGGATCTCCAAGAAATTTTGAAGTTTGCCTGGTATCATTTGTCTTCTGTTATATACCTTTATTGCCAGTATGGAGAACAAGACAGAAGTCGCCAAGCAATAGACAATATCAATAAAATGATGCAGTGGACCGTCGTGACCAAATAGCATTGCCCAAACGCTGGGCAATGGTTGAAACCCGCCTCCCTCACTTGTGGCAAAAGTAGAAGTTACTAGCAACAGGATAAATGCGGCAATTTGTGCGAGTCTAATTTGTCTCATGCCGCAGACATCCCTTCAGGGCCATGATTCTCATTCGTATCTTTGTCCATGCCAGTAAAAAGTCTTCCCAATATTTTGAGAATGATGATGACCAAGAATCCGGAGAATCCTATCAATAAATGTAGTACTTCAAATTGCGAAACTTTCATAAGAAAATACCCGCACAGATACAAAAGCGGGAATTTGATAAAGGCTGCAGCGATGGCCCTGCCGGCATCGGGACCTTCGGGGCGGAGAGTATATTTGACCAACATCGTGATAAGTATCAGATTCAGAATTCCCCAGAT
>Ga0184627_10000045_pt1 | contig 69800 bp, 70 predicted proteins | sample PLM3_127_b1_FD_133150 | JGI IMG/M metagenome (GOLD analysis project Ga0184627, IMG submission 133150) | Groundwater sediment microbial communities from an aquifer in East River, Colorado, USA - PLM3_127_b1 | ecosystem: Environmental > Terrestrial > Soil > Riparian zone | place: USA: East River... | reverse complement strand
CGCAAGCTGCCCGAACCGCCCGCCCTGCCGACCGCGGTGTGGATCAACGAACCGAAGGAGGACACCACTTCGACACAGTGATTCCCGAGGAAACCTGCCTCAGAAAGGTTGACACGCGCCGACCCGAATGAACTAGATTGAGCGCCGTTGCATGAACCGGACCGACCCGCGAGCAGCAGACCGCGCCGCCACACGCGAACCATCCCTGCAATGGGGAGCGGAGGTGCAGCGGGGGGCCTATGACCGGTACGCCCAGGTGTACGACCAGGTGTACGGCCGCGCCCCCTACGACCGTTTCGTCGACCTCTGCCTCGAGGAGGCCCGCGGCCCCGTCCACCGGGTCGTCGTGGCCGCCTGCGGGACCGGCAACGCCGTGCTCGAGCTCGCTCGTCGCGGGTACTGGGTCGCCGGGTTCGACCTGTCGGCCACGATGCTCGACCAGGCGGCGGCCAAGCGCCGTCCAGACGCCCCCATGGGACTGGTCCGCGGCGACCTGCGGGCAGCCCCCTTCGCCGATGGTGCCGCCGACCTGGTCGTCGCACTCAACGCCAGCGTCAACTACCTGCTCGAGGTCGACGAGGTGGTGACCGCCCTGGCCCATCTCGGCCGCATCGCCGGGCCGGACGGCACCATCGTGGTGGAGCCGCTCTCAGAGCGGTTCCTGCACGACGGCTTCGAGCCGAACCGGCACCTCGAGGAGGGCGGCCTGTCGCTCGACGCCAGCTACGAGACGCGCGGCGACCTGCTCGCTGAGCACGTCCGTTGGCGGGTCGGTGACGTTGAGGTCGTCGAGACCTACTGGCAGCGGTGGTACAGCGACAACCAGCTCGACCGGATGTTCGCGGCGGCCGGCCTTGAGGTCACCGGGCGACGGCCCATGTGGCCTTCCATCCCAGAGGAGCCCGCCCGCGGCAGGACCCTCTGGGTGGCGGCGCCCTGATGGGTGATGAGCCCGGCGGGCGCACCCGCACCCTCACGCGCCCCGGCGACCTGGCCGACCCTGCCGTGCGGCCGCGGCACCTGGCGTCCCGTGAGCCGCGTCTCAACCTCCGGCCGGCCAAGAGGACGCGCCCACCCGGGCGGGAGCCGGCGGTCCGACCGGGGTCCCGCCCGGGTGGGCGAGCCGCGTCCGCGGGAACGGCGCTCCACCCCCGAGGGCCGCTAGCGCGATCGGTCGCCCGCTGGTTGCATGGGTCGCGCTGTGAAGGTTGGATACTCTCGCTCCGCCGGTCGGCTGCCGCCGGAGCCGAACAGGACGCGAGCGCCGGGCACTCCGTGCGCCGAAGGAGCCGCGAGCGCCATGGCCATGTCGACCATGCACATCGAGATCCCCGCCTCCGGAGCGTATCTCTCGGTGGTGCGGGCGGCGGCGACCGGCCTCGCGGCTCAGCTTCAGTTCACCTATGAGGAGATCGACGACCTTCGCATCGCCGTGGACGAGGCGTGCGCACAGCTCCTGGCCCGCCGCGGCAGCGCGGAGACCCTGCGGATCGATTATCACCTGAGGCCCGCTGAGCTGTTCGTGGAGGTCTCGGTGGAGGCGTCCGATCGCGGCGAGCCGCTGGAGCGCGACACCTTCGCCTGGCAGATCCTCACCGCCCTGACCGACGAGGTGACCGAGCGGGCCGAGGCGGACGGGCTCCACCTGAGCTTCCGCAAGTGTGGCGGCCGAGCGTGAACGAGGTGCCGTTCGACTCCGGCGCGGTGGCAGGCCCGCGGGACGGCCGGCGGACCGATGACGCCGGGCCCGAGCTGGGCCCGCAGCACGTCGACGGCGCCGCGACCGTGGAGCTGACCCAGCTCGCCGAGGAGCGGGGGGTGGACCGCACCCACGCCAAGGAGCTGTTCCGGCGGTTCGTGGAGACCCGCAGCGCGACGCTGCGGGAGGAGCTGGTCGGCCTGCACCTCCCGTTGGTGGAGTATCTGGCCCGGCGCTTCCGCAACCGCGGCGAGCCGCTCGAGGATTTGATCCAGGTCGGCACGATCGGGCTGCTGAAGGCCATCGACCGCTTCGACCTCGAGCGCGAGGTCGAGTTCTCGACCTACGCGACCCCGACCATCGTCGGGGAGCTCAAGCGGCACTTCCGCGACAAGGGATGGGCTGTCCGGGTCCCCCGCCGGCTCCAGGAGCTCAATCTCTCCCTCAACAAGGTGGTGGCCGAGCTCTCCCAGGAGATCGGCCGGTCGCCGACCATCCCGGAGATCGCGGCCAAAGTGCGCCTGTCCGAGGAGGAGGTCCTCGAGGGGCTGGACACCTCCAACGCCTACGCCGTGGTGTCGCTGGACGCGCCGGCCGGCGGCGACGACGCCCCGACGGTCAGCGACCACATCGGCTCCGAGGACGAGAGCCTGGAGGCGCTCGAGTACCGCGCCGCGCTCGGGCCCCTCATCGCCGAGCTGCCCGAACGGGAGCGGCGCATCCTCTACCTCCGCTTCTTCCGGGGCATGACCCAGTCGCAGATCGCGGCCCGGCTCGGGATCTCCCAGATGCACGTGTCCCGGCTGCTCAACCGGACCCTGGGCGTGCTGCGGGCAGGCCTGCTCGAGGAAGACGAGACGGGCTGAGCATGCGGGTGGTGCTCGTCGTCAACCCGAGTGCGACCAGGTTCACCGGGCGCCTCCGCGACCGGGTGGTCCGGGCCCTCGCCGCCGAGCACAAGGTGGACGTCTACCACACCGGCCATGCCGGGCAGGCCACGGAGTTGGCCCGCGCCGCGGTGGGCGGCGGCGCCGAGGTGGTCGTCGCGATGGGGGGCGACGGGACGGTCAACGAGGTGGTCAACGGCCTGAACGGGTCGATCATCCCCCTCGGGCTGGTCGGCGGGGGGAAGACCAACGTGTTCGCCCGCGGGGTCGGGCTGCCCGGCAGCGACACCATGCGGGCCACGGCGAGGTTCTTGGAGCTGCTCGCGGCTGGCGTCCGGCGCCGCATCTCCCTCGGGATGGCGGGGGGTCGCCGTTTCACCTTCGGCGCCGGTCTCGGCCTGGACGGGGCGATCGTCCGTGAGGTCGAACGCCGGCGCCGGGCCAAGCAGCTCTATGGCGACCACACCTACGTCGCCGCCGGCCTCAAGACGCTGCTGGTTGGCTACGACCGCGACCACCCGCACCTCACGGTGCACTTCGACGACCGGCGCCCCGCCATGAGCGGCTTCTTCGCCCTGGTCGGCAACGGCGACCCGTTCACCTACCTCGGCCCCCGACCGTTCCGGCCCACACCGCAGGCCAGCTATGAGCTGGGTCTGGACATCCTGGTCGGGCAGTCCATGTCGGCTCTGGCGATCACCCGGGCGATCACCGGCATGCTGTCGCCGCGACCCCGGCCGACCTACCCGAGCTTCCCGGTCCTGCACAACCAGCACAGCTTCCGGCTGGAGAGCGACATCCCCCTCGCCTTCCAGCTCGACGGCGAGTACCTGGGCGACCGGACGAGCGTGGCCTTCGAGCACCTGCCGGACGCGCTCACCGTGATCGCCCCGAGTCCCGACGACCGGCACCGGTCCTGGCGCGCGGTCCCGAGCCGTGCGTGACAGCGATGACCACGGCGGGCGCCACCGGTGTTATAGAGGGCTGCTGACGAGATCGCTGGCCGTGTGTCTACCGGCAGTCCTCTGTCCATGTGGGGGGAGCTCGCTCCCGCGACTGCCAAGATCTCCCCTATACTCGCTGCATCGAGCTGTGGGAGGTCAGCATGGCAGACCGGGAGCGTTGGGCCATCTACTGCCGGATCTCGCGGGCGAGGCGCACGGACAAGGACGGCAGGACCGTCGTCGAGACGCTCGGGGTCGAGCGGCAGGAGCCGCCGCCGCGGGCGCTGGTCGAGCGCATGGGCGGCGAGGTCGTCAAGGTCTACGTCGACAACGACCTCTCCGCCTACTCAGGGAAGCGCCGGCCCGGCTACGAGACCATGCTGGCCGACGCCAAGGCCGGCGTCATCGTCGGCATCGCCGCGTGGCACCCCGACCGGCTCACCCGCCAGCCGGTCGAGAACGAGCGGCTGATCTCCCTGACCGAGGCGCACGGGACCAAGCTCGCCACGGCGCTCGCCGGCGACCACAACCTGAACACCCCAGCAGGGCGGATGATGTTCCGGCAGCTCGGCACCATCGCCCGGTACGAGTCCGAGCACAAGGCCGAGCGCCTGCTGGCCAAGGCGGAGGAGCTGGCGATGGACGGCAGGCCCCACGGCGGCCCCCGCCCGTTCGGCTACGAGCCCGACGGGGTGACCGTCCGCGAGCCCGAGGCGGCCATCCTGCGTGACGCGGCCACGCGGCTCCTGGGGGGCGAGCCGCTGAACCCCATCGCCCGCGGGCACGGCCTCGACGCGACCACCCTGCGCCGGGCGCTGCTCGCCCCGCGGACGGCCGGGCTGCGCCAGCACCGCGGCGAGGTCGTCGGCGATGCCGACTGGCCGGCGGTCATCAGCGGGCAGCAGCAGCGGGACCTGGCGGCGCTGTTCGGCCGGCCAGGGCGCAAGGCGCTCGGCCGGCCGGAGGCGTTCACCTACTCCGGGATCATCCGCTGCGCCCGCTGCTCCCGGCCGATGCACTCGGCCGGCCAGGGGCGGGTCTCCTGCCGGGCCGGGCGCGGCTACGACGGCTGCGGCGCCTCGACCCTCGCCGCCCCCCTGGAGGCCCACCTCGACGAGCTGGTCATCACGGCACTGTGCGGCGCGACGTTCGCCAGGGTGCTGGAGCGCCGGCTCGCGGCGGCCGGTGACGCGACCGAGCTGCTGGCCCGGCGTGACCGCGCCCGGGGAGAGCTGGACGCCCTGGCCGAGGCCAAGGGCGTCCTCACCGTGAGCGAGTACCTCATCCTGCGGCGCGGCCTCGCCGCCGCGCTCACCGCCGCCGAGCGCCGGCTCGCGAGCCTCCCCGAGGTGGCCGCGCTGCTGGACATCCCCACTGCGGAGGCCAAGCTCCGCCAGGCGTGGTCCGGCTGGACCGTGGCGGAGAGACGCCACGTCATCACCGCGGTGCTCGACGTCGCGATGGTGGAGCCGGCCGGGCGCGGCCAGCGCTTCGACGGCTCCCGGGTCAAGCCGCACTGGCTGGCGTAGCGAGCCCGGAGCGCTCCGGTACGAGTCATGCCGACCGGGCCGGGCGCGCTCCGGGCCGCCTGGCCGGGCCATGGCCCGGTGGTGCGCCCGGACGGCTCGACGTCCGTGCCTGCCAGCGGCGCAGGGTGGCACGAAGTCAGACCACCAGGCGGGCGCCGCCCGAGTGCAGCGTGGGCCGCTGGCCGTCCGTGGCGCGCTGGCGGCGTCGGCGGCCAGCGCCACCCTGGCCGGCCTGCCCGACGGCACCAGGCACCTCGACATCCGCTGGAAGGCGTGATGAGCGGGCGCTCGTGCCTTGGCAGGACGCGCAGCGCCGCCAACGGCGACTTATGCGCAGGTCAGCAGGTCGTCCTGGCTGCGGCCACCAATCTCAACTCGGACCCGGGCGGGGCTGCTGGCCGATGGGCGTCGAGGCGTCAGCGCGGGATACGGGTACGCCAGAAGCTGATCGATCTGCTGGGCTTCCAGCTCTTCCTGCCATCTATGGATGACATCAGCGATGGCGGTGTACGCCGTTGAGGGGTTGAGCAACTCGATCCCGATGGGCCGCCCGGATTCGTTCAGATCGACGAGGCAGCTCAGCGACACCTCGACGGTCCGCGCCACTCTCCGGGGTGATTCAAGCTCGATGTACAGGGCGTTGGCTGTGGTGGAGTAGACAAAGTTCATCGGGGAAGCCACCTCCTCAGCCATAGTGATCATTGGGCCGGCCAAGCAACGGTGATGACCAGCTCTTTGTCGTCCGGTCTCACGCCCACCTTCAGTATCCTGCCGCGTGTCGCGTGCCCCCATATCCAGATCTTCCCGGGCGGCCCGGGGGACTCACGAAAGCGCCGGTTGAGCGCCTGCCTAACATCTTCCTCTGTCACACCCCGGGTATGCCTCAGCTGGCAGGGTTCCGGTGTCCCAGCCGCCCCCGAGCATGGAGATCAGGCGGTCGCTGGAGACCTGGGCGGAGTTGGCCAGCACGGCGAAGTCAAGTTCTGCCAACGGTGACAACGTCTCCCTGTAGCTCTGGGCTGAGAAGCCTTCCGGCAACTTACGAGGGGTGCGCACCCTACCATCCGTCGAGCTGCTGGAGCAGACCTGAGTACAGGTAGGTAGGCGACGAGCTTCACGGCGTGCCTCCCCGCTCCGCGCGGGCGACGACCCGGGCGAGCGTCGTATGCCGCCACGGGCCGCCGTGGACGGTGGGCACCTGCTCGCGGTTCAGCGTGGCGGCGATGGCGTTCAAGGCCATGCCCGCCTCGGCCATCGCGACGATGCGGGCTGGCGACCTCGGCCGGGACCTCGGCCGGCCGCCCGGTCCGGCCGCTCGGCGCTGGCCCGCCCGGGGCCCCGTCCGCTCGCCGCGTGCGGGAGCCTAACGCCAGGTCACGCCCCTGCTCTGACGGAAGGCCGTCACCGCGCGCTAGTGCGCTGGACCCGGTGCAGATGGCTGCCACGTCTCGCCGGGCTGCGAGAATCTCGCCCGACCGTGGACCACCGACGAATAGAGAGAGGCGGCCGGGAGTGGACCTGGCGAAGGCGGGCGTCGACATGGGGAACGTGCCGGATTGGTTTGCTGCGGTCGGCACGAGCGCCGCGGCGATCATCGCCGTGGTGGTGCTCGGCCGGGAGATCCGCACCCGGCGCAACGCGGCCTGGGCGGAGTTCAGCCACCAGGCCCGGCGGGTGCTGTGCTGGCTGGACACGGTCGAGGTGGAGGGGGTGGTCCCGGATGGCCGGACCTATCCCACGCTGGCGGTGATCGTCCGCAACGGCAGCGAAGCGCCGGTGCTGGACTGCAACGCGCACGTGGAGGTCGACCCTGCCGTGCTCGCCGAGCTCAAGGACGGGGGGGGGCCTTCGGCTGGCGTTCACCGAGCCGGGTCATCCCGCCGGGCGAGCTGCGGCACACAGTGTACCTGCCGCCCCACGCGCGGACCTCCTCGCTGGTGTGGATGACGTTCACCGACGCCAACGGCACGCGCTGGTCCCGCGGCTCGAGCGGGAAGCTCAGCCAGCTTGTGGACGGTCCCCTTCCGGTCGGTCGCCCGTCCTGGGCCGGGCGGATCCGCGCGTGGGCTGGACAGGTCCGCCTGTGGGGCGAGCAGGCCCGCACGTGGGCCGGGCGAACCCTCGTGCGTCTGCGCCGCCCTCGCGGGTAGCCCTGGCCCGTTGGCGCATGCACTGGTGCACCAGTGCATGCCACCGTGCACGTGGGCCTCGGCGCGGGTGGCCTGGTCCCGGGCGGCGGCCTTCGCGGCGGCGTTGCGCCTGCGCGCCCATTCGGCACGGTCGGTCTTGGGCGAGGTGAGCCAGCGCCAGAACGAGACCTTCATGGTCTCGTCGAACGTCGGCCGGCCGGGGCTTGTCGGGACACGGAACACGGTCATCCCTCCTTCGGGGTGGAGTCATCATCCTGCCGCTCCCGCTCGGCCCGCTCGCCAAGCCAGCTCGACCAGCTCGTGAGCGTGGCCACGGCGATGGTGACCTCGTCGTCGACCACGATCCCGGCGGACGCGACGGCGCCGACCGCGCGGGAGAGGTCGGTGGCGACCTGCTCGACTTGGAGGGCGACCGCGTGCAGCTCGGCCGGGCCGGGCCGGGCGCTCACGGCGCACCGCCGGACGGGCGGCCGGTGTGGCACGGGCACGCGCAGCGGGTCCCGCGGCCCGGGTAGGTGGCCAGGGTGACCGGCCAGTACCCGTCGCAGTCGGCGTGGTCGCCCGCGGTACAGGCCACGCCGATGTAGCTCAAGCCGTAGGAGTCGGGCGGGCGCGGGTCGCCGGCCGGGCCGTCGGGTCGGGTAGATTCCTGGTGCATGACGGGGCCTCGTTCCCGTTGTGCCATGCCCGGCGGGCCGTTCACGCGGTCGCGCCGGGCGCTTCGCTGTCTGGTGGGGCAGCGGCGCCGTTCCACACCTCGGGGGGTCGAGAACGCCGCCACCACCCCTCCCCGCCAAGGGATACGCCATCCCCACAAAAGAGTCAAGTAGAGACACATAGAGTGTTGAACAGACACTCAGAGATAGAGACGAGAGGGGGCGGCTGGTATCGCCGCAGGTCAGGTACAGTCAGAGAGAGCTATCTGAGTACAATCCCGACACCAACCTTGGGGGGTCGGGATCATGGCGCACGAGGCGGACGAGATGCTGACCGCGGCAGAGCTGGCCCAAGAGCTGAAGGTCACCCGCCGGACGCTCCAACGATGGCGGAAGACCGGGGCTGGGCCGCCGTTCGTCCGCGTCGGCCGGTCCCCGAGGTACAGGTGGGCCGACGTCCAGGAGTGGTTGCGGGCAAGCGCCGGGCTCGGCAACCGGCCCGAGGGGTAGCCGGCCCGGGAGACCCGATCTATGCGGGAGAGCTTGACACTGGCCCCCCCCACGGCCCCCCAAGAGCGCCTGTGCCATGGTCGGGGTCGATCAAGAGCTGTCAGGCGCGCAAGGACCTGACCAGGCGGCCGGGCTGGTCGGTGACCATGGCGGTGACACCCAGGTCGGCGAGGCGGCGGGCCGTGTCCGGCTCGTCCACGGTCCAGGCGGCGAGCAGGATCCCCTCGTCCACGGCCCGGCTGGTGGTGGCGCGGGCCTTGGGGACGGAGTAGGCGGACGCCTGGGCGGCCAGCACCGTGCAGCCGGCCACCTGCACGGCTCGCAGCGCGCGGCCGAGCGGGATGAAGCTCGGCGAGACCAGACCGACCCGGACGCCCGGCAGCTCAGCGGTGACCGCGGCCGCCACCCGGCGCGAGAACGAGGTCACGATCACCCGGCCGGTGCCGGCCCGGCCGGCAAGGACACCGGCCACGAGCGCTGCCACCTCCTTGGGGCCCTGAGGTCCGTCGCCTCTGACCTTGACCTCGACGTCGATCAGGGTGGTGCCGGGCAGCGAGTCGAGCACCTCGGCGAGCGTGGGGACGCGGGCGCCCTGGTAACGGTGCGCCCGGCCGTCCCGAGCCCCGCTCCACGACGCGCCGAGGCTCCGTGACGCCCGGGTTCCGGACATCCTGGACGTCCGGACGCCGAACGGGCCCGCCTCGTCGAACCAGGACCCAGCGTCCAGGGCGAGGAGCTCGGCCAGGGTGCGCTCACGCAGCGGCCCCCGGCCGTTGGTCGTCCGCCCGAGGCTCGAGTCGTGGAAGCAGACCAGGACGCCGTCGGCCGTCTGGCGCACGTCCAGTTCGACGCCGTCCGCCCCCTCGGCCAGGGCCGCGTGGAACGCCGCCAGCGTGTTCTCGGGCGCCACCAGCCGTGCGCCCCGATGTCCGAGAATGCGCAACCGCCATGCACCTCCGGTCGGCCGGGGTGGATCGCTGCGAGCGTACCCTGCGATCCTACCGGCAACGGCCCGAGCCCCGAGCCATCTCGGGTCCCGCAGAATGCCCCTACGGGACCCCATAATGACCTTGACGACCAACCCGCGCATCTTCTGGTACCTACATTGATCCATCCAAGCGGCACATGCCGGGCGGGGCCGCCGACCGACCGCTCATGTTAAGTCTGGCGAGGCTGTCTCGAGGCGCGCGAGCGAGGGACTATTTTCACTCGTGCGTCGACTACCGAAAGTAACTAGACACCCCTCCTACGTACTGGCGAGTGCGTCTAAATATTTCTACCGACGCAGCGCACCACTCGACTGTTTTGCCGGTGTTTCTCCTGGTAGGACGGGGTAGTGAGCATTCGGTAGGGCAAGGGCGGCTCGAGTCGAGTATCACTATCTCAGCCGGTGTCGTGTGGTCACGGGCGGGGAGCATTTGGTGCAGATTCCTTCGATCAATCTGGGATTGGGTTCTTCCATTCTTTCTTTCCCTGCCCTAGACTCACGGCGCTCTTCATCGACAGGCTGACGCACAGGACCCCTTTCACGAAGCCTTCGATCGCGCCCCTTCCCCCAGGGCTTTGCTCGGAGAAAGCGAGGATGTCAATGGACTGGCGCCATCGTGCCCGCTGCCGCGATGTCGACCCGGAGCTCTTCTTCCCGGTTGGCACCACCGGGCCCGCCGAGGCTCAGGTGCAAGCTGCCAAGGCGATCTGCGCCCTCTGCCCGGTTCGTGACGAGTGCCTCCAGTGGGCGCTGGACACCGCGCAGGACGCTGGCGTCTGGGGCGGCCTCTCCGAGGAGGAGCGCCGAGCGATGCGCCGGGGCGCGCGCCGCAAGGTCCGCATCGCCTGACAGGGTCTCGCTGCCGAGCCGCTGGTTGCCGACCGGGTTCTCGCAGTCTTCCCTTCCTCTCGTCCGAGTTGTACGATTTCTCCGTGAGTGTGTCCTGATCGTCTTGTTGAAGACGATCGTAAGACTCTGGGCTGCCGGAGACGGGCGAGGGGGGCGCGTGAGCGAAGTCATTCGCATCCTGGTGGCTGACGACCATCCCCTCACCCGGGACGGGATCAGGGCCGCTCTGTCGCTGGACGTGGGACTGGAAGTGGTCGCCGAGGCAAGCGACGGCCAAGAGGCCGTCGAGCTCGCCCAGTCGCTGCATCCGGACGTGGTGGTCATGGACGTCCGCATGCCGCGGCTGGGGGGCATCCGCGCCACCAGGGAGATCACCGCCGCCACCCCCGACACGCGGGTCATCATCCTGACCGTCGAGGAGACCCAGGCCCGCGTTGGCGAGGCGATCCAGGCCGGAGCAGCCGGCTACCTGGTCAAGGACGTCGACGCAAGGGAGTTGGGCCGGGCGGTGCACCTCGCCGCCGAGGGCAGCGCGGTGATCCACCCGAATCTGACCCGTCAGTTCCTCGAGGAGATCCGGCAGCTCACCAGGAGCGAGCAGAACGTGGCGTCGCTGTCGGCCCGCGAGGTCGAGGTCCTGCAGATGATCGCCTACGGGTCGACCAACCGGGCGGTGGCCGACGCCCTGCGGATCTCACCGCAGACGGTCAAGACCTATCTGGAGCGGATCTTCACCAAGCTGGGCGTGTCGGACCGTACCCGGGCGGTGGCGGTCGCCCTCAAGCACGGCATCGTCGAGTAGGCTACGGGCCGTGGTACGGCCCCGAGGAGCTGGAGCCCCATGGGTGGACTGTTGCTGTTCGTCCTGGTCGCCGCGGCCGGCATAGCCGCCGGCTACCTGCGCCACGGGGGCCTGGAGGGGCTCGGGGAGACCGAGGTCCGGGGCAGGACGCTCGCCCTGGTGTGCCTGGCCGTCCAGGCGCTGATCGGCGCCCCGCTGCTGCGCGCGATCGGCCTGCCCCGCGCGCTCGGCGCCATGCTGCTGATCGTCGTCATCGTGACCCTGGTCGGGGTGGCGCGGGCCAACGGCCGGCTCCCCGGCGTGCCCCTGATCGCCCTCGGCCTGCTGCTCAACCTGCTGGTGACGCTGGCCAACCTGGGGGTGCCGGTGTCCGAGGCGACCCTGCGCCGGGGCAACGTGGCGGTCGAGCAACCGGTCCCCCAGCGCCCTGACCTCAAGCACGTCCTCGAGGGGCCGGCAACGCGCATCGCGGTGCTCGGCGACCGGTTCGCCGTGCCGCCGCTGTGGACGGTGACCAGTATCGGGGAGATCACCGAGCTGGCCGGGTTGTTCCTGCTGATCCAGCACATGATGCTGCTGGGCGCCGTGCCTGGCGGGCGCGGCAGCGCCGGGACCGGGCACGACGCCGACCAAGCGAGGACGATCCCCTGGTCGACCTGGGCCGACTAGGGAATTGTTCGATCAGCCCCCACCATGGCGCAGGTGCCCGAGGGGAAACCGTGGGGGAAGCGTATACCGGTCACCCACGGATTCTCCCCGGAAGATGGCACAGGCGCTCTTGGGGGGCCGTGGGGGGAGCGAGCTCCCCCCACATGGACAGAGGACTGCCGGTAGCCACCGGGCCGGCGACCTCCGCCAAGCTGCCTACCCAGTCGGCTCCTCACGGAGCTCGTCGGCCAGCTCCCGGATCTTGGCCTCCGGGTAGCGGCGGTGCCCTCCAAGGGTCTTCAGGAAGGGCAGCTTTCCTTCCTTCGCCCATCGCGACACGGTCTTCGGGGAGACGTGCAGGAGATCGGCGACCTCTGCAGTCCGCAGATAGCTGGTCGTCTCGATCCTTGAGCTGGCCTTGCGCGGAGCTGCCACCGTGCGTCCCTTTCTCGAGTCCGGACCTCCGGCTCACGGCGCCGATAGGCTCGGATATGGACCGGCTGTTCGTCGGACCACGACAGTTGCGGACGTGCGGCGGCTACGGCTCTGTCGGTCACCCTGCCGGATGCAGAACGAACAGGGCGATTATCGATACCGTTCCAAGCGCCAACCATAGCCCGCTTGGGCTGTTTCAGCGCGGAAGTTACCTACAGCACCTTCACTACACAGCCCGTCACATTGAGCCAGCTTCGGCCTTTCGGCGCTTAAGTGTACCGGTGCTTCGCCGGCAACCTCGCCTCCAGCCAGTCGATGGTCAGCCCGAGCCCCTCGTCGAGCCCGGTCCAGGGCTGCCAGCCGAGCACCTTACCGGTCCGGCTGGCGTCCAGGGCGGAGCGCCGCGGGTCGCCAGGGCGGGCCGACGCCCACTCCGGCTCGCCCGTCCAGCCGATCCGCGATGCGAGGCGCTCCACCACCTCGTGCACGGAGGTGGCGGTGCCCGTGCCGACCAGCAGCCGGCCGGCCGCACCCGAGTGGACCGCCCTGGCCAGCGCGTCCACGGCGTCGTCCACGAACAGCCAGTCGCGGGCCTGACGGCCGTCCCCGTCGATCCGGGGCGGGCGGCCCTGCAGCATCGACCAGGCGGCCCTGGCCACCAGCCCGGCTCCCAGCGGGTCCTGCCGCGGCCCGTACACGGTCCCGAGGGCCAGGATGGCCACCTCGAGGTCGCGGGCGCCGTAGGCGCGGGCGTACGCCTCGCACGCCAGGCGGCCCGCACCCAGGGGATGGGCCGGCGCGGGCCGGTCGTCCGCCCTGGTCGTGCCGGTGAGCTGGCTCGGGAACAGGTACGCGCCCGAGGACGCGATCACCACTCTGGCACCGCTGCCCAGCGCCGCTTCGAGGATCTCGACGACGCCGGCGACGACCGCCCGGGCGTCGGCGCTCGGCGCCGACCAGGCGCGGACGGGGTCGGCGGTCATCGCCAGGTGCACCCAGGCGTCGGCCCGGATCCGGCTGGCCAGGGTGGCCAGGCCGCCCTGGCCCACGTCCATGCGGTGGAAGCGGACGCCCCCGCGCCGCCTGGCCTCGGTCAGGTTGGCCAGATGCCCGTGGGAGAGGTCATCGATGACGATGACCTCGTCCCCCTCGGCTTGCAGCCGGTCGACGAGGCTGGCTCCGAGGAACCCGGCCCCGCCGGCCACCACCACTAACACGCGCGCCCTCCCTTGAGTGTGGGACGCATCCTACCCAGACCGGGTCAACGGGTGCGCACGCGCGTCTTGAGACGCCGGGGCGGCCAGTAGGCGAATCGGACGACCCCGACCAGCCGTTCCCGCCCGACCGGGCCGAACGACCGGCCGTCGGTGCTCTCGGCCCGGTGATCGCCGAGGACCAGGTACTCGTCGACGCCAAGGGCCACGTCCAGCACGGCACCGTCGTCCCGGCCGGCCCCGGGATCGTGGGCGAGGTGGGCCGCGGGCCCGGCCAGGGCCCCAGGGTGGGCCGCGGCCCCGGGATCGTGGGCGAGGTGGGCCGCGGGCCCGGCCAGGCCGCCCTGGCGGGCCGGGCCGACGCCGCGTTCGAGCCAGGGCTCGGGGACCTCCAGCCCGTCGACCTCGAGGCGCCCGCCCACCAGGCGCACCCGCTCCCCTGGAAGCCCGACCACCCGCTTGACGACCTCGAGGTCCTCGCCCGGACGCCGGACCACGACCACCGCGCCGCGGGCCAGCCCCTCGCCGAGCGGGGCCACCGCGATGCGCTGCCCCGGGACCAGCGTGGGCCGCATGCTGCCACCCTGAACGAGCATCGGCTCGAGACGGGCCCGGCGCACCGCCACCAGCCCGGTCGCCCCGAGCGCGACCAAGGCGGCGGCGAGCCACCCGGTGCGGTCACCAGCTCGCCCGCGCACTACCAGCACCTCCCGCCGCCGTCCCCGGTCCCCCACCGCCCACAGAGGGCGAGCGTGCCCGGTGAGGACCAGGATGGTACCGTCGGGTGGTCCAACGACGTCCGATCGAAAGGACAATGCCCATGATCGCGAAGAGCCTTGCCGCCTGGCTCTCGCCGACTCGGGTCGTGCATGCGCACTGCGATCTGCCATGCGGCGTCTACGACCCCGCGCAGGCCCGCATCGAGGCCGAGTCGGTGGCAAAGATCATCGAGAAGTATCACGCCTCCGACGACGAGGTGTTCCGCGCCCGGGCCCTCATCATCAAGGAAGCTCGCGCCGAGCTGGTCAAGGAGCACCTCTGGGTGCTGTGGACGGACTACTTCAAGCCGCAGCACCTCGAGCAGTCCCCCAACCTCCACGACCTCTTCTGGCAGGCGACGAAGGCGGCGGGCCAGGCCAAGCACTCGGTCGACCCGGGCGACGCGAAGAAGCTGCTCGACCTCATCGACGAGATCGACGGCGTCTTCCAGAAGTCCAAGAGCGGCTGAGCGAGGTCCGCGCCGAGCGGCCGCACGCAGACGGCGGCCGGCCCGTGAGGGGGCCGGCCGCCAGCGCGTCTCGAGGGATGCTCGTGGCTCCCAAGGTCGGGGTCGCCGCTAGGGACTGGCCAGGCGCTTGCCGCGGTAGTTCGGGAAGATCAACGGCTGGTGCTGCCAGCAGAAGCCCGTCTTGTTGTAGATCGACAGCCTGGTGTCGCAGTCGTTCTCACCACAGATCCGGCCCACGCGCTCCACCTTCGAGGGTGGAGGATCGTTGCCCGGCCGGTGTCCTTTGACGTTGTCCGAGCGCATCGTGTGCCCACCATCCTTCCCATCGTCCGCCGATGGGTTCTGCGTACGAGAAGGAACCGGCGCGGCGTCGCGATGATTCCCGCTGGCTCTTTCCTGTTATACGCACGAGGGCATCAAGATAGTTTCAAGACGCGGGCGGATCGCTACGCCTGCTGCGAGGGGGGCCGGATCCGCAGCTCGGCCTCGACGCGAATGCGCAGCGCCTCCAGGGTGGACCGGGAGACCGGGCCGTCATCGGCGCACCTGCGCACGAGCAGCTTGAACTTGCGGTCGAACTGGACCACACGACGGCAGCTGGCGCACACGGACAGGTGTCGTTCGAACTCGGCGCAGGTGGGCGGGTCGGTCTCATGGTCGAGGTAGGGCCAGACGTGGCGCAGGACCTCGTCGCAGCCCCCTACTTCGGGCGCACCCATTCCTGTCCCTCCTCGAGCAGCCCCCGGTCGGCGGCAAAGTCCCACAGCCGCTTCTGCAGCTGGCGCCGGCCCCGGTGCAACCGGGACATGACCGTCCCGATCGAGGTGCCCATGATGTCGGCGATCTCCTTGTACGAGAACCCTTCGACGTCGGCCAGGAGCACCGCCATGCGGAACTGCTCGGGCAGGGCGTCCAGTGCCTGGCGTACCTCGTCCTCGGGGATGCGCTCGAGCAGCATCTCCTCGGGGGTCTCGGCCCCGGCCGGGTTGGCCCCGGCGATGCGCTGGTAGAGCGAGAAGTCGTCGACGTCCTCGGTGGGCACCGACTGCGGCCCCCGCTGCTGCTTGCGGTAGGCGTTGATGTAGGTGTTGGTGAGGATTCGGTACAGCCACGCCTTGAGGTTGGTACCCGGCTCGAACTGGTGGAACGAGTTGTAGGCGCGAAGGAACGTCTCCTGGACCAGGTCCTCGGCGTCCGTCGGGTTGCGGGTGAGCCGCAGGGCACCGGCGTACAAGCTGTCGAGCAGGGGGATCGCGCTCTCCACGAAGCGGGCCTGGCGCTCCTCCGGGGTCTCACCTGCCGGCGCCCGGGTGCCGTCGGACGCCGAGGCGCCGACCTCGGTGCCGAGGTCCGGGGCCGAACCAGGTGGCTGCAACGACGGTCCTCCCGCTCGAACGATCCACGCGGGCCCAGGGCCATACCACGACCTGGACGGACGACCCGCCGGGGGCCTCCGCCGCCCCGGCGCCCGCACCCGGGCAGGATAGCAGTCCGTCAGGACCCAGCTCGACGCCAGCGCGGGCGTCCCGCTGAGCACGGGCTGACCGGCTGGCCCGGCGAGCACGGGCTCGCCCTGGCGATGGCGCACGAGACCTCCAGGCGACGGCGAGGATCGGACCGACGCCAGGTGCAACCGCGCGCGCCCGCCTGGCATTCCGGAGGACGGCACGGACTACGCCTTGGCCACGACCTCGACCTCGTGGTAGCCGCTGGCGCCGTCGGGGTGGGGCTGGGACCGGGCCGCGGTCTGGACCTGGCCCCGGCCGTCCACGGCGCGCACCAGCAGCCGGAGCCGGCCCGCCGTGGCCGGCAGCCAGGGCAGGCGCCATTGGCGCCACGCGGCCCTGGCCAGCTCCCGGCGGAGCACGGCCGGCTGCCAGGTCCTGCCGCCGTCGGCTGAGACCTCGACCGCCCTGATGCCGCGGTCGCCGGCCCAGGCCATCCCGGCGACCGTGACCTGCCCGCTCACCGCGGCCAGGTCGGCGGGTACGTCGATGCGGCTGGCGGTCTTGATCTCGGCCAGGTTGTCCCAGCCGTCGGACCGCTGCCAGTAGCCCCGGTACTCGTAGTCGACGACCTCGATGCGCTCGACCCACTTCACGTTCTTCATGCCGTAGATGCCCGGCGCGATGACCCGAGCCGGGTAGCCGTGGGCCCGGGGCAGGGTCGTGCCGTTCATGCCGTAGGCCACGACGGTCGACCGGTCCAGCGCCTTGGCGATCGGGATGGAGTCGCTGTAGCCGCCGACGGCATGGAACACCACCCGCACCGCCCGCTCGGACGCCCCCCCGGCCCTGGCCAGCACGTCGGCCAGGGGCACACCGGTCCACTTGGCCGTCCCCACCAGGTCCCCGCCGACGAAGTTGGAGATGCACTGCAGCGTGACGTACTGCTCCACGGCCGGCATGGCGACCAGGTCAGCGTAGCCGAGCCTCGCCGGCTGCCCCACCAGGCCGTCGACCGCGAGGTGCCAGGAGCTCGCGTCGACGTCGGGGTCGATGATCGACTCGTCGACGGTGTAGTGGAGCCGGTTCGGCGTGACCTCGGGCGAGAGACCCTGGATGGCCAGGAACGCGGCGTCGGTGGTGGCGGCCTCGGGCAACCTGGCCGGCTCGATCGGCCCGGCGCCGGCCGGCCGGGCCAGCGGCCGGCCCCCGCGGTCCCCGAACCCGCCGGTCAGGCGATTGATCCCGACCCCGAGAGCGAGCAGCCCGCCAGCTCCCACCGCGGCGCGCAGGAACTCGCGCCGCGTCCGTCCCAGCCCGCGGGCGGGCGGCGGGACCGGGTCGCGGTCGAGGTGGTCGAGCGCGCCCCGCAGTGCCACGGCGTAGACGGCACCGGCCACGGCGACCAGCACCCCGTACAGAGCCAAGGAGGGCGCGCCGGGCTGGGGCCGGTAGCCGGCCAGCGCGAGCAGGGCGAACAGCGCGCCGGCGGTCCACGCCGCGACGGTCCGGGACCGGGCCGGGCCGTCGGCGCCCCGGTCGGGCACCGACGGCGCGCCGGTGTCTGGCTCCTTTGCGGCCCGGTGTGCTCGACCGCGGGAGCGATGCCTGACCGGCGCGCTCGCGACCAGCACGCCGGCGACCCCTCCGGCCAGGATGCCGCCGAGGGTGAAGCCGATCGCGAACAGCTGGAGGGCCAGGTGGCCGAGGCGCTCGATGAAGAAGACCGCGAGGCCCCCGGGCACGACCCGGAGCAGCCGCTGGGCCAGGCCCAGCGGCGGGAACGGGACGCTGGCCTGCACGAGGTGGGCCAGGCCGAGCACCGCCGTCGCGAGCAGCATCGCCGAGACCCCGGCGACGAACGCCTCCGAGATCCTCTGCGGCCGCGCCGCTCCCTGCTCCATGGCTCCACGATAGCCGCGGCCGCGCCGCTCGGCGGGGATGGGCGGGGAAACGTAAGCAGGCGGTAACGCCGAGGAGCGGCGCAGCCGCCAAGCCGCGCCGCTCCTTGGCTCGAGCCGGTGTCAGATCAGCCTGCGGCGGCGTCTGCGGCCCCGGCCCCGGCCCCGGCCCTCGACCGCCCGGTAGATGAGCAACAGCAGGACCGAGCCGATCACGGCGATGACGAAGGTCCGGAAGTCGAACCCTGTCAACCCGCCGAAGCCGAGCGCGTCGGCGAGGAACCCGCCGAGGAAGGCGCCCACGACGCCGATGACCATGGTCATGAAGAGCCCACCCGGGTCGTTGCCGGGCACGAGGAGCTTGGCCACTGCCCCTGCGATGAGACCGAGCAGCAGCATGGCGACGAGGAAGGATAACGACATGATTTGCCCCTTTCAGGCTTAAGTCGCAATTATGATGATCGCGACCTCACTAGCAGTTCAGCCGGCACGAGTTGACTTCCCGCATCGCAGGCACGGCAAACCGCGGACTGGCCTCAGCGTCGCTCGTGGCGGCCGCGGGCCGGCCTGCGCAGCAGGGCGAACCTCGTAGCTCGGCCCGGGACCGCCAGCTCCCCGGGGGCCTTCCCGGGCTCGGGCCGCCCCCGGTCGGCGGAGACGGCCTGCCCCCGGTCGGCGACGGAGGCCTTGGCCTCCATCCGCTGGACCGGCCAGGGCACGACCTCCTCGGGGATCAGCGTGCGCCGCTCCAGCCAGGCGCTGGCGGCGAGCAGCCCGAGCAGCACGAGCGGCCAGAGCGTGGTGAGCGCGATCGCGATCAGGAGGTTGGAGAACAACATGCTCGACCTCGCGAACGACCAGGCGTGGGGGGGCCTGCGGAAGCACAGCAGGCCGCCCCTGCCAGGCTGCCCGCGCGCTCCCCGTTCATGTCACTGGATCAGCCCGCCGCTGCCGGTCTGGATCGCGACGTTCTGGTCCTGGGAGAAATCGATCGTGTCCTGGCCGTTGCCGACGACGTCCATCGTGCCCACGGCGACCATCGAGTTGAGCGTCCAGCCGAGTCCGTGGAGCCGCAGCAGGCCGCTCCTGGCGTAGGTCGTGCCGGTGACGCCGACCGAGGTGCCGCCGAGGTCGATGCTCGCGGTGTTGCTCCGGTCGAAGAAGATGGCCAGGTTCCGGTACACGGCTGGCACCGGTCCGCCGGTCGTGGCGGCGGTGAGCTGCAGCCTGCCGGTGCCGGTGACGCTGAGGCCGGCTCCCGTCCCGTTGCAGGGAGCCGGGTAGCTGTTACAGCCGAAGTACAGGACGACGTTGAGGGCCTGGACGCTCCCGGCCGAGATGGTCATGCCCGACTTGATGACGTAGACCCCGGGCAGGAACCGCACGCCCGGGGTATTGATGTTGATGCTGTTGTAGACCCCCGGCCGGAAGACCGTGCCGCCGCCGTTGCCGTTCTGGAGGGTGGGCGGGACCAGTTGGGCGGGGGTGGGCAGCGCGGAGAACGGGTCGGCGACGGGGGCGGCCCCCTCGTTGGCCGGGGGGGTGTAGCTCCCCGGGGTGATCGGCCGGGCCTCGCCGACGACGTCGATCGAGGTCGCCGTCAGGGTGCCGTTGCCGATGTCGCTGTCCGCGTTCACCACCACACCGCCGTTCTTCACGGTGATGCTGCCGTTGTCCGGGCCGCTCATGGTCAGCGCCGGATTGGCCGTGCCGAGTACGCAGAGGGCGCATGGGGCCACGGCCGACGGCGTCGCGCCGGCCGATGCCAGCGCCTTCACCGAGTTGGAGCTGTGCCCGAGGATGCTCGCGAAGGCGTATGTCGGCTCGATCGGGGGCGTGATGACCTGGATCGCGGTCGCGAACGCGCCGGCCGGGCAGCCGTCACCCGGGACCGGCTGCGCCGGGGGCGCGTAGCAGATGACCTCTCCGTCGGCGTCAACGCCGTTGCTGGCCCACTGCGGGTCGGCCGGGCTGGTGGACAGGCCGGGCACGTTGCTGTCGAGGTAGGCCTTGACGACGTCGACCGCGCCCGGTGGGTCGGCCGGCAGCAACGCCGCCCCGGCCAGCGCGGCGGCGTCGGCCGCGCTCTGGGCCTGCCCGCGGACGGCCCAGTTCAGCCCGACATCGACGACCAGCGCACCGAAGGCGAGCATCAGCGTCAAGGTGAGCGCGACGATGATGGCGACCTGGCCCTGCTCGTCGCGCTGGCGTCCTGGACAGAAACGCATCAGATCTCTCTCGGGTGAGGGTTGGGAACCGGTGCAGGCTCACGCCGACGGGGGCTGGAACGCCACCGGGGCCGTGGCGTCGAGGTGCCATGGTCGCCGATCGCACGCTCACGACCAAGTACCCGACGAAGTGCGCGTTCGGCTCGATCAGGCTGGAGCCTACGGAGCACGCCGGGCATGGGTGCCTCAGCCGGCGGCGGTCGTCGGGGCCGAGGTCGTGGCCGGCTCGGTCGACGTGGTGGTGTCTGCGGTCGTGGTCGTGGGCACCGCCGTGGTGGCTGTGGTGGTGTCCACCGCCGGGCCGGCAGCCGGCGAGGTGGGCGGTGCGAGGTCCAGCGGCGGCGACCGCAGCGGGCCGCGGAGGTAGTACTGGGCGTCGCCGAGGCCGAGCAGCTCGAACAGGCCGACGAAGGCGACGTGGTCACCGTCGGGCGAGATGGCGGCGTTGTAGGCCTGGTCGAACTGGACCAACCCGTTGACGTCGACCGAGGCCAGGGTCGTCGTGCCGCTCACGAGGTCGCGCACGAAGACGTCGCTGCCATACCCGTTGGCGTCATGGGACACCAGGTTGGTGGCGTTGGAGTCGAACGCCACCGACCGGCCGTCGGCCGACAGCGACGGGGCGAAGCTCGCGTAGTCGCCCTTGGCGCCGGTTGGGCCGACCGAGACCAGCCTGGTCTGCCCGGTCCCCCGGTCGCGCACGAACACGTCTGGCCGCTCCCCCTCGTCGGGGGCGAGGTTGTTCGCGATCGAGTCGAACGCGACCACGCTGCCGTCGGCCGAGATCGCCGGGAAGAAGCTCCAGCCGTCGCCGACGGTGCCGTCCGACGCCCGGGACTCGAGCATGGTCCGGCCGGTGGCCCGGTCGAGCACGAACACGTCGCTCGAGTTGTTGTCGTCCCCCGGGACGAGGTTGGCGGCGTCGGAGGTGAACACCACGGCGCTGCCGTCGGCCGACAGCGCCTGCTGCCAGGCCCCACCGTCCCCCGCGCCCGACACGCCGCCGGAGACCAGCGTCATCCGTGCCTGTCCCCCGGACCGCTCCCAGACGAACACGTCGGCGAAGCCGTTGCCGTCGCCGGGGACCAGGTTGGAGGCCTCGGACAGGAACGACACGACGTCGCCGTCGGCCGCGATGGACGGCTCCCACGAGTAGGTGTCGGCGTCGCCGAGGCCGTTCGTGGAGAGCCGCACCATCCGGTCCTCCGGGGTCCTGCTCCCCCGGTCCCAGAGGAACACGTCGGTGGTGCCGTTGCGGTCGTCGGCCACCAGGTTGGCGGCGTCGGAGGCGAACGCGACGAAGCGGCCGTCCGCCGAGATCGCCGGGTCGAACGAGTCGCCGTCCGCCTCGCCACCCGAGAGGGCGACCGAGACACGGCTCGTCCACCAGGTCCCGGTGACCGGGTCGAGGTCGCGGACGAACACGTCGCTCCTGCCATTGGTGTCGCCGGAGACCAGGTTCGCCGACGTCGACGCGAACGCGACGTGGCTGGCCTCCCGCGTGAGCGCCGGAGGGTACGACGCGTCCAAGCCGTTCCCCTTACCGCCGTCCACGTCGGCGGAGACCAGGATCGTGGTGACGTTCGGGAGGATCCCCCCGGCCGCGGCAGCCGGGATGGACCAGAGCGCGAGGCAGCAGAGGGCGAGCGACGCCGCGGCGGCGAGCGCCACGCCACGGCGGGTTGGCACGCGCCACACCACGCGGGCAGCGCCGCAAGCCCCGGCGGCCGGGGCGGCGCTGGTGTGGGCGGTGGGCAGGCGCATCTCCTCTCCTGCCTGGCGGCGAGCGGAACCTCGGAGATGGGTGCGGACCGGTGGATGGCGCCGAACGCCTTGACTGCGTCGAGCGGTACCATCCAATCGGCGGTGACGGCCAGTACCGCCGGAAGCTAACCATTGGCCGGGCAGAGACGGTATAAGCAAAAGACCGCAGATCTCTGAAGACGGCGACCTGCTCGACGACAGACCGGTGGAGCGTACGCCGAAGCGATCCACGGCGCGCCCGAACGCCTGGACGAAGGCGCAGACCTACTTCAACGGCACGGCCGGGTAGCGGGCCCCCCGGGGGCGGCGGCCGACCGGACGGTCATGCGACCGCGCCGCCGCCCCCGATCCCGTCCGTCACCCGCCCCCGATCCCGTCACCGGAGCGCCCGCGGACGACTCCCGCTGGTCGGCGGGACCGCGACTCCCGGTGCTCAGCGGGACCGGGCGATCAGGTTCGACTTGCCGAGCTGGTGCCGGGTCTCGATCAGGCGCACCGCGCCCGACTTCGAGCGCATGGACAGCGACTGGGTGATGACCTCCTGGTGCTCGAAGCGCACCCCCCGGAGCAGCTCGCCGTCGGTGACGCCGGTCGCGGCGAAGAAGACGTTGTCGCCGGAGACCAGGTCGTCGATCGTGAGCACCTTGTCCAAGTCGTAGCCGGCGTCCAGGGCGCGCCGGCGCTCGCCCTCGTCGCGGGGCCACAGGCGGCCGAACAGCGCGCCGTCCAGGCACTTCAGGGCACAGGCGGCGATCACGCCCTCGGGTGTGCCGCCGATGCCGACCAGCACGTCGACCCCGGTGCCTGGACGGGCGGCCATGATCGCCCCGGCCACGTCACCGTCCAGCAGGAACTTGATCCGGGCGCCGGTGTCCCGCACCTGCCTGACCAGGCCCTCCTCGTGGCGAGGGCGGTCCAGGATGCACACGGTCAGGTCGGCCAGGTCCATGCCCTTGGCCGCGGCGACCAGGCGCAGGTTCTCCTCGACCGGGGCATCGAACTCGACCACGCCGGCGGCGTCCCTGGCCACGGCGAGCTTCTCCATGTACACGCACGGGCCGGGGTCGAACATGGTGCCCCGCTCGGCCAGGGCCACCACGGCGATCGCGTTGGGCAGGCTCTTGGCAGTCAGGGTGGTGCCGTCCACGGGGTCGACCGCGATGTCGACCTGCGGGTCGGCGCCGTTGCCGACCCGCTCGCCGTTGTAGAGCATCGGCGCGTTGTCCTTCTCGCCCTCTCCGATCACCACGGTGCCGTTCATCGCGATCGAGCCCAGGACCGGCCGCATCGCGTCGACGGCGGCCTGGTCGACCAGCTCCTTGTCGCCCCGGCCCAGATGCCGGGCGGCGGCCATCGCGGCCGCCTCGGTCGCCCGCACCAGCTCGAGGGCGAGGTTGCGGTCGGGGTCGGGTGCCAGGGTGTCGGGACCAGCAGGCATTGCGTCCACCTCCGTTGGCCGGGGCGTGGCTGGACCGCGCGTTTCGAGGCTGCCTGAGACGGTACCATCCGGCCGTTCGGCCAAGGAACCGAGGAGGGATCGTGATCGACAGGGAGAACACGCGATCCGGTCAGGAGCCGCCGCTGGACGTCGTGGCGCTGGCCCGGCGCAACGGCACATTCCCTGCCATGCTCGAGGTGAGACCGATGGCCCCGGCGGTCCTTCGTCTGCCCCTCACCGGGATCTAGCAACCATTCCATGGCAGGGTACGAAGGCAACGGCGAGCACCCGGAGCTCCGGGAACGGCGCCGTCGCAAGTTGCTGCAGTGGCTGACCCTTGCCGCGCTGATCGTGTTCGGGGAGGTGATCGGTGCAATCCGGCTGCTGTACAGCCTATGGCGGTGGGCCGGGACAGCATCGGTGGTCTACCAGCTGGTGCTCCTCGGGGTGAACACGCTGCTGGGCGTCTACGTGGTCATCCGGGTGCGTCGGCTGCGTCGAGGATGACGCTGACCGCTGACCGGCGCTGGCGATCGACCCGAGCCTCGGCTACCTGGGGCGGGGTGCTCACGCTGACCTGCAGGCGCCGGCAACCGCCCGGAACCGCGCCGCAAGCCCGTCCAGCCGGTCCGCGGCAGCCACCCCCTGGGCCACCTCGACGCGGCCGGCGCGGACCTCCTCCTGGGGCCGTGATCAGACTCGATGCAACAGTCCCTATAAGCTATGCAGCTCGAAGGCGCGGTGACTACGCGAGGAGGAGGTCCGTGTCTCAGGACGGCGTGCCGCTACGGAGCGCGACGATCACCGGCTTGGCGACAGCCAGAGCCATGTTCCGCCCCCTTGGGTTCACGCGCGAGCGGCTGGCGAAGCCCAATATCGGCGTCGCTCACATGTGGAGCGAGACTGGCCCATGCAACTTCAGCCACCGTGAGGTAGCCAAGTGGGTCAAGGATGGGATTGAGGCAGCTGGAGGAACAGCCTTCGAGTTTGCCACGGTTTCCGTCAACGACGGCATCACCATGGGCACGCAGGGCATGAAGGGCTCGCTCATCAGCCGCGAAGTCATCACCGACTCGATCGAGCTGATGGCGCGCAGCCACATGTTCGACGGACTGGTCGTCATCGTCGGCTGCGACAAGACCATTCCTGCGGGCGCCATGGCGTTGGCGCGGTTGGACATTCCGGGACTGGTGCTCTACAGCGGCAGCATCGCTCCGGGTCACCTCAGAGGCGAGGACCTCACCATCGTGAGCGTCTTCGAAGCAGTCGGCGCGTACGGGGCCGGGAAGCTCGACGCCGCCGGCCTGCAAGCCATTGAAGAGGCTGCGTGTCCTGGCGCTGGCGCGTGCGGAGGGCAGTTCACCGCGAACACCATGGCATGTGTCATGGAGTATCTCGGCCTCAGTCCTGCTGGGGCCAACGAGGTGCCCGCACTCGACGGGCGGAAGCCAGAGGTGTCCCGTCAGGCGGGCGAGCTGGTGGTGCGCCTCGTGCGAGACAATGTCCAGCCCAGGTCTATTCTCACGCGCGAGGCGTTCGAGAATGCGATCGTGAGCTTTGTCTCGACAGGCGGCTCGACGAATGCGGTGCTTCACCTGCTTGCCATTGCGCACGAGGCGGGCGTGCGGCTGGAGCTCGAGGACTTCCACCGGATCGCCACGCGGTCGCCGATCCTCGCGGACCTCAAGCCCGGCGGCCGATACGTTGCCACCGATCTGTACCGCGCAGGCGGGCTTGCGCTGCTTTCCGAGCGGCTCGTCGAGGCCGGCCTCGTCCATCCGGACGCGCGCAATGTCGATGGCAGGACGCTCGGTGAGATCGCGGCAGCTGCACGGGAGACGTCCGGCCAGCGCGTGATCCTACCGCTCGACCGGCCGCTCAAGAAGACCGGTGGCATCGAGATCATGTACGGCAACCTCGCGCCCGAGGGCTGTGTGATCAAGCTGGCCGGCCACGATCGTACGAGGCACTCAGGGCCCGCGAAGGTATTCGAGAACGAGGAGCACTGCTTCCAGGCCGTCAAGGACGGGCAGATCCAGCGCAACGATGTCATCGTCATCCGAAACGAGGGGCCGGTCGGTGGCCCTGGCATGCGTGAGATGCTCCACGTCACCGCCGCCCTCGTCGGAGCCGGTCTCGCCGAGCACGTTGCGCTGGTGACCGATGGCCGCTTCTCTGGTGGCACGCACGGCTTCATGGTCGCCCACGTGGCTCCCGAAGCGGCCAAGGGCGGGGCGATCGGCCTCACCCGTAACGGTGACATCGTCACGATCGATGTCACCACACGGCAGATCACGCTCGAGCTTCCAGAAGCGGAGTTGGAGGCGAGGCGCGCCAGGTATGTTCCGAGGCCGTCAGCCATGGCATGGGGCGTCTTCGGCAAATATGCCGAGACCGTGCGGTCGGCGAGTCTTGGAGCGGTGACCACCGCCGAGACGTCTCCCGGGGTGGCGCAGACGGGCGCTGCCGCCACAGAGCTGTCGCTCTGATCGGGCTATCGCGCCCGTGGCGCAGTTGGCCTCCGGTACTCGGCCGCCGGCTGATCCACTCTGCCACCAGGGTTCCCGGCCCGGCGCGCCTGCCTTCCACGACCGCCCGAGCCGGCTGCGGCCGGCCGTCCCGGGACGGGGCCCCAGAGGTGAAGAAACGCTGGGCGATCGTGGTCGGCACCACCGCGGTCGGCACCACCGCGGTCAGCACCACCACCGACACCAGCACCGAGAACCGCGCCCGGTCGATGATGCCCGCGTTCAACCCATAGGTCGCCAAGATCGTCCCAAGGTCAGCCCAGTGCTCATCAGCAGCGTGGTGTAGCTGGCGTGCCGGCGCACCCAGCGGCGCGCAAACGGGTAGACCCCGACGAACTTGCAGGCCAGCTTGACGACCAGCAGCGGCAGGAGCAGGCCGAGGTTGGCCCAGACCGCCCCGAGCGGATGAGGAAGAACGGGGTCAGCAGCGCGAAGGCGACCACCCGGAAGCGCTGCTGCTCGACCTGGCGTCGCTCGAAGGTGCGGGCCAGAGCCAGGCCGAGCAGGAAGGCCGGCAGCACCGCCTGGCTCTGGGCCCGCTCCCCAGGTACATGAGCACGAACAGCGCCGCGAAGGCGCCCTTGAACTCCGGTTCGATTACCCGGTTGCCGTAGGGAAGCGGAGTGCGAGTTGGTTGGCCACCGGCGGCCTACGGCGTGACGTCCGCAAGCCCTGTCTCGGCAAGTTCACGCACACTTCTGAAGTAGCGTGCGTGTGTGCTTTCAAGCGCCTGGCGTGAGGCCGCCGAAAGGACGACAACCTCTACTTCCGGGCGCTTCAGTTCGGCAAGCTCTCGCAGGAAGCGGTCTCGCATGGCGCGATCACGCTGGTCGCCGTAGTCGGTCACGTCCACGGCGCCCGTGATGCGGTCATAGATCAGAAGGAAGTAGCTCACACGTCTACTTTACTCAGGTTGCCGCCTTAAGGTAACCGGCGCTTGGGCCAGATGACCGAAGCGCCCAAAGAAGTCACGCAGCTCCGCTTCCACGGTCTGGAGCGCCACCTTTGCCTCGTCGAGTCGACGTTTGTCCTCTTCAACCTTGCGCTCGGTCTGCTTCAGCAAGACGGCTGCGGTCTCGAACCCGTCGATCGCTCGGATAGCCCCATAAAGTACTCGACAACCCTTTGGCGCGTGACTCCTGGGCCGAGTTCCTCTTCATCGGGGTTGTCCGGCGGCTCACCATAGCGGATCTGGCGCCCCCAGGTGTCGGCGAGACGCTCGAAAACCTGCGCCCAGGCGTTCTGTAAGCCGGTTCTGACCTGGATCTCTACCGGATAACCCTGCACCTGGACGATAACGTGGACGGCTCGATAGCCGGAGCTTGGGTTGCCCCGCCGATCAACCACGTCCGCACCTGGAAACAGCCCCACAATGCGCTCGACCATCCGATCCTGCTCGTCCCGGTTCATCTCGGCCACGATCCGGGTGCCGGCGATGTCCTGCATTGTGAGCAGTCCCATCGACGGGGTGATGGCGGCGCTTGTGGGCGGTGGGCCGAGATCGTGGGACGCTGAGGAGTCACCCGGTTGGCGGTCGCGCTGTTCGCTCCTTGCTGTGGGCGGCACGGCGGTCGGCGAGAGGATCGGCGCCAGGACGCCATGCCTGCGACGAGCGCGGCTTGCTTGCTGCGTCGGTTTGGTAACTGCCACCTGCTCCCCGTTTCGACCTTGTCTGCATCGCTGACCCTGTTGCCCAATTCTGGTTATGCGGCGAGGCCAAGGCCGAGGCGGGTCAGGTGGCTGGTCCGGGTCCGGGCGGGAGGAGTGCCGGTCCACCAGGCGTCGAGCCGGATGAGGTTGACCGCGGTGGCGGCGGACACGTGGGCGAGTCGGGTCTTGGGCGTGCCGCGGTAGCGGGTGCGGCGGATCCCCGTGGCGGCGACGGCCTGGTGCATGGTGCCTCGACACCCGAGCGGACTGCATAACGCTGCCACCAGGCGTCGGTAGCCTGCTCGGCCCGGGCGGCCTGGAGGGCTTGGTGCTGTTGGCTGGGATGGGACATGAGCTGGCGGGCACCGGTCTTGTCGTGGGTGCATTGCTCGCGGAGCGGGCACGGTCGGCAGGTCGCCGGGGAGGACCGCGCCCGGATGACGTCCTTGCCGGAGCGGGGGTCACGGGTCGGGGCCCAGGTGGTGCTGGTGGCCCCGGCCGGGCAGATGACCTGCTGGGCGGCGAAGTCGATGGTGAACGCGGCCGGCTGGAAGCCGGTCTTGGCGGCGGCCTGGCGGGAGGTGTCGGCCGGCAGCGGGCCGGTCAGCGTCACGCCGTAGTCGCTGCGTGAGGTGACCAGCAGGTCGGCGGTGGTGTAGCCGGCGTCGACCACGTGCCCGGAAGGAAGCAGGCCCTTGCGGGCCAGGTCGGCGTGGACCGGTCCGGCCATGGCCACACCCGGCACGGTCGCCTGGGTGGTGGCCACGCCTGTGGCCAGGTGCGGGCGGCCGGAGGCGTCCACGTCGTCGCAGGTCTCGGCCAGGTGCACCTTGTAGCCGTCCCAGCCTTCCCCGTGTTTCATCCCGTACCGGGCGTCGGTGTCATACGGCGAGGTCACCCGGAGTCTGCCGGGCGGGAGGTCATCGTCCTCCCGCCAGCGCACCTCCTGTCCGCCCTCCGGGCTGCACGTGCGGGAGTACTGCTGGACCCATACCAGGCGCAACGTCTGCACGGCCGGGATCTCGGCAAGCCACGCGGGCGCGGCACCAGCCAAGACGACCGCAAGCAGCCGGTAGCCGTCATGGCCGGTCTGCAGCCGCAGCCCGCCGCGCTTGTCGTCGCTTTTTGGCAGCCGGTAGCCCTCCACCCGCGCGCCATACCGCTGCAGCCACTCCGGCTCGACGTGGGCGGCCAGCCAGCCGGGCGCGGCCACCGCCAGTGCCTCCAACGCCGACCGCATCGTCTCCCCGACCAACTCCAGCCGGCTCAAACCCCGCACCGCCGCGACCACGTGGGTGGAGTCGGTGCGCTGCCGACCCCCCGCCTTCACCAAACCGAGTTCGGCGCACCGAGCCAGCAGCAGGTCCAAGACCTTTTCCTCCAGGCCGTGCTCCACCAAGCGGGCCCGGAACCCGCTCAGCACCGTGAAGTCGAACCCGGACCGGCAAGCTCCAGCCCAAGCGCGTACTTCCAGTCGATCCGGCCCCGTACCGCATCCGCGGCCTGCCGGTCGGTCAGGTCCTCCGCGAATTGCAGGACCGTCACCAACGCCAACTGCCCCGGCGACGCACCCGGCCGGCCCCGCGCCCCAAACGCCGCCGCGAACTCCTCATCGGCAAACAGCGGCCCCAACCCATCACGGACCCGCATCGCCACACAGCCCTTCGGGAACGCCGCCTTGGCCACCTGTGCCGTCTGCTCGGGGACCTGCGGCCACGGGCGCGGACGCATCAGTACGGGCACACCCCGCCGTTGCTGGTCTACGGCGATGCGAAACGGGTGCGCAACCTCGGCGTCCAACTGCTGGGTCGAACCAAGCGGGCCGAGCAGGAAGACGACCTGTACTTGATGATCGGCCAGGCCTGCGCGCTGCTGGCAAGCGTCAGCTTCGACCTTGGCAATCGAGAGGCGGCCACCGAACAGGCGCGTTCTGCCTGGATCTACGGAAAGCACATCGGGCACAAGGGCCTTTGCGCCTGGACACGCGGGATGCAGGCGCTCATTGCGTACTGGTGTGGCTGCCCGCGCGACGCCACGCGCTTGGCGCACGAGGCACAGGCGTACGCCCCACCGGGAACCGCCTTGGTGCGGCTGCGCTGCATCGAGGCGCGTGCCTGGTCGCATCTCGGGGACGCCAGCCAGACGATCCGCGCCATCACGGCGGCACACGACGCGCGGGAGCAGGCCAAAGGGGTCGATGACCTTCATGATGGGATCGGCGGCGAGTTCACCTTCGGCGAGGCCCGGCAGGCTCGCTGCAACGGCAGCGCCTACGTGGAGCTGGGGGCTGCCGAGCCCGCCATCACCGAAACGCGTCGGGCGATCGAGTTGTAGGGCAAGATGCCACCCGACCGGCGGTGGGGCAAGGTCGAGGCGGAAGCCTACGCCGACCTTTCCGCTGCGTATCTGCTAGAGAACGAGTTCGATGGAGCACGTGCGGCGCTCGCCCCCGTCTTGGTGCTCCCGCCAGAACTCCGCATCGAGGGAGTGACGCAGCGGCTGGAACGCGTGCGGACCATGGTCGTGCGGAGTCCCTTCCGTCGCTCTCGTGAGGCCAGGCAGCTCAGGGAGCAGATCGAAGCCTTCACCGACGACGCGGTGAGCCGGATGCTTCCCAGCGGCCCGCACAGCCTGGCTCCCTCGTAGGCGCTCGCCGGCCGTTGCCTGCCCCGTACTCTGGGCCGTCGTTCACAAGCGGCACCGAGATGGGGTGGTGGTCAGCGGGCCGAGCCCCAGGCCGCGAGGAGCTGGGCTTCCTTCTCAACGGTGATGCCGAGTTCGCGTTGCCGCTCATGGAAGACGGCATCGGCACCGTCACGCAGCCAGGCCCAGGTGTCGCGCACGGTATCGGTCAGCGGACGACACCGCAGGCCCGCAGCCGCAGCACGGTCGGCAGCCACGCTCCAGGTGCCGGCGTAGGTGCGCCACAGCGGCAACTCCGTCCACTGCCGAACGCCGCGCTCCAGCAGGAACTGGTCATCGACCCACACAAGCTGCGCGTTCGAGCCGGTCAGCTCGACACAGGCAGCCAGCAGCGAGCCGTACGTGGCGTGCCCCTTGGGCGCGGCGACATTGAACGTGCCGGTGCTGCCCGCCGCCAGCCCGCTCAGGACAAAGCCTGCCACATCCCGCACGTCGATCGGCTGAATCGGGCGCTCGGGCGTGCCCGGCGCGAGCACCCGGCCGCCGCGGGCGACCCGCCGAAGCCACCAGGGCAGCCGCCCGATGTACTCGTACGGCCCGAGGATGACACCGGGCCGAAGCACCAGCGCGCGTCGGTCGAAGACCTCACGCACAGCACGCTCGCAGCCAGCCTTCTGGAAGCCGTACCGCGTCGGATACCCCCGAGGGTCATCCTCCCCGAAGTCCGGCCCGGCGTCCGACGGACAGTCCAGCACGGCCGAGTCCTCGCTCAGCGGCTCAAACGGCCAGCCCTGGTACACCGACACCGCCGACAGGAATGCGTACCGGCCGACATGGCCGGCGAGCACCTGGGCGGACTGGCCGACGACGCGAGGCACCTGACCGCTCGTGTCGATCACCGCATCCCACGTCCGCCGGCCGGCCAGGCGTTCAAGGCTGGCTCCGGGACCGGGAGGTGCGGGTGCGGGGTGCCGGGTCGTTCATGGTCAGCGAGATGTCGCGCGGGAAGAACAGCTCCACAGTCCAGTCCAGCAGCACCCGCAGCCGCTTCTCGGGGCCGGGAAGCTTGCTGAGGTAGATTCCGCGCCACATGAGCCAGGCCAGCAGCCCGGAGAACCGCCGGCCGCGGATGTCGGCCGCTGCCGTGCCGTGGCCCAGCGTGACCAGGAACCCGATCGTCCTGAAGGCGAACGGCCGCGGTCGCCTGCCCTCCAGCGCGCTCACGATGCTCTTCGCCGCCGCCTTGCCCTGCCGGAGCGCGTGCTGGGCGGTTGGCGGGCAGGGCCTGCCGTGGTTGTTGCGGTCGGGGACGTGGGCGCAGTCCCCCACCGCCCAGACGTTGGTGGTGCCGAGCACCTGGAGGGTGCTGTCAACCAGCACCGCGCCGGCCAGGCTGCGCTCGAAGGGGAGCTGGGCGAGCAGCGGCGTCGGCCGGTTGCCGGCGGCCCATACCAGGGTGCGGGTCGGCAGGTGGCTGCCGTCGCTGAGGCCGATCGCCTCGGCGCCGGCGCTCACGACCCTGGTGTCGAGCAGGAAGTGCACCCCGCGTCCCTGGAGCTTGCGCTGGGCGTACTCGCCCAGCTCGGGGCCGGTCTCGGGGAGGATGCGGCTGCGTCCGTGCACCAGCACGAAGAGGGGGTCCTCGGCGGTGACCCTCGGGAAGTAGCGCCGCACGCCGTGGACCAGGTCGCACAGGCCCGCCATCATCTCGACCCCGGCGAACCCCCCACCGGCGACCACGAAGGTGAGCTGCCGCCGGCGTTCCCTCGGGTCGGTCTCGACGTCGGCCTGCTCGAGCCGGGCGATCACGTGGTTGCGGAGCCGGGTGGCGTCCCCGATCGTCTTGAGCGGCAGCGAGTTGGCCTGCACGCCGGGCAGGTTCAGGTAGTTCGGTACGGCGCCCAGGGCGATCACCAGATGGTCGTAGGGCAGCGCCTCGGCCACCTGCGCGCCGCTCGCGCGCAAGTGCACCAGCTGGCGCTCGGTGTCGACGCTCTCGACCTCGGCGAGCCGGAAGCGGGTCCTCGGGCACGCCGCCCGCACCGGCACGCTGATGTGGTTGGGCTCGAGCGAGCTGGAGGCGACCTCGGCCAGCATCGGGGTGAACAGCAGCGCGTTGCTCTGGCTGACCACGGTCACCTCCAGGCTCGGGGCCCGTGGGAGGAGCCGCTCGAGCTGGCGTGCCGTGCCCACCCCACCGAAGCCCCCGCCGAGGATGACGACCCGGACCGGCGTCACCGGTGAGCGGCCGCCCCCGGGCCTGGTGCCGGTCACGCCGGCCAGGTGCCTGGTGGCCGCCTCGTGGAACAGCAGCCCAGCCATCGAGCTGAGCAGCAGGGCGCCGAGGAGGCTGGGGAGCCGGTCCCCCACGCCAGCCGCGGACCAGGCCACCTGCCCACCCATCAGCAGCGGCCAGAACGTGAGCGGCACAACGACCCACCAGGCCAGCCCGAGGAGCAGGCCACCGGTGAGCGCGCTGGCGTGGCTCTGGGGCCGGTGCCGGAACACGAGCCCCCGGATCCGCGCGCGCCCGGCGGTCGCCTGGCCGCCCCGGCCGCGGGCCCGCCCCGGCCCGGTCGGCCTCGCCGCGGCTCCCCGCCGCGCCGGTGACGCGGCATGCCGTCCCGGCCGGCTCTCCGGGCCTCCGCGAGCGGCCCGGGCCGGGGCTGGCTCGGATGCCGGCCGGCGGCCGTTCCGAGCGACCCTGGAGGAGAACTGCTCCCGGGCCGCCGGCTCGCTCCCGTCCGTCCACTGGACCGGGGCCGGCCTCGGCCCGGTCGCCGCCCGGCGGTCGGGAGAGGGACCGGCTCCGGTGGTCGCCCGGCCCACCGGGGCCGACCTGGACCCGCTCGCCGCCCGGCGGTCGGGAGACGGAGCGGGCGCGGAGGGGACCCGCCCAGGCCCGGACGCTCCCCGGGCCGGCCGGGCGCCGTCCCAGGGCGCCGGCGGGACCGGCCAGCCGCCCGTCGCCGACGCTCGACCGCGACCGGAACGCCCATCAGCCGGCCTGGGCGGTGGGAACGGGGGCTGCTCTGCCGTGAGGCGGCGTCCGGGCTGGGTGGACCGGGGCGGGGGCCGCCGCGGGGGCTGCCAGCCAGGATCCGGGTCGTGCCCGTTGGCAGCGGGGCCCAGTCCCCCACGGCCGGGCCGCGCCGGGTCGTGGCCGTTGGCAGCGGGGCCCAGTCCCCCACGGCCGGGCCGCGCCGGGCCGCGACCGGGAGCCGGCGCTGGTCCGGCCCGCCATCCGGCGGCCGGCGGCCAGAGGCCGTCCGGGGCCTCTGCCGGGCCAGAGGGAGCCTCCCAGCGCTCGGGCAGCGCGTCCTCGTCGAGGGCGTACGAGACGCCGAACGGCTCCGGGCGGCGGCCGGGCCTGGGGTCGGGGAAGTCAGGCCCTGTCTCCCTCGGGTGCGGGTTCATCTGGGTCACGTCCGGTTCCCGGTTCCTCGTCGGTCGGCATGGCGGGCGGCCTGGCCACGGAGGCCGGAGGTCGACTGCCGGAGGGCGGCAGGCCGGGCACTGCGATTGGTCGTGGCGGGAGGCAGGAACGGGCTGGGGGATTCCCGCGGCAATACTCTGGGCGAATTCGTTCCCCGCGTCGACCTGAAGGATGGCCGAACCTGCTCCTCAGCTTTCGCAAGCACAATTACTCATCCGCCGCCCGAAGGAACGTCCTGGAAATCGACCGCGGCACCGCACCACCAGACCGTGGCGCTCCCGGCGCGTCCACCCCGTCACCGGCGCACCGAGCCGCGGGCGTGCCGGGCGGCCACGGCCGGCCGGCGGCGGACCAAGGTCACCAGGAGGAAGCCGCACCCGGTGGCCACCAGGCCGACCAGGAGGGCGATCCGCGTCTGCACACCGGTCCGGGGCAGGCTCCCGCCTCCGGCGTCGGCGGCCAGGGCGAGCTGGCCCCGGATCGCGCCCGCCGGGAGCTCCACGGTGTGGACGTTCACGTAGAACGAGCCCGGGCGCTGGCCGAGCTCCCTGGCCAGGGTCGGGTCGACGGTGACGCAGCCGGTGGCCGAGTCCCCGGCAAGGGGCGTCGTGGACTTGAAGAACGGCACCACGATCGGGCCGGCGACCCCTCGGGCACCTCGATGGATGTGCGAGTCGATCGCCTTGATGCTGCTCCAGCTCTCCTGGAAGCAGATGCGGTTGCCCTTGATGCGGACGGCCACCTGGCCGGTGGCGCCGGGAGCGCCTGGACCAGGCACCTCGGCGTCACCGGTCACCGCGGCCGAGAGCGTCGTCCAGCCGTCCTCGGCGGTGCCGCCCGACGCGCTGGCGTCGGTGCCGCTCCCACCGGAGCCGCCCTGGCCCTGCCCGCTCGGCGGGTAGGTGGGAGCGGTCCGCACGATGGCGGCGCTCTGCCGCGGTTGCGAGGTGGGGCTCGCCTGCCGGACCGGGGGCTGCGCGGTGGCGGCACCACCCGCGCCTGCGGGGTTCTGGATGTAGGCGCCGTCGTCGTAGCTGGCCGGGACGAGGGCGGCGACCACCATGATCGCTGAGGCCACCAGCAGCGTGGCCAGCAGGAGCTTCTTCACCACCTCGGAGCCCTTTCAAAAGCGCGCGGGGACCAGTGGAGAGAGCACGGACCGGCCTTCTCACGGACCAGGAGGAGCCTGCACAGACCATCGGGGGAAATGGACTGCCAGGATGTTGCACGCCATGGGGGTGGCGTCCCTCGACTATAGCCAGTTCAAGTTCGATGGTCAAATTCGTCCGGAACGCCCCATGGTGGGCCAAGCTCACGACGCCTTAGCCCGCTCGTCCGCCTCGACCGCCTGCGCCTGCAGCACGAGGAGCTGGCGGAGACGCCCGCGGGCCCGGTACAGGCGGGACAGGACGGTCCCCCTGGGCGTGCCCATGACCTCGCCGGCCTCCGCGCAGGAGAGACCGTGGATCTCCACCAGGGTCACCGCGTCCCTGAACGGGTCGGGGAGCTGCGCCAGCGCCCGGTGCAAGGCCTCGCGGTCGAGCAGGCGCAGGACCTGCTCCTCGGGACCGGGCGCCTCGCTGGCCAGGTCGGCCACCAGGTCCGTCTCGTTGTCGACCGGGTCCACCCTTGGCATGCGCAGGCGGCGCCGGTAGTCGTTGCACGAGACGTTGTAGGCGATGCGGAGCAGCCAGGCGCGGCAGTTGGTGCCGGGCTCGAAGGAGTCGAAGGACCGGAACGACCGCAGGAAGGTCTCCTGGGTGATGTCCTGAGCCTCGGTCGAGTCGCTGGTCAGCCGGTAGGCGTAGTCGTAGACGACGCTCAGGTAGGGCAGGGCGGTCGCCTCGAATCGCTTGCGGGTGAGCTCGTTCATCGCGTCATGACCTCCACCGACGCCCACGTGCGCGTGTCCGCCGTTCCATGGATCGCAGTTGCCTGCGCTCATGGCTGCCAGGGCCTGTGCATGAAGTCGTTCGGGGCGACGACGTTGATGACGGCGCCGAGCATCGAGCCGAGCAGCGCCGCCGCGAACGCGATGACGAACAGGTTGGTGAGCATCTTGCGCAGGCGGAGGTCGTTCAGCAGGAGACGGTGGTAGCGCAGCACCACGAACGCGACGGCGGTGGCCAGGAAGGGGGTGATCCAGCCCGAGTTCACCTTCCACTCCATGGCGAAGGTGTCCCAGAAGGCCAGCTCCTTGTGAGCCAGGAGGAACTGCTGCGGGTAGGCGTTGAGGTTCAGGGTCCCGGGCCGCGGCTGGGCCCGGTAGCCGGCATAGCCGAGCCAGGTCCCGACCAGCACGGTGATCCAGGCGACCACGGCCATGACCGCCACGCTCCACTTTCGGACCAGCTCCTTGAGCCGGGTCTCCTTGGTCATGACCAGCGTGGTGAGGCCGCCTCCGAAGGCGTGGACGATGATGATCCCGCAGGCGCTGTGGGTCATGAAGAAGAGCTGCCTGGTGGTCAGGCCGTGGCCGGTCAGCGCAGCCATGACCGCGACAATCGTGGCCGCGCCGATGCCTGCCGCGAGGGTCATCGTCACGCCGTTGACGAGCGAGGTGCCCCGCCGGCTGGCGGCCCGGCCCGAGTCCAGCCGGCGCAGGCGGCGCACGGGCAGCGAGCGCGGGTCGACGGCCAGCTCCTCGGGCTCCTCGAAGAAGTCCGACTCGCCGACGTCGTAGCCGCCGCCGCCGTCGTCGTCGTACTGGTACTGGTACTGGTAGGCGCCGGCGTCCTGGTAGTCGTCGAGGCGGGGCGCAAGGCCGGGACCGGACTGGTAGTCGTCGAGGCGGGGCGCAAGGCCGGGACCGGACTGGTCGTGATTCAGGTAGGCCAGGTCGACGCCGTCGCGGTCGTCGTAGAAGGGGCCGGTCGAGTCCGGGTCGGCGTAGACCGGGTCGGCGCTCGGCGGGGTGGTGTACAGCGACCGGAGGTAGGCGAGGTCGGCGTCCCCCTGGCTCGCGGCAGGCGCGTCGCCGTACTGGACGCCACCGTAGCCCGACCCGGGCAGGGCGAGGTCGGTGCCAGGCTCGTAGGGGTGCACCGGCTGGGCGTGCAGCGTGCGCGCATAGGCCGAGTCGGTGAGGTTGGGGTCGGTGATGTCCGGGTCGATGTCGGTGGCGCCCCGGTAGAGCGCCTGCGCGTAGGCCCGGTCGCCGTACGGGTCGGCGTGGCCGAGGCCGGTCCCCGGACCGGCGTGGACTCCGCTGCCATACGGGTCGGCGTGGCCAAGGCCGGTCCCCGGACCAGCGTGGACTCCGTGTTCTCCGCTGCCGTAGAGGGCTCTGGCATAGGCCGGGTCGTCGGCACCGTCGTCGAAGGTCGCCGGCTCCACGTGCCACTGGCCGTTCGGGTTCGCCTTCATCTGGCTCACTCGGTTGCTCACCCTTTCCCGATCGTTGCCTCGGGCCGGCTGTTCGGGCCAGACCGGGCGGCCGCGGCCTGGCAGCAGCCGCAGGGAGCCTGGTTGGTCGTGGTGTGATCGAGCACGCGCGTCATGGGAACCTCTGTGGAGGCATGGAGGAGCAGCCGGAGTCGCGCCGATGCCTGGCCTTCGCCGATGAGCGCGACGGCGCGCACGTGGGGGCGTGGTGCCGTCATGGACCGTCCCGATGCACCGGACCGGTCCGGCATCGAAAGCTACCCTGATCCTGCTGGAGGTGCGTATGGGGGTTGGGGGACAACAGCGGCGGCAGCACCTGACGGGGTCAGGCTCTGCCGGGCTGGATGGCCCAGTGGGGGCTGGCCATCCGGATGGGAGCTGGGGGTTTGCTCGGGCCGAACCGTACGGCACGGGCACATCGCAGTCAAATCGAACGTCGACCGTCACCATTCTGTGACGTTCGCCAAAACGCGAGTGGCTGCGGCACCGAGTTGCGACCGGCTGCTCGCTGCGGGCTCGCGGCCGTCGACGGCGGTGGCGAGGACGGCGAGCCAGCCCGCCACCGCCGCCGGATGTCGTGTCGCCCGCTGCTGGGCGTCCGTCGCCGCCCAGCGCGAGGCGGCGGGTCAGGCCGTCGCGCCCGCGACCGCCTCCAGCCGACCGGTCCGCACGTCGTAGACATAGCCCGAGACCGGGATGCCCTCGTCGACGAACGGCGACGCCTTGATCCGCCGCACGTCCTCGCGGACGCTCTCCTCGAGGTCGGGGAAGGGCAGGAAGTCGACCTTGGACGCGTCCGCGCCGGTCTCCGCGGCGAGCTTGCCCCGCAGGTCCTCGTTGGTGAACGTCAGCATGCCGCAGTCGGTGTGGTGGATGACGACGAACTCGGTCGTGCCGAGCAGCCGCGAGGAGATGATCAGCGAGCGGATCGCGTCGTCGGAGGCACGACCCCCGGCGTTGCGGATGACGTGGGCGTCGCCGAGGTCGAGCCCGAGGAACTTGGCCGGGTGAAGCCGGGCGTCCATGCAGGTGACCACGGCGACATGCCGGGCCGGTGGCATCGGCAGATGGCCGTGGCCGAACTGCTCGGCGAACTGCTGGTTGGCTTCGAGGAACTCGTCCCGGACGGCCATGGAGGAACCTCCTGAGGTTCGGTGCGACGGCGCGGAGGAAGCGGGAGCGGCGTGCCAGATGGCGCGGGAGGGACCGACCTGCGGAGGGCGTGAGCGGCAGCGCCGCTACGAGCGACCGCAGGCCCGGAGACAGAGCTCGTCGTTCACGCGGTGCAGGCTGACGCCGATCAGCGTCACGCGGAACCGCGGGCGAGGCAGCTGCTCAGGGCCGGTCATGCGCCCATTGCAGCAGTGCAGACCAGGTTCCGCAAGGTCCGGCGCTGTCCACCCGGACGGCCGGTCGCCGCCGCGCGACCAGCCATTCGATCACCCGCGGCCACATAGCCGTGGTGCAGCCGGAGACGACGGTGCGTCGGCACGATCCTGAGCCCCCGGTCTCGTCGGTCGTGGTGACCGCCAGGATGTCACACCCCCGGCGTAGTGTGGTCCAAGGACGGCACTCGTCACCCGCGCTTGGCAGAAGCTCGTGATGAGTCATAGAAAGATGACCAACTCATCACCATCAAACATTGTTCGACAGTGACGTAACTGGTATACTGTGTTGGACGGTGACAGACAGCAGAGGGGAGGACGGCGTGAACGTGATATTCCAAGAGTTCATGGTCCGCGAGCTCATCGCCGACCGGCAGGCAGAGGCAGCGGCGGCGCGGCTGGCCTCCCGTGGCCGCCGCCGGCGCAAGGCTGCCAGGCAGGCGCTGCGCCGCAAGGAGGCCCGCTGATGACCGCGACCCAGAGAATCCCCGACGGCGTCGAGCCCGGCACCACTCCCAGGAACCCTCCACAGCCGACGGTGTGGGCATGGCTCGGCAACTGGGCCGCTGCCGTGCGGCTCGGCCCCGTCCTCGGGCAGCAGGCGGTCAGCCGCCACACCGGCGCGCGCTGCTGAGAACGACCGGAAGCGCCCGGCTCCCACCCCGGGCGCTTCCGGCATTTCAGGACCCGAAGGAGGTGGGGCCTCTGCGGACCCGCCACGGAGGGCCGGCTCAGCGACCCTGGGACTGCGGCTGGCGGCGCTCGGCGGCGGCCTGAACGGCCTCGGCGAAGTCGGCCGGGCGGAGGCACTCGGCCTGGCCGGGTGACGACCAGGCAGCGCACGCTGGGGTCGCCGACCTGGGGATGCGCCGGCTGTCACTGAACTTCTCCTTCCTGCGCGCGGTCCTCACCGCCGGCGCCGAACCCGACGTCCCGCTCCGGCTGCGGGCCGCCCGGTGGCTGCTCCACCGGCTGTCCGGCCCGTTCCAGATCGAGTCGCTCTACCGCTTCAACAGGAAGTTCGCCCCGGCGTGGTGTCCCCGCTACCTGGCCGTCGAGGCACCGGAGGAGCTGCCACGGGTCGCCCTGGCGGTCCTGCGGGCCGAAGGGCTGCTGCCGCCGCCTTGGCGACTGCGGACCGACCGTCGCACCGCCGGCAAAGGCGCTGCCCGCCGCCGACCGCCGGATCCGTCGTCACGTGACGCGAGGTCCGTCGTCGTCCGGTCGTGCCCTCTTCCTCGACCAGAACCGCGAGCTCGCGCCCCTGCGGGACGTTCTCGGACTGGTGCGCCGAGCCGTGCTCGCGGGTGAGCCTGCGCCGAAGGCTGGTCGAGGCGATCTACGCCGACGCCGGCGCTGGGAACGGCAGGTCGCCTTAGCCTTCGGTCGCGCCCTGGTGCTCCTGGGCCGAGGGCTGCCCACCCGCGTTCGGGCGCGTTGCCGCGGCGCCGCCCGGGCCAGGCCGTCCCCTTGGTCGCGGCAGCGCCAGGGTGAAGGAGCTGCCCGATGCCGGTGCGGCTCTCCGCCCAGATCCGGCCTGCGTGCGCCTGGACGATCTCCTTGCAGATCGCCAGGCCGAGGCCGCTGCCTCCCTGCGCGCGCGAGCGTGCCGCGTCGACCCGGAAGAAGCGGTCGAACACCCGGGGCAGCTCGTCGGCAGCGATCCCGGGGCCGGTGTCCCGGACCGACAGCCCGCCCTCGGCCGCCTCGCCCCAGACGGCGACCCGGACGGCGCCGCCCGGCTCGGTGTACTTCACGGCGTTGTCGACCAGGTTGGCCGCCACCTGCGTGATGCTCGCCCGGTCGGCGACGACCTCCAGACCGCCGCCCTCGAACGACAGCTCGATCCGCTTCGCCTCGGCCAAAGGCCGCAGCTTGGCGGTGATCGCCCGGTCGACCTCCCCCAGGTCGAGCGGCTCGAGCGCGAGCCCGAGCCGCCCTTCGTCGGCGCGGGCGAGGGTGAGCAGGTCGTCGACGATGCGGCTCATGCGGGCGACCTCCTCGGTCGAGCTCTCGAGCACCTCGGCGGCCTCGGACGGTAGATGGGCGCCACGCAGGCCGACTTCGAGCTCGGCCCGCATGATCGCCAGCGGGGTGCGCAGCTCGTGCGACGCGTCGGCGACCAGCCGCCGCTGCTCGACCACGCTGCGCTCGATGCGGCGGAAGGTCGATCGGCCCTTCGGCCGGGCCGACCTCGAGACCGTGCGTGGCGCCGGCTACCGGTTGCGGCAGCTGTGAAGGAGCCCTCCGATGCCGATCCGCCTGCGGCTCGTGCTCGTGTCGGCGGCCGGGATGGCGCTGCTGGCCATGCTCGGCGGCATCGTGTTCATCCATCAGCTCCGGGGGAGCCTCGACGCCGCGCTCGACGCCACCTTGCGCACCCGGGCCGACGCCATCGTCCAGGCGCTGCCCGAGGGCGGCGATGGCGCCAACTTCCAGGACAGCGGCGGCGGCGGGCTCATCGCCCGCAAGGAGGCGCTGGCCCAGGTCATCGGGGCTGACGGCAGGGTCGTCGACGCGTCGGAGGCAGCCGGCACGCAGCCGTTTCTCGACCAGGCCGCGCTCCGGCGGGCCCGGCGCGGCCTGGTCAGGCTGGACGGGACGCTGCCCGCCACCCGGGAGCCGGTGCGGCTCCTGGCCGCCCCGGTCTCCCACCCGGACGGCACCTGGGTCGTCGTGGTGGCGGCGTCGCTCGAACCGTCCGCCACCGTGCTCGGGCGCACGCGAGGCGAGTTGCTGGCGGCCGGGTCCGCTGGGGTGGTCTTTGCCGGTGCCGGGGCGTGGATCCTGGCCGGGCTCGCCTTGCGCCCGGTCGAGAGGATGCGGCGGACGGCGGCGGTCATCTCCGTCCGCGACACCGCCGCCCAGCTCGAGGTGCCGGGGACCAACGACGAGATGGCGGCGCTGGCCGTGACGCTGAACGAACTGCTCGCCCGGCTCCAGCAGGCGCTCGCCCGCCAGCGCGCCTTCGTCGCCGACGCCAGCCACGAGCTCCGAACGCCGCTTGCGGTCCTGCGTACCGAGCTTGAGCTCGCGGGCCGCCCGGGCCGCTCGCGAGCCGAGCTGGCCTCCGCCATCGGCAACGCGGCCGAGGAGACCGATCGGCTGGTGGTCCTCACCGAAGACCTGCTCCTCCTGGCCCGCAGCGACGAGGCAGCACCGGTGGTCCAGCCCGCACCCGTGCCCCTCGCGACCCTGCTCGCCGCCGCCGCAGACGGCGCCGCCGCCCGCGCGGTGGCGAGCGGCGTGACCGTCCGCCATAGCGCGCCGCCCGACCTGGTCGCTGAGGTGGATCCGGTCCGGGTCCGCCAAGCGGTCGACAACCTGCTCGATAACGCGTTGCGCTGGACCCCCGGGGGCGGCCGCATCGACCTCGCCGCAGCCAGGGACGGCGCCCATGCCGTCATCGAGGTGGCCGACACCGGCCCGGGGTTCCCTGCCGGGTTCCTGCCCCACGCCTTCGAGCGGTTCCGGCGTGCCGACGTCGCCCGCTCCCCGGACGACGGCAGCGCCGGGCTCGGGCTCGCGATCGTCATGGCGATCGCGAAGGCCCACGCCGGCTCCGGCCCGGCGGCGCACGCGGCCTGGGGCTCAGCGCCGGCTTCGCCGGCATCGCGCTCACCGGGTGGGCGTTCGGGGCCCTCGCCCAAGACGTCCTCGGCCGCGAGGAGCTCGCCCTGGTCGACCGCCCGGTCCTCGACTACCTGGTCGCCCACCGGGCACCATGGCTGACCGCGGCGCTCAGGGTCGCCACCGACCTCGGCGCTTCTTGGTTCCTGATCCCGCTCGTCGCCCTGATCGGGCTGGGATGGTGGCGGAACCGGCGCACCTGGCAACCGTTTGCGCTCCTGGCCGCGGCCTACCTCGGTGCCGTCACGCTCTCCAAGCTGGTCAAGTGGCTCGTCGGGCGTCCCCGGCCGCCGCTGGCCGCGATGGCCGAGCACGTGACCGGCGCCGCCTTCCCGTCCGGCCACACCACTGAAGGGACGGCGGTGTTCCTGATGCTGGCGGTGCTGGCCGCCGCCAGCCGCCCCGCCTGGGGCCAGAAGGTCGCCGCGGCGACCGGCGGGCTACTGGTCGCGGCGCTGATCGGCTTCTCCCGCCTCTACCTCGGCGTGCACTGGCTGACCGACGTCCTCGCCGGCTACGCCCTCGGTGGCCTGTGGCTGTGCGTGCTGCTGGTCATCACCCGCACCAAGCTCCGGGGCGACGCCGTCGCCTGACCAGCTGTGCAGAAAGGAACGATCGAGGTGTCCGAGCGGTCAGCGCTGGTCGACCAGGTGTCCAACCGCGCCCGTGCCTTGGCCCGAGGTGACGTTTGCCATGGGACCGCCGTGCCCGAACTGCTCGAGCTGGCCCACGCCGACCGCGCCGTGCTCGAACTCGCCGGTGAACGCATCCTGCGCCGGGAGACGGACCTTGCGATCAGCCGGCGAGCGCTCGAGCTGTGCGCCCAAGCGCTCGGTCGATGCGGATGAGGCGGCACACCGATGCACGACGAGGCGGACGAGCGGGACGGTGACACGCGAGCTCGGTCCAGCAGCAAGCCGCCGACCTGCGGCGGCTGTCGAGCGTTCACCGGCGCGCGACCGCGGTCGCACCGTCTCGGCCCAGGCGGTGGGCACGGAGACAGGCCAGCAGGCCGTGACGACGACGGCCTGTCACAGCGCCCCGGTCGTCGTGCGCCGTCGTCGTGTCGCGCGCGGACACCAGGGGTGGTCCCGCGCCTCGCCGGCCATCTCACCCCGGCGGCCGCGCGTGTCGAGCAGCAGCACGATGAGGCCGTGTTCCGCCGCACCCCGGGCGCCAAGGGGCTCATGGCCGGTACATCCGCTTCACATCGACGCGTCACTAGGCTCTGCTGCCATTCCCAGAGGAGGTGAACGTCATGCGAAAGCTCACATCGATCGCCATCCTTGTCCTCGCCATCGCCCTCGGGCTGTGGTTCGCGGGGGGGGGCCAGCGCATCCAACGCCCGGCGCACGCCCACCGGGCCGGCCAAGGCCCAGGTCCAGCTGGCGCCGGCCGACCAGGTCCAGAAGGCGGCGGGCACCCAGTCGGCGTCCCAGAGCACCGGCGAGTCCGAGGGCGCTGAGAAGGGCGAGTCCGAGAACGGCTCGGCCGCGGAGGGTGACACGCACGAGGACCCGCCGGGGCAGGACGTGCAGCACGAGTGCCCGCCGAACTGCGACACCGCAAACGGGGAGAAGCCCTAGCCGCACCCTCCGTGTGCTGAGGCTTTGCCGTGCCGTCCGGCCGAGGAGCTGCTCCTCGGCCGGACGGCCCCGTGCGTTCCCAAGACGGCGCTGCCGGAGTGGCGATGGCCAGACCGCTTCCTGGACCGCTTCCTGTGAGACGGGTCACGGCACCGGACGGTCGCGGGACCCTGGGCAACGCGTGCGCCGCGCCGGGTGGCATGCGACCACCGACCAGGGACCGCACCTGACCCGCAGCTCCACCGCGTGTGCTCCAGCTCAGGGCCCATTGGGGGCGAATGGTTCAGGGCCGTGTCCATGGCTCCCAAGCCAAGCGGTCAGCCGCTGGCGACCGCGAGGATGAAGTCGGTGGCAAGGCCGGCGAGGAAGCCGGCCAGCAGGCCCCACAGGGTGATCTCCCAGGACAGGCGGCGGCCGATGGGCAGGATCTCACCGATGACGTACAGCAGCGCACCCGCGGCCAGCGCGAGGCAGCCGACGAACAGGTAGGTGGAGCTGAACGAGGTGCCCACGATCGTGCCGAGGAAGGTCGGCCCGCCGCCGATCAGCCCGGCCAGGCCGAGCCAGCCCCAGGACGCGCGCACGTTGGCGGCGGCCAGCGGGCCGACGATGCCGAACCCTTCGGTCATGTTGTGGAGCGCGAACCCGATGATCAGCAGCGCGGCCAGCGCCATCGCGCCGCTGCTGGCGGCCTGGCCGATGGCCAGGCCCTCGGAGAAGTTGTGCAGGCCGATGCCGGCGGCGATCGCCATGCCGGTGCGCAGCGCCGCCGACTGGGCCTGCGGCTGGGACAGCCCGGCCTCGGCCACCGACATGGCGCCCGGGCCGGTGCTGGTCCGCTCCGGCGGGGGCGGCCGCTTCCAGCGCCGCCCCAGGTAGAACAGCGCCAGCAGGCCGACGCCCAGGCCCAGGGTGTAGACCAGGCCGAGCGCGGCGAACTGGCCCCAGGCGGCCTGGCCGTCGGCGGCCTGCTTGAGCGCGTCCTCGACCGGTTCGGTGGCGTGGGCGAGGATCTCAAACAGCAGGAACAGCAGGATGCCGGCGGAGGCGGCGTTGAGGAACGCCTTGGCCCGCAGGCTCGCGACCCGGACCCGGCCCAGCGGCAGGCCGAGGTAGATGGTGAACCCGGCGATCGCGCCGAGGAGGATCGTCTGCGTCGTCGACACCGGGGTGCCTCCAGGGGAGCTGGTCAGTTAGGCAGGCCTAAGAACCAGCGGACCTTACCGCGCTCTAGCTCCGCCGGCAAGCCCCGGAGGCGGCACGGCCACCGCGAGGCGGGGTGCGCCGGACGAGGATGTCCGCGCGGCTGTCCGCTTCTCCTGCTGGCACTGTTGTATCTGGACGAAGGGCGTCGCCTTCTGTGGTCCAGGCCCAGACCCAGGGTGGCCTCGCGGCCACCCTGGCCCGGATCCTCCGGGCCAGCATCCAGGCCGGCCCCCCACCCTGACCCGTCAGGCACCGGGCCGGGCTCCGGCCCCGTCGTCACGGAACCGGGCGGGCCGGACGGTCCCGGGTCAGGCGGTCTCGGAGACCGGGGTGCCGCGCTCGGACGCCCAGCGCCGCGCGTCGTAGGTGCGGAACGCGGGCAGCGCCACGGCCACGACGCCCACCCCGAGCATGCTGAGCAGGCCGCCCGAGACCACCGAGACGCGCACGCCGAACAGCGCGGCGACCGCGCCGGACTCGACGTTGCCGAGCAGCGGCCCGCTCGAGTAGCCGAGCAGCTCGATGCCTGCCAGCCGGCCCCGCAGGTGGTCGGGGATGGTCTGGTTCCAGATCGTGGAGCGGAAGATGCCGCTCACCATGTCGGCCGCGCCGGCCAGGGCGAGCAGCCCGAGGGCGAGCCAGAGCGGACCGGCAACGCCGAACCCGACGATGGCAGCGCCCCAGCAGGCAGCCGCGAGCAGGATGGCGCGGCCGTGCCGGTGCACGTGGCCGGTCCAGCCGCTGGTCGCGTTGGCCAGGAAGGCGCCGACCGCGGGGGCGGCGTAGAGCAGCCCGAGCGCGCCGGCACCGCCGTAGCGGGCCGCGATGGCCGGGAACAGTGCGGTCGGCATGCCGAACAGCATGGCGACGATGTCCACGACGTAGGAGCCGAGCAGCTCCTGGCGGCTGCGCGCGTAGCGGAGCCCCTCCCGCACGCCGCGCAGGCTCGGGCGCTCGGCGCCGGCCAGGGGCGGCACCGCGCGCATGAGGCTGAGCGCCACCAGCGACACCATGAAGCTGACCACGTCGAGGCCGTAGGTGGCGGCCAGCCCGAGGTGGGCGATCAGCAGGCCGCCGAGGGCGGGGCCGCCCACCATCCCGAACTGTCCACGCATGGCGCTGAGGGCCGCGGCGGCCGGGATCTCGTCCCGCTCGACGATTCTTGGCATCAGCGCGTCGAGCGAGGGCCGCTGCAGCCCGTTCAGGGCGGCCGCGAGCGCGGCGACCACGAAGAGCACCCACACCTGCGCCCGCGCGGCCATTGCGTTGACCACCAGCACGCCGGAGCACACGGCCAGGCCGAGCTCGGTGAGCTGCACCATCCGGCGGCGGTCGCGGGCGTCGGCCAGCGCGCCGCCGAGCAGGGCGGTGGCCAGCAACGGGGCCAGCTCGACGGCCCCGAGCAGGCCGACCATCAGCGAGGAGCGGGTGAGCTGGAAGACCTGGTAGGGGATGGCGACGTAGGTGATCATGGTGCCCGCGAAGGACACCGCCTGGCCGGCGAACAGCAGCCGGAAGTCCCGGTGCCGCCGCAGCGGGCTGAGGTCCACGGTGGCCATCCGCAGCAGCGGCCGGCGGCGGTGCCGGCCCGGGCGCCCGGCGCCCCCCGTGTCCGCCGCCTCCTCCCCCGCGCCGCCAGGCGATGCGTCGTCTTCCACGTCGGCATGGTGGCAGCCGGCGTCCGCGAGCGTCCACCGAATTCACCGTGCCGCCCGGCATGGGCGGTTTGACACCAGGCGGTGGGCTTGGCAACCTACATCGCGCCGCTCGCCCCCGAACTCCCCCCAGAGCGGCGCGCAGCACGAGCTGAGCCCTTGGTCCCGTACCCGGTCCTCGCCTGCGACTACCGTGATGCTGGCCGTCCTTGGCGGTGACCCCGACGTCCCGCCCAGTCGCCGGTGCTCGCCGCCTGGCGGGCATCCGCGAGCACCTCATTTTCCGGTCCGGCAACGAGAGGTTGGGCAACGGTGCGACACGCGCGAACCACCGCCAGCCGCAGCGGCGGCCCCTGGGGCCCGCCGCCCACCCGGACTCGGCCTGGCCGGGCCGGAGGCGGCCACGGACGGAACGCTGGGACCACGCCGCTCCTCCCCAGGTGGGCCCGCCCGTCGTCGAGCCGGCCCGGATGGGTCCGGAACAGCACGGTAACCGCGGCGATCGTCATCCCCGTCGCCCTCAGCCTGGTGCTGTTGGGCACGGCCGGCCCTGGCAGGGTCTTCCCCCGCTCCTCGTCCGAATCGCGGCTGGTGGCGCCGCCGCTGCGCAGCGGCGACTCGGCCCGGCTCGCGACCCTCATCAACCAGGAGCGGGCACGTCACGGGCTGGCCCCGATGATGCTGAGCCGCCGGCTCAACGCCATGGCCACCGCCCACTCCGCCAACATGGCCGGCCAGCATCGTCTCTGGGCCGATCCCAACCCGGGCGCGGGCACCCTGACCGACATCTCGCTGTCCGAGCACGTCGACTGTGCCGCCTCGACCGACCAGGCGTTTGCCCGGATGATGAGCTCGCCCGAGAAGCGGGCCAAGGTGCTGGCGCCGAACCTCAACGCGCTCGGCCTGGGCATGGCCAGCGGCTCGTGCGTGTGGATCACCACCATGTTCGCCAAGGTGCCGGTCAAGCAGCAGACCGGGGCGGTCACGCGCACGCCGGTCGCCCCGAGCACCCCCGCGCCAGCCCGCACCCCCTCAATCCCGGCTACCAGCACGTCGCCGCCGAGCACAGCCGCAGGGGCGACCGGGCCCACCCGCGCGTCCTCCACTGCCGAGAGGATCTCCAAGGACCTGTTCGCCCGCGTCAACGCCGAGCGGGCCGCGCGCGACCTGCCCGCGCTGGCCTGGAGCACCGACCTGGCCAGGCTGGCGGCCAACTGGTCCGGCCACATGGCCAGCACCGGCACGTTCGCCCACCGGGACCTGGCCGCGGCCAGGAGCCAGCCCGGCATCTCCCGGTTCTCCGCCCTCGGCGAGAACATCGCCTGGGTCGAGGGGTACCAGAACGACGCCTTCCAGCTCCACACCGGCTGGATGAAGTCCGACGGGCACCGCCACAACATCCTCCAGCCGGGCTTCGACTCCATCGGGATCGGCGTGGTCTGCTCGGGCGGCAAGGCCTGGGCCACCCAGAACTTCGGCCGCGCGTCGTCGTCGACCCCGAACCTGTCCTCGACCACGCCCCCACAGGACCCGATCACCGCGGTCAGGCTGGACGGGCTGGTCTGCTGACGGCCGCAGCGCGCCTCCGGACCCGGGCGCGCTGCGGCCGGGGGAACCCTGGCGGCCTGCGGGCCATCGCCGAGCGCCGTACCTGGGGCAAGGTCGTGGTCGTACCATGACCAGGCCGAGCACTGACGCGAGGAGCGCGACATGACCGCCGCCGCAGCGACCGACCCTCCCCTGCATCCTGGTATGGAGCCGCTGGCCGGGCTGCTCGGCACCTGGCGGGGCGAGGGGGCGGGCGAGTACCCGACCATCGAGCCGTTCCGGTACCGCGAGGAGGTCCGCTTCTGGCACGTTGGCAAGCCGTTCCTCGCCTACGCCCAGCGGACCTGGGCGGCGGACGACGGCCGGCCGCTGCACGCGGAGACCGGCTACTGGCGGCTGGCGCCTGACGGGACGGTCGAGGTCGTCCTCGCCCACCCCACCGGGATCGTCGAGGTGCTGGAGGGCCGCCTGGAACCCGCCGCCGGCGGAGGGCGGGTGGAGCTGGCCAGCACGGCCATGGCCCGTACGGCCAGCGCCAAGGAGGTCACGGCGCTGCACCGGGTGTTCGAGCTGCGCGACGGCGTGCTCGCCTACACCTTGGCGATGGCCGCGGTCGGCCAGCCGCTCGTGCACCACCTGGCCGCCGAGCTCCGCCGCGCCGACCCGCCCTGACGCCGGCCGCCTGGGCCGTCCCGGCCTGCCCTGGGCGGGACCGACCGGTGTGCTACGGCGCGATGACCCGGCCCAGGTCGGCGGGGCGGCCCAGGCCGGCCTGGGCCGCCTCGAGCGCCTCGACCGCAGCCAGGCCCTCGGGCAGGAGCGGGCTCGACCGGCGCAGGCCGAGGTCGACGTGGAGCGCGATCTCCTCGTGGGTGGCTGCCAGCGTCCCCCGGGAGAGGTTCTCCAGGTAGAAAAGGTAGTGCAGCTTCTTGGCGGAGTGCCCGACAAGGTGGGCGAGGATCCGGTAGGTGTCGCCCTCGGCCGCCTCGGCGTGGTAGCGGGTGTGCTCCTCGAGCACCATCAGGGTCGCGTTGGCGTGGACGTTGTAGGTGTCGGGCGCGAACCCGAGGTGCGCGAACAGTTCGTCGGTGGCCAAGTCGAACGCGACCCGGTAGTGGACCACGTTCATGTGCCCGTTGTAGTCGATGGCGTCACGGTCGACGACCCCGCGGCCGACCTCGAGCAGGGCCGGGCTGCGCCACTCAGGCTCCTCGGCCATGAGCAGGCTCCCCTTCTCCAAAGCGGCGTCAGGCCCGCGCGAGCATCTGGCCGGCGACCTCGTCCAGGTCGGCGCCCACGATGTCGGGACGCTCCACCAGCGGGTCGAGCACGGCGCCGGGCCGGGCCACGAAGGCCGCGGCGCAGCCCGCGCGCAACGCGCCGGCCACGTCCCAGGGGTGGGCGGCGACCAGCCGGACCTCGCCGACCCCGACGCCGAGCCGCTCGGCCGCCATGCGGTAGGGCTCGGGCGCCGGCTTCAGCCGCCGCACGGCGTCGGCCGAGAGCACCTGCTCGAACAGGTCGATGATGCCGGCGTTGCCGAGCTGCGCCTCGGCCACCCGCGGGGTGGAGTTGGTCAGGGAGGCGAGCCGGACGCCGGCGTCCCGCAGCCGTGCCAGGGCGCCCGCGACCTCCGGGTGCGGCGGCAGGCGGGTCATCTGCTCGCGCACCGCGTCGCGGTCGTCGTCGGTGAGGCGCACCCCGGCCCGCTCGGCGGTCATGTCGAGGGCGGCCATGCCGACGCGGCCGAAGTCGGTGTAGACGCCGGTCACCGTCGAGACGAGGGCCGACTGCAGGAGCTGCCCGAACCAGAGCCGCCGGACCTGGGGATCGCCGAAGATCCGCTCGAAGTGGGGGTCCATCGCCCCGAGGTCGAGCAGCGTCTCGTTTACGTCGAACACGCACACCTCGCGCACGCGCGCCCCTTCCGGCCGTCCAACGGATGCCCGCCACGGAGCCGAGGATGGCTCCGGTCCGACGAGCATAGTCGACCGGAGGCGCCACGCCCGTGCGGGGAGCTAGAGCGTCGGCCAAGTAGTCCGCCGCGGTAGGTTCTGCTGGTGTCGGGCGGGCAGTCGGGCTGGCTCTGGTGGAAAGGCGGGTTGGGTTGCGGCCTGTGGCATGGCGTCCGCCGGTGGAGCTGTCACCGGCTGAGCAGCAGATTGTCAAACGGGTACGACGGGCGAAGCTGTTTGTGATGGTGCGTGAGCGCCGTCATGAGCTGTTCAGCGAGGAGTTTCAGGCTGAGCTGGCTGGGGTGTACGCCGACAGCACAAAGGGGCAGCCGCCGGTGGCGCCGGCGCAGTTGGCGTTGGCGCTGGTCGTGCAGGCCTACACGGGTGCCTCCGATGATGAGGTGACCGCGGCCATGCCCTTGGGGTGGCGCTCGCCGCGCTGGAGTCGGCCGAGGTGTTGGTGGCCGCCCAGCCCCAGGCGCCGCCGGCGGCGTCGGCGGCGGTGGCAGTGGCCCACCAGGCCCGCGGCCAGGACGTTGGGGTCGGGCCCGAGGGCACCGCGGGCCTGCGGCAGGGCGTGGCCAAGCAGCGGCGGGCCAGCGTGGAGGACGAGCACATGCGCCACGGCCGCAAGTCGCGTTCCACCCTGGTCGACGGCTACAAGCGGCACGTGCTGACCGACCTGGACAGCGGCCTGGTCCCCGCGGTCGGCAGCACGCCGGCGGACGTGCCCGAGGCGGCGGTGACCGACGACATCGCCGCCGATGTCGCCGCCCAGGACACCACCCTGGTCGAGTTGCACACCGACCGGGCCTACCTGGCCGCCACCATGGTGGGTGAGCGCGGTGAGGAGCTGGCCGTCTCCTGCAAGGCGTGGCGGGCCCGCAACGGTGGCCGGTCCGCCAAGACCGACTTCCGCATCGACTTCGACACCGGGCAGCTGACCTGCCCCAACGACGTGGTGATGGGGTTCGAGCCCGGCCGCAGCGTCCACTTCCCCACCGATGCCTGCGCAGCCTGCCCGCTCCGGGTGCGCTGCACCACCAGCAGCACCGGACGCAGTGTGGCCATCCACCCCGACGAGGCGCTGCTGGTCGAACTGCGCGAGCGTCAGCAGACCCCGCACGGCCGCGCGCGACTCCGGGAACGCACCAAGGCCGGGCACAGCCTGGCCCATATCGGCTACTGGCAGGGCCGCCGCGCCCGCTCCCTGGGCCCCCGCAAAAACCTGTTCGGCCTGCGCCGCGCCGCCGTCGTCCACAACCTCCACGTCATCGCCCGCCAGCCACCCGGCGGCCAGCAGGCCGCATGACTACTTGGCCGACGCTCTAGGTGCCGCCCAGGCAGCGGTCGAGCCAGCGGTGCAGGGGAGCGATCCGGCGCCAGTCCTCGACCACGCGGTCGAGCACCTCGGCGGTGACCAGCCAGGGGCCGCGCTCGTGGTGGCGGCCGAGGACCACCGACCGGGCCCGCAGCAGGTCTGCGCGGGGATGGTCGGCCGGGTAGGGCTTGGGGGTCCGCTGCAGGGGGTGAAGCCCGACCTCCAGGCCGTGGCCGGCCGCCTCGTCGAGCAGGGCGGCGAGGGCTGGCCCCTCGACGTCGGAGGCGATGGCGGCCCGGACCCGTTCGAGCTGCGGCCGGCCCGGCCGGTACAGGCCGCCGCCGACGTAGAGCCCTGAGGCAGCGAAGCTCACGTAGTAGCCGGTGTCGGCCTCGGGCCCGTCGGCGTTGCGGTGCCGGACGTACCCGGCCATGTTCGTCTTGTACGGGGTCTTGTCCTTGCTGAAGCGCAGGTCGCGGTGGATCCGGAAGACCTTCGGCGGCCCGACGCCGAACCCGGCCGCCTCCATCCGGGCCGTGGCGCCGGCCAGCAGCGCCTCGAACGGGACCTGCAGCCGGTCACGGAAGAGCTGCTTGTTGGGCTCGAAGAACTCCCTGGTGTTGTGTTCCTCGAGGTCCTCGAGGAACACCAGCCCCTCGTCGGGAATCCCGGTGAACGCCTCCCCGACGGGATCCCCGCCGTCCCTACGCGCTGCCTTCATGAGACCGGATCCTACCCCGTCGCACCGACAGCAGTGCTCGGTATCCGGGGGCAGGACGGCCGCAAGCCAGCCGGGGAGGGTCACCGGGCCGCGGCGAGCAGCCGCCCCAGCCTGGCGCGCCGGGGATCCAGTCCCCTGGAGCGTGAGGCCCGCTCGATCGCGGCGCGCGGGAGAGCCCGGCTCATCCACACCAACGCCTCGGGATCCTCGGCCCGCAGGATCCGGTCGGCGATCAGCACGGCGTCGCGCTCGATGTCGAGCCGGGCCAGGTCCTCGTTCCAGAACACGTGCGCCAGCCGTGCGGGCACGCGGCGCGGCGGCGGCTCGGTGCGGGGACGCTCGGGCAGGACAGCGGTGGGCACGATGGCCGCGACCGCCAGCCACTGCGGCGACGCCCACCGGACCGTCCACACCGGCACGTCGCGGACCCGCCCCTCGACAACTCGCACCGTCTGCCGCTCCACGTAGCCGGCGGCTGCGAGGCGCTCGAGCGCCCGCCCGGCGGTCGTGGGACTCAACCCGGCCGCTCTGGAAAGAGCCCGAGCGGATCGCAGGCCGAGCGGGCGGCGCCCGAGCGTCGCCAGGGCCACCGGTGGTTGTCGAGGGCCGGGTCGCTTGCGAACGAGCCGTCGGTCGGTGCTCGCCCGTGCCGGGGCGATCCAGGCCGGGGCGAACGATCCGTTCGATCTTCTGCGATTCCGGTGACGGGTCGTCGTCCACTCCGTATGATCCTCGACGTTCGGACAGGCGGTCGGAACCGGAGGACAGCACCATCGACCCCATCGACCTCGAGATCGTGCGGGCGCTGCAGCACGACGGCCGCCTCAGCCAGGAGCAGCTGGCCCAGCGGGTGCGCCTGTCCAGGCCGGCGGTGCACCAGCGCGTGAAGCGGCTCGAGGCGGCCGGGGTGATCCGGGGCTACCAGGCGCTGGTCGACTGGCGGGCGCTCGGCAAGCCGATGACGTCGTTCATCTGGGTCCGCACGGCCGGGGCGGACTGCGTGGACACGGGCGCGGCCATCCTCCGGGCCGGGGATGACCGCGCGGTGGTCGAGGAATGCCACCGCGTCACCGGAGAATGGTGCATGTTGCTGAAGGTCCGGGTCGCCGACCCGCTCGCCCTGCAGGACCTGATCGACCGCGTCCGCGGCCTGCCCAACGTCCAGGCCACCATGACCACGCTCGCGCTCTCGTCGCTGACCGAGCCCGAGGAGAGAGAGGACCCGCGATGACCGAGGCGATCCAGATCCCGAGCGCGACCGACGACCCCAGGGCGTACGTGGACGCGCTGCTGGCCACGCTCGGCGACCGTGACCCGCTCGAGGTGCTCGGGGCCACGCCGGCCGTGGTGGGCCGGGTCGTGGCCGGCCTCAGCGGCGAGCAGTGGGCCAGGCCGCTCGGGCCCGGGGAGTGGTCGGCGGAGCAGGTGCTCGGCCACCTGTTCGACGTGGACCTGGTCTACGGGTTCCGCTGGCGGCTCATGCTGACCGAGGACCAGCCGACCTACCCCGGCTACGACGAGAAGCGGTTCGCCGCACTCCCCAAGCCCGCCGGGCCCGAGCTGCTCGCCATCTGGGAGCGGCTCCGCGTGGCCAACCTCGCGCTGCTCGCCGGGATGCCGCGATCGGCCTGGGAGCGCCTCGGAGTGCACAGCGAGCAGGGCGAGGAGCGCTTCGGCCTCACCGTGGCCAAGGTGGCCGGGCACGACCTCGCCCACCTCAACCAGCTCCAGCGGACCGTGGAGTCGGCCCGCTCGACCTGAGCCGGCCCGGGAGCCACGAGCTGATACCCGATCGCTTCGCCGCGCCGCCACCAACATGCTGCCCATCTCGGCGGCCTCGCCGGCCTGACCGGCGGCGCTCGGACGCGGTCACCGAACTGCCTCAGGAGAGCTGGGGGACGACGTCGGATGCGATCAGGGCGAGATGCTCCAGGTCGTCGAGGTCGAGGACCTGCAGGTAGGCCCGGCTCGCGCCGGCGTCGGCGAACGCCCGCAGTTTGGCTACGACCTCGTCGGGGGTGCCGGCCACCGCGTTCTCGCGCAGCTCCCGCGGGTCGCGGCCGATGGCGGCGGCCCGCCTGGCCACCTCTGCCTCGGTCGCGCCGCAGCAGACCGTCTGCGCCGCCGAGAGCACGATGCCGGCCGGGTCGCGGCCGTGGGCCTCGCAGGCGGCGCGGACGCGCGCGAACTGCTTGGCGGTCGCCTCGACCGAGGAGAACGGGAGGTTGAACTCGTCGGCGAACCGGGCGGCGAGCCGGGGCGTGCGGACGGCGCCGCCGCCGCCGACGATCACCGGCGGGTGGGGCCGCTGCACCGGCTTGGGCAGGGCCGGGCTGTCGGTCAGGGCCCAGTGCCTGCCGGAGTAGGAGAAGCGCTCGCCCACGGGCGTGGCCCACAGCCCGGTGACGATCTCGAGTTGCTCGGTCAGGCGGTCGAAGCGCTCGCCCAGCGGCGGGAACGGTATCCCGTAGGCGCTGTGCTCCGCCTCGAACCAGCCGCTGCCGAGGCCGAGCTCGACCCGGCCGTCGCTCATGGCGTCGACCTGGGCCACGGCCACGGCCAGCAGGCCGGGCAGCCGGAAGGTGGCCGAGGTGACGAGCGTGCCGAGCCGGATCTGGCTCGTCTCGCGGGCGAGTGCGCCGAGCGTGACCCAGGAGTCGGTCGGTCCGGGCAGCCCGTCCCCGTTGCCGATGTGCAGGAAGTGGTCGGAGCGGAAGAACGCGTCGAAGCCGTGGGCCTCGGTCGCGCGGGCGACCGCGAGGAGCTGGTCGTAGGACGCGCCCTGCTGGGGCTCGGTGAAGATGCGCACTCGCATGGGTGAGGTCTCCTGGGTCGGGCTCGGGGTCCGCCTCCGCCGGCCGATGGCGGCGGGTCGATGCTACCGGCGCGGCGCAGTGCCAGGGCTTGCCGCCCGCCCTGGCCTGCCGCCCGCCCTGGCCTGCCGCCCGCCCTGGCCTGCCGCCCGCCCTGGCCTGCCGCCCGCCCTGGCCTGCCGCCCGCCCTGGCCTGCCGCCCGCCCTGGCCTGGGGCCGGCGCTGGTCGCAGGGCAGGCCGGGCCGGCCCGGCGGCCCTGCTCGCCGCTGGTCCTGTGGCACCGTGCACCCGAACACGAGCCAACGGAGCGGGAAGTGAGGCGTGATCTGGTGTCTGGACCCTGGCACCGTGCGGCAGCGGACGGCCGGATCGACATGGTCTTCCTGGATATCGGCGGGGTCGTCTACGACGACGCCCCGTTCGCCCGGGCGATCCTGCTCGCCCTTCGCGAGCTCGGGGCGGACGTGCATGACGCCGAGTTCGCGGTCGCCTACGACGAGCTGCGCCAGCGCCAGATCGCGATCGCGCGCGGCCTGGCCGCGCGCTTCCTGCCCGAGGGCGAGGACTGGCACCGCTACCGGGCCAGGATCGCCGCCCACTGGGACCACCCGCCCGAGGCGCTCTACCCGGACGTGCGTGACTGCCTGTCCCGGCTGCGCGGGGCCTACCGCCTGGGCGTGATCGCCAACCAGGAGCGCGCCGTCCTCGACGCGATGGCCCGCGACGGGCTCGCTGCCAGCTTCGAGGTGCTGGCGATCTCGGGCGTCCTCGGGGTCGAGAAGCCCGACCCGAGGATCTACGAGGCGGCGGTGGCCATGGCCGGGGTGCCGCCCGGGCGAGCCGTGCACGTCGGCAACCGGCTCGACACCGACGTGCGCCCGGCCAGGTCGGTGGGACTGCGGACGGTCTGGGTGCTCCGCGGGGAGGCGCCCCCCTCCCCCACTCCGGAGCAGCTCGCCGAGCCGGACGGCTGGGTCCGCTCGCTCGCCGATCTACCCGAGCTCCTCGACCGCCTCGCGACGGCCTGACACTGCTCCCCGACCGGCGCCCGGAGCGACCGCATCCGGCAGCGGGGCCGGCGGGTGGGGGTCTGGACGGCGCCGCTCCGGCCGGCTGCTCAGACCGCCCCCCGTCCGACCCTGCCCGCCATGCGAAGGGGTGTCCGGTTGGGCTGGACTCACAGCTCATCGGCGATTTGCCCGATCGATCGGGCGTTGCTAGCCTGACCAGGACCCGTAGCGCCCTTGGGTGCCCCCACACCCGATTCCACCCCATGAAGGGCCGGTCCCAGATGCGAGGTCGTTTGCTCGCGCACGCGCTCGTGCGCCGCCCAGCCACCACCGGCGGCGGTCACGTCGTGCCGTGCCTGCCGTCCCGGCCGAGCCACCAGCCTCCCCGGCCTGCCGGCCGTTGGTCCCCGAAGGAGCGAAGCGATGAGCATGCAGAGCTGGCGCGAGCCACCCGGGCAGTGGGAGCCCCAGGAATGGGCGCCGGAGGCGGACTCCTGGGAGGCCGACCAGTGGGAGGCCGAGCGGTGGGAGGAGACCCCCTCCCGGGCGCAGTCGCAGGCCAGGTACGTCAGGGAGTCGCGCGCGGGCGCGCCCGTCGGCTCCTACGAGCCCGATCCCGACGAGATGGAGGCGGGCGCGTACCTCGACGACGGGGAGGCGCCGGCCGAGCCGAACGGCGGCGTCGTCGCCGCCATCGTCGCCGGCGGCCTCGCCTGCGCCATCTTCGGGTTCCTCGCCGTGGCGACGGCGGCGAGCCCGGCGGTCGCCAAGCTGCTGACCTTCTACTGGCCCGCCGGGCCGCTGACCGGGAAGTCGACGGTGACCATCGTGGCCTACCTCGTCATCTGGCCGAACCTGCACTACCGGCTGCGCGACCGGCACCTCGACCTCTACAAGGCATTTCTCTTCACCCTGTTCCTGATCACCCTCGGGCTGATCGGCACCTTCCCGCCCTTCTTCCAGATATTCGAGCCCCGGTAGCCGCCCGCGTCCCGGGACGCTCGAGCGGCCCCGGGCGCCGGCCTCCCAGGCGCTCGAGCTGCGCCTGGTTCTTGCCCTTGCCGGGCTGCAACGCCGCAGGTCAGGGCGTCGCAAATCAGGTCGGCCGTGGCTCATTCAGTGGCCGCCTAGCGCCAAGCCCCCGGCCGGGCGAGCTGTGCGGCAAGTTGGCCGCTGTCGGGGGGCTCGGGTAGGCTCCGGCCATGGTGGCCAGCCCTGAACGCGAAGTCGCGCTCCGGAAGGCCCGGGGGGCGTTCTTCACTCCGCCCGCTATCGCTGACTATCTAGCCAAGTTCGCTGTAGCAGACAATCCGGAAGCCATGGTCTTCGACCCAACCTGTGGCGAAGCTGTCTTCCTGCTGGCCGCCGGACGTCGACTCCGCGAGCTTGGGCGCTCGCCGGCCGACCTCCAGCAACAGCTCTATGGCGTGGACCTGCACCAGGAGTCGCTTACTGCCGCTCAGGAGTTGCTGGGGCAAGTAGGACTCGACGCGCACCTGCTTGCCACGGATTTCTTCACCGTGCCCAGCCCTGACCAACTCGACTGCCCCCTGCCCGAGATGGACGCGATCATTGGCAATCCGCCCTTCATCCGGTACCAGGAGCACGTCGGTGATGCCCGCAAGGCCTCACTGCATGCAGCGCTCTCGCAGGGCGTTCGCCTGTCCGGCCTTGCCTCTTCTTGGGCCGCTTCGCTCGTGCATGCGTGCAGCTTCCTGAAGCGCGATGGACGGCTCACAATGGTGCTGCCAGCCGAGCTACTGACGGTCAACTACGCGGAGCCTGTGCGTCGCTGGCTACGGCGACGCTTCGCGTCGGTGAACTTGGTGCTGTTCGAACGCTTGCAGTTCGCGGACGCGCTGGAGAACGTTGTCCTTATCGTGGCGTGGGGCTTCGGCGGCTGTGAATCGTTCTCGCTGTACCACATCGCTGACGCTGGCGACCTGCCTCGGCTTGGTCCTTTCATCCAGGTCAACGCAGCACCGATCGACGGGCAGAAGTGGACGCAGCTTCTGCTGTCGTTGCCCCACCGGCAGCTCTATAACGCGGTGACGCAGGAGCACTTTGTACGGCTGGGCGCCTACGGAGCACCAGAACTAGGTACAGTCACCGGTGCCAACCACTTCTTCACGCTCGGCGAGGACGTCCGCATGCGGTACGGCCTGCAAGAGGGCGTCCACGTGCGGCGGACGAGTCCTCCGGGCACACGGCATCTGCAGGGATTGTCGTTCACCAAAGGGCAGTGGGAGGAACTCCGGGACGCTGGCGAGGCGGTCTGGCTCCTCGGTCCAGAGTCGGATCAAGTGTCACCGGACCTGCAGGCCTACCTCGACCACGGAGTGCAGCTCGGGGTGCCAAGCGCGTACAAGTGCCGCGTCCGAAGCCATTGGTGGCGGCCGCCGGTCGTCCCAAAGCCGGATCTGTTCTTCACCTACATGAGCCACCGTTACCCACGGTTGGTCGCCAACGACGCCGATGTCACGTTCGTCAACTCGATGCACGGCGTCCGTCTGCGCCCGAGCGGGCCAAAGCCTGCGAAGCGCGCGTTGCCGCTTCTAGCCCTCAATTCGGTTACGATGCTCGGTGCCGAGGTGCACGGTAGGTCGTACGGAGGGGGCGTGCTGAAGATGGAACCGCGGGAGGCAGCCGGCTTGCCGGTACCGTCACCCAAGATGCTTGACGCGGCTTGGGACCGCCTCAAGGATGAGCGAGACCGGCTCGACCGGGAACTCCGAGGCGGGCTGTGGACGAACGTGGTCAGGCGGGTCGACGAGGTGCTGCTGCACCAGACCATGGGCATCAGGGCTGGCGATGTCATTGAGCTGCAGAAGGCGGCTCAGCAGTTCCGCGAGCGTCGGCTTCGACGAAAGACGGTCGCCGTCTCGCATGCCCGTTGATCCCCAGCAGGCCCGCGGTGCAGCCAGAGCTGCTGACACCCGAGGCTGGCCGGAAGAAGACGAACCATGACGCTCGCAGAGAGCTAATACTACAACGCCAGTTGACTAGGGTGGACCGCCTGGGTGCTCCCGCAGCCAGCGACGCCGGTGGCACGCGGTCGCGGCGGCCTTAGCTCAGCCTCGACTCCGGAAAGGAGGTGAAGGGCTTCGGGCCTGGTCAAGCTGGTGGCGGGGGAGGGATTTGAACCCTCGACCTCTGGGTTATGAGCCCAGCGAGCTACCAGACTGCTCCACCCCGCGCTGAGGGGCCGCACGGTAGCACAGCGGCGCCCGGCGCCGCAACGCGTCACCCCGGGGGGGTGGTGGTCGTCGGGGCCGAGCTCTGGGCCGACCTACTGGCCGTCAGCGCCTGCTGGACGAGCTCGCCCGCGCGGTTGATGTGCCGCGCGTACTCGGCCAGGTCGCCCTTTTTCAGCGCCTCCTGGCCGGCCTTGAACTCCTTGTCCGCATCGGCCAGCAGCTGCTGCACGGTCCCTGTCCCGCTCGGCGGTGTGGGCGTGCCGTCGGGCGGCTCGGGCGCTCCTCCTCCCTCGACGACCTGGTTGATCGCCTCGGTGAGGGTGGTGGCGTAGCCCACCTGGTTGTTGTAGAAGACCGCGACGTTGGTCAGCAGCGGGATCGAGTTGGGCGCCGACCCTTGCACGAACAGCGGCTGGACGTACAGCAGCGAGTCCTCGACCGGCACGATCAGCAGGTTGCCCAGGATGACCTTGGATCCCTGCTGGTTCAGCAGCGACACCTGGGACGAGACCTCGCGGTTGGCAAGGATCCGGGCGTTGACCTGGGTCGGCCCGAACACCGTCTTGCTGCGATCCAGGCTGAACAGCTTGATGTTGCCGTAGTCCTCGGGGTCCGACGTGACCGCCATGTAGGCGATCATGTTCTCCTTGCCGTTCGGCGTGAATGGCATGACCAGGACGAACCCGGTCTCCGCCTGCCCAGGCAGCTTGGTGAGCAGGTAGTAGGGGCGCATCTTCACCCTGGTCTCGGCGAGCAGTCCGCCGGCGCCCTCGTCCCGCCTGATCTGGCCGGACCGGTCGTCCGGCAGCGCCCAGAAGTCCTCCCTGGAGTAGAAGTCCTCGGCCTGGCTGACGTGGTAGGAGGCGTAGCGCTCGGTCTGGATCGAGAACAGGTCCTCGGGGTAGCGGAGGTGCTCCTGGAGCGACGGCGTGATCTGCGACTTAGGGGCGAAGAGGCTCGGGAACGCCTTGCGCCACGCGCCCAGGATCGGGTCCTTCTCGTCGAACGCATACAGCTTGACCGAGCCGTCGTAGGCGTCGACCACTGCCTTGACCGAGTTGCGGAGGTAGTTGCCCCGCCCCTGGACGCCGCGGCTGCCGAGCACGCGGCGGGCCGCCTCGCCCAGGTCGATCCGTTGCGAGTACGGGTACCTGTCGGTGGTGGTGTAGCCGTCGCGCACGAACTTGATCCTGCCGTCGACCACCACCGCGTAGGGGTCGCCGTCCCACTGGAGGAACGGTGCCACCTTCTCGACCCGGTCACGGACGTCGCGGTTGAAGACCAGGCGCGACTCGCCCGTGATGTTGCCCGAGATGAGCAGGTTGAACTCGCGGAAGCGGAGGGCGAAGGCGAGCCGGCGCAGCATGTTGGAGGTGGCGATCCCGCCCTGGCCGGTGTAGCTCGTGCTCCCGCTGGTCGCGCCGCTGGCCGTGGGCGCGCCGACCTCGGCCTGCTTGGTCCGCACGACCACGTACTCCGTGGCGTTCTCGGGCGGCTCGCCGAAGTAGACGCGCGGCTCCTCGACCGGGATCTTGGCGTTGGTGAGGTCGAAGTCGGAGACGATGAAGTCGGGCTGGCCCTGGTTGACCGAGGTGTTGACCTGGGTCGCGACCACCCCGTATCCGTGGGTGTAGGTGAGATGGAGATTCTGCCAGGTCTTGGCCGACGCCGACAGCAGGTTCGAGTCGACCTCACGGACCGAGATCATCACCTGCCGCTTGGCGCCGTCGACCGGGTAGCGGTCGACGTCCACGTCGCTGAACGAGTAGTAGGGCGCGATTGCCTGCAGGTTCCTGACCGCGGGCTTGAGCACGTCCGGGTCCCAGAGGCGGATGTTGGAGATCGTGCTCTCGTTGGCCCGCAGGTCGGCCGGGCGGAGGCCGGCGGCGGCCGCGAACGACCGGGTGTCGACCTGGTCGAGCCCGAACGCCTTGCGGGTGGCCGCGATGTTGCGCTGGATGTAGGGCTGCTCCCGCCGGAGCTCCTGCGGGGCGACGCTGAACCGCTGGACGATCCCTGGGTACAGCCCGCCGACCAGGATGGAGGTCAGGCCGAGGAGCACGATCCCGGCGACCGGGAAGGTCAGGCCCCGGCTCCGCGCGCCCCAGAAGAACAGCCCGGCGCAGATGATCGCGGCGTAGAACATGAAGCTCAGCGCCGGGAGCTGTGCGTGGACGTCGGTGTAGGAGGCGCCCGTCACCACCCCCCGCGGCGAGTACACGAGGTCGAACCGGTCGAGGTAGTAGCCCCACGCCTTGAGCGCGACGATCAGGCCGATGAGGATGGACAGGTGGGCCTGCACCTGCGGTGCGATCCTGTTGGTCTCGGCCTGGGGCCGGATCCCGCCGAGCAGGTAGTGGCCGGCGGCCGACAGCAGCGTGGCGAGCACGAGGGTGGTGAACAGCCATCCGAAGATCGCGCGCAGGAACGGCAGCTGGAAGACGTAGAAGCCGATGTCGCGGCCGAACTGCGCGTCCTTGTCGTTGAAGGGGACCGCGTTGCGCCAGAGCAGGAACGTCTGCCAGAGGCTGGCCGACTGCAACCCGACGATCAGGCCCAGGAACGCGGCCACCCCGATGCGGAGCGGGCGCAGGTAGGGCGCCAGGATGGCGCGGTATCGCTCGACCTGGGGGCGCCCGACGACGACGAGGCCGTAGCGGGGCGCGAGCCGCTCCACGAGCCACAGGTTGACGCCGATCACCAGCGCCGCGCCGACGCCGGCCAGCACCCCCAGGGTCGCCTTGGCGGTGAGCTGACCCCAGAACACGCTGGCCTTGTCGACCTCCCTGAACCACAGGAGGTCGGTGTAGAAGCGGGTGAGGCTACCGACCGCGGCCAACAGGATGAACGCCAGCAGCAGGACGGCGAGCGTCCAGCGCCGGGGAGGGCGGCGGGCTGCTACCACGTGAGGGGCCTTTCCTGATCGCCGTTACGGGTCTGTTACACGCCAGCCCGAGCCGGTCTCATGTCACGGCTGAGCTGCACCATTGAGACCCTAGCACGCCGTCCCGGAGTGGGCGGCGTCCAAGTGGCCGCCTGTGGGCCCGTACCCTTCCAGGCCCCGCTGGCGCCTGATTACTACGACAGGCGCCGCCACGGCGGCAGCGCCCACCCACGGAAGCGAGGTGCCACGGATGGCCATCATCATCACGCTCGCGATGGTGCTGCTGGTGGCCAGCGCGGTACTGGCAGTGACGGGCACCGCGGCGCGTACCGGCAGGCGCGGGAAGGACGCACGAGACCGTGGCGACGACCACGGCCGGGCCGACACCACTTGCGTACCCATCCCGCAGGGACCCGCGGCCCATCACGGCTTCCAGGTCTGGCTCCCGGGGCCAACCTCGACCGGTCCGCGAGGTTGACTCCGGGAGTCAGACGGGTCAGCAGCTCGGGGCCGACGCGGTGGTCGGGTCCTGGCGCAGGAACCGGAGGGCGTCGTCCAGGGTGGCGACCCGGATCAGGCGAAGCCCGGTAGGGGCCGTGCGTCTGGCCTCTTCGCAGTTGCCCGCCGGCACGAGGAAGACCGTCGCCCCCTGACGCCTGGCGGCGATCAGCTTCTCCGCCAGCCCGCCGATGCGGCCCACCTCGCCCTCGAGCGAGATCTCACCGGTCCCGGCGATCTTGCGCCCGGCGGTCAGGTCCTGCGGGGTGAGCTTGTCGATGATGGAGAGCGCGAACATCAGCCCGGCCGACGGGCCACCGATGTTCTCGGTGTCGATCGTCAGGTCGACCGGCAGGTCCTGGAACTCGTCGCGCAGCACGACCCCGACCTGCGGCCGCGTCGGCGGCTCGGGGGAAGCCCTGGTGCCCACCGTCACGTCCACCTGGGCCTTGCCGCGCCGCACCTGCAGCCGCACCTGCTCCCCCGGCTGGTGCCTCGCGATCGCCTGCTGGACCTCGGCGAGGCTCGACACCGGCCGGTCGTCCACGCGCACGATCTCGTCGCCCGCACGCAACCTGCCGTCGGCCGGGGCGCCCCTGGCCACGTCGACGACCTGGGTGCCCGACGGGTTGACCTTGTAGCCGAGCTCGCGCAGGGCCACCACGGTCGCGTTCAGCTTGGAGTCGTCCATGTCGACGGCGTTGCGCCGGTCGATCTCCTCCGAGCTGTCCCCCTCCGGGTAGAGCCTGGCCCGCGGCAGCATCTGCACGTCGGGGTTGGCCAGGTCGAGCAGGGCCTCGTAGAAGCGGACGTTGTCGTCGATGCCGACCGAGGTGAGGTAGAGCTGGCCCTTGGACTCGTAGACCGGCGTCCGGCCGCGCACCTTGATGCGGGCGAGGACGTCCTCGGTCGGCCCGGGCGAGAGGGCCACCACCGGCAGCTGGTAGAAGTTCAGGGCGAAGACCACCGCGACCAGGATGACGGCACCGACGCCAGCGGTGACGCGCTGCCGCACCATACCTCCCGCCCCCCTGCGCCGCCCTGATGGCGACCGTTCCGGACATCCTACGGCGTGCCTGACAGATGTCGCTGGGTATGCATCCTGGGGGCGGTCGTCGCCCGTGGATCGGTCACGGCGCGGGGAGCTGGCCACTGTCCTCGTTCCATGTGGGGGGAGCTCGCTCCCCCCACGGCCCCCCAAGAGCGCCTGTGCCAGCTATCTGGGGGGATCCGTGGACCCACCAGTACACGCTCCCCCACGGCCCCCCCAACAGCGCCTGTGCCATGGCCGGGTGATCGGCGGATCCATCGGGCAGGGCGCTCGTGCCTGCGGCTCGTCAGCGGCGGCGGCCCTGGCGCCGGGCGACGGCCACCGCCGCGAACACGGCCACGGCGGCCGCGGCCCCACGGAACACGTCGCCGCGCCTGACTTCCACCCGCCCCACCAGCACGCCGTCGGCGAGCCCGCTGGCCGCGTCGGCCAGCGCCTCCCTGGTCGACCGGGTGGGCGCCCAGCCGGCTGCCCGCATGCGGTTCGCGTCGAGCACCCAGGGGTGCATGTGGTAGCGCAGCTCCCCGGACCTGGTCGTGGCGACCCCGAGGCCCCAGAGCCGCTCGGCGGCTGCCGACGCGGCCCGCTCGGGCAGCTCCAGGCGCCGGCGCCCGACCGTCCGGGCCACGGCCCGGGCCGGCACCGAGTCGTCGGGGGCGACGTTGTAGATCCCCGAGAGGCGCCCGGTGACGGCCAGGGCAAGGGCGCCGACCGCGTCGTCGGGGTGCAGGGCCTGGACCGGCGGGTCGAAGCCGCGCACGCCGAGCACCACCGGGGCCCGCAGCGCCCGCGACAGGAAGGTGCCCCACGCCGGCGTCCAGATCGCTGCGGCGCGCAGCACGGCCACCGAGCGGCCCGCCTCCCCCCCGGCTGCACCGAGAACGAGCCGCTCGGCCTCGACGAGCGCCTCGGCCGGCGCGAAGCCGGCGTTCGGCCGGACCGGCTGGGCCTCGGTGACCGGGACCGGGTTGTCCGGGTGGGCGCCGTACACGACCCCGCTCGACCACAGCACGATCGTGGACGTGCGCCGGGCCGCCTCGAGGGCGATCCGGATCCCCTCGACGAAGCGGGCACGCCGCCCGCCGTCCCGGTCGCCCGCCTCCAGCAGGGGGAACAACGCCACCGTCTCGGCCTCGGCCAGGGCGGCGGCGAAGCGCTCGTCGCCCGGAGAGGCCCGCACCAGCTCGAACTTCGGCCCGAGAAGGGGCGGCTCGTGGGCCGACAGCCCGATCACCCGGCCGACCGAGGGATCGTTCTCCAGCGCGAGCGCCAGTCCTCTCGCGGCCGGGTGGACCGCCCCCACCAACGCGACTGTTCGTGCCAAACGGACGACCACCTTTCTTCTCTTCGCGGCATCCAAGGCTACCCGCGGTCCCGCCGCTTGGCAGGACCACGGTGGCAGGTCGGCCCCTTCACGGCGGCCGCTCCAGGCATAAGCTTGGCGACATGAGCGAGCTTCCCGGCGAGGGCGCCGACTTCTTCGGCCGCATCCCGCTGTTCCGCGAGTTCGCCCGGCTCCTGGCCGGCGGTACCGGACCGGTCAACTGGGAGCTGGCCCGCCAGGTGGCGGTCGCGACCGCTGCCGGTGCCGACGCACTCGGGCCCGTCCCGGAGCTCCCGAGACCGTCCAAGGCCCCGCCCCCGGGCGAACAGCGGGAGTGGGACGAGCGCCTGCGCCTGGCCGAGCTCTGGGTCGACCCGGCCACCACCCTGGCCGGCGGCGGCCTCACCCTCACCGCCAGGCCGGTGAGCCGCCCGGACTGGGCCGAGTCGGTCCTGCCCGCGTTCGCGCCGCTGGTGGAGCCAGGCGCCCGGCGGATCAGCGAGGCCATGGGCTCGGGCGGGGTGCCCGGGATGCCGCCCGAGATGGGCGACGTGATGGGCCGCGTGGGCAGCCTGCTCACCGGGCTCCAGGTCGGCTCGCTGGTCGGCCAGCTCGCCCGGCTCGTCCTCTCCGAGTACGACCTCGCCCTGCCCGCCGCGGCCACCGGGCGGGTGCTGGTGCTGCCCGAGAACGTGCTCGAGCTCGAGCAGGCGTCGGGCGTGCCGGCCGACCAGTTCCGCCTCTGGCTCGCCTGCCATGAGGTGGTCCGCCAGCGGCTCTCCACCGGAGTGCCCTGGATGGCCGACCACCTCCACGGGATCGTCGTGGAGATCGCGCGGCAGACCGAGCCCGACCCCTCCGGCCTGATGGACCGGTTGCAGTCCCTCGACCTCGGCCGGCTCGAGAACCTCCAGGAGATGCTCGAAGGTGACCAGGGGATGCTGGGCCCGCCGAGCCCCGCGCTCCAGGCGGCCATCGGCCGCCTGGAGGTGCTCCTCGCCCTCACCGAGGGCTACACGACGGTGATCTGCGGCCGGGTCCTCGCCGGCCGGCTGCCCGGCCTTGCCGCCATCGAGGCGGCGGTCGAGCGCCGCCTCGCCGACCCGGAGGGCGCCCACGTGCTGTTCGCGCAACTGCTGCGGGCCGACCCCGACCGGGCCGCCGCCGCCCGCGGGCAGCGCTTCTGCCGCGAGGTGCTGGCCGCAACCGACATCGGCGGGCTCGAGCGGCTCTGGACCCACCCCGACTTCCTGCCGACGCCGGAGGAGCTGGCCGTGCCGGGCCGCTGGCTCGAGCGCAGCGGCTTGGTCGGCGGTGAGGAGATCGGCCTCGACGAGGGCCTGCGCGCCCTCCTCGAGGCCGAGGCGCCCTCCGGCTCGGCGGCCCCCGACGAAGCCCCGCCCGACGACCCCGACGGGCCGGGACCCGGACGACCGGGCGGCACCGGGAAACCGGGGCCGGGCGGTCCTCGATAGCCCGCGGGCTGGCGGCGGGACCGGCGCACCGAACCCCGGCGGCCCTCCCAAGGGGGACCCGTCAGGTCGGCTCGCGGCGCGGGCCGCGCGTGGGCGGGGGCGGGAACGGCGATCCCAGCTCGCGGGGCGGGGGCGGGAACGGCGATCCCAGCTCGCGGGGCGGGGGCGGGAACGGCGATCCCAGCTCGCGGGGCGCGGCCGGGGCCGGCTCGACCTCGAGGGTGAGGCCGTCCAGGCCGGTGACGACGACCTCCGACCCGGCCGGCAGCCGGTCAGGGACGGACGCGCGGGCCCGCCACTCGATCCCGCCCGCGCGCACGCGCCCCTCCGGGGCCAGCTCGGTGAGGACCCTGCCCCGCACCCCGAGGAGCCCGTCCACCCCGGTGACCGGCGGCGCCCGCCTGGCGTCCAGCACCTTGCGGGCGACGAGCAGGAACAGGGCGCTCACGCAGGCCACGACGACCAGGAGCACGACCGGGTGGACCCGGACGGTGGACCCCGGCTGGTAGAGGAGCAGGCCGCCGAGCACGAGCGAGACCACGCCGAACACCGACAAGAAGGCGTGCCCGGCCAGCTTGAGGTCGAGCACGAACAGGGCGACGCCGAGGACGAGCAGGGCGAGGCCGCCGAGCTGCACCGGGAGCGCCTGGAACTCGAGCAGCGCCAGGATCAGGGCGAGCGCGCCGGCAACCCCGCCGACACCCAGGCCGGGGTGGATGATCTCGTAGACGATCCCGGCGATGCCGAGCAGGAACAGCAGGAAGGCGACGTTGGGGTCGACCAGGCGGTGGAGCAGCAGGGCCGGGTCGGGCCCGACCGTGCGCACCGGCGCATCCCGCGTGCGCACGACGGCCGACCGGTTCGCCCCGTAGGTGAGGTTGAGGCCGTCCAGGGCGGCCAGCAACCCCGCCTCGTCGGCGTGGATCCCCTCGATCGCCCCGACCCGCTTTGCCTCGTCGGCGGTGGCCGAGACCGACTCGCGCACCGCCAGCTCGTACCAGTCGGCGGCGTCCCCAGGGCGCTCGCGGTGGCTGGCCAGGGTGCGGATGTAGGCGGCGGCGTCGTTGGTCACCTTCTCCGCCAGCACCTGGCCGGAGAGGCCGACCGGGTGCGCAGCCCCGATCACGGTGTCCGGCGCCATCGCGGCGTAGGAGGTGGCGGCCAGGATGAAGGTGCCGGCGCTGGCGGCGCGGGCCCCCCTCGGGGTGACGTAGCCGACCACGGGGACCGGCGAGTCCAGGATGGCCTGGACGATCTCGCGCATCGAGCTGTCGAGCCCGCCCGGTGTGTCCAGCTCGAGCACGACGAGACCGCCGCCCTCGCGCTCGGCCCGGTCCAGGGCCTGCTGCACCGAGCGCGCCACGAACGGGTCGACGACCCCGGTGACCGGCACCCGCAGCACCGCGGGCGGACTGGTGCCCGACTGACCAGCCGCTGCCGAGCCCGGCGTGGCCAGCAGCAGGACGAGCCCGATCGCGGCGGCGACGGCCCCCGCGAGCGCCAAGCGCCCCCGCCCGGTGACGGCGACGGCCCCGGCGAGCGCCAAGCGCCCCCGCCCGGTGACGGCGACGGACCGCTCGTGCCGGGCGGGCCGCCCTCGCGCGGCATCCCGGCCCGGGCCCCGCCCGGGTGGCCGCGGGACCGGGAGGCCGGCGCTGCGTCCACCCAGGCCGACGCCGTCAGCCACCGCGTCCCTCCTCCAGCGGCCCGTCCTGGTCGTCGAGGCCCTTGGCGATCAGGAAGCCCCGGGCCCGCTCGGCCAGCGGGTAGCGGGCCACCAGCCGCCAGAACTCCGGGGAATGGTTCGGCACGGCCAGGTGGACGAGCTCGTGGACGAGCACGTAGTCACGCACCCAGCCCGGGAAGGCGGCCAGCCGGTCGGAGAGCCGGATGGTGCCGTCCTCCGGCGTACACGAGCCGTAGCGGGTGCGCATGTTCCCGACCCAGCGTACCGAGCGTGGCTCGACCGTGCCGCCGAGGTAGCGCCGCGCGAGCATCCTGGCCCGGCGGACCAGCTCATCGTCGCCCTGCGGCTGGAGCCGGCGCTCCCGCGCGTCCAGGCGCTCCAGCATGGCGGCCACCCAGTGGGCCTCCTCGTGCCGGCTCATGCGAGCGGGCAGCAGCACGACCACGGTATCGCCCTCGCGATAGGCGCTCACCGTCTTGCGCCGGCGGGCGCTGCGCTCGACCCGGACGGCCGGTCGGGCGGGACCCGCTGAGGTCTCCGGGCGGTCGGGCGGTCGGGCAGACGAGGAAGGAGCCATGCGCACCTCGGGTCGGTGGGGCGCCGAAACCGGCCGGCGGCCCGCCGGCGCCTGCACGGGCTCCCCGGGACCGGCGGCATCCCGCTCGGCGCTTCCGAGTATGCCACGCGCTCCCGACGCCGACCCGCCCGTCTTGGCGCGGACTTTTCTCTTCCACAGCCAGGATGCGGCGAGTGCCCAGCTCAGCGGCAAGCCCGAATTCGATGTCCCCAAACCCGTCCCCAGTCGGCTCGCCTGTTGTCCACAGGCTGTGGGCCGCCGTCAACAATCACCTCGGGTTCTCCACACGGTTGTCCACAGGCCAGGAGACGCGAGCGTTGACGGCTCCCAGGGGGCCGTGCCATCGTGCTCTCCGCACGGGACCTCCGGAAGGACGAAGGTTCTCGCTCTGTAAGGGGAAGGCAGAGCGCGGGCCGGAGTGCTACCGGGGGTCCCGTTGCGTCTGAGCTGGGAAAAATGCGTCGTGGTGACGCACCTTCCCCCGCCGTGACGGGTTTCTGCGCACGAGCCGGCAGGCTGGCCTGGTCACGGATGTGCCGAACCCTTACGCCGGACCCGATGCGGGCTCACTGGCCGGGCCGGATTCCGGCGGCGCTTCCCACGGGCGGCGCAGATCCCAGGCGAGGTGGCTGGCCAGGCGTAGCTGGGGTGTCGGCCGCCACGATCAGCCAGGTCAACCGGTCGGCCTGCGCCGGCGTGCTCGGGGATCACCCTGACCGTCCTGACAGAGATCTCAGGGAAGCAAGGGGGTCATGCCCGATGGTCTCCGACCGTCCCGTACTGAACCCTGGTGCCTGCTCAGTAGGGCGCGGCTGACGCCGATCGGCCCCAAGTCCACCGGAGCAGGAAGGACGACGACGTGAAACTCAAGCAGCGGCAGGCTGGTGCCGAGCCGGCCTCCACAACAGTCGTGAGCGTGGACGGCAACGGCCGTCCCGCGCTGCTGGTCGCCGAGCACGTCCGCAAGGTGTACCGGACCGGGGAGATCGAGGTGGAGGCCCTGGCCGACCTCAGCCTCACGGTGGGCCAGGGCGAGATGGTGGCGGTGATGGGCCCGTCCGGGTCGGGCAAGACGACCCTGCTGAACTGCCTCTCCGGGAACGTGGAGCTGCCGCTGCTGCTGGGCGGCGCCGGGGCCAGGGAGGCGCGCCGGCGCGCGGTCGAGATGCTGGAGCGGGTCGGGCTGGGCAACCGCACCGGGCACCGGCCCAACGAGCTGTCGGGCGGGGAGCAGCAGCGGGTCACGGTCGCGCGGGCGCTGGCGTCGCGGCCGGCGGTGGTGTGGGCCGACGAGCCGACCGGCAACCTCGACACCCAGAT
>Ga0184627_10000043_pt1 | contig 70101 bp, 112 predicted proteins | sample PLM3_127_b1_FD_133150 | JGI IMG/M metagenome (GOLD analysis project Ga0184627, IMG submission 133150) | Groundwater sediment microbial communities from an aquifer in East River, Colorado, USA - PLM3_127_b1 | ecosystem: Environmental > Terrestrial > Soil > Riparian zone | place: USA: East... | reverse complement strand
TTCCCACGAGTCGGCGAGCCGGTAACTGTTGCGGTGGACCGTGACCGCCTTCGGTACCACCGGAATGACAAACTGCTGCGAGTCCTTGGCGGCTTCGCCGAAGCCATCGAACACCACAGTCAGAACGGCGCGCGCGACCGGGTAGTACGCCGACGTGGTCACCCGACGCCCCGCTCGGGGATGATCAGGCGTTCCGTGCCGTCAAGGCGAAGCGTGGAAAGCCCGTTGCGATCTGCGATGAGCCGCCATGAGTGCGGAGTGCCGTAGAATCGGCGGCTGATCGCGTAGAGCGACTCTCCCTTGCGAGGACGATAGAACCCGATTGCCGGGGGCGCGCCGCGCTCTTCCATTCCGCGAGCTCCGATCCCAGCCGTCCCGAGGAGCAGTCGCGCCTGATACCGCATCCCCCTCGACCACGCCTCGAAGTCGAGCACGTTCATTGCCGTTTTGATTCCAAGGTCGAGGTCAGATCGCGCAGCGGCCAACTTGGCGACAATGGCCGTGGCGTCGCCCTGGACGAGGCGGAACATCGTGGCGGTTCGCTTGAATTCACCGATCGGCTTGAGCACACCTGATCGCGTGTCGAGTACGTCGGCCAGTTTGTTCATGTTCAGCGACATGTCGCTGAGCGCGGTGTCCAAGTCCCGTTTCAGCGTGCCCTTCATCGCCGACGACGGCGTCTGCCCCTGCAGGCTGACCATCGATTGCGCGATGACATTCGCATCGTCGAATGCCTTTGGCGCCGACAACACGATCTCAGGGTCGCGGCGCGGAACGCTGTCAGGGCGGCCGTAGTTGTCGATCGTGAACGAGTACTTGATGTAGTCGTCTCGGTGGTACTCGAAGGACCAGTCAGAAATGATGCAGTCGTAGACTTCTTGCTGAAACGATACCCGCACGGGGTTACCGCGCTCGCACATTTTCAAGAATCGGTCCTTCTCGAAGACGGCGTATCCGGCGAAGTTGTAGCGGTCGTCCCAGCGCCCTTCGAGCGTCGACGGCTCGTGTTTGGGGCCGAGTACCTGCGCGGATGCCCGCTTTGCCCCGGGGTAGTCGGTGCGGACGATCCGTTGCTTGCCCGGGAGGCTCCATGGGCGCTTTGGGATCGCGCGTGCGCCGCCATTCGTTGAAGTCCCGGCGGCCACCCACTGGAAGCGCTCGCCGTCGGGGTTCTCGCCGAATGCCCCTCCCGCGGTCGTGTACTCCTGGATCGTGAAGACGCTCGCCTCTTTGCCCATCGGCTATCCCTCGCGGAACGTCCTCCGCGCCTGGCCGGGGTTCTTGGCGGCGCGCTTCGCCCATTCGGACATGGCGAACGCGAAGCGATCGGGGTCGTTCGACGCCACCTCGATGCGCTGGATCGTGATGTTCACTTTTGGCTTCTCCGCGCTGTTGGCCCGTGCCGGCAACTCCGGGATCGGCTTCATCGCGTCCTTCGCCGCGCCCTGCAGGTGGGGAGCGATAGCGCGCGCGAAGGCTTCCGCGATCTGATTCGGGTCGGTGATCAGCGATCCCTGCGGAACGTTGCCAGCGGCCTCCCACCAGCGCTTTTTGTGCGTCTGCATGAGCCCGAGGCGTTGCGCGTAGTCTCGCGCTAGCCCGGGATCGGCCCGCAACGAATCGGCAAACTCGCTCTGCTCGAGACCACGCGATCCGGCGAGTCCGGCTTTCCGCAGGCGTTCGGCCATCGCCTTGCGCATGCGCGCCTGCTCCTCCGCCAATGCCGGCGAGAAGCGAGCGAGATCATGGGCAGCGAATTTCGAGGCAGACAGCGCCTGGAAGTCCTTGAGCACCTGAGGAAGCGTAAACATCGTCTTCGCCCGTGCATCTTCCTTGGCGACGCTGCGCTCCCCCAGAAGCGTTCCGACCGCGTGAGACGCGACCGCGAGTGCTGCAAGCGCCGACGTGGCGGACCCGAGCTTGCCGAGAAACCCAGTCATCCCGCCGCTGAGCGACGTGAACTGCCCGCCGAGAGCGCTCAGCGAGCCGAAGGCGCCCTGGATTGCCCCAGCGCCCATGCTGGTCAATTTGAACGCCGCCCAGATCTTCGCGATGGAGATCAGGGTGTCTTTGTTCTGGACGTAGAAGGTCGCAACGCTCTTCAGGTACTGAAACGCGCTGGTAAGATTCTTGGACAGCGCGTGGCCGAAGTTGGCGATGGCTTCGCCGTTCGCCGCGATCCATGCATTCCACTGCTTGACCTCAGCGGTGAGTTGCTTGAATAGCGGTAGGCCAACGTCACCGATGGCGTCTTGCAGGTTGCTTTTGAGCGTGGACGTCGCGCCCTCGAAGCTGTCTCCCTGGGCCTTCTTCATCGCTTGCAGCGCGGGACTGTCGAATGCCCGGCGGAGTTCCGCAGCGCGCTTGGCCATGGTCAGCGCGTTGAAGCGCGATCGCCCTTCCTCGCCCGCATAACCCATGTCCTTGGTTCCGAGCAGTTTTCCCGTGAACTGGTCGACTGAGTGGAACTGACCGCGTAGCGCCTGGTCGATATCACGGGCGGCCACGTCGGTCGCGATTCCCATCGACGCAGCGGCGACGACGGTGTCCCGGCTGAACTCGCGCAGCCCCTTCATCCCCAGTTGCGCGGCGCCGATCGGCTGGGCCAGCATCTTCGCCATGTTGACCATGTCTTCGGTGGTCCCGAGAGACACGGCGGCGTCGGCCTTCAGATCCTTGACGAGTTGACCGGCCCTCTCCAGGTTGTCGGTCCACTCGCCGCCCATGTTCATGCCGGTCAGCCCGGCGATCGCCATCTTCGACTGCTCCATGTTGGAGTTGAAATCGATGATCGCCTTCTTTGCCTCGCGCAGCCCGAAGAGTCCGGCAATCGCGGTACCGGCACGGGCGAGACCCGACGAGAGCATGTTCGACGACTGCGCGGCGTCGCGCAGGTTGCGATCCAGTCCCTTGGCGCCGCCTGATGCGCGGTCTTCCAAAAGATAACGCAGGTTGACATCATAGGTTGTCGTGGCGCTCACCTACGAAACTCCTTTGGCCGCATCGCCGGCCCGCCGTCCTCCTCGGACGCCCGGTTGGTCTCTTCGATCCGCTCGGTCAACTCCTCCTGCATCGCCCATCGGCGATACCAAGAGAGAGACAGGAAGCGATCCCAGGGCATCCCGTCGAGGTGCCACGCGAGTCGCTCCCATTCGCGGATCAGGCGGCGCTCGGTACGCCGGTACGGACTGCGGGGCCCTCGCTTTTCGCCGGGTTCGTCGGGCCGAACTCCCCGGCTCGGAACTTTTTTAGTTCATCGGCCTCGGCGCCGTTGAGTTCGTTGAAGGCCGTGCCGACAAACTGCATGGTGCGACGACTCCACTTGTCCATGCCCTTGTACGGCTTGCCGTCGACGTTGACGGGCTCGCCGTCCACCGAGACCAGCGAACACCGCAGCGCCTCGACGCGCTCGAACTTCATCAGCGCGATCGGGTTCTCTTCGATGGCCGAAGTCGAAGCGGCTTCGATCCACACCGCGATGTCGAGGTCGTCGTTGCCGTCGAGTTCCCGCATCACGAACGAACCGACGCTGCATCCCGACGGCAGGTGGAATTCCCTCTGCCGCTTGTCGCCCACCCGGGCGGTCCCATTCTGCTTCGCCATGTCTCTCTCCTGTGCCTTTCACCCAGCGGCAGCCGTGCCTAGGCCGCCGCGAGGCTCATCGTCTTGCATTTCCCGCTGAACGTCGTCTTGGTGCGGTCCTTGCGCCCGCCGAACGCGTGCTCGTCGACCTTGAGAACCAGATCTGAGAACGACTGCGTCTTGTCCTTGGCGCCGGCCTCTCGGTAGAAATGCATCACGGTCATGATGATCCGCGGGTGCCGCAGTCGAGCGGCCTCGCGATCGGTGATGTCCATGAGGAACTCCAGCAACTTCTCGTCCTTGTTCTGCGCCGAGAACGAGACGTCGTAGCCGTGGTGTTGGATGTCGATGTCCGACTCGATCTCCCCGAGGAAATCGTCCTCCACCAGATCCGTGCGCGGCTTGAGCGACCAGTCCGTGAGCTTGGACCAGGAGCCGCCCATGATGACGCCGTCGACGGTGAATCGAACGAAAACCTCTTGCCCTCGCTGACGTGCCGACATTGGTTATTTCCCTCCGCGCGTATTGATCAATGCACGCGATTTGTAGAGACTGAGATCGTGGAAACGGAGAGTCCCATTTGTCCGAAGTGTGCTCAGCCGGTTCTGGTTAAGCCGTACGCAGGCAGGATCTGTCGAGTCTGCCGAGGCAAACAGGTCGTGGCTCAGAAGCGGGCTCGCCGGATCACTGACCCGGCCTGGTACGAAAGGGAAAAGCAACTCAACAGGGACAGAAAGTCGATGCTGTACAGGACTGGCCCGGCATGGCGGGCCATGGTCCTTGCGCGCAGTCGCGCGACCGGGCCCGTGCGCGAACGAAAGTGCCACCTCAAAAAGACCTACGGAATCACGCCCAAGGAGTGGGACGCGATTCTCGAACGCCAAGGCAGGCGCTGCGCGATATGCAAAAGCGACCATCCCGGCGGGATCGGATGGAACACTGACCATTGCCACCGGACCGGGATTGTTCGGGGAATCCTCTGCCACAAATGCAACCGTGGCATCGGACTCCTGGGAGACCGGGCGGATCGAGTGCGATCCGCACTGAAGTACTTGGAAAAGCACGAAAAGGAACATGCTAGGCGCTCAGTTCGAGCAGGAGGCCAGAACCTATTTCTGATTCAAGAACCAGAAACAACTTGTGATTGACGAGTCGGACCCGGATCAAAGTCCGTTCGAGTCCCGTCCCGCGTGACGCCCCGGTGTTGACGGACTCCTTGTCGATGATGAACCCAGGCCCGAGATCGGGATCGTCGTCGTCGACCGTCTTGCCGTCCCCTTCTTCCTGCAGCGACTTCAAGAACGCCTTCAACTCCGAGATCTCCATCGCGCGCGAGACACGGGTGTTTTTGTCCTTGGGGAACGACTTCAGCCGCTCGGCCGCCGACAGCTGGATGAAGTCCGTCATCAGCCGCCGCGACAACTCCGTGAGCCCCGACGTCAGGCTGGTGGTCACGACCGAGCGGAACTTGAAGCCCTCGTTTGCCAGTTGCTCGATCGTCGTGATCCCGTGCTTGCGCAGATCGATGAGGTCCTGCCGCGTGAGCAGCGGATTCGTGACCGAGACGACCCCGGCCAGATACTGCATGGTCTGCTGCGACCCCTTGTGAACGCTCGGGTGCGTCTGGCTCATGATCGAGGCGAGCCACACGTGCGGCGCCTGGTTGATCTTGAGCTTCGTCTTCGCGTCGAGCGTCTGCGTGGTGTTGTAGCACCACACGATCCTGTCGCTCCGGGTCGTGATCTGCGCGGTGAAGGCCGTCTTGTTCGCGGACACGCTCTCGCTGACCACGCCGGACCAGGTCAGGAACACGCGATCCTTGACCGTCGACGCCAGCGTGACGATCGTGGCGTTGAGCGTGGACTGCGTGACGCCAGCCTCGGGAACCAAGCACACGGCCACGCCGGGGTAATTGGCGATGTCCGTGATCCCGGCCGTGTAGTCGCCCGCCGCGAGAGTGCCATCGGCGCCGGTGGCCAGATTGGTGTCGGAGATGTTGATCGGCCGCCCGTCGGCCAGCTTGGTCAGCGTGATCAGGTTGGCCGCGTCGTCGCCGAGTTTGGCTTCGAGGTTGTTGTCGGCCGACGTGAACGTGTTCAGGTCCTCGTAGAGATAGTCCCTGCCGAGATACTTGATACGCAGGTTGAAGTGATTGGCGTTGGCGTCGGTTGCTGCCTCCACGGCGGCGGTGATCCCGCCCGTCGCGCCGTTGCCCCACACGCCCGGGTTGGCGGCGTCGACACGGATAATCGCGGTGGGCACGGCGTTGGACAGGGTGAGAGTCGCCTTCACCGCGGCGGCGGCGGCTACTCGACGAACGACGATCTTGCCGAACGGCTTGTTGAGCAGCGCCGCCCAAACCTCGCCGACCAGCGCCGCGCCATCGGTGCCCACGTCGCGCTCGCCGTAGAGTTCGATGAAGCGCGCGGTTGACGTGATCTCCTGCGGAGTCAGCGGGCCGCGAACGCAGCGGCCGGCGAAACCGACGGTGGAGAGGTCGACGCCGCGGATCGAGCCGGGGGGCTTTCTCTCGCTGACGTAGAGACCTTCAAGGTTCGTCCAGTCAACGGGGTTGTTGCTGAAAAAATATTCCGAAGCCATCGGCTCATGCCTCCATCAGGTGATCGCTGCGATCGTCCCGCTCTCTGTGATCTGGACGAGTTCCACGCCATTTGCGGCCGTGAACGTCGTCGGCGTGAACGTCTTTTCGAAATCCGCCGTCAGACCGAACTGCAACTGCTGCACTGTCGGGACGCCGCCCCTCGTGACAAGCGCCGGGATGATCCCGGTGATCACAAGAACCGATTCGTATCGGTTGTCGAACGTCTTGGCGTTGTCCCATTCGTCGTCCTCGAGTTCCCAGGACGCGAGGAAATTTCCCAGCGACGGGCACGCGGTCACCTGGGTTGATAAGACACCGGGATGACCTTCCCACCCGAGAAACACATCAAGCAGCGCCTGTTCCAACTCGTAGCGCTTCTGGAGGTTCGTCGCCGCGATCCGAAACTGGATCGTTCCCTCGTGGCGACCGACGTTGAGCACGATGTGCTGATTGTCGGGCTCGAAGACGATCTCTTCCTGGTCGGGGATGTACCTAAACCGCACCGGCGTGATCACCAGGTTGGGCAGGCACTCGGCCCCGCTCGCCTTCTGCACGAGCACGATCTCAAGGCCGGGGATCGCAGCCTCAATGGCCCGCTGAAGCGCGCGGAATGCCTCCAGTCGCACGACGGCCATCAGTCGGCCCTTCCCCGCTTGGCGAGCGCCCGCATCTCGCGCGCCACTTCGTCAGCCGCGAAGTCGGTCAACTCAGGCAGGCTGTCGCGGATGAAGTAGGTCGGCGCTTGGCCGTACTTGCGGATCTTCCAGACGATCGCCGACGCGATTTGCTTGGCCTCGATGTCGAGGTAGGACTTGAAGCGCCGCTTGATGGTCCGCGCCCGATCGCGCCCGATGAAGTTCGCGATGTTGCGCTTGACCCACTCGAAGATCGCCCGCTGGCCTTCCTCGCTCACCGGATGAGGACGCGCGCCCGCCTCAAGAATCCCGATATATGGCGCGTCGTTCATGACCTCGGCGACCATGCCCGATGTCCGCCCGGTGGCAGTGTCTCGCCACGCCGCTTTGGCCTGGCCCTGGTCCTTCGGCGTCTTGCGCACGAGGAACGCCCGCCCGCGCCGCGCCCCATCCCGGATCCCGCGCCCAATGGCCCTCCTGATGGCCGCCTCGCGCCGCTGGAGCTCGGCGGGCAGATCCTTGGCGCTGATGACCACGCGGCTCATTCGGCGCAGCCCTCGTTGTCTACGGCGCGCAGGTAGAGCACCCAGCCCATGTCCCGCTCTCGGTCGACAAACGGGGGCCTGGAGTGACGGAAGTAGCGCGGCGGGTTGCCCTGGCCATGGGCTTCGTCGATGCGGATGAGGATCTCCTCGTTGGCCCCCAGTCCCGCGCCCATCAACTCCTGGTAGTGGTACGACAGCGAGACTTCGGTGACCTTGACCTCGCCGCGCTCGACTGTGCCGCCCGGGTGCTGATCGAAATGCCCAAGGTTCTGCACGCGCGGCTGAGGTCTGATCTCGTTCTCGCGATCGATGAACCCGCCGTCGCCGACGGCCTCGCCATCCCACGTCCGGCGCACGACAAAGAGCCGGTACGGGCGCACGCCGAACTGCGGGTGCAACTCCTCCCGCAGCCCGTCGATCACGTCCGTGACGAGGCTGTCGACCAGCACGTCGGCGTCGAGATCGGCCCTACCAGGCATGTCGTGGTAGCTTTCTCAGACCGCCTTGAGCGGCCGGCGCGTGGCAGGCACCTGGAGAGTAGGGCCGCGCGCCGGCCGCTTTCGGCGAAACCTTCATTTGCCCACGTAGTTGTCGCCGGTGCCGCCCGAGCCGTAGACGTCGGCTCGGCGCTGGACTCCCAGCAGGGCACACAGACGGCCGGTGAGGCGGCGGCCCTCGGATCGGAGTTGGAAGAGTTCGCCGCGGTTGAGTTCGATCGAACCGACCTTGTCCGCTTTCAATCGCCCGTAGGCACCCGTGAGTTTCGCGTCGACGTCCGCGAGCTGAGCCAGCAGTCCCGGCGGCGTTGCGGTCAGCGCGTTGGTGATTTGCACCTCGTGCTCGGGGTCGGAGCCCAGCGCATCCATCGCGTTGTCGAGCGCGCTGTCGAACTGCCTGAAGCGCGCGCCCCAGCCGGCGTAGCGTCTGACCTCAGCCCGCTGGGCTGCCGTCAAGGCCACGCGCTACCCCCCTCGCCGTCGCGGGGGATGGAGGGGCTGCGCTGTGGCCACGCTCGACGTGGGCACCGGGGGAGCGGGGGGCGGCGGATGCTCGCCGATGATGACGGGGGCGGGCGACACAGGGGGGACGGCCGGCGGCAGCGCGGCGGGAGCGGGAGGGGGAGCGGGCGTTGCCGCCGCCCTCGCCCCCGGCCATGCCTTCGGCGCCGTCACCTCGCCGACGCCGAGTTGTTCGGCGACGACCAGCCCTGCCTCCAGAAACACCGAGGCGTAGTTCGCTGGCCCGTCCACCGCGCCGCCGGGTTCTGCCCGATACACGTACGGCGGCTCCCCCGGGAGTTCTCCAATCCGCACTTCGATCGGAGCGCTCCCATGGTTGCGGTAGCGGGCCAGCGGACAGCGCATGGGGTTACTGGATCCCAGTCTTGTTGCGCCCGCCGAAATTGACGGTGATGGTGCCCGACGTGAACGCCGTGCAGATGGCTCTCATGTGCTTGCATGGCGGGAGAACTACGGTCAGTTTCGCCGCGGTGCCGGTGTCGAAATCCGCCCACGTGGCGCCGTCGTCGAACGAGATCTGCACCTTCCACGTGCCGACGAAGGTCCCGCTCACGTGGCAGTAGACCTCGTCGAGGTCGGAGATGTTCATGGTCGCGCCGTTCTCGACGGCGTCCAAGGTGGCCAACAGGCCCTGACGAATTGGATACGACATGTCTGCTGTCCCTTTCTCTTACGCGGCCAGGTTGGAGATGTACCCGTTGGCGTTGCAGGTCCTCACCTGCACCTGCGGATACACGAAGGTGGCGAACTTGGCCGAGTCACCGTCGTCGGCGAGCCGCTTCAGGCGGCCCATAAACTTCACGGCGCCCATGCCGAACTGCGCCTCGGCAGAACCGGCGATTGCGACATCGCCGACCGAACCCTGGAGCTGCTCCGCGCTCGGCTGCGGCAGATACCGCATGCGAGTCTCCGTGGTGTTGAGCGCGATGAACTTCTGCGCCGGAGCCTGAACATCTTCGATGACGGGGCGCCCGTCGAACTCGAGCACGTTGTAGCCGCCGTCCAGTTTGATCACCTGGCCCTGGATGCGGACGCTGTCCACGTAGCGGCGCTGAGCCCCGTAGAGCAGGCCCAACTTTTCGTGCTGGGTCGGGTCGCAGATGAACAGGTCGGGCTTCATCCCGCTCGCGACGTAGATCTTGCGGATCAGGTTGCGAATGAGAGTGAAGCCAAGTTCGCTGCCGCCAGCATCCTCGAGGTTGCCCGCCCACTGCGTATAGGTCGAGCGGCTGAGGCCGGCGTAGGTGCCGGTGGCGATGATGCCGCCCGAGGTGGCATCGAGGATCCCGAGCATCTTGTTCGACGCTCCGGTGCCCAGGTAGAAGTCAGCGCCGATCGCACGCGCCAGTCGATTGACGCTGTCGCGGAGGTCGTCGCGGAACAGGTTGCTGAGTTGATTTGGGTTGCCGGCGGCGGCGCTCGCGGCGCTCGCACGGCCAGTCACCAGGAATGCGTCGTGGTAGGTCGTGAAGTTCAGGACCGCCGGCACCTTGTCGTCCGCGTTGAACACGGTGACGGCGGTTCCGTCTCCGATCGCCGCCGTGGTCGGCGTCGCCGTCCCGAACTTCGCATCCCAGGAGATGTTCTTTCCGTCGGCCGGGATGCTGGGAAGCACCTGCAGTGACACGACAGAGCGGTTGATTTGAGGCGCGACCTGATTCTCGAAGATCGTCGCCAGTGCCGCGTCGATCGACGCGAAATCGCGGTTTGCCATCGGAGGACCTCGCTGGAGCTGCGTTCGCCGCGCTGTTACGTCGCGCTTGACGTGCAGCTCCCGCCGTGGGGGTCCGCGTGTCGTTGCGAACCGAACGTGCGTCGAGGTCTCGACGTGAGACGATTCTAAGGGGCCATTTGACGGCCCCCCAAGAATCGCGACAACGCTCTTAGCGGCGGGACATGTCGGTCATGACGAATGCATAGGCGTCGTCGAGGGTCGGCTTGGCGCTCCCCTTGCCATCGGGGCGCTTGCCGCCGCGGTTGCCTGAGCCACCGGCGTCGACGGCTGCCATGTATTCCTTTCCCTCGTCGCTCTTCGCCCACACCGCGACACCCTCGGCCAGTGGAAGGATCTCTTCGACCGTTTCTCCCTGGTAGACTTTTTTGGTTTTCAGGCAGATCTCGCCGGCCTCGTTGCGCACCACGAGAGACTTTTCGTGGAACAGCAGCGCCATCGCTCCGACTGTCCGCCCCTCTGCGACGCCCGCAGCGCGCAGCGCTTGACTAAGCGCCGCCTTTTCCTCGCCGCGCGCCCGCAGATCCCGTTCCTTCTGCGCCTGCTCGGCCTCGGCGGCGCGAGCACGGGTCTGCTTCTCCAGGTCGTCTTTGAGTTTCTTGACCTCGAGTGCGAGCGGGTTGTTGGCGTTGTCGTCGCCCTTGCCGCCCTGACCACCGCCGGAGCCTCCTCCGTTGCCGCCACCCTGGCCACCGGCGCCGCCAGTCTCATCGCCGGCCGGCTTGAACGCCTTCAGAGCCTCGGCCAGCGATGTCTTGAGCGTATCGCCGAGCCGGGTCTCTAGGCGCTTTCCGTGGTTGGTCATCGCGGCGTTGATGGCGCCGCCGATGTATTTGCGCACCGACTCGGGGACTTCGTCGTCTCCCCCGCCCTCGCCGGCGCCGTCACTGCCCTTGCCTCCGCCTTTGCCGTCTCCATCGCCACCGCCAGCCCCTCCGCCCTTGCCTGTCCCGCCACCCCCTCCACCGCCACCGCCATCTCCAGCGGCGGCCATCAAAACGTGTCGCTGAGCCTGAAACATATTCGTGAGCATGCAGTCTCCTCCAGAGTGCCTGCCTCACGTTATGGGCGCGGGGACGTTGCCCCCGAGTTTCACGGCCGGGCGCGGGCGGCGGCGGGCAGCGCAATCGGCGGCGGGGGAGCGGGGAGAGCAGCGGTCTTGCGGGCAACCATGGCCCACGTCGAACGCCAGGTGGTTACCACACAGCGGCAAGCGGGATGAAGAGGCGGCTTCTCGACGATCTTCCGATGTCTCCGCACGCCAACCTTGCGTTTGCTGATCCACTCGGCCACGAACTTCTCGCCGTTGGCCACGTCGCGCACTTGGCCGTCGAGGGAAGCGCACGCGGGGCACCGCCGCCGATCGAACGAGGCATCCCAGCGGGCGACGATCTCGGGATCGTCCTCTTGAATCTCCTTCAGCCCCTGCAGGTGCGTTTCCGCGTAAGCGTTCATCACTTCCGTACGCGCCAGCCTTTCAGCCTTCCACCGGTCCCCGGCGAAGATCGCCGGCATCCGCCGTTGCAGCCGGTTGGTCACCTCGAAAATCGTCTCGCTCTTCGCCCGACTGACGGCGAGTTCTTGGATCAGCCCCTCGCCGATGGATCCCGCGTACCGCCGCGCCGACGACTCGAACTGCTTCCACAGCACCTTTTCGCCCTGGGCGATCACCGCCGCGGCGTCGAGATTCACTGGCTGGATCGTGCCCTCGAAGATCCGCCCGAACGCTTCGAGTTCGCGGACGATATTGGACGTCGACAGGCGACCGGCGATGTCCGCGCTTTCCCAGAGCGCATCTTCGATCTCGGGCGCCGAGCGCTTGATCGTCGCCATCGCATGGCGCACGTGCGTGATCGCGTTTCGATAGCGCTGGGTCGTGAATGCGCTCTCGCCGTTCTCGCGGGAGAGCCAGCGGCGCAGTTGGTCTTCGAGTTCCTCATGCGCCTGTCGCAGCACGGGCAGCATCTTTCGCAAGGCCGGTTCGTGCAGGCGCTGGACTGAGCGCGCGGTCTCTTCAAGGACCGCGAAGATCTGGCGACGCTTGGCGCTGGTTACGGGCTGGGTGGCCACGGCACTACCGCCACGGCACTACCGCCCGATCAATCCCCGCCCACGACTCAGCGGTGATGCCGTTCTCTGCTGCCCACCGTTCCGACTCTTCCCGGCGCCGTCGCTCGTTCAGTTCGGCACGCTTGCGGGCGAGGTACGGCGACGTGCCGGCCAAAACCGCGGAGTACCAGTCGTACAGGAACGGGGAGACGGGGATCTGGCGCAGGCTCATTCGAGCGCCTTTGTGATCGCGTCTCGCAGCCGATCATACTTCTCCCGCAGGCTCAAAACGTCCTGATAGGCGACCGACCACCCGTAATCGCCTTCCTTCGCACGCACAGGCTCGCTCGTGCCGCCGAACGCAGCCACGCTCACGCCTGCGAGTTGCACCTGCGATTGCTCGACGGCGCTCATGGCGATCCGTTTGGCCAAGTCCATCAGCGCGGGCAGATCCGCGCGTGTCAGCCCAGGCGACACGGAAGCCTCGACAACTGCCCGCTCCAGCCAAGTCAAATCGCTCATGTCTGATGCCCCCTCTGTTTCACAGCGGCGCCCAATGCAACGGCTCCTCGCCCCCCGCGGCAACGGTGTCTCTGCTCTCGCAGACGAACATCGGGCGACCGTCCACGTGGAACACAATGCCTTCCCCTGTCAGCCGCAGGTGGGCGCCGAAGAACTCCCTCAGTTCGGCGAACGCCGACGGCGTCACCTCAGCCGAACGCGGGAATACCCCTGTCCTCGCCCAGATCTCCCGCGCGCCCCGCCTCAGGCACTCTTGAATCGGCACGCCTTCGTCAAAGGCGAGATTCGAGCAGCCGTTCGATCGCAGGAAGAAGACCCAGTGACCGGTCATGTCGCGTCCGCTTCCCCCTTCGCCTTCCCGTTGCCACCCGGCTTCAGACTCGCCCCCGGCTTCGGTTGCGCCGCTCCCAACGCCTTCACGCGATCGACCTCAACCTCCAGTTCGGCCCCCGGTTTGAAAGACTCGTCATCGATGTTCTCCTCTAGTTCCTTTTCGATCTGCTCGAGATCCTCCGGCTTGACCCGCCCTTCCAGCACCTCGCGAACGATCTGCATCCGGTGACGCTTGCGAAACGTCGGGCTCTCGATCGCCAGCATATCGATGTCGAGCGCGTTCTTGAGCGAGTCAGACACCGCGATCGCGTCGAACTCTGACATTCCCTTGGCGACCCACTCGTCGACCAACTTTTCTTCCAGCCGGCCGCGCGAAACCATGTTGAGGATCGCTTCGGCGTGCTTCTTTGCCGCGAGACCGAGATCGCGCAGGACGATTTCAACTGAGGCGCGGTCCTGCTCCTTGCTCTCGGCCGAGCGCTTGAGAGCGGCGGCGTTGTTGGCCGCGCTCAGCGCCATCTGGTGCATCACGCGGTGGAGGTCGTCGCGGAGCGAGTCGCACGAGTTCCGCGCCTCGACGAACGGAGCGACGTTGGGGCCGATGAACTCGGCGCGGTCTTCGTGCCCGCGCTGCTGGACGAATCCTTGGCCGCGGCGCTGGTTCACGGCGCGGCCGGCGTCCTCTTGCGCTTGCCCGATCATCGCGCCCTTGGTTCCGCCCTCTGGCCCTAGAAACTCGTAGAGCTCGGGGAGAAGCGCCTGCAACTCTCCCCACGCGAGAGCCGATCGCTTGTTGAAGTGTTCAACGGCGGCCCCGTGCATCTTGTTCATCGCCCACAGGCCGCGTGGGAGGCACAGACGAACAATCGGCACGCGCCCGAACGAATGCTCTCCCTGCGCGACCAGCGGAATGATGTCCTTGTCATCGAACTGCTTGTTCGCCTCGCGCTCGCGCTCGAAGCGGGCCCATCCTGTTTGCGTGTAGTAGGTCCAGCGCTCGGTCACGATCGAGCGTGAACCCATCACCGTCTGTCGTCGCTGGTCGACGAGCCGGACCATCGCCCAGAGCAGATCTCCCGATTCGTCTTCTTCCCAGTCGATCACCGACTCGGGATCGAGCGCGACCGCGTATGCTCTGAGCGCCCCTTCCTTGTCCTGGTCGCCGAGGCTGGCGTATTCCACGCGCTGTCCGCTCTCGTCGACGGCAGGCGGGAGATCGACGAGCGTCCACGACCAGCACGTTTGCAGGGCCGTGCGCAGCTGGTCGGCGAGAAGTTCGTTGAGCGCGACCTTCGCGCCGCCGTCGGGCGACACGTCCTCGACGAAGTCCTGATAGAATGGCGGTAAGCCCTCGCTCTCTTCGCGTTCGCCACCCATCGTCATGGTCACGGGATCGGACGTCACGCCGGCCACGAGGTGATCGAGGATCTCAGCGGCGTACGGAACGTAAAAGGCCCGCCGCTGGCGCTCCCGATAGAGCGCGTCGTGTTCTCCTCGGTGCCGCGGGAAAAGGCTATTCAGCACCTTGTCGTCTCGGAGCAATGTCTTCCCGCCCTCGTAGAGGGCGCGCAGTTCGCGCCAATAGTCGGCGTCGTGGGTGGGATGGGTCTGTTTGAGGATCGAATACGGAAGGCCGGCGGCGCTCGGCGCAGTCGCCTCGGTGAGCGTGCCGGACGAGCCATCGCGCGCGTTCACGGAGGCTACGGCGCCCGCGATCACCTGGGGGGTGAGATCGGAGGTCTCAGACGACATTGGGCAGCGCACCTTTGGCGATGGCCATCACGGCCCGTGCGAGTTCGCCAGTCTCGTCGGAACGGGCAAGCGACGGGCGCGCGGCGACCATGATTTCCTCGAGCGCCTGGCGATAGGCGCGACCATCACGGAGGACCGACATCAACTCCGGACTGGGGCCGACGTGCTCGACGGCGCGGGGGGGATCAACCGCCACGCGACACCGCAACGATGTTGCCCGTGATCAGGTCGCGCAGTTCATATGGCCCGTAGTGCCGCGTGAACATGCGCCCCGTTTCCACGTCGGTGAGATGGTGCTCGCGACTGCGCAGATCGGGCAGCGGCACCTTGGGATACACGAAGTTCCGCGGCCTTGGCCAACGGACGTCGAACCATCCCTCGGCAGGACACGCCGCCACGACCGCCGTGGCCATCTTCTCGCCGTGCCAGTAGAGCGCCGTCCTCCTGCCGCTCCCTTCGCCGTCAGGGTAGAGACCTGGCGTCTTGCACGTCCATACTTTGGCCGGCACCGAAGGCGTGGACATCGCCGCGGCAGTCGTCGCTGGCATGCCCAGTCCTAGCAGAGAAAAGAAGTTCCGCCTGGTCACTCCCGGTCCTCCGGATCAGCAGGCACCTTCGGCCTCGGCCGCTGCACCGGCGTCTTGTCCTCGGACGGCTCGCGCGGATCGCTCGGCGTCGGTTCCGGCGCAGGCGACGGCGGTGCCACGGGAGACCCGTCGACGTCGAAGCTTTCAGCCAGGGGTCGCTTCATCAGGCCAATCCTGCGGCTGCCGTCGGCGGTCACCCAAGATTCGCGGCGGACTACACCTTCGGCGCGATCCACAGGGCGGATTTGTTGTTGTTGCTGAACGTCTCTTGACGTCCGAGTTTCGTCGCCGGCCACTCGACCTCGTACAGACCCGGAACGTCCGTCTCGCCGGGCACCCGATCGTGACGGACCTCTCCCGTGGTGGCGTTCACGACGACGGCCGTACCCACGAACGCCGGCCGCGATTTGTCCACGAGGCGCATGCGAAATGCGACCGTGTAGCCGGTGAGGTTGATTGCGATGTCGTTCTCGTCCTTCAGCGTCGTTCCGATCGACGGCTCAAGGTCGCCTTGTCCAACGTGGTGGTCAGCGATCATTGGTCTTTCCTCTCTCCCGAAAGCGTTGGCCTTGACTGGTTCCCGCTGGATCCGGGCAGGTCGACGCGGGTGCCAGTGGACGCGGCGAAGAACGTCGCCAGATTGGCCAGCCGCCCCGCGCTATCAGACGCTTCGGTGAACACGGTGCTGTTCGCCAGTCGGCCGAGGTCGGTCTTTTCGGCGCTGAGCAGGTTGGCAACACGCGCCGTCGCCTCAACAGCCAGGGTCAGCGTATTTGCGAGCCCGCCGACGTTGCCGGCCTCCAGCGTTACCGCCTGCGCAAGGCGCGCGAGGACCGTCGCCTCCAGTGCAATCGCGTTGGCCAGCCTATCGACCCCGCTGGGCTCAAGTGACAGCGTCTGCGCGAGCCGTGCGCTCGTCGCGACCTCCAGGGTGACAGCGTTGGCCAGTCGGGCGATCGCGGTGGCTTCCAGCGCCACGAGGTTCGCGAGTCGGGCGACCTCGTCGGGCTCGAACTGGACCAATTGCGCCAGTCGAGTCGTCGCCGTCGATTCCAGCGTTACCAGCCCGGCGGTGCGCGCGGTCCCGGTGGCCTCCAGCGACACCAATTGCGCGAGACGCACAAGGCTAGTCGCCTCTAGCGTGACCAGGTTGGCCGCACGGGCGCGGACCTCGGCGTAGCCCGACATGAGCACGAACGAACTGAACGTCGACGCCCAGACGCCCGCGAACTCCAGTTTGCTGGCGACGCGCGCGGTAGCGGCGGCTTCGAGGGTGACCAGGTTCGCGGCCCGGGCCGTTGTCGTCGCTTCGAGGGTGACGAGGTTGGCCGCGCGGGCCGTCGCCTCGATCTCTCCCGACGCCACAGCCGTCGCGAACGCCACGAATGGCGGTCGACGGACAATGTGATGTGGCGGGCGGTAGACCCAGGACACGGGGCCCCCTTCGGACTAGAGTTCTTCGAAGTAGACAGTCCCGGACATGGTCAGAGGGTCAACCGGGGCGGCGGGCAGGTTGATCGCGATCCGCGTGCTCACTTCGCAGATCGGTCGCATCTCTGGAGTCGGAATCCACGCCCACCCGCCGCGCACGTTGAAACACTCCTCGTGAACCTCGGTGATGGTGCCAGCGCTGGCCGCCGTGGTGTCGTTGATTCTCGCCGTCGCCGTCGCGGCGGTGCCGGTGCTGTGGATGTCCACTGGCGTGGCGGTGCCACCGCCTGAGCCAGCCGTGGTCATGCCGCGGCGGATACGAATCCGCAGTTGTTCATCGGCCGCGTCACCCGCATCGCTCGACTGGGCGATGAAGACCGCGTGCAGACGAATCCGCACCGTCGATGTCGCCAGCAGCGAGATCAAATCCTGCGCGGCCGTGACCACAGCCGCCTGGAAAACAGCCGTGTACATTCTGCCCATTGGTTTTTCCTCACATTCTCAAGAGTGTGTTGCGCGCGATTCTCTGCGAAGCCATGGAGATGATCGGGGCGTCGGCCTTCCCAGGGAGACTCGGCGCAGGCTCCGAGCCCGCGCCCGTCGTCGTGGTCAGCGTCCCCGTGACGGTCCAATTCGCCCCCGTGCCGGCGTTCGTTCCAGCCGTTGTGTGGTCGTCCAAGGGAAGGAACGTTACGTTCGTGCCGCTTGGCGCGCTCAGGCTGCTGCTTGCCGTGAGCAGATCGGCATCGCTGAGGACCGAGTCCTTAAACCAGAATGATCGCAGGTTCGTGTCGCACGGGTCCCCAAATGTCGTGTTGAACAGATAGAAGACATCGAAGGCATGCTCGCCAGATCCAACAAGCGTGAACGTGGAGAGCGTCGCTGCGCCCTCATTCCTGAAACTGATCTTGTAGTTGGACGTCCCGGCCACGTGCGATCCCGAAACGAAGACCCACCCCGTGTAGCTGCCGGTCGCGACGGACTGTGCAGTAGCGCCCGTGCAGTAGACGTCGAGCGTGGTGTTGTTGACCACTTCGCCACTGTCGATGCCGTAAAACACCGTAGATGCGTTGTGCCAAGAGAGCACTTGCATGAATTGCGCGGAGTACGCATTCAGGCGCACCCAAACGCCCCAGTGCCAGGACCCGGTGGGCGACGGGCGCCCGGTTCCGTTTGTCGAGACTCGTGCTGCGTCTGTTGATTTTACGGAAGGCATCTACACCTCCAGCACCAGCAGCCAGTCGGGATTTCCGCCAGCGTTGTTGCCCCAGTCGGTCGACGGGGTGAAGGTAACCGTCCCGGTGTTGGTAAATGGCGAGCCGGACACCGCCGTCTCAGTGCCCGTGGTCGGATCGATCCGCTTGAATGTGAATGTCCCGGACATCCCGGAACGGGCCACCGTGAACGAGCCGCTGGACCTCGCCCAGTAGAGAAATGCCAGCGTGCTGTCAGCCGTTTTCGCCACGCCAACGTAATCGTTGTTGCTGTACGTCCCACGCCCTGCCGTAACGAACGCCGTCCCCTCGGCATCGGGCACCAGATCGTACCAGCGGCGATTGACGAAGGCGCCCCTGATAGCGACCTGATCGGTCATCGACGCGGCTTCGAGGTTGTAGGGCTGATTCTGGCTCTGCGATGGCAGGTTCGTGTTGGGCGCTCCGAGATGCCAGACCCCTTCGTGCCCGTACCACGATCCGCAGCCGCCCATCAGCATCGTCATGATCGACTGCGTCCGGCCGAGCTGACGGGTCCACCCGAACGAGGTGTTCCCGTCGTAGAGCGACTCGATTGTGAACACCGGTCCGGTGTTCTGATCGTACTCGGTGCGGACCTGGGTGTAGACGGGCCCGCCTTGTCCGGAGTTCCAGGCGTAGGTCGTTTTTATCGGCCGCGTAGTGTTCCACGGGCCGGTCTGCGAGTCTGAGGAGGCGAAGTTCCAATGGGCGGTGTTCATGTGGCGCGTGTCCACGCTGAGCACGCCGTCGGCCAGCGCTTGCACCTCAGCGGTGGCGAATGAGGTGTTCCGATCGCCGCCGAATCCCCAGACGATGTTGTCGAACCTGTAGAAAGTCTTCGCGACCGCAACGCCGTAGTCTTTGCACTTGATCGTACCGTTGCTGACCAGGGCGTCGTGCCAGCCCTGGAGGCCGTCGCTGTAGCCTTCCCATGCGGGAAAGATGAACACGACCATTCCGTATTCGCCCGCGAGTTGGACGGCCCGAGCGGCCTTGTCGAAGTAGGCCTGGTTGAAGGTCGCGAAGTCGTTCGCGGTGGTGAACGGGGCGACTCCGTCGCTGTCGTTCGGAGAGCTCCCCTGGTATCGGCTGATCAACTGCAGTCCGAAGCAGTTCAGCCCCCTCGCTTGGCGATCCGCAAGGTAGACTCGCTGACCCACTGCCAGCGTCGACGCTGCTGGCGTGTTTGGTGTAGCCGAGTGGGACGCGAGCGGGGCCAGCTGGCTGTTCAGTGTCCACGCGCCCTCGCCCCAGATGAGCACCGGTCGCCCTTCGCGATCGACCACGTAACGGCCGACTGGGTGCGCCCTCCAGAACGGCGCTCGGCGCCTAATCCCCATCGCGCCCATTCGCTAGCCGAGCCTCACCACGGAGTTGGAATCCAGGGTTGGGTTGACGCCTTGAACGACCACGATCGGCTTGATCTTGATTGCGTAGCCATCGCCAAGCGATGTGATATCCACGGCCGCCCCTCCCGCCGTCGTGGCTACCGTGAACTCGTCGGCGGTCAACCCGCCCGAGCGGACGTGATAGACGGTCCCCTCGGTGAGCCCGCCGGGCATGTTGGCAAAGCTTTCGAAATTGAAGAACGCAATGCGATCACCGCTCGCCAGCCCGTGGCCAACGATGCGGATCGTGTCGCTCGCGGTCGAGGCAGCCGAGAACGGCCGTGCGACGAACGAGGCATCCACCACCGCGCCCCAGGTGCGAGCCGTGCCCGCGCCCGTCCCTGACGAGTCGCCGATGATGACGTAACAGATCTCCTGCGCCGCCCCGCCGTCGGTCCGCTCGCCGAATTGGATCGGCGCTGCGGGAGCGATCGTGCCGTTGACTGCCGCGCTCCAGCCGGCCGAGCTCCGCGCCGCCTGATGGCGCAGATATCCCGTATATGTTGCCTCTCCGCTGTTTTGCGATGCCGTCTCACCTGGCCACGTCAGGCAGCCCGAGACGTACCAGTTACCAGCGGTAGCGGACCCTCGCAGCCCGCCCGCATCGCCAATCCCGGGGATGTCCTCGTTTCGAAACCAGTGATTGAGGACGGCGGTTTCGAAGGCGGTGACGAGAGCGCCCATCGGTCAGCCTCACGCTCCCGCGCTCGCGGCGCCCGGCCGGAGCACTGACTGGACGTACGGGAACCCATCGAACCCGTAGCGCCTCTGACTGACACGCGGGAGCCCAGGAGCGTCGAATGTCATGCGCGCTTCCGTTACGGTCCCGTCGCGGCTGATGCCGCCGAAGATCTTCGCCACGTGGCGCAACCCTTGGCGGCCGTCGTGCTTCCCGCCCACCGTGAGAAAACCCTCGGCCTCGTTCGCGAAGAAAAACTGCGCGAAGTCGGAGATCGAGACGTGTGAGACACCGGTGCGGAGGTGGACGATCTCGAGCTTCCGCACCGCTGCGCCGGCCGGGACGTCATCCCACGTCACGTCAGACTCGCGGAGGACACGACCGTCGGCAAGTTCGACGGCGAAGCCATACTCACCGCCGCGAGTGGAGAACGCAAATCCCATCAGCCCCTCAACTCCACCGGGCCGCCGGCAGCAGCGATGCGCGCCCGGACGGCCGCCGCATCCTTGGCGCGCTGGCAGACCTCGCAGGTGAACAGGCTATCGTCCTGCCCGGGGATGGGCGGACAGCCCTTGTCCACCTCGGCCCCGCATGCGCAGACGAGGATCGCGTTGCCGGTCTCTTCGTCGATCTTCGGGTGCATCAGACTGCTATCCACCCCTCGGCCGTGTCCTCTGTCCCCGAGGCCGGGATATTGGCCAGGTAGGGACCACCGCCAGAGACTCCGGCCCGCGTGTGGCGAATGCCGTGGGTGCCCGGGGTCAGGTTCGTCCAGGTTGGCGCTCCCTCAGTACCACCGTCGTTGAACGCCCACGTGAGCGACGGGGCCGAGCCGGTGTACGTGTAGCGGATGAGCAGATCGAACGCCATCGTGCTCGACGTGGTGGCGTCCGAGGGAACCTCGATCACCATGTTGAATTTGACGACGCCGCCAGCGCCCGGGGTGTTGCCGGCGGTGACGAAGTTCGTGGTGCCCTTGAGACGGTTCGGGTTGGCGCTGCCGCCGGTGGCGCTCGCGGGCTTCCAGCTCGACGTCGGCGCTGAGTTGGTGTCGACGAGGCAGATCATCGACTTGTTCGAGTTGCCAGCGGTGCCGGCGAGCACGGTGTTCGCGGTGGTCGTCGCCGACCCGACGGCGGGGTATGTGCCGCCGTCGTACGCCTCGTATTTGGGAGCCGAGCTCAACGCGGTGGAGAATGTGATCCGGAAGACGTTCGTGGCCGTCGAGTTGTTCCCGTATCCCGTGGCCTTGTTTGGAATCGCCATCGCTTGTCTCCTCGGCGCCAAGCCTCACATGGGCACAGCGGGCACCCCCAGTTTCGCGGTCAGCGCCAGCGCTGCGGCTGCGCCACCGAGCCGCGCATGACCGGCGGCAGTCCGCCCGTCACGTAGTTGAACCCATGGGCGCTGGCGTCGACGTCGTCGTCCTGCTTGTCTTTCACGCCCGTGAACAACTTCACGCAGGCGAGATACGGCTCAAGCCACGGTGGCGAGTTGTTCGGCACCAGCACCCGCCCACCATTCCACGCCGACGCGAACGGCTGGGCACGCAGGAACTTGTTGCCGTGCAGTTCCTCGGCCGTCGTGAGTTCGACGATCACGATCCCGGGTGCCGCCTCCCTGATGGACTGGGCAACGGCCTTGAAAGCGCCGACGGTCTCGATCACTAGCGGTGCGCCCCAGTTGCTCCGCTGGAATCCGAGCAATTCGCGGGCAAACTGCGGAATACCAACCTGGCGCCGCAGCACATTCAGGACGTGAGAGGTCGCCTTGGTGACGTCGCGCGGGTGGCGAATGGCCTGGAGTGCTCCTATCGACCAGTCGGCCGATGTCTTCTCGCTCGCCGCAGGGTCGACGCCGATCACCGCCGTGCATCCCGTCAAGTCGACCTTGGTCGGATCGTAGAACGTCGGCGGCCCGAACATTTTCTGGCCGCGGCCCACCGGAGACTGCTGGAACATCGCCGCGAACACGTGCGGACTTGCCGCCCGTAGCTTGACCAGTTCGGCGATCGCGTACTGATGGCGCTCGGGCCAAAAAGACTCGCCGGGACTGCGCCCCAGAACGTCGTTGTCGTTCTCGGCGATCGCCGGGATGCTGATGATCTCCCACCCGCCCTGCGCCTCAAGACGCCCGATCAAGTCGTCTTCGTTGAATCGGGTATGAACCACGATCACGCTAGCCCACCCCTCAAGACGGGTCATCACGTCACCCCAAAACGTCTCCCACACCCGGTCCCGAACCACCGGGCTTTCGCCTTCCTCGAAGCCCGAATAGGGATCGTCGACCACCACAAAGCCGCTGGCCCCGCGGCCGGTAATGCCGGCGTTGATGCCGCAGGACCGCATCCCGCCGCCCGTCGTGGTCGCCCAGTCGTCATTTGCCGCCCGGTTGGACGCCAAGTGCACCCCGACCCGCTCGGCCTCTGCGCGCGTCTTGTACCCCTGATCTCGGGCGGCGATATCGGCGTTGTACGAGACGTACATGCACAGGTCGGCGGGCCGGTGGAGCAGCCACCATGCGATCGCGCTGCGGACCGTGGTTGACTTGCCAGCTCGCGGCGGCATCGATACGCAGATGCGGACGCCGGGACGCCCGAACACGCCAGCCATCCGCGCGCGCTCGAAGGCGCCGACCAGCGGCATCAGGTGCTTCGGCGGCGCCTCAAACGGCCGTGTGCGCCGGATGTAGTCGGCGAGCCCTTCGCCCCCGAAACTTTGCTCGAGCAGTTCGGCGAGCTCGGCCCGCTCAGCCGGACTGAGGCGGGTCAGATCCATCGGGGGCGGGCTCGCTGGGTGCGGCGGTGACGCTCGCCTTGTCCAGCAGATCTTTCATGCGCTTGATCCGCTGCTCGCTCGTCAGGTTGTCGATCGTGCGGTCGGAGGTCTCGATCGGCTTGCCGTCCTTGCCGGTCAACTCGACCGTCTGCACTGGCTTTCCGAAGTCGTAGGCCATGAGGCCGAGCGCGGCCTTGGCGCAGTCGCGATGCTCGGTGTCGCTGGCCATCTCATAGAGGGCGTTGAGATATTTTTCCCGTCTGCTCTTGCCGCCGTTGCCATCGGCAGCCTCCGCGAGCCATTCGCGGATGTACTTGGTCGATGGTCGCCCGCCGGGGTTGCCGCTCTTGCCGGGCTCGAACAGTCGCCCGGGCGCCACTGGGCCGGTTTTTCCTCTGTTTTGAGAGGGCGCGGCCCGCTTCTTTGGCTTCTTATCGGGCGCGGCTCTCCCTCGTCCGCGGCCCCGCTCTCCACTCGGTGCCACGTCGCCTATTGAGCCCCAGGATCGGCTTGTCCCCCGACTTTCGGGTCAACCGCGTGCCCCGCTTCAAGCAGCGCCTCGTTGAGGCACTCTTCGCCACCGTCGGGGCGCATGCGGTAGATCCGCGCCTGCCACAGGCCGCGGTCCTTCACGTGGTCCTGTGGCGTCATGATGCTGACCAGCCGAAACGGCCACGCCCCCGGGTCGCCGTGGGCCAGCCAGTCGCACACGAATATCCGCGCCGCCATTGCCCGTGACCTGGCCACCGGGCTCGGGTCGTTCGGCAGCGGCGCGGCCACCCCGGCGAGGTGAAACGGGTACGTGACCACCTGACGGAATCCGAGGTCGATCACCATCTCCACCCGGGTCGCTGTCCACACGCGCTGGACCCGGGCGGGATACGAGCCGAAGCCGAACCATTCCACGTGGCCATTGGGCACTGGGTGGACCGGGTGACCCAAGTAACGGGCAGATCGCGAACTATCCCCTCCGGTCCCTGTCCGGATGGTCGATCTCTTATTTGCAGTGACCCGCTTGCCCGGCCGATGTCGGCTGCGGACGCGCGGTTGTTAGAGAGCGTCGCTGGTCAGAGCCGTGTCCCCCGGTCTTCCCGCTTTCACGGCGACGATGCCCCACGGTAGATTCCGCCCGGGCCACCGTCTGTCACCCCCACGATATTCGTGCGCCCCCGATCCGGTCCAGCAGATCCCCGTGCGCGATGGTCCTCCAGTTCACGAGGCGCTTCGACATCCCCAGACACCAGTCGCACTGGTAGAAGACGCTCACCCCTCCACCTCCCGCCGCTTCCTCACCCGCACCACCACCGTCCCGCTGGGATGGTGCTCCTCGACGATCTCGGCCTCCGATGGCTTGAGTCCGGTCTGCGCGATCCACGCCTTCACGTAGCGCTCGCGGTGGCGCATGACGCCTGCCACCCGCCGTTCCAACGCCGCGGCCAGTTCGCGCTCCTGCCGCAGGTACCACTCGCCGGGGGCAAGCGCGGGATCGGCCACAACCGCCGGCATGGAGAACGTCCGAAATGGCGGCGCAGACTTCGTCGCGAAGACGCCCGACGTGTGCGCGTTCTCAAACGCCTCCTGAATCGACGACTTGCACACCGGCTCCTTGCAGCGGATGCACCTCGGCGGCTCGGAAGAGTGCACCTCATTGGCGACCAAGCCGCAGTTGGGGCAGTGGGAAGGAATAGCGGTCATGTCCCATTCTCGATTTTGGTGATGAGGGCCCGGGCCCTGTCGCACCACGAGCATTCCCCGGGCAGACCGTCGTCAGCGCGCCGCTCGCACGGGCCGCATGCGCCTTGAACGCCGACGCTCTCGCGCACGGCGCGCAGCAGTTCCGGCGCGGCGACAATGAGCCGGGCGTCCTCGTCACGCATGCAGGTCTCGCCTCGCAGGCTTCCCGCCCCGTCATCGGAGTATGCCTCGACAACAGCGACTCCATTGGCGTCGACGACCTCGTCCCACGTGTCACCGGGAAGGACATTGCTGTCCCTCTTTTCCAGCCGCCACGGCCCCTCGCTGTGCTTGCTCATTGGCTCCTCTTCTTCCCCCGCCAAAGCCGCCTCGGGTCGATCAACCGCTCGACCTTCCTCCACCCGTCGCGCTCGATCGCCCGCACCGCCTCGTCCGTGAGATTGAACATCGACGCCACCTGATCCACCGTCCGAGGGCCCTTGCGCGCCTCTTTGACCGAGCACGTAGCCGGCATCTCGTCCACGTCCCATCCGGGGAAGTTGATCTTGATCGTGCCGAACCGATTCACGTCCACCAGCAGCGAATGCCGACAGCGGGCGTAGTAGCAGGGCGCCGGGTCGTCCGCACACTCGGGATACGACGGCCGCGGGATCTCGTCGTCCACCAACATTTTCCCGATCGCGATCTCGCCCATACTGAGTCGCTTCTTCGCAAACATCCCGCTCGCCTTGCCCGCCACCCCGCCCCACGGCCGGAGCAGTCCCATGCGCGCCAGTTCTAGCCGTGCGAGGCGATCGGCACGTGCCCTGGCCTTTTCCCGCGGCGGCGCCGTCTCAAGCGCGCTGACGAGCTCTGCGGCGGTCGGGAGGTATACGGCCACCTCGCTCGAGTCCGGGCTGACCCCGGCCTGGTTGACGGCGCTGACCACGTAGTAGTACACGGTCCCGCGCTCGACGGTCTGATTCGTGCCCCGAGTCTTGCGCACCCCATCGGCGATCACCTCGTAGGGGCCGCCGGGAGCCGTGGCGCGCTTAACGACGTACGTATCCGCGCCGCCCACGGCCGACCACCACAGGCGGATCTGGCCGTCCTCGGCGATGGCGGTCAGGCCGGTGGGCGCGAGCGGGCGGGGCCATGCGATCTCGCGCTGCCACGGGGGCGTCGGCTTGGGCCGTGGCTGGCGGCAGGCGGCGCGGCGTCGGGCGGGCGTTGGCTCGACGACCACGCGGCCGGGCGCGGGCGCGAGGTCCCAGCCCGACCACTTGGGCAGCAGCACGAGCGCGGGGCGGTCCGCCATCGGCGGCGTCCACTCGTCGTCCCAGTCCTCTGCCATGAGGGGGGTCACCTCAGGATGTCCTCGGGCAGTCTAAGAAAGCGGGCGTTGTTCCAACGGAACATGCACCCCGTCGGGGTGGCGATGTACCAGAATCGCTCCTTCGGGTACGGCTCGGCGTAATGGGCCTGATAGTCGCTCACCTCGTCCTCGGCAGGCTGCTCTCCATCGTCGTTCGGGACGTATTCCTCGACGCAACCGATGAGTCGCCCGATGCGCACGGAATCGCGCTCGCGATACCACACCGTTGATGCCTCCATGACCAAGTCGCCCATCTCTGGCTCCGTGGACATGAAGTCGATCAGGCTCCGCTGCGACGGCGTCGGACTGCCGCACAGGGCGGCGTTGTAGCCGTTGTATGCGCTCATTGCGAGCATGTGCAGGAGAACCTCGGTCACGGTACCTTCCTCCCCCCGAACGGCACGACGTCGCTGGCCTTGCGTCTCAGCCGTCCCGCTCTCTCCTTTTCGTGGTCCACCCTACGTCGATTATGCCAGCCAATTTTCTTTTGGTCGACGGGGCCCTCGGTGCCGGTGACCTTGCCGGCGGCGAGCTTGGCCTGGCACCGGTGGCACCAGTCGTAAAAAAACGGAGGGGCGCCGTGGGAAACGCCGTTGGTGTGGGGTGAGCAGAGTTTCATCCCACCGGCCTCCCAAACCGCGCCCAGAGTTTCATGAGCACGAGCAGGTGAAAAACCCATACAACCCATACGACTTGACATTCTCGGACAGCGGCCTGCCCGTAACCGCTTCGTAGTGCCGCCAGAACTCGTCAAACTTCCCGGGGACAAACACGTCTTTGTAAGTCTCGGTGTTGTCGTACGTCATCGCATCTCCGTCGCTGTCGACCCAGTCCCGCGCAGCGGCCATTAGACGGCCGTATGTGTACCCGACCGACTTGGCGACATCCTCCAACCACGCCCGCGACTCCAAGGCCGGATCGGGCCGCAGTCCCTCGAACGCAGGATGCGCCCACTCATGCCGCAGCGATGTGATCGAGCCTGGGTAGAGAAACAGCCAAAAGCGCTCGCCCGCCTTAACCGGCGCGGTCAGGTACGGGTCAACGACACCGACCGTCTTCTGTCCCGTCGGCACGCGGACAGCCCGTCCTTCGAGGAGCGAAACATGCTGGCCCGGCAGTAGGACGTCAGCCGCCTCGACCGGCGCCACCGCCACATGTATCGCGTCCCGCTGTTGCTCCCCCGTGATGACCTTGCCGATTTCGAGTTCGCTCGCGTTTTTCATATTCCTCCAAGCCTCCCAAACCGCGCTAGGAACGCGTCCCGCGCATTCCATGGCCCCAGCGGCACGATCGTCACCCCAAGCGGCTCAGCGGAGAAGACGGCGCGCCTGGCGGGGGTATCCACAAGCAGGTCTCGAGCCTCAGTGGCCATGGCGCGGGCGTCGGCAAGGCGGACCTCAGGCGGGAGGTCGAGTAGGCGATCGCGCAACCCGAACGCCTCCCCGATCGCCAGGTTGAAGCGCGCTTCGAGCTCGCGATAGGCCGGCAGCAGTCGCCTGAGCGGGCCGATCACGTCGCCCAGATACGCCTCGGCGGCGTCGTGGAGCAGTCCGACCAGCGCGAGGTCGGGCGGAGAGAACTGGCTGACGAGGATGGAATGTTGGGCGACTGAATACGTCTCGACGTGGTCCCCGAGGTGGCCACCGAACCGCGTGGATCTCGCGAGAGCCCGGGCGATGTCATCGATGCAGATGGAGGCGGGGTCGGGATTGTTGATGTCAATGGCGCGGCCTGTCGCCGTGAGCATCGTGGACGCGCGAACCATGGATTCGACAGTGGTCATGCGCAGTCCAGCGCCCGCGCGGCGATTAGCCACAGGCAGTTCTCGTAATGGTGCTTGATTCCCGTGCCGCAACCTGGACACCGTCGTTGCCGTCAGCCGGGCAGGCGACGAGACTGGCGGCGTCGTGGATGAGGGCGAGGAGATCCGCCAGGGCAGCGCGGAAGTCGACCGCGTCCGGTGGCGATCCGCGCCGGCCGTGCTCCCATTCCCCGATGAACTCTCCGATGCAGGCCAACGCGGCCTTGCCTTCGTCGACGTCGCAGAACTCCCAGAAGATGCTCCGCAGGTGGTCGAATGCGCGCGCCTTGCTCTGAAGCGTGTCGGCGGGAGCGGTCAACGTGACATTCACGGCACCCTGCCTTCCACCCGAGCAACGAGTTCGCGCGCATCGGCGTCAGGCAGCGCCTTGTTGGGCAGGATATCTAGGTACCGCTTGACCATCGCCAGTAGTTCCGGCCCCGACGCCACGATCCTCGCATTCGCAAGCGTCTCGTCGGCGCTCTCGCAGGCGATCACATCGGCGATGACGAAACCGGCGTCGTCGAGGATTTCGATGGATCCCGCGTACGGTCCATCTTCGTCGGCGGCGATTGTCCACGGCGCCTTGCTGTGCGCGCTCACGGCGACTCCTTTCGCCGCATCGGAATCGGCGGCGGTCGTCGGTACTCGCGGAACGGGTCCTCAACGAAGCGCCCTCCCTGGCGCGCCATGCCCAATCGACCACTGCGACGAGCCGGTTCAACACCTGTCGACTCCGCGGGTGGGGCGGCGGGGCGGGGGAATTCGCGAACCCTGATGTCGGATGGCCACTCCGACATGTCCTCGCCCTTGCGGTCGAACAGCCGCACGCGCACATGCGCACCCCGGTGATCTTCGCGGTAGCCGTTGACGTCGACACGAGATGGCCAATCGATGTGGGCAGGCCAACTCTCCGGCTCCATCCCATCCCAGCCGGCATCGTTGCGGTCGCGGACGTTCGCGCCGAGCTGCTTGCAAAAGGCGCTCACCCCGGCCGCCCGACACTGCCGGATCACGCCGCGCGCCCACGCAACGTCGAACGGCCTCGCCCCCGGCCCGCTTTCGCCGCCAACGATCACCTGGTCGATCGTGCTCATGTCGCTGTGGTTGCAGAACCCGCCGCCGAGTTCCCACGTTCCTCCGCGAAGGACGTCAACCTTGTGCTTACCAGGCCATTGGATGCGCTCGAAGTCGACGGGGCCGATAGCGGGCTCGTACGACACGAAGCGAACGGCCGCCGGAGTCTCGAGCAAGTCAGGTATGCGGTCGTCTGCCCATTCCTGATTCTCCACGCTCACGCCGAGCCAGATCCATTTCGCGGGATGGAGCGACGGGTTGCTGATGCCGACTCCCGTCAACTTCGGCCGGGCCACTCGGATCTCGTGGTCGGCAACGCGCAGTAGTCGTTCGTATAAGCCGGGGTCCGTCAGGTACTCGCGCATCCTGCGCACGCGCTTCGTCAACACCTGGAAAGTGTGGCGAGGACACAGCAGCATACGCGCCCACACGCGATCGATCCACGACTTCGGGACCCCCGCATAGAACAGGTCGCCCATGTCGCAGACGAAGATCTTCGAGGGTTTCTGGAGCTTGAGCGGCATGTCGAGATGCTGCTCCCAGAGACGAGCCTCGCCGGTCCATCGTGGGCCGTTGTCCCCGAAGACGGCGAGACCGCCGTACTTTCCCGTCTTCGATAGGCGCGTAGACGAGAGTCGCTCGCTATAGCAGTTTTCGCAGCCTGGACTCGCGCGGCGACAGCCGTTGATCACGGGCCACGAGTAGTCCGTCCACGGAATCGACGTTTTACCCACCAGCCGCCTCCCTCTCCGCCGCCGCCCGCCGGGCCAGCAGCGCCGCAAGCGTGGCCGAGACCTGAGCATCGAGCCATGCCCTGAGCACCCCGGGCGGCCATCCGCGGAACGGACCGGTGAGGTCGGTTTTGTGGCGGTGACACCGCCGGCACAGTGGAATCGTGTCGGCGTCTGAGCATTTCACGCCGAGTCCGTGGCGTGCGGAGTGATCCGCCTCGACGTCTCCCCTGTGGTAGCTCGCGGGGACCGGGGCGCAGCATGGCAGTTGCTTGGCCTCAAGCATATGCGGCTGGTCTCGGACCCGCGCGGGTGGTTTTGGAAAGGCCGGCTGCTCAGTTGACATTGGTCGCCTCGCTCTCTTCAGGCGTGCCAGTCGGCCACAGCGCTCGCGGCATTGGATCGCCGTGGATGTGCCTCCACTGCCGCAGAATCGTCGGGCCCCACGTCTTGCCCATTTGAGCGACCGGCCGAATCGGGCGCGCACCTGACAGACGTCGGACGGGCGATCGGTGCGCGGCAGCCCGGACGCCGGCAAGACGCCTGGCCCAAGCGACTCTGCCTCGAGCAGGCAAACATCGCACTCCTAGACCTTGTGCCACCCGCAGGTGAGCAGGTACGGGAATTTTGCCTTCTCGGATTCAGATTGGCTCTCACTCATGTTCATCTCCCATCGCCATATATTCGGCAACCGACCCGGCCGTGTTTCGCAAAATCGTCATCCGCATCCCCTCGCCACGAAAAACACCACCAGGCCCAGCCACCCGATGAGCACGAACGCGGCCGACATGCGCGTTTGGCGGCGCTCGGGCGGGGTCGTGTCGGCGATGTGCTGGGCTAGGAGGCGTCGGAGGGGGTTCATGGCAGCAGAACCCTGTTCAGTTGAAATCCAGCCGCTGACCTGTGGCCGCCACCGCCGTATTTTTTCGCGATAGCCGACACGTCGACGTCGCCTTTCGAGCGGAGCGAGTAACTGACCATCCCGTCTGATCGCATCCACCAGCCCATTGCGAACGCCTCGCCCTGAGCCAGGAATCCGACCAACTCCGAAATGTCAACCTGAGGAGCGTTGACGATCGGAACGTTGTGTCCCTCGAAGTCAATGCGACGGGCGTTCGCCGCCACCTCGGTCACGTACCGGCGGATCTTGTCCTCCACTGCGACACCAAGCCTGGCGACCTCGTCTACATCGAGGCGAGACGCCTTGTAGTAGTCCTCGAAGTTGAACCGGATCGTTCCGATATATGCGTTGACAGCGGGCCCGTTCGGAAGCGCGTGTTTCCATAGGTCGCGGTCCTCGATGTAGTCGATGAGCCACGGACGAGGAGAGCGGGGAAAAAAGCGGTCCCACGTCATCCCGGCGCCGCTCCTGCCCATATCGAACTCGACTGTCACGTTGTCTCGGGAAAATCCCCGAAGCGCTTCCTCAGCGGTCTTGTGGTGGTCAAGGATCAGCATCGAATGCGCTCGACCCGCCATTCGCTCGAGCACATCGCGCGGATAGCAGAAATCGACCATGTAGACCATGCGTCCGGTGACATCGGGGGGCGGCGCGCCGTGGGTGGCTGGGAAAAACTCAGCGTTCGCGGACCGTCGCCAGATGCACCACGCGGCACCGAAGCCGTCGCGGCATTGGGCGTGGTAGATCACCAGTGGCTTCACGTCTCATCCTTTCTCTGCCCCTCGACGACATCGGCGAGAGAGCGCGGGGCGATGATGCGGAGTCGCTCCGTGAGCACCAGCAGCACCTGTCGCGTTGCCCGAACCATGTCTCGGGATGCGATCAGGTCGCCGCGCAGGTGACCGGCGTGCGCGCTGCCCATGATCGCCATGACGGCGTCCTCGGCGACGCTGAGATGTTCGCGGCCGGAGACGAGGCGGGTAACCTGGAATTGAAACTGCGCGGGAGTGAGCGGGTCGAAGGGGCCGATGTCTTTCATGTCAGATCCTTGGTGGACACGGGCGCGCCCAGAATGACCTTGAGCACGAAGCGCAGTGCGCGCGCGTACGCATCTGTGGTCTTGTGTTGGGGGATACCTTGTGTGTGCTGCCTGAGGGCGAGCTCCTCCAGATGGATCGCCCACTTGGTCACGGCGTCGGCGATGCGATTTCGCTCGGCAGAGACGGATTCGGATTGGGTCATTGCCTCCCCCTTGTGTCGGCGTAGTCGGGATCGCGCAGTTGGTACATGGCACCCTCCCACAAAGCATCGACATCCCCGGTCGGTCCGTTTCGCGATTTCAGCACATGGATCGTACAAATCCCGGCGATCGCCTCGCGCTTGCGGGTGATCATGAGAATCAGGTCGGCGTCCTGCTCGATTGCGCCTGAGCCACGAAGGTCACTTACCCGCGGTTCGCGCTCCTCGGCTTCTGGCCCGCGGTTTAGTTGGGCGAGCGCGAGGACCGGGCACTTGAACTCGACGGCCATGTCTTTCAGGTCGCCCGAGATCTCGGCAAGTTCCTCTTCGCGCGTGCGCCCGCGCTGGCCCGTCCGAGCGAGTTGCAGGTAGTCCACGAGGATGAAGATTCGTTTGTCGGGATGCCTGACCCTGAACGCTCGCGCCTCCATCCACATCCCGGGCAGCGTGCGCGTGTTGCTGATTGTGACCAGCCCGCGCTGACACATCTGCGATCCGGCCCGGTGGATCTTGCCCCAGTCGTCGCGACTCAGTTCTCCCGACCGAAGGCGATCTGACGCTACCAGCGCCAGCCGTGCGAAGAATCGCTCGCCGAGTTCCATGGCACCCATCTCGAGCGAGAAGGCGAGCGCGGGAACGCCGTCGAAGATCGCCCCAAGGAGCGCAATCTGGCTGCCGAAGGCCGTCTTACCCAACGACGTTCTGGCCGCGAGGATGGTCAACGTCTCATCGCGCAGTCCGCCGGTCATGTAATCGAGCGCGGTCAGTCCCGTGGTCAGACCGATGACCCGCGCTCCGCCTTGTCGCCGCGCCTCCTGTCGCGCTTCGAATTCGGCGATCACCTTCGGCACCACGTCGGCGATGTCGATCCCAGGGCGCGATCGACCCCGCTGCACTTCGGTCAACAGGCGCTGGCTTTCCAGGATCAGGCGCTGAGCTTCCTCGGGGTTTTCGTCGGCCAGCGCGGCGGCCTTTCCGCACGTCTGCTTGAGTTTTCGAATCGCCGACTGACGAGCCACGATCTCGGCGTAGTGGCGGACATTACCGGCCGTCGGAACCGAGCCGGCGGTTTCCACGAGCCACGAGAGCGGCTGGCGATCGAAAACGCGAAGGCCGAGCGCCTTCCACCAGCCGCGCGAAGTGAGTTCGGCCTCAAGCGTTACCAGGTCGATCGGAGAGCCGGCTGCTGCGAGAGTGACCATACCCCGAAAGACGCTCTGATGCTGTGGCACCTCGAAGTCTTCGTCGCTCAGGAGTGCCTGCGCCTCAACGATCGACTCCGGCTGGACGAGACACGAGCCGAGAACCGCCCGTTCGGCGGCGTGGGATTCGGGCTCTGACTTGGGAGCGGCTTCGGTTTCGGTCATGTGAGAGTCCGTGACTTGGGCCAGGTGATTGGGGCTACGACCTTCGGTCGCGCCGGTGGGCCGCGGCCGAGTTGATTGAACCGGTCGAGAAATTCCTTCAGCGGCCAGCCTTCTGTGCTTTTGCTGGCGATGAAAGCGTCTGCCTTGGGACGAATGCTTGGCAGGTTCTCAGGGCCGATCGACCGAAAGAACTCAACCGCATCGCGATCCGCGAATCGGCCGGGATACCATGGGCCATTGCCGGGGTTGGCTTTCTCGACGCCGGCCTTGAGGTATGAGATCAAGCCGGCTGGGGTAATCGGCTCGACCGGAGGCAACGAGGGGTCCGCATCGGTCGGCGGGAGCGGCTCGAACTCGGCCGTGGTGGTGAGAACCCGCGGTGGCTCGTGCTCCGCACCACCAGGATCGCGCGCGGGGGCGTCCCCCTTCCCTTCCTTGTTCCCTTCCCTTCCCTTCCCTGCGGCGCCGCAGTCAGTCATGGTTTGCTCTGCACGTGCATGCACGTGCGTGCATTCCGACGTCGGAATGACCGGCAGAGATGACGCCGGCTCGCGCAGGTTGGGGCGCTGGTGCTCGGTGAACTTCCCGATCTGCAGGTAGCCGCGTCCGTCTATTTCGTACGGCGTAAGGAAAGGCTTCGGCCGGCCGTGCTGGTCCTTGGCGTTCACGAGCTCTGCCAAGAGCGCGTCGATGTCGACGGCGTCATACGGGAATGCATGCGCCTTGATGCGCTTCGGGCGGTTCTCAAGCCTCCCCTCGCGATCCGCTAGGGTCCAAAGCGAGATGAAGAGAAGGCGTGCCCATGGCGTAAGTTGGGCGAGATCCTCATCGGAGAAGAACTCTGGTTTGATGGAACGGATCCGCGGGGTCATCAGTTCCCGTCCCCGTCGGCGGCTGCGCGCGCCGCAAAAAAGGCGACCACCTCCGGGCAGGGACCGACATGGTCCGGATCCGACTCGGCCGGGCAGTCGAAGCGGCAGCACGCATAGCAGCCCATGTCTGCCTTACCCGCGTTGCAGTCCTCGCAGGCCGCGGTCAGGTTGTCGTCATCGCTCGAGCCGCCGTTTGCCACCGCCACAACGTGATCGACGACCAGGGAGACGCCGTCGACCTTTGGCGAGCGACCGCAGTAAGTGCAGCGAAACCCGCAGCGTGCGAGCACGTGGAAGCGCCGCTTTTTTGAGAGCGAGCGAGCCATCAGTGCCCCCTCCTAACCCGATACGCAATCCTCGCCGGCCACCCCTCGCGCTCCCCCGCGACGTAGAACGCCTCAACGAGCCCGTCCATCTCCATCCGGTAGAGGTCGCCGCATAGCGCCTCGGCGCCGGACACGCGCACATACAGGCGTTCCCACCAGCGCAGTCCCGGGCGCACCAGCAACAGCGCGTGAATCTCGACGACGCGCAGGGGGCGCAGCGTGAGCTCGGCGAGGATGTGGGGGCGGAGGGTCATGCGGCCCCACCGAACAGCCCGAGTTGCTTCCGCGCCTTCTTTAAGTTCGAGACCGCTTGGCGCCAATATTCCGGCTTGAGTTCGATCCCCACGTATTGCCGCTCATGCTGGAGCGCCACGTACCCCTCCGACCCAATCCCGCCGAATGGAGAGAACACTGTCTCTCCCGGGTTCGTCCACAGCCGCACGCACCGCTCAATGGTCTCGAGTTGAAGCGGACAGATGTGTTTCTCATCCTTCTCAGATCGCGCTTCCGCGGCGTTGAGAGTCTCTGACTCGCGAATGCCGTACCAAACCGGGCGCGCCCAGCGAATCCACTCCTCGTTACTGACGTCGGTCTTGACCGGGATCGGGTTATCGCCAGGGTGGCGAAACAGCAAGATGTAGTCGGCCATCGCCGGACGCGACCACGACGAGTCCTTGTCCTTCTGGACGAACATCAGCGCCTTCGACTTCGTTCGAATCGCCTGCGCCTGAGGGTCCTTGTCGATCACGACCTCGCCATCGTAGACCCACCCAGCGGCAACAAAGGCGCGCACGGTGTCGGCGCGGAAGTCGCGCCAGCCGATCACGCCGTGAGTCGCCTTTGTGGTCGTTACCTGCTGGACGTGAACGCAGCATCGGCGACCCGGGATTGTGACTCGGAGCAACTCCGGGATCAGAAACCCGAAGTGCGCGAAGAATTGGTCATAGTCCTTTGAGTTGCCCATGTCTCGCTCGCTTGCGCTGTACGTGTACAGGCTCGCGAACGGCGGCGAGAACACGGACAACCCGACCGAGGCGTCAGCCACGTCGTGAACGCGCTCCACGCAGTCCCCCATGAGCATTCGCCATCCCTTGCCTGACTCGTCAGCCGTCGCGTACTGAACTCGCGCAGAGTCCGCGCTGACTCCGATTTCTTCCATCATTGCCTCCCGTGACATGGCCACCACGCCGTCGGCCAGACGAGCGGCGTCGGCCTCCTTGCGGCGGACGTTTTCCGCGATCTCCAGTTCCGCTTCGCTGACGACGATCAGCGCCTCGACGGGATTCCTTTGACCGAATCGCCAGCAGCGTCTGATTGACTGGTAGTACTGTTCGAAGCTGTCGCCGATACCGAGAAACAGCATCCGATGGCAGTGCTGCCAGTTGACGCCCATGGAGTAGATCTCCGGCTTTGTAATCAACACGGAGACCTCACCTCTGCGCCAGGAGAGTTCCTTCGCGAGCTTGGTTTCGTCGTTGTCCTGGCCGCTAATAACGACCGCGTCGTCGCCGAGCGCCGACTTCATTGCCTCCTCTTCGGCGTTCAACTTCACCCATACGAGCCATTGGGGAACGGTGCTTTGCGTAGTACCGCTTGGCGGTGCCCGGCGGGCGCTTCTTTGTTGCCATGATTCTTTGATGATCTCCGCCGCGCGCTTCACGCGCGCGCCGAGCGTGCTCCTCCGCATCGCAGACCGCGACTCGATGCCACCAAGGCCGGCCGCGAACAACATGCCATCTGGCTTCCAGTCGGCCCGTACGACGTCTTCGCTGATGGTCAACGGGGGGAGCTCAAGGCCAGCGTCATCGAACCCCAGATCAGACGGTCGACGCACGTAGACCGCCCACTTGGCCACCCATCGCCAAAAGGACTCCTCGGCGTGACCCTTGAGTCGCCATCCACCCGCGGCCTTGCCATCGTTGTCGTGAACGAAGAACGAGGCGAGCATTTCGGCCCGCGGCATGACGCCCAGGAACTCGGCATGGTTCGCGAGTTCTGCCAGGTCGTTTGGCGCTGGAGTTGCCGTGCAGCAGAGTCGCCGCGGAATGTCCGTGAACTCTTTCAGCAGCAGCGTTCGCGTCTTTCCATCAAGACTCTTCAGGATGCTAGATTCATCGAGCACGATCGCGTCGTAAGGCGCCCCGACAAAGCGGTGGAGCTTTTCGTAATTAGTAACCTCGATTCCAGGCAATCCTGATGGATCGGCGACCTTGCGAATCGGCACGCCCAGTTTGTCGCGCGCCTCTGCGATGGTTTGCTCGGCGACAGCCAGCGGGGCGACGATAAGAACGCGCCCGCCGCTCTGTCTCGCCCATTCCACCTGCATGAGGGTCTTTCCAAGACCGCAGTCGGCGAAAAGAGCCGCGCGCCCACGGCGGATGGCCCATTCGACGATCGCTCTCTGAAAGCGCCAGAAGATCGACGGAAGTTCGTCTGGTTCGCGACCGAACGATATCGCCGCAGGCGTCTTCGACGCGATGAAGTCTGCGTATGCTTGCGCGCCCATCACTCCCCCACCTCCATCTCAGAGATCAGCATCAGCACATGCCCCCTCAACGCCGTGTGTTTCGTGAGCCACCGCCCCGGCCCCGGTTCGAGAGCGCCTTTGCCGTCGGCGTTGGCGATGGCGTTGCGAAGGCGCCAGGCCAAGGCGGCGCGCTGTGTGGCGGGGATTTCGGAAATGCGGAGCGGCGGCGCGGTCATGGCGTTACGCGGCTTCCAGTGCGAGCGATTCCTGCCCGCGGCCGATGTACGGCGGCTTCACGCCGACACTTGGCACCTCCATGCATCGCAGCCACAACCCGGCACGCCCCCCCCCGTTCGATGGGTGCGCGAACTCGGCCCAGCCAGCGCGACGGAAGCACTCGCCAGGCAGCGACGTCTTGTGACGGCCTGCCCGCGTCTTGGCTGCGTTGACCCCGGTGATCAGTCCATCGGGCCACTCAACGTCGGCGGCGCGATCCCACGTGAGGACAGCCGCGACGGCATCGCGAATCAGGGTGCTCGACAGGTGGCGCGTCTCGTTGCGGAAGATAGCGCACTCGATGCAGCGAAGACCGTCTTTGCGCTCGGTCCCCTCGATGCCGGATTCCCACTTGGGGCGCCACCAGCAAAACACCGCAGCCCGGCCATTGCGCTGCTGCGTGTAGAGCACTTGGTTCCAGCCGGGGCGCGTCCACATGGGGTGCCCGGGTGTCTGGCGCGTGTAGTGGCGATCGGCCAAGCGCCGACAGCGCGGGTCGCCCTTGTCGGTCTCGGTCCAGAGCATCAGCCCTTCGCCTTTCCCTTGAGAGCGCCACGCATAAGCACCGGCATCAGCACGCCAACGGCCGCGCCGCGAGACAATCCCACCTGGTCACCGGCGACTACGGTGATCGGGTCGAGCATGGGTCCCGCCGTGCGCGGGAAAGTGAGCACCACGTGGCAGTGCTCGGCCCCAAGCGCCTCGGCGAGATCGTGCAGGTACTGGGCATCGAAGCAAACCGAAACGGTGTCAGTCGTGCCATGGCGGTAACCTGGCACCACCTTCCGCGCCGCTGAGTCGGGATACCTGACCATCCCCTTCGGTCGCTGTCGGCTGAACGACTTTCCGGCAGCCTTGACGCTGGCCCCGGCGCGAATGTGCACTGTGCCACCGGCCGCGGCTTTGCGCGCCTCAATCACGGCCTCGATCGGGATGGGGCCAGAGACGTCGCCACGCTCAACTGTCACTGGCACGTCTACGGCTATGTATCCGTCGGCGACGATCAGACGCCCGCGGCGTTTGTCCAGGTAGGCGTATCGCAGATGCATCCTGGAGATGTCCATTGGAGGAGGCGCGGCCAAGTCGGGGCAATACCGCTCGTCGAACTTCACGCCGACCCTCCCAGGTGTGCGATGAGATCCCGGCACGCCTCGCGCTGCTCCTGTGTCAGCGCCCCCCGCATGACCTGCGCTCGCGGCCAACGGGACGCCGCGCAGACGGCGCAGTCGCAGAAGCGCTGCCGTTGCCCGTCGTTGAACGTTGACAGGCCATCGCCGTTCTCGCGGTCGCACTTCACGCCGTTGCCGAGGGCTTTCACGCCGCCTCCGCTTGCCGCGACAGCCCCAGCGTCGCCGCAATCTCCGTCGCGGCTCGCATGGCCTCCAGGTCTTGCAGCCCGCGCTTCACCATCGCCAGGGCGGTCGTGTGGTCGGTCCGCCCAAGCGCTCTGGCAATCGCCGGGAAGCTCACCCCTTCGTCCCTCAGTACCAGCGCCACCGCTCGACGTGCCGTGACCGCCTTGCTGCCCCACGGAATGCGCCCGCGTCGGTGCGGCCAGTAGATGTCGCCGGGGGCAAGAACGAACCATTTCGACGCCGCCAGCACAACCTGATGGGCCAGCGGCGGCGGTGGTTCGACGGTCACCTGCGGCCGTGGAATGCCACGACACAGCCGGAGCGCGTAGCCGTAGGTGACGCCGAAGTCGAACGCGAGCTGCTTGACCGTCTCACCGACAGAGCAGCGACGGCGGATGTCGTCCCGTTGCTTGTCGGTGAGCTTGACGCCGCATCGGAGCGCGAACACCTCGCGGAGCGCGTCGGCCGTGGTGGAGCCTTCGCGGCGGGCGCGCTCGTAGACGGCGGCGAGGTGGTCGAAGGTCATCAGGCTTCCGGCCGCCCAAAGAACAGGGCCAGCCCCGTCTCCTTCTTCACCACATCGCACGCCTCGTTGATCGCGTGGTCGCGGACGCGGTCAATCCTCTGCGGCGTGAATGACCACGTCACCTGACCGCCGGCCGTCCGGTAGCGCAGTCGCACCGGGATCTGGTACGCGTCGCCGCCCTTGAACACCGGGATCGCGAGAGCGAACGCCCCGGGCACCTTGACCGAGTCGCCGCCCTCTCCCGTGTGGCGCTCCTCGAAGGAAACCGTACCCTCGCCGGTTGACAGGTTGACGTGATTGACGACCTTCTGCCCGACGTTGACGGTCAGGCCGCGCGACAACTCCATGAGCCGCTGGGGCGATGCGAGTTGGACGCTGAGCTGATCGGCGAACGCCTTGATCGTCTCGCCGGCCGACGCGGGCGGGAGAACGTCCATGATCCTGTCTTCGAGGTACGTGGCGAAGTCGGCGAGCGACATCTCACCGCGCTTCATCGTCCACGCCTTCCACTCGTCGCTGAATGGGCAGCCATAGACCGCGCGGTGCTGGCCGAAGCGAGCGCCGCCTTCGTCGCCGGCAGCGCCGGACTCGTTGTAGTCGAACACCGCAAGCAACTGCGCCTCGGGCTCGGTCACGTGGGCGAAGACGACCGAGTGCTCGTCCTTGTGGCGGTTCACGTGATCGACGAAGCTGGCCAGCGTGGTCAGCGTCGCGGTGCCTTTGCGACGCTCTGGCTTGGTCAGGTACTCGTCCAACAGCGGCTTGATCGAGTGGATTTTGCGGCCCTCAGGCACGATCAGCACATGCGCCGCGCGGCCGCCATTGTCGACATCCAGCGACTCGGTCTCACCGAATCTCTTGGCCGCCTCAAGCGCGGCTGCAACCCCTCTGTCGTCCATCTCAGACCTCCCGCGCTTCCGCCGTATTCGGCTCGGTGATGTCGCGGGCGGCCTCACGCGGGCTCTTCACCTCGCGCAGGACGAGCTTCTGCTGCTTTGGATTATCGACGGTGAGGTTGCCGCCCTTGGTCAGCCAGAACGCGGCGCCGCTGGTCTTGCGCTTCGGCTGCTTGGTCGCCACCTCGTATCCGATGATCGCGTGGCCAAGGTTGCTCACGGTCATCTTGATGTTGAGAGACAGGCTGCCCTTGACGTACTCGCCGCGGGTGACGGCTTCCTCCTGCATGCGCTTCGTGAGCTCATGGAGCTGATACGAAAGCTCGGCCTCGGCCTCGCCGTCGGCGATGGTGCCGAGAAACGAGATGAACGAACGCGGCCCTTCTTCCTTGGTTTCGGGTGGCTGGTCGGTTTTCATTGCGATCCTTTCGATGGTTGTTCAGGTGATCCGTTTAAAGCTGATGACGGCCACAGTGTCCTCGCGTGTCCACGAGTCGTTGCCATGCATCCCGCACCACGCTCGGCAGAAGCCGCCGCGTGCGGTGAAGTCCATGAAGTCCATGATCTGCCCGCGCTCGCCGTTGATCAGGCACGGGCGCAGTCGGAATCCTTCCGCGCGCCCGTCTTCCTCGGAAATCTGCGAGACCGGCTCTCTGCGGACCGCCATCACTTCGACGAGCAATCGCGAAGCGCGGCGGACCATGTGAATCGAGACGCGCGTCTTACCGGCCCACGACGGTTTCTCCCCGTCGGCGAGGTAGTGCAGGCAAATGCCTCGCAGATTGGCTGGCAACTCCGACGGGGGAAAACCATCGTAGCCAGCGCCAACGCACCAGGTCTCTTTGACCCAAAGTCGGTCTCCCGGCCGGCGCTTCGTCCACTGCGCGCCCAGTCTGCGGGTTTGCCACTTCCACGGCTTCGACGGGTCGACTGGCTGCGCGGGCCACGAGCCGGGGAGAACGTTGAGGATGGCGCGAACCATGCCCGGCATGAAGAGCACGGGGAATTCCCTCCCCGCCGCCTCGTTGGCCATCTCCGCCGCCGCGGTCACGAGATCTCCCCTCGCGCAGAATTCACGTAATCGACCCGGTCACGGCGAACCCACAGGCCGCGACGAGCGGCGAATAATCGCATTCCCGACGAGCGGTGCGTGTACGCGAGGACCGGATCAAAGTGCCACCTCATCGCTTGCCTCCAATCGCCCCGCCGCCGTGCTGGTAGAGTTCGGCGTCGAGTTCAGCCCACCACTCCGGCGGGACCTTGAGGCGCGCGACGAAGTCTGGCTGCGTGGGCTCGTCGCCGTCGTCGAAAGCGTGGAAGACCGGCGACGGCTTCCCGCACGGCATCGGGAATCCTGCGCGCTGGCGTTTCATGGTTGCGGCCATCCCGGGAACGCCTCTGGGTATTTCCAGTTGCGGCCCTGAACGATTTCCTTGATGGCGGCCTTTTTTACGCCATACATGTCGGCCAAGCCTCGAAGGGCAAGTTGAACGCCACGGGATCCGGTGCGCCACCGCAGTCGGTCGTCGCCATTAACTCGCGCAGTGAAGCGGGCGTCGGCACACGGAAGCGGCTGCGTCCGTAAAAGCCCGAGATGCTGATCGGGTTGACGTCGGGTGCTTCAATGCCCGCCGCGATCATCGCCAGTGCTATGGGGCAGTTGCACCGGCTGCCGGGAACCCCGCGGCGGATGTGCTCGGCGCTGACGTGGACGATCAAAATCCCACGCTCCCGAGCCGCGCCCGCAGCACCGCCAGCGCCTCGTTGCGAATCACGCACGCGCGCGGCTTCGAGATCCCCCAGTCGCGGCCAGCGTCCTCGAGCGTCCGGCCAGCGAGGTCGACCGACTCGACGATCGACCGCTCGCGCTCGAGCAGGGTCGCGATCGCGGCGCGCACGGCCCGGGCCACCTCGCAGCGCTCGGCGATGGCGTCGGGGCGTTCGGCGGGGTCGACAGCGGCATCCAGGCACTCGGGCTCGACGCTGGCGACGTCGAGGTGACCGCCGCGCTTCCCGCCCATGGACAGCCGGGCGCCGTCCAGCATGGCGCCGGCGATGCGCGGGTAGGCGTAGGTCGAAAAGGCCAGCCCGCGGGCGGGGTCGAAGCGGCGGGCGGCCTCGACGAGGCCGATTGTTCCGTAACCGATCAGGTCGTCGAGATCGGCGCCGGTGAGGGTGGTGCGTTTGAGGCGGGAGGCGATCGCCGTGACGAGTGCGAGGTTGCGGGTGACGAGGGGATTCGGGGCCGGGCGGCGAGGGGACTCGGCGACGGCGGGGGTCACGGCGACACCACCCGGCGCTGGCTGTCCAAAATCTTGAAGGCCGCGACGTCATGGCCGCGCAGTGCCCACTCAACCCCGCGGGCGACGAACCCGCGGTGCATGAGCGCCTCGACGGAGTGGCCGAGTTGGAGTTCGCGGAGGTGCCAGTACTGGCGCCAGATGTGCTGGGTGTCGAGGGGGTCGAGAGCGGTCATTGGGTGACCTCATTTGCCGCCGCGAGAGCGCGAGTCTTTGCGCGGTGGCGTCGCTGTTTTTCCCGCGACGTCATCGCCAGTGGGCAGGGCTGTGACGCGTGTTCTCGCCGAGGCCGACGACACAGCCAGCAGATCGCATTGGCCTGCGCGGCGCTGTAGTCACGCCCCTTGTAGCCGTCGGGAAAGACCGCGGCCAATAGATCCTTGCGGCACTTCCCCGACAAAAACGACGTGATCGTGCTGTGGGGAAGCCCCGTGGCCGCCCTGATGTCGACGAACTTTTCCCCCGCAGCAACCCGCCGAAGAACGCCAAGCACAACGGCGTCATCGTGGTCGATATCAGTCCTCCGCTTGGCGGCTGCGTCGGCGGCGTTGTCAGCGGGTGTTCCCGGGAAAAGATGCGCCGGATTCACGCATGGCGGGTTGTCGCAGGAGTGCAGGGCGTGCTCCCCGGGCAGGAGGGCGCGCCGGAGCTTCATCTCCAGCGAGATCCTGTGGACGTAGCGAGTCGGGCCGCGTCTCTCCAATCGGATCACGCCGTAGCCATGGCGCCCAGCCCTGCTGTTCATCCCGCCTGTCCACGGCCAGCGCGCCGTTTCGCCACTCGCGCGATCCACGAACCGCCAGAAGCGGATCTCGAACGGAGCCACCCCGCGTCGACGGCCGTCGCGAGAAGGCGACGGCATGTTGCGAAAGGGACTAAACGGTCTTCCTTGCGGCGGCGGCGGGACTGGGATAAGACCCCAGACCGCATCTGCCAGGCCGGAGTAGCTCAGTGGTAGAGCACCGCTTTCGTAAAGCGGGGGCCCGGGGTTCAATCCCCCGCTCCGGCTCTCTTTCTCGCCGCCTACAATGTCAGCCGCGTCATCACCGGCGACGACACCGCTTACATTCGACTCTGCTCTACGTGTTGTGCAAGGTTTCGTAAACCGTTCGCTCCCGCCCTGTGACATCGACCGGACTCCTGGCTGCCGGATACCTACCGCGAAAGGCCCCGTCTGCGGCTCGACGCGAACGTCATCTGCCAGGACCGCCGCCGAGTGGGAAGCGGAGCTGCAAACGGGGTGAATTGATTATTTCCCATCGTCAAGTCCTGGCCACCTGTTTGTGCGCCCGGACGTGACCAAGTGTCAAGAAAGAAAATTCACCTACCTACTAGTCGTCGTCGAAATCCCGACGGTGGCGGTGACTGGCGAAATCCTTTGCGGCGGTTTTCGTGGCTCGCTCGTGAGAGCGATTCGATCCGCAGCGATCCGCGCTTCCGCATCCACCATCGCTTCGTTGAGCTCGTCGTCGTCGACGATTCCATAACGCTCGAACGCCTTGCGCGTCTTCCATCCGCCCTGAGCCATGATGACCAGTTCGCTCCATTTCCACAGGCGTCGCGCACGATACGCGAAGGAGTGGCGGAGCACGTGCCACGTGATCGATTCGCCTTCCACGCCATGCAAACCGGAGAGTTGCACAGCCTTCTGGAACAGGCGATGAAGGTGAAACGGGCTGTATGGCCGACCGTAGTGGCGCCCTTTGCGCCCTCCCGCGAACACCCTGGCGTTGGCGAAGACCCACTCGCTCACTCGCGGGATCGCCATCAATGCCTCGAACGTTCGTATGGTCAAGTGCGGCTGCCGCGGCAATTTGTTCTTGGTGCGCTTGCCGGCGAGTCGCGCACGTCCGCCGCCGTTGTCTTTCGCTTCGAGTTCGTCCCAGCGTAGTCGCTGGGCCTCGAGTCGTCGCAAGCCAGCGTCCATGTAGGCCAGGCAGAGCGGGCGCAGCAGCGGGTGTACCTCGTCGCACGCGCGCAGCAGTTGCTCGAACTCGGCCTCGCTTCTGATCTTGGTCTGCTTGACGTTGTCCTCAGGGAGCGCCGTCACCGCGCTCATAGGGTTGCGATCGATGAGCCGGTGCTTCGCGGCCCAGTTCAGAACGGCGCGCAGCCGATCGGTCTCGCGGTTCACGGTCGCAGGGCTTGGCGCTTTGTCTCGTCTGGTGATCTGCCTGAGTCGCCAATCCCGGTAGGCCAGGACGAAGTCGACGCTCACCTCGCTCGCATGAAGTTCGGCGAGGTTTCGGCCATCCGGCAACTTGAACAGACACAGCCGCGCCCATTGCCCCTTGGTGTCGCGACTCGATCGATGCTGGGCACCTATGGCACCCCAGAATCCGTCCCACAGCGCCGACATGAGCGGCGATGGCCGGCCTTGCTGCAGGCGAGCCGCGATCGCTTCGACCAGGTCCCGGTCAACTTCACCCAAAAAGACGCGCCTCCGGCAATGACCGGGGTCGCGCGCCCCGCACACACGGGGCATCGACGACCGTCTCGGTGTTACCCCCACCAGGGGGACGACGCACCATACAGCCCCATGCCACGCTCGTACATACTGAGCGCGTTACTGAACGCGTAAAAACGATTGCCAATCTCATTGTTTCGGGCGTTTACGCTGTAGCGCCAAGAGCGCCGTCGACATCTTGTCGAGCCGCTCTTCAACGCGTTCTAGGCGTTGCGTGCGATCGGCAAGCGCAGCCTCCAGCGCGCCCACGCGGGCGGCGATCGCATCGTGGGCACGCCGCCGCTCTTCAAGGTCAGCGTCGAGCGCCAGCAGCGCCGTGTGACGTTCGCGACGCTCAGCCTCGACCAGGTCCTCGATCTCTTCGTCGAGCATGGCGGGTTATCGACTCTCTGAATCGTCGCGTTGCTTACTAACCATGACCAAGCGAAAGGCTGCTTCAAGCATGCCCATGGGTCAATAGGGCAGAACCCTTGAAGCATGCTAGTGTCGCGCCGTGCCGCAACCGATCAAAGTCACGGGCGAGACGGAGACGACGATCCAGGCGAAACGGGTGCCGATGTGGCTGAAACGAGCGGCGGCAAAGAGGGCCGCGGCGCTTGGGCTGGATTTTCGCAGTTATCTGATCGACCTGATCCGCAGAGACACCGGAGCCCGCCCCCCGAAAAAATCGACCTAAGTGCGAATTGTCTGGACAACAATCCGCCACTCTGCCAATCTCTAGGGCATGGAGGTCACGATGACGACGACGACGACGACGATTGAAGCCATCCGAAGCGAGTCCCCGGGCCTGCTGCCTCTCGTAGAGGAGAGCCCAGCGTCGGCCGAACTGCGGGTGGATGTCATTGCCTCTGGTACTACGTACCCGCTGCGCGACCAGCTTGCCCAGGTCGGGGCGACCTACGACGCCGGATCCAAAACGTGGCGGCTGACCCCGGCTCAACAGGACCGGCTCGCTGAGATCGTCGGTCGGATCGCGTCGGCGACGGGCAACGCCAAGGCGCGGGCCTACGAGGCCGCATGGGATGGCATCATCTACAAGGCGGTGCGCTAGTGATGACCAAGACAGCGATGCCAGGACAATACCTACTAGTCGCGAACGCGTCCCCCGGCGACCGCGGTGACTTGGTCGCGGTGTGCGACACTGAGGACGACCTGATCGCGGCCCGCCGGTCGTGCGGGCTGCATCCCGGCGTGCTCTCGGAGGTGGTCGCCGGCAAGGGGCGCACCCCGCGAGGGTGCGAGGTTGACTACGATGACGCCGGCCTCAGCGCGGAGGTGCGCTGATGGCTCCCACCCTGCACACGGTGAGCGACGGGAGCGATCGCCCCGCGAAGTACGTCGAATGCGGCAAGGGGGACGTGCCGGGCAACGTGCGCTTCGATGTTCCTGCGCGTCTCGCCGGGCAGCACGTCGAGGTGGCGTACGGCGGATTTGGCCGGGCCGAGCACGACGAGGGCGACCTCTACAAGCGAGTCACCGACCGCTCGATCGGGCCCGGAGCCGTCGCCTACTATCGGCTGCTGGTGAGCGAGAAGCAGCCGCGTGGCTGACGCTGGAATGGGCTCGTATGGCCGCTGATCGCCCCGCCAACGACACCGCCGCGCCACGCAAGCGCCGCTTGCACATCTGCCCCGTCTGCTCGCAGCCCATCCGCCAGCGGGACGCACGGATTTCGCTGGCGGGCGTCCGCCACCACCTCGCGTGCGCACCCGCTCGCGGACCCGGGAGGCCCGCTCTCGTCGCCGGACGCAAGCGGGGCTCGCCCCAACTCAAGGCCACGGTCACGCCCGAGGAGCACACGCGGGTGCTCGCTCACGTCGAGGCCAGCGGCACCAGCGTCAACGGGCTCATTCGGGAGCGGCTGGCGGACGTGCTGCGCGGCGAGTAGCGCGAAAGTGCGGGTCAGCCCGCGGCCCGCCCCATCATGGGGCATGCGATTCGCCCGCGCCCTCTGGTTCCTGCTCGGCTCCGCGCTCCTGCTGGCCAGTTGCCGCGTTCCTCCCCCGGGCCAGCCGGGGCCGTGGACCGGCGACGTCATCGATTGCGGGGCAGACGTGATTCGGCGATGCGGACCGTCCTCGCTCGGACCGGTGAATAGTTGCCTGGGTTCGAGCGAGAACACCGACTGGCGGCAGTGCATGATCGGGCTGATTGGTCCTGCCACGTGCGGGGTAGAAACTGTCCTCGCATGCGTGACCCGCAGAACCGGCTCGGCCGCCGCCGCTGACTCGCAAGCGAACCCCAACGACGAGGTCTCGCGCAGGATCGCGAACCGGGCGCGGGAGTGGATTGTCGAACGGGACTACCGTTATGCGGACGACCGATGAGTTTCGACGGCTCCGTCCATCATTGCGCTTTCACGAATTGGTCCTCGCTGCCTGACTCCCGAATCATCGCGGTTGTCGAGGCCATTCGTCAGGAGTTGCCGCTGTTCTGTCGGGCGTGGAACATCGAACAGCCCGGCGTCCAGTTCTACAGCCGCGACGTCGAGCTCCCGGTGCGTGAGAGTTTACTCGTGAGTGCTGTGGACGACGACGGCAATCCAGATTCGCTCGGGTTTCACACGGTGCTCGCTGGCACGCCGCTGTTCGTGTGGGAGGCGGCGAAAGGCGACTGGATCGCGTCTCACGAATTCTGGGAGATCCTCGGCAACCCGCTTCTTGACCGCTGGGCAACGGCACCCGACGGTCGGCGCTGGTGGTTAGAACTGAGCGACGGGACCCAGGGTGACGTGTTTGACGTCGACGTCGAGGTGTTCGGCGAGCGCTCGACGGTGCCGGTCGCGAACTGGCTGGCGCCGTCGTTCTTTGGCATGGCCAACGGCGGCGGGTTCACGGGCCACGACCGCATGGGCGTGTGCGAGCCATTCACGCTTCGCCCCGGCGGCTACAGCGAGACGATCTCGGCCGACGGCCGGCGGGAGCGAATCGGGGCGGCAAGGGCGGACAAGGGGCGCACCACCTCGCGCACAGGCATGCTGACAGACGCGCTGGCGGGAAAGATGATGAGCCGATGAGGCTGGCCATGCTGCTCGCCCTCCTCTCCGGCTGCGCCGCGCTCGAGACGCCGTCGTGGATGAACTGCACCTGGGCTCGCGCCCAGGACCACCACCGCGTCGCCGTCAATCCGCGCATGCCACGCCTGTCTGAGTTGTTCTGCGCGCAGCCGGATCCGACGGTGTTCAGGCCGGCGGCGGCGCGGAAGCAGGAGAGCAGGTAGATTTCGGTCGCTCTGCGCGGCGACGGAGCCGCGGAAAGCGAGAACAGCGATGGAACTCAAGGTAGGTCAGACAGTCAAATTCGTGGACACCAAGCGCAGGACGCGAGACGCCCTGGTGACGTTCGTTCACGGAGTGGGCGGCGAGATCGACTTCGAGGGGTTCAAGGCGAAGCACGGCCAGTATCCCTGCATCAACCTCGTGGCAGTCGTCTGCGACGAGGACCGCAAGGATCCGTACGGCCAGCAAACGGAACACGCAAGCTCGGTGACCTACCGGAACACGAGTTCTGAGGTGGCCGGAGGCAACTTCTACTTTATCCCGTAGTCCCAAGCCTGTGAGCCGGAACCGACGAGGGACCGGAAGGCTTGCAGGTTCCGCTGTCGCGCAGTGCGACCGAATAGACAGTAACGATCAGGCAGATGACGGCGGCGCGCTGAGCAACTCGGCCGCGAGTTCGACGAGTTCGCTCGCCTTCTCGTCGCGCCCGGCCGCCAAGAACCACGCGGCTGCGGCCAACAAGTCGAACGCGCTGTCCTTTGGACTCGGCAACATGGGCGAAGTATCGGCCGGCATGGGCGGGAGTTGCGTGGTCACGGCACCGCGTGCGCGCGTCTCGCGTCCTTCAGCAGGACCAGAGGAGTGTTGTATGCGAGCATCAGCGGACGGCGCGGCTCACCTCCCGCCGTCAGCCCGTAGCAGTGCGGCCGTGACCACAGGAACTGTGCCGTGCTAGCTCTGGCCAGCGAGCGAAGCTTCGGCGGAATGCGGCCCCACGCCGCGATGTTCAGGCCCAGCATCGTGGGCCCGCCAAGCGCCCATGCGAGCACGGCATAGTTGTGCTCGCCGCGCACATCCACCCCGGAGCGAAACGCGCGCACCATCTCCGCCGGATCGGGCGTTGAGTAGGCCAGCATGTTGACCACGAGGTAGCCACCGGCGCCGCCGCGCTTGGCGAGGCCGGTGCATTTGCGGATCGTTGGATCATCGACGTCGTGTCGCGCGTCGGATGGGTTCAGCATGCCGAATACCCACAGCGGACGAGGCGTGTCGCGTTCCCACCAGTCACGACCGTCATCGAAGTATCCGTCCCACGTTCTGCCAAGCACGTAGCGGTACCGATCGTCCGGGCTGGTGACGGCCCATGCGCGCTCATCGCCGCGCGTGACAAGTCCGAGGTCGGCAAGGATCGGCTTCATGGGCTGCTCTTCTTCGCCCGTCGCTGCTTCCTCGGCGGGATACCGAGAGCCGCGCGTAGGCGCCCGATCGACGCCCAATCCGGGTGAACGTAACTGAGGAACGCGGGGCCGCGCTCCAGGTCGCGGTCGAGCGCGAGGATGAATTCGCGGGCAGCGATCTCGACCTCGCGGAACTTGGCCTGCTCGGCCTCGATGCGGCGGCGATACTGACGCTCCTCCCGGAGTCGTCGCTTCCATTCCAGCCAGCCGAGCTCTACGTTCTCGCGGTCAGCCTTCACCGCCATCATCCTTCCCGGCGTCGCCCCGACTGACCGCCACGTGACATCGCAAGCACAGTTCCGGCGGGCGCGCCGAGCGTGACCACGCGCCGTAGCGGTATCCCCTTCTACCGTCCGGGATGAGCAGCCAGCATCGCCCGCACCAGCGCGGTACGGGCAACCCACTTGCCATCGACGTTGGCCTCACGACTGAACGAGACGAACCCGTCGAACTGGTCGCCAGCGAAGAAGGTCACGGCTCCTCCTTCGCGGCGTCGCCGCTGCCGGGATGGCAGCCGCTGATCATCCTGCGTTCTCCCGGCGAGAGACCGCCACAGACATCTGCGACCATCATCGCGAAGTTGGCTACGTCTGCGGCCTCGCCAGCCAGCATGGATACCCTCCTAGGCAGTTCCCGCTCATGATAGCCGTCGGTCAGCATCCGCGCGGCCAAGCGGACATGGTGCTGAGCGAACAGAAAGTGGTTCGGGAGCCGCGGCTCATTCATCTCGTCGCAGAGTTCCGCCGACTCCTCAAGCAGTCTCCCAATCAATGCGGTCAGACTCATTCTCTTCCAGCCGCTCTTGTGGTCGTTCTCGAGCAGCTTCTTTTCCATGACCATGGCGAACGCCTTCACCTCCGGCCGGCAGTCGTCGAAGGTCATCGCGCCCCCTCCCCCTCGGCGTCCGGGCTCGCTTCGTGCGGCAGCGGCTTCGGGTCGGGCACCGCGCTCTCGTCGAGCGGGCGGCATTGCCACGACCACAGGCCGATGTCGGGAGCGCTCTTGATCCACAGTGCGCAGCCGGGCGCGTGGCATTCGCCGCCAGCGCCAGCGACGCACAGGTCGCAGAGATAGACGGCGTACCATCTGACGTTGACTTCGCCGTCCATCACCGCTCCTCTTCGCCCGCCGGGCTCACCGGCGGGGCCTCGTCAGCGAACGGCCCCATGCTCGCCTCGATCATGTCGGAGGCCTCGATGAGGGCTCGCCACGCAGCCGCCTCAGCGCCGGACACGCCGATGTCGATGCCCTTCGCCCGCGTCCTAATGCCAGCAACGATGCGAGCGCGTTCGTCGATGGTGGCCGCCGCCTTCCACGTCTGGACGTCCTCGCGTCTCAGCGGCCGGATGGTTCTCCACGCCTCGTCGCATTCCTCCATCGTGTCGAACAGCGGTGTTTGCGGCCTCACACCGCAGTCGTCGTTTTGGCAGCCGAGACAAATCCGCGGGTCCGCGTGGCGCTCCGGGTCCTGCGACCAGTACGTGATGGGCGACCCGCACCACGGGCACGCTTCGGGAGAGTTGTCAGCCACGATCCTTCTCCTCTCTCATTGGCGGCGTGGTCAGCAGCGCGCAAATCCTCTCAACGTGCTCGTCCAGTAGCCCCGTCTCGTCGCTGGTCTGCACGAGGTACGGCAGCAGGTGGCCCATGTCTGCGCCGTCGTCGACGATGGCCGTCGGCCCGGTCCATCCATGGTCATCCAGCCACGCTTGGATCTCATGGCCACGGCCACACTCGTCGGCGTGGCCTTGCCCGCGGCACCGATGGTCGTGGTCGGCACGAAACGGCGTCACGTCGAGCACCGGGAAGGTGGCGCCGGCCTTGTCGAGCAGATCGGCGACGTGAGTGCGCGGCGTCTGTTCGTTCTCTTTGCGCCAACTCGAACTGACCACGATCGCGCAGCCGGTCCGCTCGGCGATGCAGTTTACCCGCTCAACGCGCTTCTGGTCGAGATAGTTCCAGCCAGACGGTTCAATCATCCGGTCCAAGCGATTGTTGAGGACGCCGTCGAAGTCGAGAAAGAGAACGCCTCTCATTTACTTCCCTTACCGACGGGGCTCAGAAGAGCGTCGGTCTCGCAGCCTCGGCAGCCACAGCCTGCCTGATGGTCGCTAAGAGGGATGGTCGCCCATCGCCCGAGAGCGGCCCGCAGGCGCTCCATGTCGGCCCGCGCGGCCAGCAACTCCTTGCCGTTCTCGGCCATGGCGCGGATGGCCTCGCGCTCGCTGGCCAGCGCCTCGTCGCGCTCCTTGCGGGTCTCTTCCAGCTCGGCCGCCGCCTCGTCTATGAGCCAGATTATCCTGGCCCGCTCGTCCCTCAACTCATCCCGCAACCTGAACACCTCTCCCGCCATCTCCTTGCCCTTGTCCATGGCGGCGCGGAAGTTCTCGTCCTTGAGCGAGGCGATGTCGGCGGCGAGGGATGGGTCCTGGAACATCGCGAGCAGTTCGCGCGCATCGCCGTATGTCAATCCGCCGCGAATCACCGCCGCGCTTGATTCTCGTGACTCGGCGAACGACCTGAGTTTGTCGAAGCTACCCACGGTCCCCTCCCTTCTGCGGCTCGGCGGTGGCGAGACTCCACTCCGCAGCCGACTGCGCGTCTTCCTGAAGTCGCAGCCGCTCCAGTCGCAATTTCCGATCAGGGACCGCCGACGCGACGATGCCGACGAGTCGCGCCGCCAGCCAGAGCGCCAAGTATTCGACGGTCGGATTCGCCGACACCCACTCTGCTTCTGACGTCGAGCAGCGCTCGCTCAGAGAGTTCGCGTCGTGGTGGTCAAGCAACTTGAGCACCGGCATGACGACGCGATCGAGGTCGGCATACTCGACCAGCATCCCGTGATGTCCGAACGGGCCGCCGACCCAGATGGTCAACTCGTACCGATGGCCGTGCAGGCGCCGGCACTTGTGCCCATCGGGCACTCCGGCCGTCAGGTGGTGCGCGACTTCGAGATCATACCGCCGCGAGATAGTCAGCACGTGGGCGATCCTTTCCATGGGTGCGTTGGATAAAATCAACGAGCTCGGCGCGCTGGCCATTGTTAACGTGGTACCAGCCGGTACCGTCGACAGAAACCGCGCCGGCCTCGTAGCACGCCCACAGGCGTTTCTTGCGGTTCACACGCCCCACGTGAACGCGGCCGGGAAAACGCGCGCACCATGGGGCAATCGCAGGATCCTTGAATTCGTCGGTGCCGCCGATAAACAGCATGCACTCGTCGTCGGGCGCGGCATCGAACGTCGCGCCGTTCTGCACCGCGAACGCTGGCCGCATCCCGCGCGAGCGCACCTCGCCGACGTACATGTGCCAGCGCTCAAGCGTCAGGTCATGGCTGGCAACGAAGTCGGGGACGACGGCCCAGAGCGGGCGCTGCCGCTGTCGCGAGCCCCAGTCAAGGTGACGTCGCCAAGCGTCCACGTCGAAGTCCAGATTCTTCGACCATGCCGAGTAGGCCCCGTTATCGAGGGCGTAGGGGAAGAAGTGATGCGGTCCGGTGTGGGCGCCGGGCGAGTAGAGGTGGCCGAGCGCGCCCGGGTAGCGCCCGGCCAGAAAGCCGAACTCCACGTTCGTCTGATTGGCGGGCATGACTATCACCCGCCCGCCTTCTCCCCCGCCCGCTTCGCCGGCTTGGCACGCAAGTGCAGGTCGATGATGTTTATGCAGAACTGGCAGTTGATTAGTCGAATCGTCGCCCACCGAGAACCAGTATCGGCACCGCACAGCGCGGAGTTTCCTGGAGACGAGAGACCCCAGTGGATGGTCTCGGGCGCATTCTCGGGAAACACACGCCCCAGCCCGCCGCCAACCGTGCGTGCGTGAATGTGCTCGTCGGTGCGCGCGCAAAACTTACAGTGCATGGTCGTCACAAATCCGGCCCATCCGGTAGAGAGCCGGGCACCACGGCCGGCTCTGGCACGCGTCCTGCCCGGTAGTCTTCCAGGTCGGAGAACGCGTTCGACAGCGCCATGCCTCCGGCCTCGTAGAGCGGCATGTACGCGCTCTCATCGAACTCGCTGCTACATGCCCACCATCCAATCTTTCCTGGCTCGCTCCACCCGGTGGCGTCGAGGTACGCCCACGTTTTGACCGAGCAGAACGCATTGGTGTACTTCGCGAAGAAGTCTTCCCGCGCGATGTCCACGAGGACGTCGAAGCGGTCGACGCCCGGCTTGATTTGCCGCGACCACTTGACCGCCTTCCACTCGGAGCCAGTCAGTTCGTCGGCGTCCTTGCACGAGAGCAGTCCGAGGCTCAGCGCCTTGTTGCGCGGTCCGTCGAAGGCGGGGAACTCGGCGCCGTCACAGAACCGCTGCCACTCTGTCCAGAACTCTTCGGCAGCGACCCGGCTGTCAATGGCCACGCGGTCGAAGTCGACGTCTGAGATCCGGCAGATATCCGCCTTCGTGCGATCCGCATTTGCCTTGGTCATCAGGCCTGGTTCGCCGCTGGCGCCGGCGGCCCCTGACTTCAGCGGCAGATATCCTGTCCATCGCCCACCGATCTGGTACCAGTCCCACTTCTGGTTGGGGTTGCGCCAACTTCCGTATCGTTTCGCCTTGCTGTCGCGCTCGGTGTATCCGCAGTAGTCTGCCATGTACTCTTCAAAGGTCACGTAGCGCTCACGCAACGGCGTCTCTACCTTCTCGCTGCCCGGCGGGTGCTCGTATTCGCTGCCACCCATGCGGTTGAAGTCGAATGGCTTCTTGAAGCGATTGTCGTACGCCGAAAACATCTTCCCATCGGCGAGGCGGATCATCGAGCACGATCCGGCAGCGTACTTCTCGGCGTACTCGTCCTCGATGTCTTCGAACTCCAGGTGCTTTCGGAGTTCCGGCGGGTCATCTTCGCTGCACCCCGACTCCTTGTATGGGATGAGCATGGCGCGCACGGCTGCCTTGATGTCGGCCTGTGTATCGAACGGGACTCGGACCATTACTGTGAAGTGAGACATTGGATTCCTTTTTGTTGAATTGATGCGACCTACGCCGCGGCTTCCGCGCCAGGCTCGAGCAGCAGCACGCGCCGGTCGATGCGAGTGACGAAGTCGGCGAGACGGGGATCGGCCGCGCAGGCGTCGAGAAGTGAGCGAGCGGCGGTGCGGTAGGCGTCAACGCTGAGTTCGCCCTTGAGCAAGTTCCACCTGAGGAACGCGAACGCCGTTTGAACGCTGTCGGATAGGCAATAAGCGGCGATCTCGGCGTGCTTCCCGTCCGCGAAGGCTTCAGCCACGCCGGCACCGTCGAAGGCGCCGTACTTGCCGGGCAGGCCGATCAGGCGCGCCACCCCGTCCAACCCGAGGCTGGCCGTCGAGCCGTAGTCGCTCATGCAGTCCGCCAAGTCGCAATGGCCGGCCTCGCTGAAGCGGTAGCGGGTGTCGCGGCTCTGGTAGTACCAAGAATGGCCGATGCCATAGCGCAGGCTCCTGAGGGTCAGGACCGGCAGATCGAAGCGCCTACCATTCCAGGTGACAATGGTCGGCGAGTCCTTCGCGCGCCCGGAGGCGAATTTCTCCAGGATCGCCCGCTCGCGATCATTGGGATCGCCGCTGCCTTCGATCGTCCCGAGCCTCAGGACGCGCGTCCCGTCGAGCAACACGAACCCGATTACGATCGGCCGCCATGCGAACGGGGGAGCGAAGACGTCACGCGGCGGCGACTGGACGGTGCCGGTGATTCCCGATGCGCCGCCGACGATGCCAGCGTTGATGATTGACGGCGGATCGGTAGAGGGAGGGGACCAGACGTCGGGATCGCGGATGGCTTCTATATCGAGCACCAAAAAACGGGCCATCAGCCTTCCTCGCCGGGAGCCCGCTCCGGATTCCCATCCGCCCACCCCGGCATCGGCTCACCGGCGACCGACGGCGCCTCCTGCGCTTTCTTTCCCTCGCGCTTCTCGCGAGATTTCGCGGCCACGTCGGTCAAACTGGCCTGGCCCTTGGGCTCGGCGGACTTGGTCTCAGGCGGCTTGTCGGCCGGCTTTTCTTCCGGCTGCGCCTCCGTTCGCGCCCGGCGGTTCTCCATGGCATCCGCCCACCGCGTCTCGCCATCCTTGATGGACGCGAACAGCGTGCGCATCGAGACGATCTCATCCGGCGTGATCGTGTCGACCGTATGCCCGAGATACTCCGAGAGCTGCGCCACCGTTATCCCCAGTTGCCCGAAGGCGTCGCACATTCCCTTCTTCGCAGCCGACGGATCCTTGGCAGTGGCGTTGCGCATGGTCGCGCGCGCCTGCTCCATGGCTTCTTCGAGAATGTCGCCGGGAACCAGACGCAGAAGGCACGTCCGCATCGCCTTGGACGCGAGGGCGTTCTCACGATCCAGGATCTCGTCGTCGGTCGCCTCGACGATAAAGACAGGCTTTCCGCGGGAGTTCACCCGCTGGCCGATCGCATTCTGGCCGTCGCGGAGCCGGCTGCGCTCGACCGTCTTGTGGATCGTGACATCCTTGGCGAACGTGATGTTCGCCTCCAGGTCACTGGCCACGACGCGAATAATTCGCTTCTGGCTGTCGTCGTAGATTGCAAACACGTCGGTGAAGACGTTGCCCATCGCGCGGGCGGCGGCCTCGGCCAATCGGATCGACGGGCCCTCGACGCCGTCCCCGATCGGTTTGTTGTAGATAGCCTTCTCCGCGAAGAAAGGGCGCCGACAGTCGCCGAGGAGCTTGGCTCGAGCGAGCATGATGTCGCGCGGGCGCTGCATGGCGATCACGTAGCGGGCCTCTATGGCGGCCCGCGCCTGCGCGGCCATCGCCGTCGACGCCGTCTCCGCTCGGCGCTCCATCTCGCCGCTGCCGAAACTCTGCCGCGCGATCTCCCCTGCCTTCGGGACCGTGACCAGTTGACCGCCGTTTCCATTGCCGTTCGTCTCGTTCATGAGTTCTCCTTCACGTGCTTGTTGACTTCATCGACGAACGCATCCGGCGACGTCGGTTTCTCTTCTTCCTGCAGGACTCGATACGTCGTCGGCTCGACCGTGTATCCACCGCGCTCCCGGTGCCGGTACGACAGCAGCCGGCCGTCGGGCAGCAGGCCGAACGTGGCCGCGCCGATGGATTTGGCAAGAAGGTTCTTGAGGCGCTTTTCTTCCTTCTCGGCGGCGGCCTTCGTTTTGCGGGCGAGGGCGAGCGCGTTCCATGCACTCACGTCAGCGCCGGCGAGGTGAACTGCCGTCCCGTCATCACGAGGGAACAGGCGCTTGAGCGCGCGCGCCGTGGCGTCCGACCCGTCAGCGGCCGGCATCGCCCCAGACTGCACCTTGGCCCAGAAGTCAGCGGCCAGCGCTTCGAGCTCGGCCACGAAGTCATCGTTACGCTCGACGTCGACCCATACGAACCGGTTCCCGCCGAGGATCGCGGCGGCGCTGCCCCACTGGAACCCGGTGACCGCGAGTTGGCTTTGAATCTGGATCTGGACCCTCAGCGGCGGGCCATCGTCCCACTCGTCAGTGCGTCCGAATCCGACGTTTTTCAGTTCGAGCACGCCGCGCCCTGGCTTCCCCTCGGCGTCGATGACCCAGCGATCGATCGAGGCGAACAGCGGCGCCGTGGGGTGTTTGGCGATGGCCCACGACGATGACGGCGCCCATAGTTGCCGACCGGTGCGGCGGCGATACAACTCGGCTGAGATCGGCTCAGTCAACAAGCCGATCTCCAGCCACTCGTTCGCGGCCTCGTCTTCGTCACGGACGAGACCGCGCTTGCGTGACCACAGACTCAGCGGCGAATCCCATGGGGAGAGGCCGAACAGCGCGGCGGCCTCGCTGGCGCCAACCCCGTTATCACGGGACGCCAGCCAGTCCTCGCGACTGTTGTAGTGGGTCAAAACGACGTCTTCCATCTCTACCCCCATGTTCGGCAATCCCGCCCACGACGTTTCGCGAATTCGTTACGCCGCCTCTTTTTTCGGCGCTTCCAATCGCTCGACCTTCCCGTGGACGACGAACGCCTTGTGATGCGGAAACGCGAGCAGGTACATGGCCGCCCAGTCGCGAGCCTGTTTCTCTTCAACGAACGCGATCGTAGTCGCGTTGCCGCTGTATCCACCTTCGAAAATCATCAGTGTCACCATGGGTACCCCTCCTGTGTTGGTATCGGACTTGTGAGTGGTTGCGTTTCGAACTAATTGCGCTTGCCGCGGATCGTCTCGGCGTAAGACTCGGCCCTCATGGCGCTCAAGAACAAGCGCGTGCGGTAGACTTGGGCCGGCTTGAGCATTCGATACGCGGCGATGGTCGTCGTGTTGACGTTTCCGGCGTGGTCAACAACGTAGATCAGCCTGGTCTCGCGGATGCGGGGCGACGAGGGACTTGGCCGAGCGGCTCATCTCTCTTCCCTTCGTTCCTCGCGCTCATCCTCAAGCACCCCCGCATGCCGGTCCTCGCGACACGGCCGGCACGTGCGCGTCTCCTCGTCGTCGGCGGGGGAGCCGCAGAGGCAGTGGGCGTCGTCGGTCATCTCGCGCCCCCGCATCCCAGGCATGTCATCGTCCCCTTGAATCGTCGCGCGCCGCAGTCGCAGACGAGCGTGGCAAACACCCGGGCCTCGAAGCCGACCTCGTACGCGTTCAAGTACGCATCCCGGTTCGCCTTCAGCCACATCTCGTCGTGCGTCTCGAAGTTCCAGCCGTCGCAGAGCGCCTCGATCCATAGGAGCGTCACCCCGATCTCGCGAGCCACGGTCGCGCCGGGGTCCTCGCCGTCGATGCGCGCGGGCTGCATGAAGAGCAGCAGCATCCCGATCAGGTTCACCCCGAGATCGCGCGCCTTGTGGTCGACGACCCACTCAGCAACGAATGCCCCGGGCGCGACGCCGGTCTCGTGGCCGAACCGCATCGCGATGGACTCTCCGCGGGTCCACGCCAGGGCGGCGAAGACGGCGGCTCGCGGCGGGCGAAGTCGCGGGACACGAACCACGGTGCTGATGCCCGGACTCACAGCGCGACTCCAGTGCCAAGGCAAACGCGACAGGCCACGCCCTGTCCGCCGCAGAGGTCGCACCGCCTGATTGGAGCCGGCGTCGAGGCCCGCTCTACCAGCCGTCGCCTGCCCTCGCAGCACGCGTCCGCTTGCACGCCGCCGCAGAGCCGGCACATCCGCGCGGTGATCTCGGCGTCGTCCATCTCGCGCTCTGGCATTGCGCCAGGTGCGATGTCGACGACGGCCACGGGAACCGCTGCGGGATTCTCCCCGGGCGCGCAGTCCATGCACTCGCCGCAGGGGACGACGACCTTCCACCAGAACGCGTCCTCAAGCAGCACCAAGCCGCGCGCTTCGAGGTGGGGCCGCAGTTCGGCCGCGTCGCGCGTGGTCAGTCGAAGTTCGGTCTTGCGGTAGTACTCGCCATCAGCGACCAGCCCGGCGAAGCACGCCCACTGACCGCTGTGGGCGGCGAGGATCGCCGGGGGATCTCCCGGCTCGAAATCGTAGTCGTCAGCAAAATACCCGCCCGCGTAACCGTCGGCCGCGTGTGACACGTAACGCATGGTCCTCTCCATCTCTGCCGTGGTAGGAACCATGCGTGGCATGGCCTCACGGCTCTGTTGCGGCCCCGCTTTCCGGTCGCGCCTACCAAGCTATGATCGGCAAGCGGGGCGTCTTTGTTTTGCGGTTTCTCAGTAAAAGTCGACGCCGTCCTCGTCCTCGTCCTCCCGATCCCGTTCCTCGGCGTCTTCGGCCACCTCGTTGCGGCCCAACTCTTCCAGGTCGTCGGGCTCGTCGCAGCGATCGGGCTCCTCGAAGGGGTCCATCACCGCGCCTTGGACGGGTGATACAGCCCGCGATGAGACTTGAGCGACCGCTGCGCACCGGCTGTCCCGCCGTGCTCGTCGCAGCGGTAATACGTCTTGCCGCATGGGCATGCCACACCCGAAGCAACGGTCGTCCGACACCCGCGCATCCCGCACGTGGTCTCAGCCTCAGGTCCGTGCACCCAGCCAGCGCGTCTCGCCACGCAGTCGGGGCAGCAGCAGTCGGGGTGGCGGTTGTTTGGGCACGCCATCACCGCACCAGCTCGCACTCGTCCGACCCGACCCACCCAGTCCAGTTGTGGATCTTGGCCAGGCCGAGCACGCTGATCCGCTCGATGGCCCCGATCTTGACCACGCGGCCGTACCGGGAGAGGACGCGGACGACGGAGCCGATGCGGGCGATCTGGCCGTCGCGGAGGAGGAGGTGGGTGTGCATGGTCAAGCCCGCCGCCGTCTCGACCTCGCTGCTGGTTACCAGGACCACCTCGGTCTGCCCGCTTCGTGCTGGCGAGACCTCATGAATGACGCCGTGTTGGCGATTCGGCTCGGGCCGGGGGCGGGGGCCGAGTTGCGTCGTGTTCATGAGCTAGACAATATTCGACACGAACATTGTCATCAAGAGAATTCGACATGACTCGTGTCGAATATTGCTGTAGGGTGTCTCTTCACATGGCCGGGAAGACCAGGGGACCCAGGGAGAAGCCCGCAAGTGAGCGGAAAGACGCGCACTTGACGATCTGGCTCACGGACCAACAACTAGAGGGAGTGCGACGCGCCGCCGAAATCGACATGGACAAGCCTTCGACATGGGCCCGAAAAGCCATACTTCGGGCGGTAGAATCGGCGCTGGAGAAGCGAGGAAAGGGAGGGCAGCACAAATGACCACGATCACCAAGGTCGAACTGTCGCGCGACGGCGTGAACTGGCTACCCGCATTCCTGCGGACAGCGCCCGAGATCGAACGGTGCGGCCCGCCCGATGCGCGCTTGCCGGACGGCTGGGAATGGCAGGAGATGGTCGGCCGCGATGGCGTGCGATGGGTGCCGGCGATCGCGGTCGACTGTGGGCGGTCGTGAGCGCCGCGCGATCCTGCAACATGCACGCGGACTGCGATGCGGCCGAGCGTGAACGCGGTCCTCTGCTCGCGCACTGCCATAAGCGCTTCTGCCCTGACTGCGGAGTTGGCTTCTCAGCCGACCGTGAAGCAGAGATGGAAGCGTCGCGGGCGCACATTTCTCATGATGGCCGATTCCACGAAACTCACGCCGCCGGGTTGCCGATAGTAGGGGCATGGAAAATCAGACCACGGCCGATCTGCTGAGGCAGTTGGCGGACCAGATCATGACATGTGACCCGTTGACTCATGCCGCGCCCGGCCCCATCTCTTCGCCATGCTGGTCGCGCTGCTGCCCGTGCTGGTGCTTCTGATCGGCCTCGTGATGTATCTCGCCGGGAGCGGGAAGGCTGGAGCGATCGGCCTGGCCATGTTCACCGGGGGGGTGACTGGGCTGTGCGTCGCTTTCGCCGGCCGTGTTCTGCGCCTGCTGTGAAAGTAGGGAGCGACGACGGCGCGCGCGCACCATGCTGGCGTGCCCGGACTCGTCATCAACGGCAAGCAAGTCACGATCGGCGGCCTCGAGATCGACAACTTCCTCGATGATCCCGCGCTTCGGCTCGGGGCCAGCGACAAGCGCAAGCGGACGACGTCAGAGCGCTGGGTACGACTGGTAGTCCTGCATTCAAGTCTCGGCATTCCCGGCGGTGCCGACACTCGCCCGCAGACCATCAAGCCCGGCCTTGGCCCCGGCGGCAACCGGGCCGAACGACTGGTGCGGTATTGGACCGGCGAGAGCCGCGGCGCCGGCGCGCACCTGGTCGTGGACTTCGACGGGCGCGTCTCGTGCCTCGCGGACATCGCCACCGAGGCGACCTATCACGCGGGCCACGCAAACGGGCCCTCAGTCGGGATCGAGATCTGTCAAGGCCGGGACGAGGCCGAGATCTACTCCGGCCAACTGGACGCAGCGGTGAAACTCTGCGACGCGCTCACGGGCCTGCTCGGCATTCAGCGGCAGATACCCGAGCGCTACGTGGGCCCCAGCCCGCGCCTGATGGCCTCGGTCGACGACGTGGTGGGAATCGTCGGGCACCGTGACCTGACAGGACGCCGCGGGCCGGGGGATCCCGGCTCGGCCATCTTCTACCGGCTTGGGGCGGCTGGATACGAACTCGTGAACTTTGACCTCGGCGAAGATCGTGAATTGTTCCGTCGGCGCCAGCGTGACCTTGGTGTTGACCCCGCAGATGGCATTGCTGGCCCGATCACGAGACGCGCGCTTGCCAGAGCCGAGAAGATCCGCTGGCTCAAGGGTCAACGCCCGCTGGGTTTATGGGTGACAAGGATCGGCGACGAACTGCTTCCGCCGGTGTAGCGAGACCCCTCCCACGCGATTCGCGCCGCGAGGGGTTCAGGGGTTGAGTGCGCGAGAGGGGTCTCTGCCGCGAGCGTGACACCCGTCCCCTCACGCGCCCAGTTATCAGTGCATCCCGTAGCCGACCAAGAATGCCGCCACTCCGATCGCCATCCCCATGACGACCACGCGCACGCGGATGCGCTTGCGTTCCTGCGCACGGATCTCCTGAGTGATCCCAGCCTCGGCTCGCAGTTGAGCAGCCACGTCCACGAGGATCTTGGCGACCTTGTTCAGCCGATTCGCCGCCTCTATAAGCAGTGCTTGGCGAGCAAATCCCTCAACGCGGTCAACTCCGCGCGCAGCATTCCACAGGCTCTGCCTAAGCGCCGCAGCCTCGACCGAGGTGTCGGCGAGCGCGTGGGCGAGGGCCGAGAATCGATCGGTACGATCCGAAGATCGCGGCGTAGGGAACTCGTCGGCGTCAGACACCGCTGCAACTCCGTCGTGCGTGGCATTCGATTCTCCCTGAGATCTCCGTTCGGCTCATGGGGCAGCGTCTGAAGCGCGCGCGGCCGGCGGCTGTGACGTGGGCGCCCCTTGGTAGACCTGACGCTCTGCCTTGTCGAGATCGCGCGGTAGCGCCTTGGGCCGTTCTGTGACCGCCACCGTCGGCGCCGGGGGCAACGGAGGCTGTGCGCGAGCTTGCTTCGGCCGCTTGGCGCGCGCCTCGGCGGCTTGAGCTCGGCGGGCCGCCTGCTCGAGCACCAGCACGCGTGCCTGGAGTTCCTCGACGGCCGCCTTGGTCACCTGAAATCCCGCTTCAGACTTCTGTTTGACCGCATGGCTCTGCGCCTCTGCCGTTGCCTTCGCGGCCGAGATGGCCGACATCGATCCGGCAATCGACGGCACAATGATCCCGATTACGAGCGCAGTCAACTTCGCGGCTGGAACGAGCTTTTGCCAGCGCCCGAGCACCCGCAGTTCCTCGTCGGTGGACCGTCGCACCCTTGGGGCCGGCGGCGGCTTGTCGTCGGTGCTGCTCATGGTGTGATCATGTTCGCAGCCCTGGCCGCTCCTCGCCAACTTCTGCTGTCACGGCGTGCTCACGACGGGCGCCAGCCACCATTCGGACTCGGGGACGACCTGGTAGCGCAGCAGCGCGGTGTCGCGGAGATTGACGTCGTAGCGATATGTCTTGCGCTCGCGCCAGTCCAGCGTGTCGGCGCTGCTGATCGTAAATTTCACCTTCCCGGCAGCGGCGTCGACGATCGTTGCCGAGCGCGCAATGAGCGGGGTTCCGTCGGCGGCACCGATCGTGTTCTTGGGGCGAACCGCGAGTGACAGCGTCGAGCCGGTCGGGTTGAACACACTGCCGTCAGACTTGGTGAGCGTCAGCACGATCTCCATGTCCTCGCCGCGCACACAGCGGATCCGCTGGGGCACAGGCACCCAGGACCCTGAGCCGTCGGCGACCACGCCGGAAATCGCCAGCGTGACCATCAGAACAGCCCGTCAGCCGCGACGGGGAAAAGATCCGGAGCGCCGATCACCAGCCCGAGACTTCCCGACACCTTGGCCACGTGGCCCAGCCGAAGCTTTTGATTCGTGGCCGCGGACGGCGGGATCGTGGTCGTCGCTGTGCCGGTCGTACCCACCGAGACGTAACTGAGAGCGCGGTCCGTCGGGGCCGCGTCGTGTAGCACCCACTTTTGCGCCACTCCGGCCGCGACGAAGTACCCCGCCACGCCAGCCCCAGCCGCGGTCACGGCCACCCAGAGAGGCGCGCCCGACGCCCCGCCCGCATTGGCCACGGTGTCAGCCTGTGCGCGCAGGACTGCGCTCGCGCTTGAGCCGCGCATCAGGGCGCCGATCGCCAGCGCCGTGCCCTCGGAGTTCGTGAGCATCGTGCAGGGGCCGACGACTTCCCCGCCGGTGCCGAGGTAGTGATTCCCTGCGCTGTCCCTGAGGTTCGTCGTGAGGAGCCCCGCGTGCGTCGTGACGGCGGGCCCGACGGCGCGGATGTCGCCGGCCGTCCCCGTGAACGCGTTGGCGTTGGTCAGCCCCATCGTGAGCGTGCAGTTGCGCGCACCCGTGGCGTCGAGGCCCACGTTGGTGTTCCCCGAACTGCCCGTGCACCCGTCGATGAAAAGTTGCATCCCAACGCCCAGTAGGGTGATGCATGGGCTGGTGCAGTTGGCAAAGTCCACCCGCCGCACGCACACGTTTGAGCCCGTGATGTCCAGCCCCTTTTCCATCCGCGGCGCCGGATTACTGGTGACCGCGTCACCGACCTGAAACGCAGCCGTCTGCGCGAAGTTGTTCTCCGTGCGGCTGCTGGGGAAGCCACAAAAGAACACGAGCGGCCGAGTGGCAAAATACGACTTGACCCCGTAGATCCCAGTGGAACAGAGGGAGATACTCGACGCCTGAGCCGTATTCATGAGCCCAGCGTCGGTCATGTTGACGAACATGCAGCGGGTGATCGTGATCGGGCTTGCAGTGCGGAACCCCATCGCGTGCGTTCGAAAGGACCCGCCCTCGTCGCTGTATCCATTCCCGCCGACGCTGAGGCGATAGATGTTCGTCGCGGTCATCACGAAGTTGTTCGTTGCCCCGGTGAGCTCGCAGCCCGAGATGTTGAGACTGCTCCCCGTGAGTTGAACCTGCCCGGACGTGGTCGACGTGAACGCAAGGCCGACGAACTGACATCCGTTGATCCCGGCGGTCGCCTGCGCTGGCGTGGGCGTCACGGCCATCATCGACATGGACGTGTGGAACAGCTTGTCCATGCGGACGCCGGGCCGCTCCACGAAAAATGTATCAGACGCCGAGGGCGTTGCAGGGAACGCCGTCGTCGTCAGTTGCGTGGTCGTGTGAGCGGTGATGAGCCGACAGATGTTCCTCAGGGATGCGGTCGCAGTGTTCGCGTCGAAGCGCACGCGATACTGAATCGCCGCTGGTTCCGCCCCGAGCGATCCCGCGGCCACCGAGAAAACCGACGACGTCCCGCCCCCGGCACACGTGAAAGACCCGTCACCATTGGGCCCCGCGACCGCCGTCATGAACCCGATGCGCACCTTGTCCTCGGCGCTGTTCGTGAGGTCGGTTGAGCCCCGCCAGAGCATCGAGTATCCGACGAGCGCGCTCGTGTTGATGCTGTCCTGAGTGGCGCCGTCTTTTTTCAGGTAGTTCGCACCGCCAGCGCGGAGTTTCTGCATGACCACGACAGAGCGCCCGCCGCCGGTCGTAGGGAAGATCTCCATGAGTCGCTCGACCGTCTTCAGCGCCTTGCCAGCGGGATCGATCGTGGCCCCGGCCGCGGCATCCACGTAGCCGACGTTCGCGTCGCTCCCGCCGTCGTAGTCGAGCAGGTAGTAGCGCACGAGCGTCGCGTCCCACCCAGCCTGCGTCGTCGGGAACCGCGCGTCCGACAGCCTCGAGTCATTGCCGGCCGCAGCCTGAAGCGCGCCCGTCCCCAGCGTGCGCATCGATGGCACATTCGCCGCCCCGTCCTTGTTCGCGGCGGCCACCTCGACGTCGGTCACCGTTCCCGGCCCGACTCCCGGGGTCAGCGGCACGCTCGGCGGCAACACCGTCACTTGGTCGCCGGGGAACGACACGATCGGGTTGAGATAGAACTCGCTCTCGGTGACGATCTGCCAGCGCGCCCCGGTCGTGTCGGTCAACTGGACGTCGTAGCGATAGGCTTTCCTCTCGGTAAGCGCGTTGGTGTCTCCGGACGTGACCGCGAAGTGCGCCAGCCCAGCGGCGGCGTTGTCGATCACGGCCTGGCGGGAGATAAGCGGCAGCCCGTCGGCAGCACCGATCGTGCGGCGCGGGCGGACCGCGAACACGATCGCCGTGCCGGTGAGAGACTGCGGCGTCCCGTCGGCCTTGGTGATCGTGATGTTGATTCGCCCGTCCTCGGCGCGCGCCCACGCGATTCGCTGGGCGAGAGGCTCCTCCGCGGGAGCGGAGCCATCACGCATGAGACCGGTCAGTTGTACGACTGCCACGGCCCATCGTAGGGCGGGACGCGGGTCGACCCTGGGTTTCGAGGCTGACGCGCTACTTGACGCCAGGTTGGCGGCGGTTGACTAGGACTCTGGCGGAGCGATCTCCTTGGGCTTCTTGCCCTTCGCTTTGATCGCCTCTCTCACTCCCCACGCGGCGGTCAATGTGCCGCTACTGATGCCGAGCACCCACGCCAGTGGCGCACCGGAAAGCTCGCTGGCCGCTATCCCAACGATCGTGAGCAACCCAACGATGGTCGCCCCCATTTTGAAGTTCTCGCGCTTGGTCTCCTGGATGGCCGGCACGGAATACGTGGCCTCGGCTGACCTGGCCTGGGCCTCAGCGATTCGCGCGTCTGCGTCGGCGCGGTGCTTGTGAGCGTCTGCAGCGATGGGGCTCATGTCGTAGTTAACCGTCTGGGAGATCGATATCTCCTTACGGTTGATCACCGTTACTTTCGCGAGTTCGCGCTCGCCGCCGTTGTCGTCGGTCACGGCCCGTTCTTCTTTATCTCAGCCCACGCGAACTGCATGGTGTAGCTGCACTTGTTGCAGATGAGAAGGACCATCGGAACCACCTTGGGCCCCACAATCACCGCTGTACTGCGCTCCGGATCGGGAGTCAGGACCATGAGGCCGAAGGGACCGTCGGCTCGCCAACTGGCTGTTTCGCAGACCGGGCAGGCGCGGCCTTTCGCGCCCACCGACCCTAGGTGGCGCATGAGCAGAGCGAAGTCCGCGTCGGGCATCGACATGGCGCGTGATCACTCGTACCAAGGCGGCGACGGCGGCGTCAAATCACCTTGCGGCCGTCACTGCGGCATGCGGTCCGCCGGATCCTCAAACTGACCCACTACCCCCCAGCGCTGATAGATGAGGCCCCGCCGCCACCGGCTGTCGAGGGGTCAACAGGGGTACAAACGGCGACGGAGCCTCAGTCGGAGACTCGCATCGGGCGGGCGGGGAGCCAGGTTCCGCGACCTGGGGACTGCGCACCCCAGGGACAGACGTTCAGGATTGGCACGCGTTTTGACTGGGCGGAACATGGGCGGTCGATGGAACTTGTCCTGATCGTAGCCCTGCTGACCATCGGACTCGGCGTCGCGATGGCTATCGTCAACGCTAACCAGCGCGCATCGCTGCAGGCGTCGGTGAATGCCGCTCCCGGCTTCAAGCCAACGCAGCAGTACATGGGCGTGGACGGCGGCGCCGGGATCTCGGTCGACCAAGAGAGTAAGACCGTGTGCTTGGTCAGCCGTGGCGCTCCTGCGAGAGTCATCAACTATCGCGACGTGCTTCAGGCTGAAATCCTCGAAGACGGCGAGACCGTGACGAAGACATCCCGCTCGAGTCAGGCGGGACGCGCGCTGGTGGGCGGCGTGCTCCTGGGTCCCGTTGGCATCCTCGCGGGAGCGCTCACCGCGAAGCGCACGTCATCGGAGAAGGTGAACCGAGTCGACCTGAAGATCGTGGTCAACGACGTGGCTCGTCCCGTTCACGTCGTCACGTTTTTGGCCTACCAAGTGAGCAAAAGTGACCACGCATACCGAGCGGCCATCACGGAGGCTCAATCGTGGCATGGGCGGGTCTTGGCGCTCATCCGCCAGGCCGATCAGGATGATTCGCGAGCGGCGGGACAATGAGGGTCGCCGCCGTTGTCTTTCTGGGTTGGTGCGCCGCCTGCGGCGGCACGTCCGGCAAGCCCACTGCTGTCGCCCCAGACGCGTCCGGTTCGCCCGGAGAGGTATCGTCCCCGGTCGGCGACGCCGACCCGGCAGACGCGCTCGTGGGGGGCTCCCGCGCGATGCCTGAGGCCGGACTGCAGGTGGAGGGGGACGCGGTGGCGGCCGACGGCCCCGCGGTGCTCGGCGCCCGGCCGGAGCGGCTCGTGTTCCCGGACACGGCGACGGGTCAGCCGAGTTCGCCGCAGACGGTGACGGTGACCAATTACGGCGACACGACGAGCGGTAAGTTGGTGGCAGCCATCAACGGAGAACAGTCGGCCGAGTTCTCCGCTCAAGCTAACGGGTGCTCGGCCGCGCTCGCCGGGGGCGCCTGGTGCGCGTTCTCGGTCACGTTCACCCCGCGCGCCGTCGGGCTTCGTCGCGCCGAGGTGGTAGTCACGGGATCTGCCGGAGCCACGGCGCGAGTGTCGATTGAGGGATCTGGAACGTCCGGGCATGCCGACGCCGCCCCTCAAGATTCTGCGCCATCCCCTTCCGCTTCGTTCACTCCTGGTCAGATCTTCATCCCCGGATCCAGCGAAGGACGGCTGCGCTTCGTGCTGGTCAACACGGGATCGGCAGGTCTTAGCGTCGAGCTCGCACTGTCGGAAGACCCGTTCCCGCCAAGCAATGACGAGCCGACCGGTTTCAAGTTGATGTTCACCGAAGCGGATCCGATGCAGTGTCGCCAGCAACAGACGCTCGCTCCGAAGGCATCGTGCAACGCTGACGTGTACTACACTCCGAACCCGTACAATCGCGGGCGCACGCTCAGGCTGTCACTTCTCGGTGGCTCATCAGCGATCACGTCGGCTACGATCGTGATGAGCCCGCACTAGCCCTTCGCGAAAAGCCACTTGATCCACTCGATCCGGTCGTTCGTGGCGCCTGACGTGATTCGCAAGGCGACCGTCTTCCCGGATCCGCTGTTGAGTGCGCTCTTTGCTGGCGCGCCCGTGCCCCAAAAGGTGTGACAGGTCGCCGCGGCCACGCGGTGCGGATACCCGCGCAGGTCGACCCTCTGCCTGAGACCAGCGCCGGCCGTAAAATCGCCGGTGATTGCACGCAGCGCATTCACGGACAGCGCTGCGGCTGACTCGAAGTCGATGACTTCGACCGCGAATCCGCTCGACAGCGTGTATCCGATCTCCACCCCAAGGAGACGCGCAGACGGATCTCCTGCGAACTCCGGGGGAAACAGGTGCGCAACTGCTCCGGCTGCTCCCGCGAGCAGGGCGCCGCCAGCCTGCGCGCCCCAGTTGGTGGTCACAGACGGCGTGTGGGTGAGTCCGATCGACGTGTGTCCGAGACCAAATGGCATCGTGCAGTCATAGATTTTCTCGACCGCAGTTTCGTTCACCAGCACCAGCGCGACGATGTGCGCCGACGGCGCCGCGGGCGGCTCAGGGCTCCCCGCGGCCACGCCTTGCGTGACGGTGAGCGTTCCTGCGAGCTTTGTGCGCTTGCTCGGCGTCGTTGTCGAGAGAGCGCCCGTCGTGGCGTCCTTGAAATTGCGCGGCTCGGAATCGCTGGCGCTCTCGGCGATGTCGATAGTCACGACGTCGAATCGCTTCTGCCCAGCGGGCGCCGCCGTCATCGCGATCGAGTGTGCCGACGAAACGTAGATCCAGCGCATCTTCGGGTCGAGAACGACGGGGGAGGCCGTGCCCGCGAACATTCCAAGAAATCCCTGGCCGATGCGATAGTTCAGACCGCTGATGGTCATCGACGCTCCAGGCCCCTTGCAGTAGACCATTTTGTCGACTTCGGATGCGCCGCTGAACATCGTCTCGTAGGCGACCGACGAAGCGAGCGCGTGCGGAAGCGCGTCGGCGTATCCCGGCCATTCCCACGCGCGCTGAGACGCCCCCTTGACCACGTCGTTGAAGTCGACGTAGTCCGCGGCCTCGCCGTCGTTGAAGAGAAGGACTTTGCTGTCTGTCAGTGCCATCGAGTTCTCCTAGGCGACTGCGCGCCGCTCAACTCTGAGCGCGACGCCAGCGGCCTTTTTCGTTCGCAACATCTCCTCAATCGCGCGCTTGGTTGAATCGGCCGTTCCGAACGGCAGAATCACGATGATCTCGCTCCCCCTGCGCCCGATGCGGTCTCCTCGAGACAGATACGAGTGCTTGAATCCGTCGAGCACCGTCCCTTGCCAATCCTTGCGCTTGACGGTCCACGTGGGCGCAGAGTCAGCGCCGGCAACGCCGCTGCCGTTCGTGTACGTGACACCGTTCCCCGAAAGCCCCGTGGTCACGAATGTTCCGTTGTTGCCAGCGTTCGTCGAGCCGGTGAACGTAATCTGATACGAGCGCACACGCCCGTTGAGCACGGTCTTCGCCCCAGTCGTCCCGCCCTCGATATCGAACGGCGACTGCGCCAGTTTGAACGGCGGCATCGCGAACTTCACGGTCGGCGTGAAGGTCATGACCCCGCCCGATGGGCCCGAGAATGTGCCACCTGTCCCGGTGTTCGCGGTGACGTTGCCGAAAACCACGGCGTCCCGCGGAAGTTCCACGAGCTCGGGAGCGGGATACGCCGGGTAGGTGATGCCGTCGGCCGCGAGAATCGCCGTGATCTCATCAAGCAGCACCCGGCGAATGAGTGCCTGTGCAACGGTCTGAAGCCGCGCGCGCAATGCCGCGTCCGACTCCCCGTTCTGCCGACGCGTGCCCCGGTCGACCGCGTGCTGGTTGAGCCAGTCCGGTGTGTTCGACGTCGGGCCGTCGGCGAGAGATATCAGCGTCTGTCGCCCGAGCCACTCTTTGACTTGAGTGAGAGCGGCTCCGTTGAGCTTGGCGATCTCGCCGAGTTCTTCGTTTGCACGCGCGTTCGAGAAGAACCAGTGCGGCAGCATCTCTCGCGCGATGTCGAACAGATCCTGCTCGTCGGCAGAGAGAGCCACGGCTAGCCAGGCCCCTGGATCGTGATGACACCAGGGCGAAACGTTGTGAACGCCGTCGCCGGCACGACGTCGCCGATCGGGTTCTGCACGACCCCGGCGACGAGCAACTGCGTGACGGACACAGCCTCGATGTAATCTGGCGCAACGGCGATCACCGTCGCGATGACGGTGTCGAGATACACCGTCTCGCCGCCGCGGCGCCCGTTGATCTTGGCTGTCACCGCCGCGATGAGGTCAGTTGACGCCGCCGTGGTGTCGAACCCCGGCTTGACGACGTCAAGCTTGATCGTCATGTCGACGAGAACCTTGGTTCCTCCG
>Ga0184627_10000042_pt1 | contig 70597 bp, 63 predicted proteins | sample PLM3_127_b1_FD_133150 | JGI IMG/M metagenome (GOLD analysis project Ga0184627, IMG submission 133150) | Groundwater sediment microbial communities from an aquifer in East River, Colorado, USA - PLM3_127_b1 | ecosystem: Environmental > Terrestrial > Soil > Riparian zone | place: USA: East River... | reverse complement strand
TTGCTCAACATCCCAACGCTTCCGCCCCGAAACCTTTCGGGACTGCACAGGCATCGTCGCTGCTTCCATCAATCCTCCTTATACGATTATACCTGTCCAAATCTTAAGTGGGGCACGGCAAAATTCAATTGGGTCATCATCCACAAATTCTTTTGTCATTTGAAGAAGAGCATCAGCTTCAACTTGCGTAAGCGACATATCAGGTTGCTATTCTCTCCAACGCCTCCAATAAAATTATCGTAAGGTAGTCCGTCAAGACGTATAAGCTTAATTCCTTAAATTCTGTGTCCTCATCTGCCGATAATAGCGCTATGGAAAAACAGTTTAATCTCGGAGCGGCTATCGGCATTATGGGGGGTGTTGTCGGTTCGGTTATCTGGTTGTTTATCACCGGCTTAGCCATTAACTCTCCTTTCTTTGCTTTCGTGCCGGCTTTGTGTGGCTTGGCGGGGGGCTTTTTTGCCCTTTTTCTTTTATCCCGCAAACCTGAAAGGCGGACTATTATTGCGGGCGGAGTCATTTTTTTGTTGGCGGCAGTCAACTTTGTATTCGGCAACCTGATTTTTGACCGGATTGGGGACAGTCTCTGGGGCATTTCCACCGGTAAGGAGGCCTTTTCGCGGTTGCATTTGAACCTGCTTTTGGTGGCAATGGCTCTTTTGGGATTTTATTTAGTAGTCCAAAACAGGATAAAGAGAAGCCACTCTTAATCTTGCCGTTGGCTTTAGAAACCGACGTTTATACCGACAAATATAGATGTGGGCCGCAGAGGGGGGCGGCTCGGTTTTATTCTTTTAAGGGGAGCCTGTTTGACCGAAGAAAAAATCGTTGGCGATAAAGCCAAAATCGAAGAGCTGAAGTTTCTATTCGGCCTGTTTTCCAAAACAGTCAAGATTGTAGTGCTCTATCCGCCGGACAATCCCCTCCCCAAGGAATTCAAAAAGAATTTTTCCGAAAAATTCGCCGCCTTTCTTGCTTCTCAAGGAACCATTACGCTGACTATCAAGCCGGGGGAGTTTTGGTGTGAAAACGAAAAAGTTTTTGTTGAAACCAGCCGCGAAGAATCAATCGCCTCCCGTATGCACACGGATGGAATCCGCGAGGTAACTTTTAGCGCCGAAACGACGGCGGATGAAATTCTCTCTTTTCTTGAAGCCTTTCGGGAGGTGGCGCAGATTAAAGGGGAAAAACCGGTCGACTCCGCCAAAACCGAAGAAGCGCCGGATGATTTGGTGACCAAACTCTGGGAAAAAGAATTGGTGCACATCCGCTTTCAGGTGGTGGAATCTCCGGTAACGCAAAGTTTGGATTTGACCCCTTACGAGGTCGTTCCCGCGGAAATTGAGCAAACGGTATACCGGGAAATCATCCTGGAAGAAAATGGAGAGGGGAATGGCACTCTCACGGATGAGCAAAAGCAAGATCCCCGGCAGACTTTCAATCCACAGGTGCGCACGTTAATTGAAAATTTGGGCAACCCGCAGGAGCTGGAAAAAGAGGAAGTCCAAGGGATAAAAGAGAGGCTGGCCTTGGAAGCCAATTTTGACCCCTTCAGCCAGGAGCTTTTCATTTTGAAAGAAATCCTTTTGCAGGAAAACCAGAAAGCGGAGTTTGACGAAACAGTTTCCATTTTTAGGAAGCTTTTTGACGAGCGGTTGGAAAAGGCTGACTTTTCCGGCTGCCACAAACTCTTGACGGCGGCGCGCGAGGTTGGGGACTTGGTAGGCGAAGAATCGCCCCGGAAAAGAGAAAAACTTTTGGAACTTCAGCAAAGGGCCGGCGACCGCAATCGGATTGCCACAGTGGTAAAAGCTGCAAACACCATTCCCGATGCCTCGGCTGAGCACTTTGAGACCTACCTTTCCGGCCTGGGGCGCACAGCTTTTACGCATATGGTCGGGATGCTGGGAGATTTGGAAAGCTTCGCTTTCCGCAGAGCCGTCTGCCGGGTACTGGAAGCCCGGGGAATTGAGGTTTTGGACCTTGTCGGCAACGCGGTGTACGATAAACGCTGGTTTGTGGTGCGCAACGTCACCGCCGTTCTGGGGAAAATCGGCGGCGAGCGGGCGATTGATTATCTGAAAAAACCGTTGATTCACCCCGACCCTCGGGTTAAAAAGGAGGCCTTAACCGCTTTGGCTCACGTCGCCACTCCAAAGGCCTACCTCTTGATGGCGGAGGCGTTAAGAGATGATGATGAAAAAGTGCGGATTATGGTTTTGAAATATTTGGCGCAATGCCGCAAAAAGGAACTTTTGACTCCTCTGGCCGAAGGTATGGAGGAGAAACATTTTTCCAAGAAATCGGACGAAGAAAAGAGGGCCTGGTTTCTGGCCGCGGCAAAAACCGGTCAGGAAGAGGCGGTTTTGCCTTTGGTGAAAAAGATAAAACAATTTTCATTTTTCGAGCGTAGAGAGCTGCGCAATGAAAAGCTTTTGGCGGTGGAAGCTTTGGGCTTCTGCGGCAACGCCGCCGCCTCTTTTTTGTCCAGTTTGGCGGGGAAAAAGGATCGGGAAATGGCGCACAAGGCGCAGGAGGCGCTGGGGCGGATAGGATTTGCCGCTCCGCTTGATGAATCACAAAGGGCACAAGAAGGATGAAAAGCGCACCGGTTAAAGAACAGAGCTTCCTTCATACTTCCGCTCCGGACTTGAAAAAAGAGTTGGTGAACGGACTTTTTGTTCTGTTTCGGACCGCGGAGTTGTATAATTCCAACCATCCTTCCTTCCAGAATCCGGCTCAACATCTGCTTTCGGTAATTTCCCGCCTGCAGGATGGAGAAGGAAAAGTCGATTTAGAGACCCTCGATGGGCATCTTTTTGTCAATGACGCGCGCTTGAAGTTCGATTTAGAGGGTTACACAGCCGGCAAGTTTTTAATCGGGGTTTTATCCAGCCACCATTTGGGCGGGCTCTCCTTTGAAACGGGATTGACCCAGGATGAATTGAACCGGTTCGTTTTTACTTTCAAAAAAGCTCCGGAAGACCAGGCAGCTTTGCTGGAGTTGTTTGAGCAGGAGAAAATCGAGCAAATCATTCCCCGAAAGAAAAAAGAGGAGAACCCCGTTTTGCGCAAGGAAAAGCTGCATACCTCGCGCGAGGCGGCGCGCAAGACTTTTACCACGGCAGTAGCTTTGGTAGAGACGACGATGGCATCGGCCCGGGCAGGGAAGGGTTTCAACCTCCTATCGGCCAAACGGGTGGTGCAGGAGCTGGTTGACCAGGTCGCGGAGGATGAAACGGCTTTGATGGAACTGGCGGCGCTTTTGCATTTCGACAATCATACCTATGCTCATTCCGTCAACGTCGCCGTTCTTTCGGTTGCTTTGGGCACCCGCTTGGGGTTGGACAAAAAGATGCTGGCGCTTCTGGGTTTTGCGGCGCTTTTTCACGACATTGGCAAAGTTAAATTGCCTCTCGATTTGCTCAACAAACTGGATAGCTACGACGAAGAGGATTGGAAACAGATGCGCCGCCATCCGGTTTTGGGGGCTAAAACGTTGATGTTAAACCGCGGTACGGATGAGTTCACCGCCCGGGCGGCCGAAGTCGCCTTTATGCACCACATCAATTACGACACCAACGGATATCCGATACTATCAGAAAAGCGGGTTCCCGGGATTTTGCCGATGATAGTGAAAATTTGCGACACGTACGAGGCCTTGACCAGCGGACGGGTTTATTTCAAAACTCCTTTCACCCCGGATCAGGTGCTTCAGAAACTAATCGGCGGGATGGGTACGATGTACGATCCCTTACTTCTGAAAATTTTTGTTTCCACCATCGGCGTTTTTCCGGTCGGGTCCCTGGTGCTTCTGGATACCGCCGAAATCGGAATCGTCTACAAAACCAATCCGGACAACGTTTATCGTCCCAAAGTGCGGCTGATTGCCGACGCCAACGGGGCGAAAACCGGATTTGAAATAGTTGATTTAAGTGAAAGAGACCAGGCCACCGGCCAATACAGCCGGAACATCAAACGGATTTTAAACTCCCAGGATTACGGGATTGATTTAACCCGCCTGGTTCTACAGTGATTTTATACCCGCTCCGCCGGGTCGAACAATCTTTGATGCTCTAAAATCGCATATCGGTCGGTCATTCCGGCGATGTAATCGGCCACCACCCGTTTGGGCGATTCTTTCTTTAGCCGCGCCCGGCTGGTAGGGGGAAGTAAATCGGGATTGCGCGTGTAAGCGCCAAAAAGCTCGGCGATAATCCGCTTGGCTTTGTCCGCCATCCGCACCAGCCGGTGATGGCGGTAGAAATTTTCATTCAAAAACTTCTTCAGTTCGGCGTTTTCTTTTTTTAGTGCGGCGGAAAAACCCAAGGGACTTTCTTTAACTTTGCGCACGTCCGTTAGACTTTTGATTTTCAGTTTTTCAATGCGAGAAAGCGTAGTGGTGACCAGATCGTTCACTTCGCGGTTTATCATTTCGCGGACAATGTGGCTTTGCAGGCGGGCAAAGGGCAAACCCTTGAATTTCCGGACGGCGGAGGCCTCCAGCTTTTTCCAGATGGAAAGCGTGCGCACCAGTTCCGGCGTCAGGATTCCCGAGGTCAAGCCATCGTCGATGTCGTGGCAGTTGTAGGCAATTTCGTCCGAAAAATCGACTAAATCCGATTCCATAGCTGGCCGCTCATCAGGATGAAACTCTTTGGGTATCGGCAGCTTCGTAGCGGTTAGATGTTTGACGATTCCTTCGCGCACCTCGTAGGTCAAATTCAAACCGGCAAAGTTTGGATATTTCTGCTCCAACAAATCGACCACGCGCAGCGACTGACGGTTGTGGGAAAAACCACCGACTTCCACGGTCAAATCGTTTAGAATTTCCTCGCCCGTATGGCCAAAGGGAGTATGTCCCAAGTCGTGCACCAGTGCAATCGCTTCCACTAAATCCTCGTTTAATCCCATTGCCCTTGCTCCCGAGCGGGCGATTTGCGAGACCTCGATGGTGTGGGTCAGCCGGGTGCGGTACAAATCTCCTTCCTGATTGACGAAGACCTGCGTTTTGTATTCCAGCCGCCGGAAAGCGGTGGAATGGACAATCCGTTCCCTATCGCGTTGGAAGGCGGAGCGGTAGCTATGCTCCGGCTCTGGATGCACCCGCCCGCGGCTTTCAGATGACCTTGCGGCATACGACGCCAGGATTTTTTCTTCGGGGAAGATTAGGGGTTTTACCATTTGACTCTCACACCAAAACTGTTTTCGCCCCCCAGTGCCGGGTGGCTGGTGTAACTGTAGTCTAATTCAAATACTTTGTAAAGCGCTCCAAAGCCAAAGCTGTAGCGCGCTGGCGCGGTGCGAAAACCAGCGCGCAAAGACAGATATTGCACCGGGCGATACTCTTGACCAAGATTTAAACCCTCTGTTCCATCCTTCTGTGTTGTTCCTCCTGCAAACAAATCCACCTTTTCAGTTGCTTGGGCTGAAGCGCCGATAGTGAGCAAAACTGGAGTTAATGGAGAGTTATTCTGGCCGGGAGCAAAGGGAATATTCTGAACAACCGCCCCAAAGCGAACTCGTTTAACTTCGGCAAGCAAAGACAAATCAGCTGCAACGGTTTTGTCGGAAGAATAATTGCCGCCATAAGAAACCAAAAGCCCTTTCAATGAGCCGCCCAGAATGAATCGAGAAATTGGATACGCTCCCGAAAGCCAGATGCCGTTTTCGAGGTAGTAATCGCTCCAGCCAAAGGAATAGAATCCAATTCCGATATGAAAGTTCTGAATTTGGATTACGGCGGCGGCCTGATTGGAGGAAAGCTCGTCCAATCCGAATAGGCGTTGATGACAAAAGCCGATTTCTCTTTTCGAAAGCAGGCCCAAAAGCGCAGGATTGTAAAAGACCGCTTCTGGTTCGGGGTGAAAGTATGTTCCGCCTAAAGCGCTGGAGGCGGGACTCAAGCCGGCACGTTCGAAACTGGCTTCAGCTGTCGAGAAAAAAAGCAGAGCGAACCAGCTACTTTTTCTTAACCAGAACAAGAGTCCCCTTTTTGGTCAAGCGGGCAGAGCCAGATGTTTCCATGAATAGAACGTAAATACCGGAGCGCAAGGTTTTCCCGTTGTTTCCCTTACCATCCCAAGTAATCTTTCCATAGACCGCCGGTGAATTGTCCAAAAGCGTTTTCACTTCCCGACCGTTCACGTCGTAAATGCGGACGGTTAAGTTGGCTTGAAAAGGCAGGGTAAAGTTTATTGAGACCTCATCATCAAAACCATCTCCATCGGGCGAAAAGGGATTGGGAGAAATATCGACCTGCAAGTTGTCCGAATATGCCGCGGCGATGGAATTCGGCCCTCCAGGTGTTGCTCCTTTGGCATCCACCGAGCGCCACCAGTTGGCAGGGTTATCGGATGGAAGCGCCGGGTCTTTTTTCTCCCACGACACATTGGCACCATATCCTTTGTTAAAGCCAACGGAATCCTCTACCAATCCGAATGGACTTACCAGCTTTATCGTATCGCCATCGTTATTTAGAGATGGCCAGCTTGTAGGCTGAAATACTTGAGCAGTTATGTTCGGGTAAAAACTCTGAAAGCTCACTTTATTCTGTACCACAACAACAAAATTCCCCGGCGAAACGGAAATCGAATCGATGCTGATTTGAACCTGACTTTTGGCATCTCCAATTTTCCACCCAAAAAGTTGCACGGTTGTATCGGCGGCGTTGTAGAGTTCAATCCATTCTGATTCAAGCGGATTTTCCGGGTCGGGGAGAAATTCATTGATGAGCAGAGTGGGAGCGGTTGTTCCAAGACGAAGATTAACCCCAAAAAAGTTGTTCTCATTACGGTCATCCGGCGACAACGAAAGAATGACCCTCTGATAACCTTTGGGCAGAAACAGATCAATCTGAAAATTGTATTTTTCTCCGGGGCCAAGCGGCGGAATCCCGCGCAAGTCGAGTTGCCGTACGGTGTTAAAACTTGTATCTCCCGGAATTCCTAAAAAAACGGTTGCGCTGCCGGAAATCGTAGTATCGGTTCCAATATTCTTAATAACTACATCTGCAATAAATCTTTCGATCAAAAGTGGAAGGTTTTGTATCATCACTTCATCAAAAGCCAAGTCGCGTGCAACCGGAGCAACCGAATTGATTTTCCCCGGAGTGGAGCCGGAGGCGGCGCTCGAGACAGCCAGATTGCCGCTGGTTGCAGGCGTTGTTGCCGAAATCCGCTCCCAGGATTTGCCGTCACCGGCATCGGAAGTCCATTTAAACGAATCGACTAGTGTTCCTTGATAAAGTAACAAAACCCGACTGGAGCTATTACTCAAAGAAAACTTTGCTTTCAATAAAGGATAATTTTCGGTCGAATCGTCTCCCCAGAAACCGGAGTTATTTCCCCAGTGCTTTTCGAAAGAATTTTCCGTTTCAGTTTCCGCCAAGGGCTTGCGGGAAACTATTGCAAAACCGCCTGCCGGCAGTACCACCGAACCGGAATCCAGGCGTGAAGTGTCGGCGCCTTCAATGATGGAAAAATCCGCCAATGGAACCGCGTTTAAATCAGCATTATAAAGCTCAATCCACTCTAAACTGGTGAAAGCCCCCGGCTCGTTGGCTAAAACTTCGTTAATGATAACTTTTGGCGTTTGAGCCGAAGCGGAGGTCGATAAAGCGCCAATACAGAATACCGTAATAACGAAGCGCATTAGAAGGGATGGCCGAGTTCGACCCTAAAAAAGGTGGAGGGTTTGTTCGACAGAGAACGGTTGAAATCCTTGGACAATCGTGCCATAAATTCCAGTTTCGGAAAAATTCTTATTTTCTCCTCGAGGTAGAAGATATAATAAAATCGGTCAGTTGCCCTATCGGTTCGTTCTCCAAGTTTACCCCAGGCACTCAAAGCCGTCCGATTTTGACTCCAGCGCAACCTTGCGGCAAGCGTCTTACCTCGAAAACCTAAAAAGCCTTTCAATATTTCGCCCGAAAGCCGCAAATCCAACCGTTTGCTGAACTCATAATCGGTTATAACTCTTCCCTGCCATCTCTGGCGGGCTTCGAGCGAATCAGAAAAGTCGCTTTTAGTCCAGTTTCCGGAGAGGGCGAATTTTTGAAAGGGCCGATAACGGCCGGAAAAGGTAAACCGGTGGCGGTTCAGCTTTTCCCCCAAGGGCCCCCAAAAGCCGACTTTGGAGCCGAAGCTCCAGCGTGCACTCGGCCGCCAGCTTTCGCTTGCGATAAAACCTTTGGTCTGGCTGCGCGGTGTCCGGTAAGAAAAATCGACTTCTTCGACATCTTGCGTCCGGTAATCCCCAAAGGACGGCCCGCCGGAGTGGATGAGCCGATTGGAGGTGTAGTTCCAAAATGAAACTTGCGAACTCCAAAAACCGTGTTTAGCCATTGCGGAAAGAATATACCCGGCAGGTTTTTTGTCCAAGTATCCGACTTCACCGGAAAACTCGGCCTCTTTCCTTGTGTAACGACCTTGAATTGAAGCGAAAGGGAACGATTTCTTGGTTCGGGTTTCCCGATTCTTCAGCTCTTCACCGCCAGCCAAAAGGCCAATCTGAAAATTCGGCCGGAAATAATTAAGGCTCCCCGCTCCCAAGAAATCTTGATGCGATTCACTCCGGTCAAAGGAGCCGAAAGCCTCCGCCGAAAAGTTTTTGCCGCTCTTTTTCCCCAAAATCCCGTTGTAGCGGGTGAAGTCGGGAAAGGCGATAGAATTGCCAAACTCATCCGGCTTGGATGCGGAGGAAAGAGTGTAAAACCCTCTACCCAAAATCAACCCTTCGCCCCATTCGTAATCAAAATTTCCAGCTCTGGCCTCCCAGCCCGCTTGCGCAAACCATAAACCCCGGCGGCGGAAAGTAAGCTCATTGCTTGTAGCTGTTTTGACCCCTTCGGCAAAGAAGCCGAAGTTGTTTTTGGCCGGGCTTCTAAAGCTAAAATAGTTCCGGCTTGCCCTTTCCGGCATTAGCGAATACTGGCTGCCCAAATTGAAGTAAAGCGGCAGTTGAAATTCTGAAATGGAATCCATTTTCAGTTCTTCCTGCGCCACAAAAGAAAGCTTGGCTCCGCTTCGCTCCGCCGCCAAAAGCGCCTCTTCAAACGTCTCTATCGAAATCTCCCCGCTTCTTAGCTTTTCCAGAAGCTCATCGACGGAGAGGAGGGAGTCGGATTGGGCGAAGGCAAGGTGCCAGCCCAATAATAGATTGAGAGAAATTATGAGTATAACTTTTACCATTCTAATCTGACACCTCGCCACGCCACCGCCAAGCACGGCGAAAACCAAGCTTCTCGGCTTCCTCGCAAGTCTCGACGTAGCATTCGGTTCTTTCTTCTTCAATAAGCGTTCTATCGTATTGTTGGTCAAATGGAAGGTGGTAAATTTTCTCTTCTGTTCTTCGAGAAACGTTACACTTGATTGATCGATATTTTCCAAGAGAAAATTTTTCGGCAATTCCTATCTTGAGATGTTTAGCGAATTCCTTTGCCCTTTCCGAAAGGACTGTTGTAGTATATAAGATTGCACCTACATTCTCATTTGGATGGTCAATTATGTATTTAATGACTGTCCCATAAAGTTGGTTAACATGCTTTTCATGAATTTTCTTATGCTGGGCCCAGTTTTTGCACTGAACTATGACCGTTTTGAATTGCTTCGTAGCAATTAAATCTCTTCCAAGATCATCATATCCCTCGAGAATGCCTTGGTAATACACGCTGTAGCCGTCTTTTTCGTAGATGTATCCAATGTATCGCTCATAGTCCCTACCCAATTGCCATTTAGACTTAGGCCTTGTCCAATATCTATCCAAAGCGAGTTGGTTTCTTTTAGCGGAAGGCAATTTTTTATATTCTTCCTCTGACAAAGATGATAAATATATCCTTACGGGATCGATTCCGATTTCTCCAACATCTTTAATAGGCTCTTCTATATTTCTGGATAGAACTTTTCTTAGTGTTTCTTCGTCTGGCTCCCCAAGAAATTCCTCTAAAAAAGGAAAGAGGTCTTGGTAATAATTTATTACGCCTTGTGCTATCCGCAATTTTTCTTCAATATTTCTTCGCTCTTGTCCTACTTTACGAACTTTTTCAGATGAAGTCCGAGCGGGATGGGATTTGTTCTCTAGATTTTCAGCCAAATTAAGGTTCTGAAGATGAAAATAATCGGCGTAGGCTTTTGCGAGCCAGGGAAAGCCTTGAGATTTTTCTTCAGCAAGATGTTTGATTGCTTTCCTATCTTGTTCATTTTGTTTTTTCATTGCTTCTATTTGTTTCTTCAGTTCATTAATTTCTTTCCATTCTTTCCACCTTTTTTCTATATTTTTTATTCGTAGTTCTTGAAGGTATCCAGATAACTTGAGGATTATCCAGCCTACAACGAATAAAACGATTATGGTTCCATAAAGTTGTTCCATGATGAAAAGAATTAAAAGCTACCTATCTCTTCCTCAATCCATACTGGTCAATCTTGCGATACAGGGTGCGTTCGCCGATGCCTAAAATCTCGGCGGCTTTTTTGCGGTTATCACCCACTTCGCGCAGGGCCTTCTCGATGGCTTCTTTTTCCATCTTTTCAAGCGATTGGGTTTCCACAGTGACTTCCTTCCCCACCAAAACCTCGCCCCCTCGGTCAAATCGCCATTCCGCGGGAGCCGAGCCGCGCGCCAGAAGGAGTTCTTTTAACTCCCGGACTTCTTGCGAAAGCCGGACTAAGGCCTGAAAGATAAGCTCCCGCTCGGCGGTCTCCACCGTTTTGCCGGTCGCCACCGGCAGCTTGCGGTCGGCAGCACTGGCGCGGGCCAGATGCTCGCGCACCTCTTCGGCGGTGATGGTTCGCGAAGGGGAAAGCAAAGCCCGGCTTTCGATAAAGTTTTTCAGCTCGCGAACGTTCCCCTGCCACAACGCCCGCGAAAGTTCTTCCAAAGCTCCTTCGGAAACCTCGGTCTTCAAATTCGGATTCTGCGCTTTCAGTTGGTTCAAGAAGTGGAATACGAGAAGTGGAATGTCTTCCGGCCGCTCGCGCAGCGGCGGCAGTTCGATTTTCACCACGCCGAGACGGTAATACAAATCGGATCGAAATTTTCCTTCGGCAACGGCGGCGGACAAATCCCGATTGGTGGCGGCCAGAACGCGCACGTCCACTTCGATTTGCTCTTTGCCGCCCACCCGGAAGAAGGCCTTTTCTTCCAGCACACGGAGCAGCTTGACCTGCGTGGCGGCGGAAATTTCGCCGATTTCGTCCAGAAATATCGTACTGCCGGAAGCAAGCTCGAACACTCCCTTTTTCTGCGCCACAGCGCCGGTAAAAGCGCCCCGCTCGTGGCCGAAAAGCTCCGATTCCAAAACTCCCTCGGCAAAAGCGCCGCAGTTGACCGCCAAGAACAGCTTTCCGGCGCGGGAGGAATTTTCCGCAATCGCTTTTGCCACCAATTCCTTGCCGGTGCCGCTCTCGCCGGTGATTAAAACGGTCAAATCGGTCGGGCCTACGGCCAAAATTTCGAGCGCCACTTTTTTGAGCGCGCGGGATTTGCCGACGATGCCGGCTTTGGCCAAAACCGATTGAATTTTGAGCGATTCTTCCAATAGAGCCGCCAGTTCTTCCCCGCTCCCTTCTTTGGGAAACGCCTCAACGCTCTGGAAGAAAAGCCCCTGTTGAAAGAGCGAAAGCTGTTGAGCAGGGGCGATGGCAATCAAAATTAGGCCCGGCTCTTTTTGCAGAATTTTTTTTACCAACCGTTGCGGATCCAAATCCGGCACGGCGGCGTCAAAAATCACCGCCGCAAATTTTTCCGACCTCAAAACACCAAGGGCCTCGGCGGCCTTGGAAACGGAGACGAATTCCCAATCCTCTGGATGGGTGGCGGAATTTAACTTCTGCTGGATTTCGTCAGTCGGCGAAGCGATTAAGAATTTCATTTGTTTCTTCTTTTCGCATACCGGTTTTCATCTTTTGGTTTCCCCCAGTCGGGGACTAAATCGATTCTTCCCGCTTCCCGGTCCACCCGCACCACAAAAACCGAAATCGGGTCGCCGAGATGAATTTTCCTTTTGGTTTTTCGGCCGATTAAGCGATGCCCGCGTTCGTCCAAAATGTAGTAATCATCGGCCAAATCGCGCAGGCGAATCATCCCTTCCACTCCCATCTGACCTAAGCGGACGAAAACGCCGAAATTGGTGACGCCGGAGACCACACCTTTGTAATGCTCCCCGACTTTGTCTTCCATAAACTCCAACTGTTTGACTTTCACCGCTTCGCGTTCCAGTTCGTCGGCGGTGCGCTCGGTGGCCGAGCAATGCGCACCCAAACGTACGGCCTGCTTGCGCAGGGTTTGATAACGGTTAGCGGTGAGGCCGCCGGATTGATATTCATGCAGCACCCGGTGCACCAGCAAATCGGGATAGCGGCGAATGGGAGAGGTGAAGTGCAAATAACGGTCGAAGGCCAGGCCGAAATGGCCGATGTTTTCATCTTGATAAATTGCTTTTTTGAGCGAGCGCAGCAAAATTTCGTTAATCAGCTCCTCTTCCGGCTTGCCGGCGATGTGCGAAAGAACTTTGGAAAGCCGCAGCGGGGTGATTTCTCCTTTGTGCGAAAATTTGTACCCCAGTTCGTTCAAAATCGAAAAAAAGGCTTCAATTTTTTCCTCACCCGGCGGGGCGTGGACGCGGTATAAAACCGGCAGGTTGTAGGCAGTTGTAAAGCGGGCGACTGTTTGATTGGCCAGGAGCATAAACTCCTCGATGAGCCGGTGTGAATCGAGCCGCACGGAGCGCTTCAAGTCGATTACTTTTCCTGCAGCGTCCAAAATTATTTCATCCTCCGGCAAATCGAAATCCAAACTTCCCTTTTTCATCCGGTTTTGCAGCAAAATTTTGGAAAGCTGGTGCATATTTTCCAGTGGCTCCAGAAATGTCGACAATTTCTTGCGCGCCGCTCCGCCGTCAAAGACCTCCTGTACTTCTTCATAATTCAGCTTGGCGGCGGAATGAATGACCGAGCGGCCGACCTCATACTTTTTCACCTGCCCATCAGGCGAAAGCTCCATCATACAGGAGTAAGTCAGGCGCACTTTTTCCGGCAGAAGCGAGCAAAGATTGGACGAGAGCGCGTGCGGCAGCATTGGAATCACCCGACCCGGCAAATAGACCGAGTTGCCGCGTTTGACCGCTTCTTTGTCGATGGCCGAACCCTCCTGCACGTAGTGGGAAACATCCGCTATGTGCACTCCCAAAAGCCAATTTTTGTCCGGCAGTTTTTCCAAAGTGACCGCGTCGTCGTGGTCTTTGGCGTCAATCGGGTCAATGGTAAAGCATATTTTCTTGCGAAAGTCCCAGCGTTTTTTGATTTCGATCGCTGCAACTTTGGCTGGTAAACGGGTAAGTTCTTTTTCAACTTCCAGCGGAAAATCGACCGGAATCCGATAGGTATAAACCAACCCTTGAATTATTGCCTGGGAATTGTCGGCGTCTCCCAGAACCTCGGCGATTTCGCCTTCCAGGCCCCAAACGCCAGGTTTTTGCGGAAGAAGCTGTACCAGCACTTTCTGGCCAGCCTGCGCCTTGTGCGTCTTTTCAAGCGGGATGAAAATTTCCCAGCGTTCCCCCATTCCATCCGGAATAACGTAGTTGGCACGCTTGGTGGGATGGAAGGTGCCGACCAGTTGGTTGGTCTGCCGCTCCAAAACCCTAATCACTTCCCCTTCCCGTTTTAAATCCTTCCACCCTTTCCGAAGCAGGGTAACTTCAACTTTATCGCCGGGAAGCAGAATTCCCGCAATCCGGTCGCGGGAGATGTAAATATCCTCGGAGCCATCTTCCGGTTTGACGAAACCGAAGCCAGCCCGGGCTGGGGTAAATATGCCTGTAATCCGGCCCTGCCTTTCTGACAGAGTTAATTTACCACCCCGGCCTTTGGCCAAATCGCCGTTGAGCATCATTTCTTTCAGTAAACGCCGGAATTGGTGATACTGGGTTTCCGGAATGGACAACTTCCGAGCTAACTCCCGCACGCGGGGCGGATGAGACCCGGCTTGCGCAAGAGCTTCTTTAATCTTTTTTACCATATCCTCTACAGTTAAATGAGTGCTCATAGGAGTGACATATTGGCAGGTTAGGGTTGAAAAGTCAAGCTAAGCAAAAAAACAGCCCCGACTTGTGATCGGGGCTATCATAAAGCTTTTTTTTCCCTCTCCTTTGAGGGGAGGCCTGCCCGAGCCGAGCTCGGGGCTCGGCCAGGGGATTAAGGGAGGGGTTGCTAAAACCGTTTCACCCGATGATGGCAGTACGGCTCCCTGCCGGTTTTGGCATAGTAATCCTGATGATAATCCTCCGCCACCCAGAACTCGGTTGCCGGGAGCAGCTCCGTCGCCACCTGTATTCTCTTGCTCTTCAGAATTCCAATCAGCTTTTCCGCCGTCTGTTTCTGCTCGGCATCGGCGTAAAAAACCACCGATTTATACTGCTCGCCAACATCCGGCCCCTGACGGTTCACCTGCGCCGGGTCGTGGATTTCGAAAAAGAGTTTGGCCACTTCCTCGTATGTGGTCTTGGACGGGTCGAAGGTCACCTCGTTGGCCTCAATGTGCCCGGTGTTTCCATTGCAGACCTGCCGGTAGGTTGGATTCTTTGTACGTCCCCCCATATAGCCGACCTTCACGTCGGTTACCCCTTTGGCATCCTTGAGGTAATGCTCCGTTCCCCAAAAGCATCCGCCGGCAAAGTAGGCCTTCTGGGTTTTGGTTTGACTCTTACCATTCGTTTCGGATGCACTGGCCGGGATAAAACTCATCGAAATAGAATTTACGCAATAGCGGGTGTCTTTGGGCGTGTATTCTTCCCCGGTAAAAACGTGCCCCAGATGCGCCCCGCACTTGTTGCACAAAATCTCCGTGCGCTGGCCATCGGCATCCGGCACCTGTTTTACCGCGCCGGGAACGGCGTCGTCAAAGCTGGGCCAGCCGCAGTGCGAGTCGAACTTGTCCTCCGAACGGTAGAGCGCCGCACCGCAGCGCTTGCAGGTGTAGGTGCCCTTATCCTTGGAATCGTAATACTTGCCGGTATAGGGCATCTCGGTGCCCTTGCGGACGATTACCCGCTCCTCCTCGGGCGTTAACTTATTATAGGTCACCTTCTTACTCTCCTTCTGCTTTGTTCCATCCGACAAAACCAACCCAAATACCCCCATAATTCCAACCACCAACCCTAAAAGTAATATAATCGTTTTCATACCGGCAATAACCTTGATAAGCCGGAGCTGGTTCCCTGTTTTCCAAAAAATTTTTTGGTTATTCTTGGCTTTGGCATTCCGGCCCTACCTTACTTTAACAGCGCTGAAACGAGTTTCATTCTCCCTGCCGGAAGTCAGATTAATTTTCACCATCCGCCTGTCGATACATAACAGGGGTATGCAAACGCCAGTTGATGATTTGAGCGCCCGGGTTGCCGGGTCTATTTACGGCCTGCTTGATAAAATCCGCACGACCACTCCCACGGCCCGGCTGGCTTTGAAAAAACCATCTGTGGTGCGCTGTATTTTGTTAAGCGCGCGCCGGGCACAGGTTGCCCTCGTCCTTGGGGTTCTCCTGCTCCTATTGAATGAATCCTCCATTATGGACAATGCGCTCTCCGGGCTTTTCCCTCCCAGGGAGTCAAAGAAACTGTTTGGCCTGATAAAGGAAGAAAAGGAAAATCCAATCAAAAAAATGGCCCATTCGGTGATAACCGCTTCCTTATGGGTTTCAATTGGCGGCAGCCTGTTCGTACTGCTATGGTTGCAGATACCGGCCGGCGTTTCGCAAGCCGCATTTCTGGCAAAAAGAAAGGAAGAGGAAGCGGATAAACTTGCCGAGAGAGAGTCCCTTGCGAGTCTCCAACTGTATCAGGAAGCCCTTGACCTGGTTATCGAGCCGGAACAAGAGGCCCGTTTGAAAGACAAAATGGAAAAAATCCAATCCGGAAGAGGGGCGAGCGGCGCCCAAACGGCGGGAGCGGAAATAATCACGCCAGAGAGTCCGGTTCCAAAAGCGGTAGAAAACCGCACCCTTCATCCGCCGCCTGCCGGCAGAGAAAGCGCTTTGAGCGTGGGGCCGGAGGGAAGGTATCGGGTCGAGGAACAATTGGGGAGCGGGGCGATGGGGGTGGTTTACCGGGCAAAAGACAGCCGGCTGGACCGTTCGGTGGCGCTCAAGGAACTGCCCGGGTGGCTAAGTAATGACGAAGAATACGTCGCTCGATTTCGCCGAGAGGCCAAGGCTCTCGCCAGTCTTACCCATCCTTACATCGTACAGGTGCACGACCTGGTTGAAGAAAACGGGCGGCTCTGGCTGGTGCTCGAGTTTGTGGAAGGAGGGGCCCTGGCCACCCACCTCCAAACCGAGCGGCGCCTGCCCGTTGCGGAGGCCGCAAAATTGACATCCCAAATCGCCCAAGGGCTGGCCTACGTTCACGGCAAGGGAATCATTCACCGGGACCTGAAACCGGCGAACATCCTATTGACCGTCGGCAAAGAGCCGAAAATTTCCGACTTTGGAATTGCAAAACTGGCGGAGTCCAGCGGGCTGACCCAGGAAGGAAGTGCCGTAGGTTCGCCCCGCTATATGAGCCCGGAGCAGGCCACCGGCGGCAGGGTGGATGAGCGCAGCGATATTTATTCTCTCGGCATTACTTTCTACGAGATGCTTACCGGACGAGTCCCATTCGAAGGGGATACCTCCAGCGTGCTGGCGCAGCAAATTATTCAAGCGCCCGCGCCTCCCCGCGAACTTCTGCCGGAAATACCGGCCGGCTTGGAAGCCCTGGTCTTGCAGATGCTGGCCAAAGACCCGGCAAAAAGACCCCAGAATATGATGGACGTCACCAATTCGCTTGAAGCGTTCGTAAAAACTCCCGTGGCAGCTGCTCGATGTTCAACCGTTAATTCTTTTTGAGCGGATTTCTCTAACTCCTGCTTTAAAATTCCAATAATAAAACTTGCCCGAAAGTTCTTCCGCCAATTTTGTATTGTTTCCATACATAGGTAATAATAATCAACGTTTTTAACTAAAGGAATTACAGGCCAACCTTTTCCGGCGCCCCGTTTGGCGGGGCGAAAGCCCCCTCGCACTCTGAAGAGTGCGCCAGAGAAAGAGCTGGTTTTAGGCGGCATCGGGTCCGGGCTTTTCTTTCCGGTTCTCTCTTTGAACAAGTGTTACCCGTGTCTGGAAACTGTACATTCTTCTGCCAATTTCCGATTGACCGGCGGCCGGTATAGCGGTATACTCTACGGGCTGAATGGAATGGACATCGAAAAAACTAATCGCGGCGGCAATTTTTAGTTCCATGTTGATTTTCTCCCCGCCGGTGTCCGCCCAAAGCCCAACGACTGACTTCCAAAAAAGCCTGGCCGACCTCGTCGTGTCCAAAGTAAAAGCCAGCGACTCCGCGCGCCTGCAACAACTTTTTGATTTGTGTTGGAAGCATGGAATGGAGGAAAGTCCGGAGTTCGCCACCTTCATCGGCTATTCCGGCTTCAATGACAAGCTGACCGATATGTCGGGTTCCGCCATCGAGCGGCGCAAAAAAGAGTCGCTCTGGATTATGGAGGCGGTGAACTCCATTGCGCGGGACAAACTTTCGCCGCCAGACCAGCTCAATTACGACCTTTTCAAGGACAAAACCGCGCTCGAAATCGAAGGGGCGGAATTTCCCGCCGAACTGACCCCCCTTACGCAGTTGAACGGTGTCCAGCAGGATATTCCCCAGTTGGTCGCCGTTATGCCGGCTGGCACGGTGAAGGATTATCAGGATATTTTGACCCGACTGAAAACCGTCCCGACTCTGGTGAGCCAGGTGCGGGCGCTTTTGGAGCGGGGCTTGAAAGAGGGGATTACGCCGCCGCAGATTACTTTGCGGGATGTCCCCCAGCAGGTCCGAGATCAAATCGTAAAAGACCCGGCCGAAGCCCCGGTACTGGCTCCTTTCAAAACTTTTCCAAACACAATACCGCCAGCCAAGCAGGAGGAGTTAAGAAAGGAAGCGCATTCGATATACACCGGCCAGATTGTGCCGGCTTTCGAAGCGCTGGCCAACTATCTCGAAAAGACCTATCTCCCCGGCTGCCGGGCGACCATCGGCCTGTCCGATTTACCCAACGGCAAAAAATGGTATGCCTACCAGGCCAAATCCTACACCACCACGAATATGACACCGGAAGAGATTTTTTCTCTGGGGGAAAGCGAAGTCCGGCGGATACGCGGGGAAATGGACAAAGTGATTGCCCGTACGGGTTTCAAGGGGAGCTTTTCCGGCTTTTGCGATTTTTTGCGCACCGACCCGCAGTTTTTCTTCACCAAGGCCGAAGACTTATTGCAGGCCTACCGCGATATTTGCAAGCGGGCCGACCCGGAGTTAATCAAGCTCTTCGGACATCTGCCCCGGCTGCCGTACGGGGTGAAGCCGGTGCCGGAGTATATGGAAAAATCGCAGACCACCGCCTATTACCAGCCCGGCTCGCTGGCGGCGGGGCGCCCCGGATATTTTTACGCTAACACCTACGATTTGAAATCCCGCCCCAAGTGGGAGATGGAGCCATTGACCCTGCACGAGGCCGTTCCGGGGCACCATTTGCAGTTGGCCATTGCGCAGGAGGTGGAAAAAATTCCGGAATTCCGGCGCTGGGGCTGGTACACCGCCTACGGCGAAGGGTGGGGGCTTTATGCCGAGGGTTTGGGATACGATATGGGCTTTTATCAAGACCCCTATTCCAAGTTTGGGCAGTTGTCGTATGAAATGTGGCGGGCCATCCGGCTGGTGGTGGACGTGGGGATGCACTGGAAGGGCTGGAGCCGCCAGCAGGCGATCGATTATTTCACCCAAAACGTCGGCAAGGCGGAACACGACATCACGGTGGAGGTGGACCGCTACATCGTCTGGCCGGGGCAGGCCTTGGCGTATAAAATCGGCCAGTTGAAAATCAAGGAGCTGCGCGAGGCGGCGCAAAAGGACTTGGGGGAAAAGTTTGACCTCCGCGCGTTTCACGATTTGGTTTTGGGCAGCGGCCCGGTGCCTTTGAATATCCTTGAGCAAATGGTCGGCGATTGGGTCAAAAAGACCAAAGATAGCAAATCCTGATTTTTCTCAATGTCCAGATTTTTTTAAAAATATTTTAAAAAGCACACTACAAAACTGGCCCCTAAAGGGTCGTTAGGCAAAGGCAGCGGCTTTTATTTGTTGGTCACGGTCTTTTAATAATTTTCGTATATCAAGCTGTTTAAGCAGCTCTACAGTGACAGGGCGCTTCATATCCCAAAAGATAAGTGCGCTAAAAAATTCTTTCACTTCATCAGAATTTAGAATTGAAGCAAGAACTTCCACTTCTTCGATTGTGCTCGCTGATAAAAAGTTCGATGTATCGTCTAAAAGAATAGGTTTCTCCATATAGGTTCCCACTACCTGAAAACGCGGTTTTTTATAAAAACCGGACACAGCAACTTTCCAAGGACTAAACGAATAATCTCCAATCCCGAACATTGAAAATCGTGGACGGTTTTTATAAATTGAACTGGTTCTTTTATCAAGGAGTTCACCATATTCTAACAAATATTTCCAAGTCTTGGGAGCTCGATACTTTATTTGCGAAGTATCCGTGCCAACATTTCGTTGGGTAACTATAACCCACTTACTTACTCCTTTAGCGTGGAACAGATCTGAACTTTTGAGTATGGGGTAAATATACTCATCTTCAAGCTCTATGGTTATTCCAAATCCGTTTTGGTAAAAATTGTTTCCGAGACGATACAATTCCATAACTTGGCTGCAGTCGTGCTTGATTCCAGTTCTCCACCGATACGCAGTTTTACTATTTGTAAATAGGCGCTTCCATTTGCTGTACAAATTTACATCTGCAAAAAGTTTTCCTTCACGGAAACCAATTATTTTTTCTGTGGCAACACCGCTATCCAAAGAGGTAAAAACTTCACAATCTTTACTGCACATATTCTTCTCAAAACCAATGACTAAAAGACAGGCGCCAACTGAAACATCGAAATTATCTTTTGCGTTAATTTCATACATCCGAGACCACGCTAAAGAGAGGTTGTTTTCCCAGGCGTAAAGTAAAACTTTTCGAGCTACTGACGATTTACACAGCATTGCGATGGTTCCCTTATGGCCATTCAATGCGTTGATAGTTCTAATAAGCATCCACTCCGATATATCAAAATTACTTTTGCCTGTTAAAGCATCAAACCCTTTTAAGTTCCGAAAGTTGCTTTTTGGTGGTAGGTTGGTGCCTTTGATCAAGCTTACCTGAGCATTTGTTACCCAAGGTGGATTTCCGATAACTAATATTGGTTCTGGCAAGTGCGCAATTAATTTATCCCAATTAAAAGCAAAAAAATCGCAAAGCTTAATTTCTATTTCATCTTTGCTGTGATAACCATTAATCCTTTCTTTCAAAGTGCTTATATATTCGGCATTTACGTCAAGAGCAAAGCCCTTTTTGATTGAAGGGAATTGATTTAGTGCGGAACACAAGAAGTTTCCGGTGCCGCAAGTTGGTTCAATAATCGATTGCGGCAAGACTCCGCTCCCCTTCAGTACGGTACAAACCTCCATGGCCAAATGGAGAGGGGTCTGAAAATCCCCGAACTCGATTCTTCTTTTTGTTTTTTGCATACTTTTATTTATAAAGCCTCAACTCCGCTGACCTTACCCGCCTCCTGAATAACTCTACTGTACTGAAGTCTCCATTGAAGCGCATTCGAAATCGTAAGATAGCCGATAACCGGTTTTCTTTTGAGAATTTCTTCGGCAATTTTATTAGCCCCGATATCGTCAACGGGCAAATTTTTGTCCCGAATAAAGGCGATTAAATCATCTTTGTTGCCGCTATTTTCCAATATTTGTCTAACCCCTGTAGTCATTTGATAGTCTCCGGTTTTCTCCTTGTCCACGAAAATCGTATGAAGGAAATTAAGCCGCGCAGCCCTTTCTTTTCTATCATCAATCTTTTCATAAACAAAAACGATTAGCGAATACCCCAACCCAAAGATTTTCTGCTGAGCAGATTTAAATGGGCAGGAAGATTGTGGTTGTTTAATGCTGGTAACCTTCACGTCCACCTCTAATTCAGGAAAATCAATTCCCGATGCTGAACTGCCTGCCCTGAAAGAGTATTTTTTTGCAAGCGTTTCTCGAAATTTATGTTCTATGTAGGTTCCCACCGCTTTACCGTCAGTTACGCCATAAAGTTTTGGAAATTTTTCACGAGACATTCTTCGGGCAAAATCGCCCGCTTCTTTTTTTAGTGAGTCGGCTGTTAACTTTTGCTTATTCATGTATTGTCAATTTACCCTTAAGCTGTAGCTTCCGCAAGCAACCCCTCCAAATCCAGAGGCCGGGTGTACATTTCGATTTTCCCATCCGGCGTGTGGGGCCACTTTTCGCGCGGGCGGTCCCAGTAAAGCTCGATGCCGTTGCCGTCCGGGTCGCGCAGATACAAGGCCTCGCTCACCCCATGGTCGGCAGCCCCTTCGATGGCAATTTTGGCAGCCCGCAAGCGGCGCAAGGCATCGGCAAGCGCCGCGCGGCCGGGATAGCGGATGGCAAAATGATACAAGCCGGTTGTGCCGGGAAGAGGGGGGTGCCCCCCGCGCGATTCCCAGGTGTTCAGCCCAATGTGGTGGTGATACCCCCCGGCGGAAACAAAGGCGGCTTCCGCGCCGTAGCGGGTGGTCAACTCAAAGCCGAGCACCCCGCAGTAAAAATCAAGCGCCCGCTCCAAATCGGCCACTTTCAGGTGGACGTGGCCGATGTCCACCTTCGGGTCGATGGGGCGGTTGGCGGGAGCTTTTTTCATGGGCAAATCCTTATTGAGCCAGATACCCGCCGTCGATTGCGTAATAGGAACCGGTGACAAAGGAGGCCTTGGGCGAGCTTAACCAGAGCACCAATTCCGCCACTTCTTCCGGTTTTCCCAATCGGCCAATGGGATGCAGTTTGACGAGCCCCTGCATTGCCTCTTCGCTCAGGGTATTCGTCAAAAGCGGAGTAACGATGTAACCCGGACCTACGGCATTAACCCGAATATTTTTATCTGCGTATTCAAGAGCGGCCGTTTTGGTGAGCCCCACTACGCCATGTTTAGCCGCTACATAAGCCGGTGAGAGTTTGGTTCCGACCTGCCCAAGGATGGACGCGATGTTGACGATGGCGCCTCCCCCGGATTTCAGCAGGGCCGGGATTTGATGGCGCATTCCGTAAAAAACGCCGGAGAGGTTTATGCCAATCACTTTTTCCCAGCCATCGACCGGATACTCGCCCGTCGGGGCCGAGGGCCCGCCGATGCCGGCGTTGTTGCAGGCGATGTGCAGTGCGCCATACGCTTCCACGGCCTTCCGCACCAGGATTTCGTTGTCGGAGGCTTTGGACGAGTCGGCCTTGACGAAAAAAGATTGCCCCGAATTCTTTTTGATCATTTCAACCGTTTCGTTGCCTCCCGCTTCGTTCAGGTCTGAAACGACGACCCGAGCGCCTTCGGCAGCGTATTTCAGCGCGATTTCGCGCCCAATGCCGGAGCCGGCCCCGGTGACCAGGGCCGCTTTATTTTCCAGGGTTTTCATTTTGCCTTTCCTTTGGGTTTACGGCCGCCGCGGGTTACTTGGCCAGTCCAATCTGCTTCATAAAAGCCTGATTGTCCCAGAACAAATATTCTTCAGTCATTTTTCCGTCCGGTCCCCAATGTCCTATGGTGGTCATGCTTAGTTTGAATTGTTTCCCTGTCGGTGGAATTGATTTGCCATTTCCCATTGGCATGGGCGCAGAAAATGTTCCTTCCATTACTCCAACCGCACAGGTCCAGTCGCCTCTTCCGAACATGATGGGATGCTGTTTAATTTTTGTATCGGGCGCAAAAACAAACATGGGTTTGAGCATGTCAATGTGTTGCGGATACAAACCGGTTGTGGTGCCGCCGTCGGGATAATAAACTTTGATGTTTTCGGCATGGCTGATATCAAACTGATCCCACTTCTGATTGCTGTAAAAATCATAGTCCAGCGTATCAAAACGGGCAAAGCGTATTTCCTGCAATGCTTCATCCGCTTTGTATTTGTCCAGTTCGGCTTGCAGCGAATCAATTTTCGCCTGCAGCCCGGCGTTGTTGGAACAGCCGGCCAGAACGCCAGCCGCCAAAACGAGCAAAAGTGCCGCCATTGCGCCGCTCGGTTTGAAAGAAAAACGTTTCATTTGAACCTCCTCTGGTTTTGGGTTTGCAGTCATTTGCTTTTAAGCATCTCCGTGTCCACGATTATTTTCACGTCCGGTGCCACATGTAAAATATGGTCGCCAAAGGTCTCGTCGTAGTTGATGTGATAATCGAACCGGTTGAAGGTGAGCTCCGCCCGGAAACCGGTTCTTATGTTTCCCCATGGATCGGTAATTTTTTTCGTATGGGCCACCTTCCAGTCGACTGTTCTGGTAACATCCTTGACGGTGAGGCGACCGGAAAGGATGTAGCTGCCCTTTTTCAGCTTTTTGACCGAAACGCTTTTGAACGTAATTAGGGGGTAGCGCTCCGCGTCAAAAAACCGCTGCGACCGCAAATCGTTGTCCCGCATTTCAACGTTCGTATTGATGCTTTTGGTCTGAATGGTGAAATCGACTTTGGCGTCCGTGAAATCATCTTTATCCGAAAACATGCCGCCTTCAAATTTCATGAATTGCCCCGCCACAATGGCTACACCCAGGTGCTGGGCCTCGAACCGGACCGAGGTGTGAAGGGTGTCGTTGACCCAGCGGGCAGTTTGAGCGGAGAGGAGAACCGGAAAGATGACAAGCAGAAAGGTTAGCAGTAGCCTTCTGTGCTGTGAAGATGGCACCAAAAAAGGTTTCATGGCGAATATCCTTTTCCTATTGTTTAAAGGTTCAAAATCTGCAAATTTTCATTGCCTATTCTCCCGTATCTTGTCGCATCGTATCCGGCCAGCGCAACTTGTTCGGGTCGGCAGTTGAAAAACATCATCCCCATCAATGATCTTTTTTAAAACGTTCATCATGATCAGTTACTCCACCAAGCGCACGTAAACATCGTATCTCGCAACCGGCGACCATTCCGGACGGATAGGTAAAGACCATGGCGCAAGATTTTCAAATTCGCCTGCGCCATAAACCGGTTTGCCATCAACAATCGTCAGCACCGACTCAATGCGTTTGATCTCATCTTCTGGAACCGAGAAATAGTCGGCGGAGAGCACGGCGAGGTCAGCCAACTTCCCCGGCGCAACCGTGCCCTTGATATTTTCCTCGCCGGAGAACCACGCGCTGCCATGCGTATAAAGACGGAGCGCTTCCATGCGGTCCAAACAGTTTTCCCTTGGATAAAGCTGCGTCCCACCAAGTGTTTTTCCGGCGACGAGCCAATAGAGTGCAATCCAGGGATTGTAGGTTCCCACTCGTGTTGCATCCGTTCCCGCGCCGACCGGAATGCCCAGCTCGAGCATTTTCTTGATGGGTGGCGCTGTCTCTGCGGCTTTGGCGCCATAGCGATTGATAAAGTACTCACCCTGGAAAGCCATGCGATGTTGCACCGCGATGCCGCCGTTGAGAGCTTTCACGCGCATGAGGTTCTGTTCCGAAATCGTCTCGGCATGATCGAGGCACCAGCGCAAGCCATTGAATGGCACTTGGCGATTGACCTCCTCCAAGACGTTAAGAAAGCGTGTGATCGATTCGTCGTAGGTGGCGTGCAGGCGAAACGGCCAGCGATTCCGCACCAACAGCGCGACCACTTCTTTCAACTCGTCCTCCATGTTGGGTAACAGCTCCGGGCGAGGCTCGAGAAAGTCTTCGTAGTCTGCGCCTGTGAAAACCAGCATTTCGCCGGCGCCATTCATGCGATAGAAAGCGCCGCCCTCGCCCGGTTTGGTCATGCCGATCCATTTCGTGAAGTCTTCGAGCTCATGCTTGGGCCGTTGCGGAAACAGATTGTAAGCGATGCGGAGCGTGAGCCTCCCCTGCCGGTGAAGGTCATTGATGACTTGATAATCGTCGGGAAAGTTTTGAAACCCGCCGCCAGCATCGATGACGCTGGTGAGGCCGAAGCGGTTGAGCTCGCGCATAAAATGGCGCGTCGAGTTGAGCTGCTCTTCATGAGAGAGCTTTGGCCCTTTGGCGAGAGTAGAATAGAGAATCGTCGCATTTGGCTTGGCAATCAGCATCCCGGTGGGATTGCCCTGCTGGTCACGCTGAATCCTGCCGCCCGGCGGCTCTGGCGTTTCTTTGGTATATCCAACGGCGCGCAGCGCGGCGCGATTGAGCAGAGCGCGATCGTAGAGATGCAAAACAAAAACGGGCGTCTCCGGCGCGATCTCGTTCAGTTCCTCGAGAGTGGGCATGCGGCGCTCGGCGAACTGAAATTCCGACCAGCCGCCCACGACGCGCACCCATTGTGGCGGCGGCGTGCGCCGCACCTGCTCGCGCAACAGCCGCAACGCCTCGGGCAGCGTCGGCACGCCATCCCAACGCAGCTCGAGATTATAGTTGAGTCCGCCGCGAATGGCGTGGGTATGCGAGTCGTTGAGGCCCGGAATTACCGTCCGCCCCTTCACGTCGATGACTTGCGTCCGCGCGCCTTGGTATTTCAGGATTTCTTCGTCACTGCCCACCGCGAGAAACTTGCCATCTTTAATCGCAACGGCAGACACAAACCGGCTGTCTTCGGTTGCCGTGGCGATCTTCCCATTTCTTAAGATCGTGTCGGCTGTTTCTTTAGGTTGAGATTGACAGCTGGCGCATAACGCAATTCCCACCAAAAGAATTGGCGCCAAAAAAGAAGATCGGATATTTTGGTGAAAGTTTGTTTTCCAAGGCATGATAAGCCACCTCACTTTTCGCCGTTCTTACTTCGACCCTTTCTTGGCCTGACGAGCAGCTTCCTGAGCCTGCTGATAGCTCTCCATCACGGCTTGGTAGTTCGGTGCGCTGCATACAGGGCAGCAAAATCCGCAGCGTCCGGCCGATTCCAAGTGCGTTGGAGCTCACAAAACACCACATTTGTGCTGACCGGAATGATCCCAGCCTGCGCGAGACGGGCGAGCGTCGTTCGAGAGGCCATCTCGCTTGGGTCTCCCGAAGCATCGGTCACAAAGTAAACGTTGTAGCCCTCCGCCTTCGCCTGGAGGGCCGGGAACGCGACGCAGACGCTTGTCCACACACCGGCGATGATCAACGTCTTCCTGCCTGTGTTGCGTACGGCCTTCACGAACTCCGGGCTGTCCCAGACGCTGATCTCGCCTTTGCGCGGGACGTGGATCGCCTGGGGTGCGAACTGATGGATCTCCGGCATCAGCGGACCATTCGGCCCGTCCGGAACCGATGCGGCCGTGATGACCGGGATCTTCGCCAGCGTGGCCACCTTCGCCAAGATGGCCGCATTGGTTCGCAATTCCTCCACGCTGATATCCTTGACGGTTTGGAACAGGCCGGCTTGGTGATCGAGCAGGAGCATTACGGCATCCGAAGGGTCAAGTAACGCAGGGCTCGACTTCGGCGCCGAAGTGCCCGTCTGGGCTTGCAGTTCGGCGCTGTCGTTGGAACAGCCGGCCAGAACGCCAGCCGCCAAAACGAGCAAAAGCGCCGCTATTGCGCCGCTCGGTTTGAGGGAAAAATTTTTCATTTGAAACCTCCTCTGGTTTTGGTTTGTTGGTTTACCGTTTTCTTAACCGCATTGGCATCCAAAAAGTGCCATCGCCATCACGGCCATAGGCTTGGTGTGCCGACCCCCTTGAACATTGCGGGCTGGTAATTCACAAGGAGGAATACACTGTTGTGAACTGTCAACAGCTCCAATTTCGAATTTCCCATATTCTCCTTTCCGAACTATTCTGTCTCCGTTCAGTGCAGCCAGACCGAGGCCTTACGCGTCCACTCGCTGTCGGGATATTTTTCTTTAAGCAGTTTGGCGGCCTCACCCAAAGGTTCCGGCTTGTTGGTGACTTTGTAGGCGGAGACGCCGGCCCAATAGCAGGCCTCCGGCGCCGCTCCGCTGGCCGGGTAGGTTTGGCAAAGCGAGCGGAAGTGTTTCTCCGCTTCGCGATATTGCAATTTTTGGAAAGATAGCTTGGCTAGGCCCAGCTCCAACTGTGCCAGAAAATCCTCCAGCGGGAAAAACCCTTCCATACGGTGTCTTTCAACCCCTTCCGAATCTAAAATCAACTGGGTGGGCGTCCATTGGGCCTTAAAACGCTCAAAAGTTTTCGGCTGCTCCTTGATATGAATTTTAACCGGCAGGAAGTTTTCCGAAACAAACTGCCTCACCCGGCTGTTGGGATAGACCTCGGCTTCCAGCCGAGCGCACCCCCCTCACATCGGGGCGGCGCTGAAGTCCAGCAAAATTGGCTTTTGCGCCGTTTTGGCCTGCGCCAACGCGGCGTCGGCGTCTTTTAGCCAGTTAATTTCAGCCATTGTAACCTCCTCTTCTTTTTCTTTTAGAGCGGCTTTAAGTATTTCACCCAATCATTTTTTCCGCTCAAGAGAACATACCTAACTGTACAAAGAAAAGTCAAGAGAGGGTTAAAAAACTGGGGCGCCAGGATTCCCTGGCCGTGGCCCGAGGCCTCGCCTGCCCGTTCTCCCCGCTCCTCTCACCGGCCAGGGGCTCGGGCAGGCGAACCTGGGTTTTACTAATCACCATGCACTACTCCCTAATCCCTGTTTTAACTGGGGCGCCAGGATTCGAACCTGGGCGTGCGGGATCCAAAGTCCCGTGCCTTACCAGCTTGGCTACGCCCCAAGTTTTTCCAATATATGAATTTGAAAGGGTAGCGGAAATCTTTAGATTTCCACTAATGGAGGTCTTTAGACCTCCGCTACCAAAGTGACCCAAATGTTTCACGTGAAACATTTTTTCTAACCCCAAAATACTCTTGGCGTTTGCGCAAAGCGAAAAAGATTTTTGTAGGGGCGAGGTGACCTCGCCCGGCGGGGTGGGGGCTACCGCCCCAGTTTTTCCTTGAAAACTTTTGTCAAGGCCGGGATGATTTCGAACAAATCCCCGACGATGCCGTAGGTGGCAACGCCAAAAATCGGCGCATCCTTGTCGCGGTTTATCGCCACGATGACGCTTGAGGACTGCATCCCGACCAAATGCTGAATGGCGCCGGAAATGCCGCAGGCAAAATAGAGCTTGGGGTTCACCGTCCGTCCGGTCTGGCCGACCTGATGGGCATACGGAATCCAGCCGGCATCCACCACCGCGCGCGAAGCGCCAACCGCCCCGCCGACCGCTTGGGCAAGTTCGCGAACGAGTTTGAAATTTGCCGGCTCGCGCAGGCCCCGTCCGCCGGAGACGATAATGTCGGCGTCGCCTAAATTAACCGTCTGCGCCTCTTCTTTGACCCGCTCTAGAACTTGTGCGCGCACGTTCAGGGCTGACCAATCGACACTGCCGGTTTTCACTTCGGTTTTCTTGGAAGCATCCGGTTTCGCCGCCGCAAACGATTTCGGGCGGGCAGTCAAGAAAATCGGCCCGTCGCCCAACTTGATTTTTTGATAGACGTTCCCGCCGTGCGAAGGGCGGGTGACGGTAATGGGAGAGTTGGACTCGACTTTCACAATATCGGTGACTAAAGGCATTTTCAAATTTGCCGCTAAACGGGGGAAAAGCGCCTTGCCGGTAAAAGTCGCCGCTCCCAAAATCAAATCGGGCTTCGCCTCGGTGAGCACTCCGGCAATTATTCCGGCAAACGCCTCGTCCACAAAGTATTTCAACTTAGGGTCGGAAAAGGCATAAACGGTTTGGGCTCCCAATTGCCCTAATTCATTGGCGGCGGCTTCAACATTTTCTCCCAGCATGGCAGCGGAGATTTCCGAAACTCCCAGATTTTGAGCGAACGTGAAAAGTTCGGCGACAGTTGATGCCAATTTGTTGTCCTTCGCTTCGCCAAATATCAATGTTTTCATTATTGTCCTTGCGGGTTTTGCTTTCTCCAACCGGCCAGAACCGCTTCGTACACTTCGCGGAGAGGAATGTTCCGTTCCCGCGCTACTCGCGCGCAATCCTCGAACTCCGGCGAAATTTTTTCCGCCCCGTTGGCCCAAGCCCGCTTGGCTTTCAGTTTGCCGAAAACTGTGTCGATTTCCACCGCTTCGCGGTTCAATTTGTGCCGGTGGGCGCTTTTGTAGCGGATGCCGATGGAGCCGGTCTCGGCAAAAATAGCCTGCGTCAAAGCCGCTTCATTTTTGGGCTGACACAAAACGGTCAAAAGCTGGGCCGGACGGTTTTTTTTCATCAAAATCGGGGTGAAGTAAGCATCCAGGGCCCCTAAACTCATCAAGTTTTCGGAAAGGAATCCCAAAAGCTCCGGCGCGGTGTTGTCGATTTGCGTTTCTAAAACTGTTACCTCGTCCCCGGCGAAAGTTTCCTTCTGCTCGCCAAGCCAGAGCCGCAATAGATTTGGCGCTTCTTTGAAATCCGCTGTCCCCGAGCCATAGCCGACCTTTTCGCTCTGAAAGGAAAGTTTCGGCTCGTAGGCCGCCAAAGCGGTGATGACCGCCGCGCCGGTCGGGGTTACCTGTTCCCCCTCGACATCAGTCTGCCGCACCGGGAAGCCGGAGACCAGTTCGGCAACGGCCGGCGGCGGCACCGGCATCGTCCCGTGCGCAGCGACAACGCTCCCTTTGCCAATCGGAAAGGGAGAAGTGTAAAATTTTTCGATGCCGAAATACTCGAAGCCGATGACCGCGCCGGCAACGTCCAAAAGCGTATCCAGCCCGCCGACCTCGTGGAAATGGACTTTCTCGACGGTTGTCCAATGAACTTTCGCTTCCGCCTCCGCCAGGCGCAAAAAAATCGAATAGGCCCGTGACTTCACTTTTTCGGAGAGGGCTGAATCGTCCAGAAGCTTTTTGAAATGGCTCAAATGCCGGTGGCTTTTCTCGTCCGGAATCTGAATTCTTAAATGTGTTGCGCCGATATGTTGCCGTTCAGTTTTCTCGATATCGATATTCCAGCCGGAAAGCCCCAGCTTGTTCCATTCGTTTTTGAGATGCTCGAGCGGCAGCCCCAAATCCACCAGCGCGCCCAGAATCATATCGCCGGAGGCGCCGCCGACCATATCGAAATAAAGAATTTTCATCGGGCGTGCTTTTTAACTTGCCGGGCGAAGGTTGCCGCCGCATACCCCGCCCCAAAGCCGTTGTCCACGTTGACCACCACTACGCCGGTAGCGCAGGAGTTGAGCATTGCTAAAAGTGGCGTCAGACCCCCCAAGTGGGTGCCATATCCCACCGAGGTTGGTACGGCAATGACGGGCTTGTCTACCAAGCCTGCTACAACGGAGGGCAGCGCCCCTTCCATACCGGCCACCACTATTAAAACGGAAGCGTCTTCCAACTTTGGCAGATGCGCCAGCAGGCGATGAATCCCCGCCACCCCCACGTCGTAAATCCGCTCCACTTCCGCCCCCAAACTTTCGGCGGTAAAAGCCGCTTCTTCCGCCACCGGCTGGTCGGAGGTACCGGCGGAAAGAACGCCGATTTGGCCCAGGCGAAACGGCCTTTGGGTGGCAGGAAGAAAGAGGGCTTTGGCGCTGGAGTTATGAATGGCTTTCGGAAAGGTTCTTTTCAGTTTGGCTCCAACCGCCGGCTCGAGCCGGGTGACCAGAACGCCGGAATCCTGACGGGCAAGCGCTTCGACAATCTTTTTCAGCTGGGGAAAAGTTTTGCCGGCGGCCCAGACCACTTCCGGGAACCCTTTGCGCAGCTTGCGGTGATGGTCTAACTTGGCGAAACCTAAATCTTCAAATGGCAGGGTCTTAAGCCTTTGGTAGGCATCCGGCAGGGACAGCCGCCCGGCGGAAAGCTCTCCCAGAACTTTTTCCAACGCGGGCCACTGGAAATCGGCTCGGGTGCGGTTTGAATTCTTCACGCCGCCTCATTAACTTTTTCACCCGTCTGGCAGTAGGGTAAAAGCAGTTCGCGCAGTTGGGATAAACTTTCCAAAGCGTTGATTTTTTGCCGAAGCTCGGAGGCTTTTGGAAAGCCTTTGATATACCAAGCAATATGCTTGCGCATCTCTTTCATTCCCAGCCCTTCGCCCACTCGGGCGCATAACTGTTCGGCGTGCTCCAAACAGACCGCCGCTTTTTCCGCCACGGAAGCTTCGGCGATTTTTTCCTTAGTTTCAAGGTAGTGGTGAATCTGCCCCAAAATCCAGGGATTTCCCAAAGCGGCGCGGGCAATCATCACCGCATCGCAGCCGGTTTGGTCTAACATCCTTTGGGCATCCTCCACGGAGTTTATGTCGCCGTTCCCCACCACCGGAATTTTCACCGCTTCTTTCACCCGGGCGATAACCGACCAGTCCGCTTTACCTTCAAACATCTGCTGGCGGGTTCGGGGATGGATGGTCAAAGCTACGGCCCCCAAATCCTCGGCGATTCGGGCCGCTTCCGGGGCGATGATTGAGCTATGGTCCCAGCCGGAACGGATTTTTACCGTCACCGGGGCGGAGGAACCTTTGATAACTGCTTTGATGATTTGGGCAAACAGCTTCAAATCACGCAAAAGCGAAGAGCCGCCGTTCTTCTTGGTCACCTTGTGCACCGGACAGCCGAAATTGATATCCATAATATCCGGTTTCAGGGCGGAAGCTTTGCGCGCCGCTTCCCCCATAACATACGGGTCGCAGCCGAAAAGCTGGAAGCCGATGGGGCGCTCCGATTCGTCAAACTCCATATATCGCTCGGTTTTGGCATTTCCGCGCGAAAGCCCGTCAGCGGATATCATTTCGGAATAGACCATACAGGCCCCCAAGCGCTTGGCCAGCATACGAAAGGTGATATCCGTCACCCCGGCCATAGGAGAAAGCAAGACTTTCCCCTCTATGCTCAAGTTACCCAACTTCATACCGACAAATATAAGTGAGCTTGTCCTGCCCGACAAGCTGTGGATTTTTGAAATTGTTTTAACAAGGGCGGGGGATTTCCAGAAAGCGGGAAAGGAGAGCCGGATATGCCGGAGATTATCGTAAAATATGAAGACAAGGTTATTGAGCGGGTGGTGACCGAAAAAAAGCGGATTACCATCGGGCGGACGTCCGACAACGATATAATTTTGGATAATCGCGGAGTTTCCCGCCGCCACGCCCAGATTGAATTCAACGGCCCCAACGCCATTATCATCGACAATGACAGCTTAAACGGCACCTTCGTCAACAATCGTAAGGTTAGCGAGGAGTTGTTGAAAGACAACGACGTTATAACCATTGGTAAGTACTCGCTGGTATTCCATAACATGGCTGAGAAAACCATGAAACCGGAACATTTGGACGGCACGATGGTTCTAAAAACCAGACGCCATAAAGAACTGGTCGAGCGGGATGCCCGCGAGCGGGCTTTGGTGGAAAAATTTGGCGGCCCGATTCTGAAAGGGGAACTGAACACCGAAACCAAAGAGTTTAAATTGGAGCGCGATGTTGTTACCATTGGAAAGTCAAAATTCGTCAACGTGAAAGCCAAAGGCTTTTTCCTTTCCGGTATTCAGGCCAAATTAGTTTCGGAAGAGGGGCGCTGGGTGTTGGTTAACGTCGGCCGGGCCGGGCGGGTAAAAGTAAACGGCGAGGCTGTGGATCGCTATGTTTTGCGCAACGACGATATCATTCAGGTAGGCAAATCGATTTTTCGGTTTATTGAAGGACAAAATAGATGAAGTTGGCGTTCTTTTCGGACGTCCATGCCAACTGGGAAGCGCTATCGGCGGTATTGGCCGATTTTTCAAACGAGAAGGTCGATCGCGCTTATTTTTTGGGGGATGCGGTTGGTTACGGCGCCGATCCCAACCTGTGCGTTAAGGAGATTTGCCGGGCGGCGGAGTTGCGGCTGGTGGGCAACCACGACTATGCCGCCTTAGGGCAGCTGGATACCCTGCAGTTCAACCAATATGCCCGTCTTTCGATAGAATGGACCAAAGAGGTTCTAACCGCCGAAGCCATTGATCTACTTTCCGGATTTAAAGTTGATGACAATATAGACAACTTCCATTTGGTACATGCCACCCCCAAAGACCCCCTGGAATGGGAATACCTTTTGGATCTGGATGATGCCGAAGAAAATTTCAAGTTTTTTGAAAGTCAAATCTGTCTAATCGGCCATTCACATAAGCCGTTAATAATTCGTAAATTCAAGGAGGAGCAGGCTTCCCTGTACCCCGAAAACTCGATTGTTTTGGAGCCGGATTGGCGATACATCATCAATATCGGCTCGGTGGGGCAGCCGCGCGACGGCAACCCCAAGGCTTGTTATTTGCTTTACGATTCCGTTTCGCAAGAGGCGGTTTTGCGGCGGGTGGCCTACGATGTGGGCACGGCCCAAAGAAAAATGAAGGCTTTGAGCTTGCCGGAATATTTGATTGAACGGATTTCGGCGGGACGCTAAATGCTGAAAAAATTTCAGGGTTTCATTCTCTACATTTTAATAACCGGTTTTGTGGTCGCTTTATACCTGGATCGCCATACGCTCCTGGAAAAGTGGGATCTGAAGATTTCCGATCAAATGTTCCGCCTCCGGGGTAACCAATCGGTGGGCCAAGAAGTGGCGCTGGTGACCATCGATAACCGCGCCGCCGACTTTTTGGGGCATTACCCGTGGAGCCGCGAGCGCTGGGCGGGAATCTTGAATGCCTTGTCATTGTATCACCCGCGGGTTATAACGTTGGATTTGATCCAACCCCTGGTGGACGAGACCGATACCACCGCGCGGGGAATGTATCTTTTAGGCGAAGTTTTAGAGCGGAATAAAAATGTGGTAGCGCCTTTTGCCTTTTCACCGGCAGAGGTGGTTTCAAGCGCTTCCACGGCTCCGGTTTATTTGACCCGGCACGCTTTGTCGTCAATTGATTTTGAGGATAATTTTAAGTCCAGGATGGCCGTGCCGGCCCGGGAATTAACTTATCCCGACCGCTGGTTTTTGGAAAAAGTTGCCGGAGCGGGGCATAATAGCCAGACGGTCGACATAGATGCCAAAGTTCGTTGGCATCCACTTCTGGTGAATTTTGAGGGTTCTTACTATCCCGCCTTGGCTCTCACTACGGCGAGGCTGTTTTGGGGATTGGATTTGACCCAGTTAAAAATGATTCCGGGCAAAGGTGTAAAGTTGGGAAATACACTTATTCCAACCGACTCGAAGGGGCATCTTTTTGTCAACTACTCCGGCCCGTCCGGCACCTTTAAAACCTTTACCCTTTCGGAGGTCCTGGGGGGAAAAATCAATCCAAACGGCTTGGCTGATAAAGTGGTGATTTTAAGCCAGCCTACCTTTGGACTGGCGCGCACATTTGCCACTCCCGTGGATGGGAGTCTGCCGCAGGCAGAGCTAACCGCCAATTTGACAGAAAACATTATTCATCACCACTTTATAAAAACTTCGAGTCTTTCCCGAATGCTGGATTTATTTATTTTGATAATGATTGGTGTTCTGGCGGCCGTAATTTTGCCGCAGGTTTCTCTGGCTTATCGGCTGATTATTTTGGGGGTCTTTTTGGTGGCGCTATTGAATCTCTGCTTTATCCTTTTTAGTTCTTTCGGAGTTTTAACCAAGACCTTCTATCCGGTTTTGGAGCTTTTGTGCTTTATCGGGGCCTGCCCCGTACTTAAACCAAAACGCCAAGAACAAGAGGCGCAACCAACCGGTTATGTTCCGGTATACAGAAACCAGGAACTGGAATCCACCACTCACTTGGGAGAAAAACCGGAAGAAGCGGAATCCGAAGAGCAAACCGAGGCGATTGCAAGCCGCGAAGGTCTTCCCACTCCCGAAGTTTTTACACGAACCGAAGTGGCTGGAGAACCAAACATTATCGCCGGCGAACAAACTCTGTATGAACATATTTCACCAACTCCCAAAACGCCCCCTCTGCAGCCGGCCGATAAGCCCAAAACGTTGGGCCGCTACGAAATTCTGGAGGTTTTGGGCAAAGGAGCGATGGGAACCGTTTACAAAGGTTTGGACCCGGCCATTGACCGCCTGGTGGCTTTAAAAACCATTCGCCTGGACGCTTTGGCTAATGAAGATGAAATTCAAGATTTAAAAGAACGTTTGGTCCGGGAAGCTAAGGCGGCTGGAAAGTTGTCGCACCCCAATATCGTCACCATCTATGACGTCGGGCACGAGGGAGATTTACAGTATATTGCGATGGAGTATCTGGAAGGCTTCACCTTGGAGGAGATAATCAAGCGCAAGGTCGATTTGAACTACAAAATAGTCGCCAAGCTGACCATCCAGGTCTGCGACGCATTGGACTACGCCCACGACCGGGGCATCGTTCATCGCGACATCAAGCCGGCCAACATTATGGTCTTGAACAACTTCCAGGTCAAGGTGATGGACTTTGGCATCGCCCGTTTGGAGACTTCCAGCTCGATGACCCAAACCGGAATCGCGATGGGCACGCCTAACTATATTTCCCCCGAACAGCTGCAAGGCCTGCCGGTGGATCGCCGTTCCGATATCTTCGCTCTGGGTATAGTGCTTTACGAATTTTTAACCCACGAGAAACCTTTCAGGGGAGAAAACTTGAGCCAGCTAATTTACAACATCATCAACCATAATCCACCGCCAATTGTGGAGAAAAACGAAAATATACCCGTTGTTCTAAACCGGGTAACTATGCGCGCTATTTCCAAAGACCCGCTGCAGCGCTACCAGCGTGCAGGTGAGCTGGCCGCCCATTTGAAAGAGTTTTTAGCTGTCTTCCAAGTCGGTCCCTCCAAACCAACTCCCAAGCCGCAACTGCAAGCATAATTTTTTATTAAATTTGTATTGTCTTTGTGAGCGTTTCGGGCTCGGAGCCTGGCGCCCTAAGTAGTTTAATTACAGGGCGCCGGCAGAGGATCTCCCAGAAAAGCGGCGTTCAGAAGTATTACCACGTCCGGGGAATCGGGAGCGCCGGAGCAGTTCAAATCAGCGGCGAACAGTCCGCCGGTGGGAGCCTGCAGGCCGAGGAAAGTCAAATTCAACAGCAAAACCACATCGGCGCTGGAGAGCAGGCCGTCGCCGTTTAAATCTCCCCGCCCTTCGGGCTGTTTGAGATACCAGACTTGGGCCGCCGGGTTGTTGTGAAAGAAATTGAGCAGCAAATTGGCCACTTTTTCCCGTCCGGAGGTTGACGGATGCGTTCCATCGGTTTGAAAATTACTGCATTCCCAGATTAAACCGTCGCTGCGCGGCGTAAGGCCATCCGCCCACAAATAAGGTCCCCAGGCCAGATAAGGAGATTCCACCGGGCTTTGGGCGGAGTCGAAGTTTAATGCGGAATCGCCGTTAATCTGTTGTTCAATCAGCCATTTGACGGCAAAGCCGGACTCGTAGGCGTATGGCTCCGGGTTTAGGGCTGTGGAAGCATAGCCGGCGTAAATCCTTGAAGCGAGATAGCAAATTTTAATGTTTGGATAGCGGTCCTTCAAAATCCGGCAGATTCTCCCCAGCTGAACCTTCAGAGTTTCCGTATGAGGTAAAAAGGGGCCGGTCGGCCCGGCGTTGGCTTCCTTCAACCAGGCAATCTGCACCTGTTTGGGGGTTACCCCGGCATTGGCCAGGCGCTGGTCAACCACGCTCCAGAAAGTGGCTGCGGGGTTGGAAATTATTGCTGCTGTTTGCCCTCCCTGGGCCCCATCAACTATTGTTAATTTCGGATTACGGGAGGTATCGGCATTGGCCATCGGAATAAAAGTTGAAAATTCCTGCGTGCAATTGGACATCCCAATCGAAACCAAAACATACTTTCCGTTCGGGTCAACCTGCCCGGAGGTATCGCGCGGTTTTATCTGGATGGCCATATCGAAACCGGCGTTCAGGTGGGCTTGGGGCGGCACGTTTAGGCCGTTTGGATACAGTCCACCCTGAAAGCCCTGATAAGTTCCTATTCCCAAGTCATTTACCGGGGTGAATCCCTTGGAGGTTTGGGTGCAGTCGCTGGCTTTGGCATTAGCGAATCCGAAAGCCCCGGCCAAAAGCAACAGTGCAAGCTTCTTCATTTGTTCATTAGACATACGAAGGAATATAAGGTTTAATTGGCCGGTTTTGTGGATTGTTTTGCAGGTTAGAATAACGCCTAACCTGCGCCACGCCCCCCCGTTTTTCCTTAAAAGCTTTTCATGTAGCGGAGGGCTTTAGCCCTCCACAGTGGAAACCTGAAGGTTTCCGCTACCCTGAAGAAGCGGGAGGATTGGCGGTGGTTGTTCGGGGGAATTCGAAACCCACACAAAGTGCTTGACAAATTAGCGGTCGAAGGTTAATTTGTAGTTTGCAGGAGGAAATACGAAGAGAAAGTTAAAAGTTCTTGTTTCAGTCGGTGCAGTCATAATTGGGCTGGCCGCTTCTCTTTTTGCCGAAGCCGGCCCCAACCTGCTCTTCCGGCTGGATGGTGTCGATGCCGCCGACCAGTTGGGGTATTCCGTTGCCGGTGGCGGGGATGTAAACGGTGACGGTAAAGCCGACTTTATCGTTGGCGTCCCCTTTGCCAATCCCAACGGCCTGATAAACGCCGGTTCTGCCTTTGTCTATTCCGGTGCGGACGGCTCTTTGCTTTACACCATAAACGGCAGTGCCGAAGGCGACCGCCTAGGTGGTTCGGTTGGCCTGCAGGGGGATGTGGATTCCGATGGAAAAGATGACTTTATCGTCGGTGCATCTGCAGTAAACAATTTTGCCGGAGCGGCCTATGTTTATTCCGGCTCTACCGGTAACCTTCTTTACCAAGTAAACGGTTCTTTCCCCGGCGACCGGCTGGGGGGTTCGGTGGGGATATACGGGGATGTGGATGGGGATTCTCACGCCGACTTTATCATCGGAGCCCCCGAAGCAAATAGTTCTACCGGCTCCGCCTATATCTATTCCGGAGCCACCGGTAACCTTATCTATCAGAAAAATGGAAATACTCCCGGAGACCGCTTAGGCGGTTCGGTGGGGATATCTAAAGATGTGGATGGGGACTCGAATGGAGATTTCATCATTGGTGCTCCGGGAACTGACGATTCTACCGGTTCGGCCTATGTTTATTCCGGCGCCACCGGAAACCTGATTTACCAGAAGAATGGCCAAGCTATCGGCGACCGTTTGGGTGGTTCGGTCGGAATGACCAAAGATGTGGATATAAACGGGGATGGGAGAGGTGATTTCATCATCGGCGCTCCCGGTGTCAATAGTTCCGCCGGTGCAGTGTTTCTCTATTCCGGATTGGATAGTTCTCTGCTTTTTCAGAAAAGCGGCAGCGCCCCCGGCGACCGTTTGGGCGGCTCGGTGGGACTGCAAGGGGATGTAAATTCGGATGGTAAATCGGATTTCATCATCGGCGCACCAGAAGCTGATTTTGGCGGCAACCAAGATGCCGGCTCTGTCTTTGTTTATTCCGGTGCCAATGGCAGCCTGCTTTACCAGAAAAATGGCGGCGCAAATGGTGACCGCTTGGGCGGCTCGGTGGGGATAATGGGGGATGCTACACTTGACGGCTTTGCCGAATTTATTGTCGGTGCACCGGTGGGGAAACAAGGGGTCGTTTCCGTCGGCCTGGCTTATGTTTATTCTGGACAAACTGGCAATTTGCTTTACCAAAGAAATGGTTTGTCAGGTGGCGGACAGTTTGGTTCTTCAGTAAGCGGCGCCGGGGACGTAAATGGCGATGGGAGAGATGATTTTATCGTTGGCGCTTTTCTCGCCAACCCCGGAGGGACTGATACGGCAGGTTCGGCCTTTGTCTACTCTGGCACCGACGGCTCCCTCCTTTTCCAAAAAAAGGGCAGCCCAGCCGGTGACCGTCTGGGTTATTCCGTAGATGGAGTCGGAGATGTTAACGAAGATGGCAAGGCCGATTTTATAATTGGTGCCCCTTTTGCTTGGCCGGGTGGGCTTGAAGCTGCTGGCACGGCTTACGTTTTTTCTGGTGACGATGGTTCCATCCTTTACCAAAAAAATGGAAATGCCGATACCACCTTGCTGGGCTGGGCGGTCGCTTCCGCCAGCGACGTCAATGGGGATGGAAGTCCCGATTTTATTGTCGGCGCCCCCCTTACCAGCCCCGGCGGGACTTACCGGGCTGGCTCGGCCTATGTTTATTCCGGTGCCGACGGCTCCCTCCTTTTCCAAAAAAATGGTAGTGCTGCCGAAGACTGGCTGGGTAGTTCTGTGGCCGGAGCAGGAGATGTTAACGGCGATGGAAGAGCCGATTTTATCGTAGGCGCTCCTTTCGCTAATCCCAATGGTCTGATTACTGCGGGTCAAGCCTTTGTCTATTCCGGGGCGGACGGCTCCCTCCTTTTCCAAAAAAACGGTGCATACAATTCGGTTCTACTTGGAAAATCAGTTGCTGGAGCTGGGGATGTCAATGGGGACGGAAAAGCTGACTTTCTCATTGGTGCACATCTCACCGGCCACCCGGGTGGACTTTTCTTCGCTGGTTCGGCTTTTGTCTATTCCGGGGCGGACGGCTCCCTCCTTTTCCAGAAAAATGGTACTGCTTATGGACAGGGGCTAGGTGCCTCTGTCGCCGGGGCGGGGGATGTCAACGGGGATGGTAGAGCCGACTTTATAATTGGAGCTCCAACCCTCTACGGTGGCCAGATCGGGTCGGCCTTTGTCTATTCCGGAGCGGACGGCGCTCTCCTTTTCCAAAAAAGTGGGCCTCCGGCCGGTGACCTACTGGGTTGGTCCGTAGACGGGGCCGGAGATATAAACGGCGACGGAAGAGCTGACTTTCTCATCGGTGCACCTTTTGCCGGAATAGGTGAGCTGGCATATGTCGGCTCGACTTTCGTTTATAGTCTTCCTTGTGCTTCTGTCAAAGGAGACTTGAACGGCGATTCGACTTTAACAGCTTCCGACGTCGTTTTGATGCTGAATTGTGTTTTTCTTGGAACGGGACTCTGCGGCCCTTGTTTCGCCGACGTCAACTGCGATGGTATTTTGTCCGCTTCGGACGTGGTGCTGGAACTGAATAAGGTCTTTTTGGGGACGCCGTTTCCGTGTTCCTGAGAACTATTGTTCTTAGGGACACGTCCTGAGCCGGTCGAATGGGCTTGCCAGTAAATTAGCCCCTAAAACTCGTAACGATATTTTGGCAAGGGTTTGCCGTTTTCGTCAAAGCGCACCTTCTCTTTTTTCAGTAGGGATTTCTGAATCGCTCCATAGGGATTGGGGAGAGAAATTCCGTTTTTGCCAACTACTCGATGCCAGGGGACGGATGAACCTTCCGGCAGGGAGGCCAAGGCAAAGCCGACCCGGCGAGAAAGGTGAGGATTGCCCAGAGCTCGGGCAATCGTTCCGTAGGTGGTAACTTTCCCTTTGGGAACAGAGTTGACCAACTGATAGATTTGGGCAAATAAGCCGGTGCTGGCCGAAGTTTTGCTTTTGTTTCGTGGCGCCTGTTTGGGCATCAGATGTTCACAAAAAATAAGAGTTGGTCGTCAATTAGAAAAACTTTTTTACTTTCATTTTTTGCCACAACCCCGGAGCGGGGGCTCCGGGGCTACCCGTTGCTCTAACTTTTACTACATAATTTTAAAACGCCGCCGAGATTTTTTCTCCGCCTAAGGCGGACCAGAATTGCACAGAAGTGGCGGGGCCCAAAACCGAGCCGCGCTCGACCAGAGCGTAGGCGTTGTGGTTGTGAATCGATTCCAAAGACTCGACTTCCACTCTAAAGCCGGTGATTTCCTCATCCGCTTCCAATCCCAAGGTGATTTCCCGCACCAAATCCTCTACAAAGCGGGGATTGGCATACGCTTTTTCGGTGACGAATTTCTCATCCGGTCGCTTCAAAAGCGAATACAATTCGGCGGAGGCTTTCTCTTCCACCAGCGCTATTAACTCTTCAAACCAGATAAAGCGGGAAGCTTCCACCCCCACCCCCACCAGGCTGCGCTGGCTGTGTGCCCCTTCCGAAGAGATTTCTTTGGAGCAGGGGCAAAGGATGGTCACCGGCACGGAAACGCCAACCGTGGCGCGGTAAATTTCCGCCAAGTAGGCGGCAAAAAAGCAGCGGTATTCCAAAAGCCCCTTTTCACCAGAAACCGGGGCCTGCTTTTCTATAAAATAAGGAAAAGCCAGCTCCAGGTAGGCGTCTTTAGAGCCGAAAGTTTTTTTCACTTCTTCCAAGATGGCCGCCAGGTTGGTGACGCCGATTTCATCTTTATATTTGTGCACCAGCTCCACAAAGCGGGAAAGGTGCGTCCCGCGCAGGCTGCCGGGCAAATCGACGAACATACTGATGTTGGCCACCGTTTTCTGGCGGCCGGCCTTCTGGTCCAAAACCTCCACGGGATAGCGCAGGTTTTTTATTCCCACGCGGTTCAGCGGAATATTTCGATGGTCTTTTTCGTTCTGCAAATCACGCATAAGCTTTGGCTTCCGTTTTATAGGGTATTGGGTCTTGAACCCCCGCTTCGGCAAAACCTTTCAGCCGCAAACGGCAGCTGTCGCAAATGCCGCAGGCTACGTCCTCGCTTTGATAACAAGACCAGGTCAAATGGAAAGGCGCACCGAGCTCGGTTCCTTTGTGGACGATTTCGGTTTTGGAGAGGCGAATAACGGGCGTCGAAATCTCAATTTTCGTTTCCGGTTTGGTGCCTAAGTCGACCGCCCGCTCAAAGGCCCTGTAAAAAACCTCGCGGCAATCGGGATACCCGGAGCTGTCTTCTTCCACCGCGCCGATAACGATTCGGGACGCGCCCAAAACTTCTGCCCAGGAAGTGGCAATGGATAATCCGTGAGCGTTGCGGAAAGGAACATACGAAGTTGGAATGACATTTGGGTCGATACCGTAGGTTGAAACCGGAATTTTCTCATCCGTCAAGCTGGAACCGCCAATCTGGCTAAAATAGGGTAACGATACTGCCAACTTTTTTGATATACCGTAGTAATTGCAGATGTCGTGAAAAGCCTTTTTTTCCCGCGCTTGGGTTCTCTGACCGTAATTCAGGTGCAATCCAGCGACTTCGAATCCTTCTTTCAAAGTTATTCCGAGAGCGACGGCTGAATCCATTCCGCCACTTATTAAGACAACCGCCAATGACTTGGTCATACACCCCTCGTTTCCGGATGCCAGATATACTTGTGCATTTGCAACTGAAAGCGCACCGGCAGCTTATCTTGTAAAATCCAGTCGACCACTTTAACCGGCTCCAGTTTATCAAAAACTGTAGAGAAAAGTACCGTCACTTTTTTATCCAGCTTATACTTGTGAATCACATTAACCGCCCAGTCATAGTCGGCGCGGTCGGCCAGCACAAACTTGACTTCATCTTTGGGTGTTAGACAATCAATATTCGGCCAGTGGTTTTTGTGCGCCATCCCGCTGCCGGGGCATTTGATGTCCATTATCTTAATCGCCGCGGGATTCAATTTTTCAAGGGAAATTGAGCCGCTGGTTTCAATCAGAACCGTGAAGCCAGCTTCGATGAGCTTATCGACCAAAGCGAAGCTTTCTTTTTGCAAAAGCGGCTCCCCGCCGGTCAGCTCGACCCAATTGCAGCCGAATTGCGCCACTTCCGCCACAATCTGGTCTAAACTTTTCCAATCTCCCTCGTAAAAAGCGTATTCCGTATCGCACCAGACACAGCGCAGGTTGCAGCCGGTGAGGCGGACGAATACGCAGGGCAGCCCGGCGTAGGAGGATTCGCCTTGAATGGAATGGTAGATTTCGTTGACCTTTAAGCTCATTTGGAATAGGTGACCGAATATCTATCGGTTTCCCAAACCCGCACCCTAAACGGTTTTGCCCCTGCCGGCAACCTTTTTTCCATTTCGGAATAAATCCAGGCAGCGATGTTTTCCGAAGTCGGATTTTGCTCGGTGAAGGGGGACAAATCGTTTAAGTTACGATGGTCTAACGGGTCGGTGATTTCTTCGAGAATGTTTTTTACTTTTTTAAAATCTATTGCCATCCCGGCGGCATCCAGATGGGAAACGCCCACCACCACCTCGGTTTTCCAGTTGTGGCCGTGGTCGCGGGCGCATTCGCCGTCGTATCCCTTTATGTGGTGGGAAGCCGCAAAACCCGTAGTTACCGATATTTCAAACATACGCTAAATTCCTCGGGTGTAAATATCCGCAAATTTTGAGCCGGCGTCAATGCCGTCGATGAGGGCACGTGGCAACGTGCCCCTACAGCCAGTCCTGCTTTTTGAAATAATGCACGAGCCCGGCTACCGAGGCGGCCATCAGGGCAAGTAAAATCCAAAAGCCGCCTTTAATTCCGGAAAGAGGAAGGTGGGCGAAGTTCATACCGTAAACTCCCGCTATTAGCGAGGGAACTAAAATAATGGCACCCCAGGAGGTCATCTTTTTCATCGTCAGGTTCAGGCTATTGGAGACGATGGAAAGATGCACCTCAGTTGCAGTCGATAAAATATCGTTGTAAATCGAGACGCTGTCGACCAGAGAGGACAAATCGGCATAGTGCAACCGAAATTTGGGCAATAAACTTTTGTCCAGATGGTCGGCGTATTCTTTTTCAATTGAGGAGACTACTTCACGATTGGCGGAAAGGTCCTTGCGATAGAAAACGAGCGCTTTTTTAAGGCCCAAGACTTGTTTCAAAACCGTTTCGCGGGAGCTGCCACTTATAATCGCCTCTTCCACCTCTTCAACAACATCTTCAACGGCGGTCAAGGCGGTGCGGTAGCTTTCAATGAATTCGTCCAACAAAACGTAGAGCAGCATGGTTGGCCCTCTGGAGAAAAGATGAGTCAGCCGCTGCGGCGGATAGGCGTAAATCCGCTCCAAGCTTGAAGAGGAATAACGGTGAATGGTGATTATGTCCTTATTCTTCTTGGAGACCAAGATTACAAAAGGCTGGGTGAAAGTCTCCCGTTTGCCGCGTAAGGCGGAGCGGAAAACTAAAAGAGAGTATTGCTCATAGTTTTTAGTAGTCGCTCCCTGCCCTTTGCCCAAGTTGTCCTTGAGTTCGCCCGGTTCGAGTTTGGTTAGCGCGGCGGCAAGAGTTAACTCCTCTTCAGAGGGGTTTTCCAAATCCACCCAGCCGATAACGCCCGGCTTTTGAACCTCCTCCAATTTTCCTTCGCGCAGGGCACCGTTTTCGAAAACAAGCGTTTTAACCACGTCGTTATTTTTTCTTTTCCAGAGCTTCAACCCGCTGGCGCAGGGCTTTGTTTTCGTCTTCCAAGCCTTCCAAACGGGCGCGCAGCTCATCCGGGGTCAGTGCTTCCTTATTGGCCGTGCGGATGGATTCTATCGCCTGTCGAGTGCCTTTTTTCAGCTGGTAGGAAGCTTCGCGGGTTTCCACTTTTTTAAGTTCGTCAATCGTTTCCGGGTCGCCCAAGGCGCCGAGCGCCGAAATGGCCGAGCGTCGGGCGTGGTACTTGGAATCGGAAAGCAGGTTCACCAGCGTTTGTCGGATTTGCGTTTGCATCCGGGAGGCGGAAACTCCTTTTTCGTCGCGCAAAATACCGCCCAGTTTTCCCAAAGCGGCGATGGCGGCATTGCGCACCGGCTCGGGGCGGCCGTAAGCGGTGTGGGCAATCAAAATATCAACGGCGCGCGGGTCTTTCAACTCGGCCAATCCGGCCAGCGTTGCGGCGGAAATAACCTCGTTGTGTGAGGAACGCAAAAGGCCCTTTTGCAAAAATTCAAAAGCATCCGGCGGTTCCAATTTGGCGATGGCCGTCATCACTGCCGCTATGGTGGCGTAGCTGGTGTCCGAGGAAAAAACCTGCTTGAGTTTGGCCACCACCTCGGCATCGTCTCTGAATTTTTCCAAAGCTTTCACGCAGTTCAGACGCACACGCGAATCGCGGTCTTTTAACCCTTCGAAAAGGGCCCTTTTGGTTTTCTCGCCACGAATTTCGCCCAGCGATAAAGCCACCTGACGGCGGACGTCATAAAAAGGCTCGGATTTAAGAGTGTTTGAGAGAGCTTCGATGGTTTCATCCGAGTTGAACTTGGCCAAAGCCTCGGCCGCTTCCCGCCGGCTTTCGGCAATTTTGCTGTTAACCAACTGATATCGTAATGCTTCCTCCGAGCGCTCAAAGTCAACCGTCTTTAAAACCGTCAGACGGGGGTCGATTTCCACCATTTTGGGCCGTTCGCCGCTTGGCAGGTAAAAAACTTCTTCTTTCTGGTTAACCCACAAGGTATCGAAAGCCGTTTCTTTGGAAGTGGTTACCACCACCGGCAGCCTGACCCGGAAAATCGGCGTAAGAGAATCCGTCGGCTGCATTTGCTCAATGGTAATTTTGGTCACTTTGGCCGAATCGTCCCAGCTGCTGCGGATTTTAAACTCCGGATAGCCACCTTTATAGACCCACTGTTGGAAAAACCAGTCCAGGTTTTTTCCGGTCGCCTCCTCCATCGACCGCTCGAAGTCGGCGGTGACCACGTTGTCAGCATAATGTTTTTTACAATAATGGCTGATTCCTTTCCACCAGAGCTCTTCACCCAGATAGGTGCGCAGCATATGCAAAACCCAAGCTCCCTTGGGATAGGTGTGCCGGTCGAACATATCGAAAGGGTTGGTGTAATAGCTGGTGACGATGGGGCGGCGGTAGCTTTTGTCCTCATTCAAATAACTGTCCCGATTATCGCGCATCTCCACCGGCATTTCGTCGGAGCCCAAATCGTATTCCTGAAAAAGGGCGTCAAAATAGGTGGCAAAGCCTTCGTTCAGCCAGACGTGTGACCAGTCCCGGCAGGTGAGCAAATCCCCCCACCATTGATGCGCCAGCTCGTGGGCCACCAATCCCTCGGACTTGAAATCCTGGTGTGCCAGCCGGTCGTGGAGGGTGCGTTCGGTCTGGGTGGTGGCGGAGATATTTTCCATACCGCCCCACATAAACTCGTCAATGGTCGCCTGCGCATACTTTTCGTAGGGATAGGGGACGCCGATTTTCTCCGAGAAAAAGCGAATCATTTTTCGGGTTTTGCCGAAGGAGCGGACCGACTTTTCCTTTTCACCCGGGGGATGGTAATACAGCACCGGTACAACTTTGACGTTGTTATCAACGTAAACGGTGGCAGTGTCGGAATACATTTCCAGTTCACCGGCGACAAGGGAAATCAAATAGGTAACGTGGGGGACGTTTTCCCGCCAATGAAAAGTGCGCAAACCGTTTGCGCGCTTATTGGAAACCAGCTCTCCATTAGAAACCGCCAAGTATTTTTCCGGCACGGTCACCAGCACCTCCGAAGTAGCCTTGTCATTCGGATAATCGTAAATTGGAATCCAGTGCCGGGTGTATTCATCTTCCCCCTGGCTCCAAATTTGATGGCGTTTGCGCGGGTATTTGGCATCCGGCTGGACAAAATAAATCCCCTCCTTCGGTTTCCCGTTATATTCAATGGTTACAAAGAAGGTGTCGAATTGCGCCCGGAAGGGCAGCCCCAAATCTATTTTCAACTTGCCGTCGAACTGGTCGAAGGCCAAAGAATTACCCGTGGGATCGGAGATTTTTTCAATGTTTAAACCGACGGCATCCAGAACCACAAATCTTTGATTGGGCAATAGAGGCGTGAAAGTGTGCGTCACCTTTCCGGCCAGCGAACGCTCTTTTTCGTTAAAGGAAATTTCCAGCTTGCTATGGATTAAATCAAAAACCCGGTCGCGGGCAAAGTGGAAGTCGGAATACTGGTCTCCCCAGCGGCCGCGGGCAAAGAGGGCTGCAAAAGTTGTCAAAAGAAAAAGACTGGTGAATTTAATTCGGCGCATAATTCCTCCCTTTAGTGACCGGCTATCTAAAAAACTCCAGATTCTGAACATTTTTTAAGGCGGGAATATAAATCCGAACAGGAAAAGATCAAAAAGAAAAAAGGCGGGTGAAAACCGCTTTTTTCGTCGCCATCCAAAAACTACACACCCATTTGCTTTTTCTTCCAAATCAAATTATCCAGCCCCAGCTTGCCGCAGCCGGTCAAGATTAGCGAAAAAGCGGCGGAAAGAAGGGTCAGCGAAAATTCAATCCCGTGCCCGATTCCGGCTTCCACCGCCCAGTTCATAAAGAAACCGCTTTTCAAATGAACTTGGAAGACCGCCACCAACATCACGCAAAAGATTCCAAAAGCGGAAAGGCGGGTGAAAAGGCCGAGCAAAAGCCCCACCCCTCCGAAAAACTCGGAAAAAGCGGCCAGAAAAGCCAGCCATTTAGGGGTACCGGTCGCGGCCAAAAAGTTCATCCAATTGGAAAGCCCCGGCCCGCCATACCAACCCCACATATGCTGGGCGCCATGGGCGAAGAAAACAACGCCTACCCCCAGCCGCAAAACCGTTGGACCCCAAGCTGCCATTACGTCGGTCATTTTGCTCATCTGACCCTCCTCCGTTAGGGTTAGCTTAATAAATGTCGGTGCATAAGATAAGGCTTCCCGCAAAATTGGCAACCTTTTTGTTCAAAGAAGCCAAGTTTTGCTTGACTATGAGCGGTTTCTGAGCTATTTTTGTTTTGGCTCTTAAAACGGCAGTTCTGTGGGGGGATTGCCGGGTGACTTGTAGTAACATAGCTTTTAGGACTTTTTTCGGATTGGCAGACAACGAAAGGAGGAAGCGCTGGAAAACAAAACTTCTGATTTAACGACACAAGCGTAAACGCTGCCCCGCCAAAGGCGGGACAGGAAATTAAAAACCCAAAAAACGGGAGGAGTAAGCAATGAAACGTTCTGTTTTAATCAAAACTTTAAGCGCAGCGGCCTTCGCCTTCGGGCTGTTTTTCGCCTGGTCGGCAACAGCCCAAAGCCAGGGAGCCGCAGCCATTCAGAAACCGCAGCCGGTTAAGCTGCAACCAGTAACCCCGCCACCGATGACTGACCAGGCGAAAGCGGCGGTGGTGGTGCCTTCCACCATTAACTATCAAGGGAAACTGACCAATACAGCGGGAGCGCCGATTACGGTGGCGACCAGCGTAGAATTCAGCATCTATGACGGCCCGGGGTTAGCGGCCCTGCTTTTATGGGGGCCTCAAATCGAGGCAGCTTTAACGCCGGATGCGGACGGCTTCTACAATGTCAGTTTAGGCACCGGGCCGGCTTTTTCGGTTGGCCTGTTCGATGCCATTCCCCGCTATCTGGGGGTTAAGGTCACGACGGAAGTGGCGGAAATGACTCCCCGGCAGGAGATAACCAGCGTGGCCTATGCCATTAACGCCGACCGGTTGGGTGGACTGACCAGCGGCGACTACGTTAAAAAAGCCGGGGACGTGATGACGGGAGAGCTTGGTGTGCTGAGCGGCCCATTCGGCGTTACTGCATTTTCTGCCGATGCCGCAAGTTTCTTCGTTGGTGCCACTCCTGGGCCATTTTCGAAATTATCGGCGGTCGGATCCGGTGCTTATACGAATTCTAAGTTTTCAGCCCTTGATTTCTTTGAGGGCCCGGCCAACGGGGCTACCGATTCCAGAGCAATTATTGGAGAGGCAGATTTGGGAACGACCAGTAATATTGGTGTGCACGGAGTAGCTTTTGGGTCGGCCCCGGGAGTCTTAAACTATGGACTGGTGGGCTCTGCAGGAAGTGGCACCGAAAACTGGTCCGGCTATTTCACGGATGCGCCGGTGCGGGTTGGGGCTGGAGGGCTGGGAGGTGTGGGCACCGCCACCGGAGCGGGAGACCTGTATGTAGCAGATTGCTTGGAAGTGGATGGCTGCGTCGACTTGCCGGCCTCTTCCATCCCCTCTACGGTAACCTCCGACGAGCCGGGGATTTCACACGACTACAATAGTGGCCAGACTGTTCTGGGAGCATCCGCCTCATACGCTACAACGAGCATTACCGTCCCGACATCCGGATATATTGTCGTAACTGCACAGGCATCTTTCTTTCTTGACCATACACTGGCAACCCAGGAACTGATTCGAATGTGGATTTCCACCGTTGCCGCGGACGGGATTGATTTCAATAATGCAGCCCTCATGCGTAACAACGGTCAAACTCCGACTAACACCGGGTTTGACGAGTTTATAGTGTTAAACTGCACAAAAGTCGAGGCGGTAGGGGCCGGACTTCACACCTACCACCTGAATGCGGATAAGTTCAGTGGTGGAACTTGTTCGATACTCCGTATCCACTTGACTGCAATGTTCTTCCCGACCGCTTATGGCACGGTGATAAGCACGGTGGCTTCCAAGCCCGGAGCGGGAGCTGTGGATGCTGCTACTGGAGAAGGCCCGGTCGGAGCCCGGCCGGATGGAGCGAAAGATGAAAAGCCATAGCACCTTTCTTCCAGCTTTAGTCTATTCCCGATTTGTTTTGTTCGGGGCCTTGGCATTTGGCGGGCTGGCCGGCGATTTGTCGGCCCAGATGTCCAGCGCCAACTATAAAATTCCCCGCCAGGCCTTTTCCAACTCCGGCGGAGCGATGAGCTCGGCCACCCGCCGGCAGCCGGTTACCATCGCCGCGCAAAGCACGCCCATCGGCGTGGGGAACAGCGCCAATTACTACAACTATGCCGGATATTTGTATGGAACCTGCGGCTCCAGCAAAGGGGATATGAACCACGACGCCATTTACACCGGCGCCGACGTGGTGTTGCTGCTTAATTGCACCTTTTTGGGCCTCGGCAACTGCAACGTCTGCTTTGCCGACGTTAACTGCGACAATATTTTGACCGGTGCGGATGTGGTCTTGGAACTGAACAAGACTTTTCTGGGGATAAGTGCTCCTCCCTGGTGCGGACCTCCATAAAAGCAGGTTGGTAAACCGAATCAAGGGGCGGGTGAAAACCCGCCCTTTTTTTTGTCTCCGTCAGCAGGAACTTTTCTTGTACTCTTTGCCTTTGACTCATAGGTTTAAACCATAGAGTTTAATAAGAGGGCTTGACCTAAGCCATTAAAGCCTCTTTTTTGGCGGCTATGTTTTCGAAGTACGCCCGTTTGGTGAAGTTGGAGCATACGCTTTTCTCTTTGCCATTGGTTTATGCCGGGGCATTTTTAGCCAAAGGATTTTCTATAACGCTTAAAGAAGGTTTACTCATCCTTCTGGCAGCGGCCGGGGCGCGCTCGACCGCTTTTGCTTTGAACCGCATCATAGATGCAAAAATCGATGCCTTAAACCCGCGCACGGCCGTGCGCGAAATACCTGCCGGAAGAATAAAAATTTCCGAGGCTTGGCTTTTCGCTATCGTCAGCGCCGCCGCCTACGTTCTGGCCGCCGCTTTTCTTGGTCGCGGGTGTTTAATTCTATCACCGATTCCTTTGGCCATCTTTGTCATCTATCCATATATGAAACACTTCACTTCTTTAGCCCACTTTGGGCTGGGCGCCGCCTCCGCCTGCGCTCCTCTGGGGGGTTGGATGGCAGTTTCGGGCAGTTTTTCCGGCTGTGCTCCCGCCATTTTGCTCGGCCTGTTCTCTTTTTTCTGGGTCTCCGGTTTTGACATCATTTACGCCGCTGGAGACGAAGAATTTGACCGGAAACAGGGCCTTCATTCCTTGGTGGTTTCATTGGGAAAGACAAAAGCGCTTCTTTCTTCCAGTTTTATCCACCTGCTTGCGTTTGCGTCGTTGGCGGGTTTGATGCTCTGGCAGTTTCCCAATATCTGGTCGGGGATTTTGCTGGTTGGCGTCGGCCTGCTTTTGGTCTGGCAGCATTTGGCAGCCGATAACATCGAATTGGCCTTTTTCAAAATCAACGCCGCCGTCGGGTTTGTGGTTTTGGGGGTGGTGGTCTTTGGAAAGGTTGAATTTTGAGAACGGTTATCGCGCTCACCGGCGCTTCCGGCATCATCTACGGCGTCGAGTTCCTCAAACGCTGCCCCGGAGAAAAATATCTGGTGATTTCGGACTGGGGAAAAGCGGTCTTGAAGATGGAGACGGGGCTTACTCCCGAAGATTTGGCCGGGCATTGCGCGAAAATTTTTTCCAACAAAGAGCTGGCGGCTCCTTTTTCTTCCGGCTCCAATCCTTTCGATTGGTTTGTGGTCAACCCTTGTTCCGTTTCCACTATGGCGAAAATCGCCGCCGGAATTGCGGACACTTTAATCACCCGGATTGCTGAAGTGGCATTAAAAGAGAGACGCAGAATCATTCTGGCCCTACGCGAAACGCCGCTTTCTTCCATTGCCCTGGAAAATGCGCTCAAGCTTTCGCGCGAAGGAGTGACCGTTATGCCGATTTCACCGCCATTTTACACGCAGCCTAAAACGCTTGAGGATAATTATCGCGATTTTTCCAACAAGGTTCTGCGTTTGATGGGGGTGGAGATTCCGGGCGGCTGGAGAGAAGAGGAGCTTTGAGCTTTACCTCCCTGCGGCAGTTTCTTTCCTTTTTGGAAACAAAGGGGGATTTGCGGAGCGTCAAAGTTGAAGTTGACCCGCATCTCGAAATAACCGAAATCGTCACCCGCGTGGTTCGCAATGACGGGCCGGCCTTGCTCTTTGAAAACGTCAAAGGTTCAGCCTTTCCGCTGGCGGTTAATATCCTGGGCGCCAAAAGAAGAATCGAATGGGCTTTGGGAACCGCTCCCGCCGAGCTGGGAGCTTCTTTGGTTGAATTGGCCCAGGATTTACCCGCTTTCTCCTTCAAGAAATTTCTTGGGCATCGGCCGGTTATCAAACGGTTTATGAAAACTGGAACCAAGCGAACTTCCTCGGCGCCAGTGCAGGAAGTTATCGAAGAACCTAATTTAGACAGCCTTCCCTTTTTACACTGCTGGCCGCAGGACGGCGGACGTTTTGGCACGCTCGGTCTGATTTTCACCCAAAGCCCAAAAACCGGAGTGCGCAACGTTGGGATTTACCGGATGCAGGTTTATTCTTCCACTACAACCGGAATGCATTACCAAATTCAAAAAGGGGGCGGGTTTCATTATTTCGAGTGCGAACAAACCGGCATTCCGCAAGAAGTGGCGGTGGTTTGCGGCACCGACCCGGCTTTGATTCTGGCCGGCATAGCTCCCTTGCCGGAAGGAATTGACGAAGTGCGTTTGGCCGGTTTTTTGAGGCAGAAACCGACAAAAATGGTAAAGGCCAGAACCTTGAACCTGGCAGTTCCGGCGGAAGCGGAAATGATTTTGGAAGGTATTTGTCCGCCGCAGGAACGAAAAGATGAAGGACCTTTCGGCGACCACTTTGGGCATTATTCCCATCCTGCCCCTTTTCCCGTTTTCCACTGTAAAAAAATCACCCGCCGCAAGGATGCCATTTTTCCAGCCTCCATTGTCGGCAAGCCGCCGCAGGAAGACCGCTGGATGGGGGATGCGGTTCAGGAAATTTTGGGGCCCCTGATAAAACTAATGCATCCGGAAATTTCGGATATGTGGAGCTATTATCAGGCCGGATTTCATAATCTTTTGGTTGTCGGCGTGGTCAACCGCTTTGCCAAAGAAGCTGTAAAAACGGCTCTTTCACTTTTGGGGCAGGGGCAACTTGGATTAACGAAGGTTGCTGTTTTGGTGTCTGATGGAATTGACGTAAAAAATTTCCGCTCTGTCTTGCGGGAAATCACCGTCCACTTCGACCCGGCGGAAGATTTTCTGCTTTTGCCCGGCGTTCCGCTGGATACGCTCGATTTCACCAGCTTCAAAATGAATTTGGGCAGCAAGATGATTTTGGACGCCACCCGCAAGCCCGGCTCGACTCTTTCTTCCGAAAAACCGAACCTCGACTGGCTTAAAACCGAGCCAGGCATCGAGGAGTTTCTTCTATTGGAGAATTGTTTGCTTGCAGTTAAAACGAAAGGTGATGGAAGAAAGTTGGTTGAGAATCTGGTGCAAAAGCTGCGTTTGCCGGTGAAGGTTGTTGCGGCGGTCAGCCCGGACGTGAACTTGCAGGATGAAGAGAATCTGCTCTGGGGGATTTTTACCCGCTTTGACTGCGCCCGTGACGTTGTTTTTTCTTCTGCTCAACTAATCGGCGCCGCTCCGGTTTACCGGGGCGTTTTGGGTATTGACGCCACTTTCAAAAGCGGTTATCCTCCCCCAATCGAAATGGATTTGGATGTTGTCAAAAAGGTAGATGCGAGATGGAACGAATACCGGATATAAAATTTAAAGACCAAAAGCTCGCACCCATCTGGGAAAAAGTGATTTCCGGGAAACGCCTGGAACTGGAAGACGGGCTGGTCTGCCTAAAGACTCCGGATATCCTTTCACTGGGGAGAATGGCCAGCTGGGTTAAGGAAAAAAAGTCCGGGAATTTCGTTTATTTTGTTTTAAACGCCCAGCTTAACCCAACCAACCTCTGCGTTTTAGACTGCAAATTTTGCGATTTTGCCGCCAAGCCGGGGGATAAACATGCTTACAATATGACTATCGATGAAGCGATGGAAAGGTTTTCCGATGAGTTGCACGAAGTGCACATCGTCGGCGGTCTCTGGCCGGACTGGGACTTGGACCACAGCTTGGAGCTGCTCACTGAAATTCAAAAGCGTTTTCCAAACGCTCAAATAAAAGCGTTCACGGCGGTGGAAATCGACTTTTTCGCCAAGCGCGCCAAGCTCTCCATCGAAGGCGTTCTGAAAAAGCTGATGGAGCACGGGCTGGTCACGCTCCCCGGCGGCGGCGCGGAGGTTTTTTCGAAACGGGTAAAAAAAGAGCTGTTCGACAAAAAAATCGGCGAGGAGCGCTGGCTGGAAATTCATGATACCGCCCACCGGTTAGGACTGAAATCGAACGCCACGCTGCTCTATGGACACATCGAAACTTTTGAAGAGCGGGTGGACCACCTGCTCAAGCTGCGCGCCCAGCAGGAGCGCTCCGGAGGTTTTTTGACCTTCATTCCGCTCGCCTTTCAACCGGGAAACACCGGCATTACCAGCCGTTTCACATCCGCCATCGACGATTTGCGCACGCTGGCCACCAGCCGACTGGTCTTGGACAACTTCCCGCATATAAAATCGTATTGGGTGATGTTGGGGGAGCATACCGCTTCGGTGGGGCTAAATTTCGGCGGCGATGACCTGGACGGCACCATTGGAGAAGAAAAAATAGCCCACCTGGCTTTGGCGGAAAGCCCGGTCGGTTTAACCCGGAATCGTTTAATCTCAATGATTCGTGAGGCCGGAAGAATCCCCGTAGAGCGGGACGCCTGTTACAACGTTTTGAAAGTGTATGAAAACGGGCCGGCGCCGTCTGAAAAACAAAAGCTCCAGCCGGTATGAGAATGGTAATTGGCAAAATTCCGTATTTGAATGCCGCCCCGTTTCATTGGGGCTGGGAAAATGCCCCCTTCGAGTGGGTCGAGCTTTTTCCAAAACAGCTGGGCGAACTGGCCCGGCAGGGCAAAATTGATGGTGGGTTGCTTTCAATTTACGATTATTTCACCGTAGAGGATGACTTTGTAGCCCTCGATTTGGGGATTGCCGCCTGTGGCCCGGTCAAAAGCATATTGCTTTTCTCCGACCATCCGCTCTGGGATTTGAACGGAAAAGTAATCGCCGTTTCCGACCAGACCGCCACTTCCTTCTGCTTGCTCCGGTTGATTCTGGAGACCAAAGAAAAACAGAGCGGCATCCGCTACGTGCCGGAATCAACGCCCAAAACGGAGGGGTTGCTTTTGATAGGAAATCAAGCCCTTGAGAAAAAGAAAAAGTGTCAAGAGGATTTTCGTTACATCTATGATTTGTCCGAAATCTGGCAGGGCTGGACCGGCCTGCCGTTTGTTTTCGCGGTCTGGGCTTTTCGGAAAACGGTGCCCGCCACGGCACTGGAGAAAATTAAAGCCCAACTGGAATTTTCTTTGGAAAAAAGCCTTGCCGATTTGGAAAACGTTGCCGCTTCCGGCTCCGAAGAACTGGGGAATTTGGAAGAGCGCATCGCCTACCTGAAGGGGATTACCTACCGTTTGGGGCCGGAGGAGAAAAAGGGGTTGGAGTATTTCCGCTCGGCTTTGATTAAAGCCAAAATGCTGGAGGAGGCCGGTGCTGTCGTTTGATTATCTGAAAGCCAAAATTCGCTCCGGTGAAAGGCTTACCTTCGACGAGGGAGTTTTCCTTTACAAAGAAGGTCCAATCTTGGAACTCGGAGAGCTGGCGGCGGAACAGAAAACCAAGCGGATGCCGGATGACGTGGTCACCTTCGTGGTCGATAGCAATCCGAACTACACCAACGTCTGCACCTATGACTGCGTTTTCTGCGCCTTTTACCGCCATGCCGATGCGCCGGATGCCTACACGCTCGACCACGACGAGGTTCTGAAGAAAATCAAATGGTCGGCGGAACGGGGGGCCACCACCGTTTTGCTGCAGGGTGGGGTTCATCCCGACCTGCCGCTTGAATACTATACCGGCTTGGTCAAAAAGACCCGCGAGCTTTTTCCTAAATTGACCCCCCACTTTTTCTCCGCTCCCGAAATCTGGGGGATGGCGGAGGTTTCCGGCCTTCGCACGCGGGAAGTTTTGGCCCGCCTGAAAGAGGCGGGACAGCACACCCTTCCCGGCGGCGGGGCGGAAATGCTTTCCGACCGGGTTCGCCGGAAATTCTCGCGCGAGAAAGGGGTTTCCGCCAAATGGCTGGAGGTGCATCGCGAAGCGCACGAACTCGGCTTTCGCTCCACCGCTACGATGATGTACGGCCATATTGAAACGCCGGAGGACGTCATCACCCACCTCGATTCCATCCGTTCGCTTCAAGACGATACCGGCGGTTTTACCGCTTTCATCCCCTGGAGTTTCAAGCCGGGGAACACCAAACTGGAAAAGCATATTCCTTTTTACGCCGGCGCCAACGCCTACTTACGGATGCTGTCGGTTTCGCGTCTGTATCTGGACAACTTCGACCACGTTCAGGCCTCCTGGTTTTCGGAAGGGAAAAAAGCCGGGCAGGTGGCCCTGCACTTTGGCGCTGACGATTTCGGCGGAACCTTGTTTGAAGAACACGTTCACGAAGCGACCGGTTTCGTCAATCACATCACCGTGGAGGAAGTGGTCACGCTGATTAAAGAGGCCGGCTTCCGCCCCGCGCAACGGACTACGCTCTACGAGATTATTCGGTATTATTAAAATTCGCCCAAAAGGGTAGCCCGGGAGCCCCTGCTCCGGGGTATTTTCGTTACACCAATTCAACTTCCGGTTTAGCTTTCAAAATCCCCTTTTGCGCCGCTTTCTCGAACAACAGCTTCAACGCCTTCTCTCCCCTTAGCCCCATATCCAGCGTGTAATCGTTGACATACATCCGCACGAACTTCCGGCCGGTCTCCGTTCCAATTCCGCGGCCGAATTCGAGCGCATAGGCCAAGGCCTCCGGCTCATTGGCAAATCCGAACTCAATACTTTTTTTTAATCCGGACGAAATTTCTTCCGCCAGCTTTCGACCCAAATCTTTCCGGACTACGTCCAAGCCCAAAGGCAGAGGCAGGCCGGTTTCGGCAAACCAGAGTTCGCCAAAATCGGCAATTTTATACAGTCCCGTTTCGGGGTAAGTCAATTGCCCCTCGTGGATAATCACTCCGGCGTCGGCATTGCCATTTTTGACCGTTTCAAAAACTTGGGCAAAATCAACGGGAACCGGCTCGAACCGAGGCAGGTAGATTTGCGCCAAAAGATAGGCGGTAGTCCAAACGCCCGGAATGGCTATTTTTTTCCCGTTCAAACTCTTGGGCTCAATAGGTTCCCGCGCCACCAGTATCGGCCCGTAGTTTTCCCCCATGCTGGCGCCGGTTCTCATTATCCAGTAATCGCTGGAAAGTTGGCTGAAAGCGAAGGCCGAGACGGCGGTGACCTCCAGTTCTCTTTTGAACGCCCGCTCATTCAGTGTTTGAATGTCGGCCAAAACGTGCTCGATTTCATAATCCCTAATTTTTACTTTCCCCTTAGCCAGTCCGTAAAACATAAAAGCATCATCCGGGTCAGGGGAATGGCCGATTGTCAGCACTTTACCTTCCACGGTCGAAAGATAGAGACCCAGCCTAAATGCTCAAGGATTTTCTACCGTCGGTCCATTTCTTCGCATCAAGAGAGTGAATATAATTTTCCTTTCGGGCTTGACAAAAGAAACCGAGCGGATTTCTTTTGCCTGCAAGCGTGCGCAATCTGACCTATAATTTCAAGGACATTTTCTTCGCCCCCCGTTTTGCCCTTTCCGGCAAAAAGATTCAAATCGCTTTCTGGGCGCTTTTGGCCGGCTACGGCGGCTATTTTGTTCTGGCGTATCTAAACCAATGGATTCAGGGACAGTCTCCTGCTGAAACGTGGGGCGATTATTCGCTCTTTCCCTACTTTGACCTGCAGGCGGGCGGGTTTTGGGGCGGGATTATGGCCGTCCTGCTCTTTGTTTGGCTGGGATTTTGTTACCTTACCGCAAGTTTTGTTTCGGCTAAATTGAATTTTGAAGAGTTGCAGGGAAATCCATTTTTCTCTGTGCGCGACGGGTTTAGATTTCTAAACGAGCATAAACGCAAACTCTATCTTCCGCCATTTTTTATCTTTTCTTTTTCTTTGTTGATTTTAATAATGCTGGTGGTACCCCTAATTCTTGGAAAAATACCTGTAATCGGTGAAATTGGGCTGTCGGTTTTTTTCCTTTTCCCCTTCTTCATATTTGCGGCGGTTTTGGTCTTTATTTGGACAACCCTTACGGTAGGAATCTATTTTGGGCCGACCATTGCCGCCGTAGAACCGGGCGACACCTTTGAGGTGGTTTTTAACCTCTTCAATTCTCTCTGGCGGCAACCCTGGCGGGTGGCCGGTTACAACGGCATCGGGTTTATCCTGGCCAAAATAGCGAGCCTGGTTATTGCGTACTTTTTTCTATTATCTGTCGGTCTTTTTGACTACCTGGCCTCCCGCATTATCGGTTTTAAATGGGACAACATTCTGGAAACCGCTTTGGGCAATTTCCGGCCCGACGCTCCGCTGGTTATCTTTGCCACTTCCCTTCTGCCTTGGGGCAAGACGATTATTAACTTGCCTGTATCTGAAGGAAGCCCCGGTTTGAATTGGGCCGGTGAGCTGTCCGGTTTCCTTTTATCTCTTTCTTTCTTCATCCTGCTTATATCGGCCTTGTCCTACGGTCTTGCGGTTATCTTTTCGACCCAGGTTCTGGCTTATCTTGCGGTTCGCAAAAAAGAAGGGGCCGATTTGCTTGCCCCTGCTCCCGGTCCAGAGGAGGCGGTTTCGGTTATAGAACCGCAGCAAGGGTTTTAAAAAGAAGAAATGGCGGTTTTTAGTAAAATATCGCTTGCTTTTTGCAACTTTCAGGTTAAAATTATGTTATAGGATTCGCAAGTTGTTGCGTATATAGTATGAAGGGTAAGACAGAAATTAGGTTGCCGGACTGTTCGCCAGGTCTGGGAAAGGCTTTTGAGGTAAAGGCCGATTAAAGAAGTATGGAAATTTTAAAGCAAGGAGAGGGTTATGTGTAAAGTTAAAAAATGGCTGGCGATTTTCGGGGCGGCTTTCCTTTTATTTGCCGCTTTTGAGGTACTTTGGGCGGATGATCCCCCTCCACCCGCTCCCAAGGATCCGCTGGATGAGCATCCCTGGAACGGTTTAACCGGTGGTGGGAGTGGTGTTGCCGTAAGCCCGGCGAAAAAGACGCAGAGCTTTTATCTGGTGCATTTTGGTCTAAACGGGCAGTTCTATGTGGTAAAGATAAGCCTCCCGGCCTTGAATTCGAAGGGGGCCGCAGCCGCAAAGAAACTGGAAAGCAAAGATAAACTGGCTCAATGAACGAAGACCGTCAACCAACGGCTTTTGTCCGCCACCTGGAAGCCATTGAGCTTTTAGTCGAAAGGCGGGAATATACCAAGGCCAAAGCTGAACTGGCCGAACTGGCCAATACCTTGCGGCCCGTGCCGCACACGGCCGAATGGGCCCACCTGGCCTATCTTGATGCGGTGGTGGGTCAGGCGATAGGAGATTATGCCTGGGCCCGCCAAAAAGCATCCGAAGCGTTTGAATACTTCAAAAACACCGGCGAGCATCGCCAAACCGCTCAAATTCAATATGTCGTTGGGTTAATCGAAACATCCCAGGGGAATTTGAAGGAGGCCGAGCGGCAGCTAAAGGAGGCAATATTTGGTTTCCGGCGGGCCAGTGACTTGGGCGGCGCCATCGATGCCCAAAATCGGCTGGCGGGGGTTTATTTCATCACCTTCGATTTTCAAAAAGCTCAAGAAACCCTCTCCGAAGGAATGGAATTAGCCCACCGGCTGGGAGACGCCCGGAGAATCGCCTGGCTGGCCGCAAATGAGGGCCGAATTTTATTGTTGTTGGGTGAATGGGATACCGCGATTGAACGGTTCAACACCGCCCGGGCCTCCGATGCCCAGCACAGCGATGATTTGAACCTCTCCCGCGACCTGCTTTCACTGGGTTACGCTTATTTGTGCAAGCAAGACCTCTCGCTCTCGGAAAAATATCTGAACGAGGCCTATGCAAAAATCATCGCTTCCGGCGCTACCCGCGAGTTGGGAATCTGGTATGAATACTCCGGCGAGTTGAAGGCCGTTCGCGGAGATTACGAAGCGGCCGAAGAGCTGTACCTGAAGGGAGTTGAGTTGGGCGAACGGATTGCCCCTGAATCCGCCCTGGTATCTCAAACCTATCGGCTTTATTCCGAGCTTTTGATTTTACGCGGTGAATTCGAGCGCGCCCGCCGCTTTGCCCAAACCGCCTACGCCGTGGCCACGCGGTTGGGCGAACGGATTGAAATCGGCGCCTTGCTTAGAATTTTCGGCCGCACGGCCGCCGCTTCGGGCGAGCAAGCCGAAAGCCGCCGCTACTTTAGCGAAAGCATCGCCCTCCTAAAAGATTTGAAGGTTCGCCGCGAGCTTTTCCTCACCTACCTCGAAGCGATGAAAAGCGGCAGTTTTTCCACGGAGGAGTCGGCGGCCTTTTTAGCAAAAGCCGTTCGCGTGGCGGCAAGCCTAAAATCTGACCGGTTGTCCATTGAGGCACAAAAAGTGGCTGCTTTGACCTACGAAACCAAAGGGGCCCATGATTTAGCCCTGGCAATCTGGGTGGGATTACGATTGAAAGGTGAAAATGGGTCTCAAGCTAAAATTTTAGAACTGGAAGAAAAGCTAACTTCCCACGCCCTCTCGCCCGAAAATGAATATCGCCTTTTCCGGCTGGTCGGTGCCGATCCCTCCGGAGAAGAAGTGTTTAAAAGGGGAAACCTGGATAATCTTTTGGAGTTTCTTCAGAAGAAAACGGGTGCCGCCAAAGTCGCGCTCTTGGCGCAAAAGAGCCGGGATGAAAAGCTGGATTTTTGGGGATTGGGAACTTCCCAAAAGGAGACGGTCGAAAAACTTCTGGATCCGGAAACTTCGGAGTTGAAGAGCGAAAAACCGGCCATCACCTTGGACGGTGAAGACAGGCTTTGTTGCGTTATAACCGTTCCCTTTCAGCCTTCCGGCTATCGTTTTGCCGCTCTTTTGCTGGAGCGGGAATCGACTCCTGAAAAGCCGATATTTCTGGAAAAAGAATTCTGCTTTGCGGTTGCTTTTGCCGATTTAGTTGCTTTTAAGCTTTTGGAAAAAGACCATGCCGAACTGACGGCAACTACCCAGAAGCTCCTTTCCCAGCTTGAGGAATCGGCGGTCTTCCCCAACATCATCACCCGTTCCGAGTCTATGCGGAAAACTTTGGCTCGGTTGGAACAGGTGAAAGATTCCGATTTGCCGATTCTTTTGGAAGGCGAGACCGGCACCGGGAAGGACTTGCTCGCCAAGGCTCTGCATTATTCCTCGTTGCGCAAAAAGGGACACTTTGTGGCGGTCAATTGCGCCGCGCTGCCGGAATCGATTTTGGAATCGGAGTTGTTCGGCCACAAAAAAGGCTCTTTCACCGGCGCAGTGGCCGATAAAATCGGCCTTCTCGAAGAAGCCGACGGCGGAACTTTGTATTTAGACGAGGTGGCCGAAATTCCCCTTTCGATGCAGGTCAAGTTATTGCGCATTCTCGAAGAAAAAGAATTTTTCCGTTTGGGCGAAACCCGCCCGCGCAAAGTTGACGTCCGCATCATTTCGGCCACCAACCGGGACGTCAAAGCCCAAGTGGATGGTGGTTTATTCCGCAAAGACTTGTATTACCGGTTAAACACCATCAACGTAACCCTGCCGCCTTTGCGCACCCGCCGCGAAGACATACCACTTCTGGTCGATTATTTATTGAAACGCGCAACCGAGCAGGCCAGCCGTCCGCTGCCGGCCCTTGCCCCAGAGGTTTTGCGCTTCCTTTTCGCCTATGACTATCCCGGCAACGTCCGCGAACTGGCCAACGAACTTTCCCGTTTGGTAGCTTTGGCCCCTGCGGGCGGGACGGTTACCAAAGACCTGCTTTCGGACAAGTTTTTTCCCGATAAAGCAGCTCTCTATAATTGGGGCGGCTCTTTGGAAGAACGTGTTTGCCTGTTTGAAAAGGAAGAAATCGGCCGGGCTTTGGAATCGGCCCGCTTTGTTAAGGCCCAGGCCGCGCGTATTTTGGGAATCCCGGTATCCACCCTCCGCTATAAAATGGAAAAATACGGCATAGCGGACGGGGAGTGATTTCGCCACATCGGTAACAAAAACTGCCGTTAAGAAATGAGGTGTGATATGAAATCGCTATTGGTTTTCGGCTTAATGGCCGCGCTCACTGCGTGCAGTAAAAAGCCAATTCAACCGGAGGGGAAATCCCTCGTTGCAGGATTCCAACTCACGAATCCTTATGGAATTCCAACCACCACTTTTCATCCGGGTGAGGATTTAATCTTCTCTTTCGCCGTTGTAAATCAGACTGAAAGGGCACAACCCTGGAGGCTGCCGGATACAAGACCTTTTGCAATTTTTGAAGTGTATCTTGGAGAGGGCCTGATAGGTACTACCGTTGATGGATACGGGTTTTTCCCCGTAGTTGTTGAGGGAGAATTGCAAAGCGGCGGCATACTCGCCGCTAAAGATTCTTGGCTTGAAAATGGCGAACACCGGTCTCTGACGGCGGGTAACTACACCTTAGTGGCAAAACCCCAACTGAAATTTGACGATTTTGGAACCCTGCCCGATAAAAAAATAGATTTCGAAGTAGTGCAATAACAATGCGACTTTTATTGTTTTCCAGCCTGATTGTGATAATAATCGGATGCGGTACTAAAGCAACCAAGCCCGTTAATGAATCCCTTATTGCCGAGCTACGGCTTACAGATACTCTGGGCCGTCCAACCACTACTTTCCACACGGGAGAGAATCTTATTTTCTCTTACATTGTCGCCAACCGAACCGGCAGGACGCTGAATGTAGAAGAGTATTCTCCGTTTGGAGTATTCGAAGTTTACTCCAAAGATAGCCTGGTTAACTTGGTTTTTGACTGGCGAAATTTTTCTATGGCAATAATCCGAATTGCTCCCACTTTGCCGGATGGGCATTCCCTCATTTTCAAAGCCGGCTGGTCGGTAAAGCATCCGGAATACGCTTTACCGGTGGGAACCTACACCCTTTTCGCGAAACCGAACGTTAGCTTAGAGAGTTTTGGCGCCTTATCCGATAAAACTATCGATTTTGAGGTCGTGCCCTGATTTTACGCGTATGAAACCGGTACGAAGAAAATCGGTAATGGCAAAATGCCTCCCAGTTCTTTGTATTGCGATCCTTGCACCTTCTATTTCCAAAGCCCGCGTCGTTAAGAGTTTTGGCCTGAAAGCCGGTGCCGTGGTTGCGGAGCAAAGCTGGGACTACTTCGCCGGCCCCCTATCTGGCTTTGACCCCGGGTATTCTAACCGTTGGGGTTTTGATATTGGTAGTTATGTCGAGTGGTTCAATGTTCCGTATTTAAGCCTACTCACCGAAGTTCACTATGTTCAAAAAGGAATGAGTTACAAGGTAGTGGAGGTCACCTATAACCAGCCCACTGGAACTGGGAGGTACATAACTTTTAGGCCGCGAGTTGATTATGTTTCGGTTCCGGTTTTAGTCAAAATCCAGCTTAGAGTTTCTCGATTTGAACCTTATTTTCTCTTGGGGCCTCGTTTTGATTTTTTAGTTAACAGAAATGACGAAGCCACCGGGTTAGTCTACGACGACTTCAATGAATCGGATATTGGCGGAACCTTTGGAGTGGGATTTGAACTCTTGAGATTACTTCCTGTCGGCCTACTGACCGAGTTTCGTTTTAGCCCAAGTTTCAACAGATCCTTCAGGGGAGAATTCCTTGAAGTAAAAAACAAATCGTTTGAGTTGCTGCTGGGCGTAAAACTGTAAACCTGCTTTAATTCTTTCTAAACTTCTCCAAATGCCGCGCCAGCCGCGGCTCTACTTTTGAAGGAAAAGAAACGACCGGAAATGAACAGCCGTCGGCGGCAGAACCGTAATTTTTCCCCCAGCCGAAAAGATGCAAATTTTCTGCCCAGCTTTGAATAGCGGCGGCCGGCCGGGTGTTAAAAACCGGCGCAAAGAGCAAGGCTCCGGCAGAAGCGGTGGCAATTTCCAGAAAGCTGCGGCGCGTCAAACTCATCTATTTTCTCCTAAAACAAGGTTGCCGACTGGAAGTTGAACTCTTCGATTTTCATCGGCGGCACAATCATCGGCGGCGCCTCCACACCGGAAGCCCGCTGGGCCGGGCCCAAAGCCGCCACACTGTTGAACATCTCCACCACCGACTCGTCGTAGCGCATATTCTTGATGCCATATTTGATTTTGCCGTTCTCGATATAGAACGTCCCGTCGCGGGTCATTCCGGTCAATACTACCTGCATCGGCTCCATCAACCGGTTATACCAGAAACGGGTGACCAAAATCCCTTTTTCGGTGGAGGCAATCATCTCCTCGATGGAGGTTTTCCCGCCGGAAACGACGATATTCCCCGGAGCGGCGCCAAAGGTGTTCGGCACGCGGAACCCGTGCCCGGTCGGTTCTTTTCCATCCTTTTGCGCCGTCAGCCGGTCATAGCAGAGGTTTTTGATCACGCCGTTTTCGACCAAGACCAGCCGCTTTTTGGGCACCCCTTCGGCGTCGTAGGTCTGGCCGGACTGCAGGGGATGATAAACATCGTCCACAATGGTGATGTTGTCGCCGAATATTTTTTTGCCTACCCGGTCGGTCAAATAGCTCTGTTTTTCTGCAACTTGCTTTGCCGAAAAGCCAAAAATGAGAAATACCAAGAGGTCGGTCACAGCCGCCGGCTCGAGGATTACCGTGTAACTCCCGGCCGGAACGGTTTGCGGGTTTTTCGATTTCAAGGCCTTATCGATGGCCAGGGCTGCCTTCTGCTCAACCTTCAACTCGTTAACGTCCGGGGAGGAATCAATGGACCAGCCGGTGGAATCCGGCCCGGTGACGGTGGTGGAAAACCCGGCGCCGGTGGAGTCGTCGTAGGCGAAAAGTCCTTTGGAATTCCCCAAGGCCGTTGCCCCCGATTCGGTGGAAAAATATCCCGCCGCCGTTAACTTTTCCTTTTCACAGGCGGCAAAGACTTTGCCGACCTGCCGGGCTCTTTGCTCTGGCGTGTAGGCATCGGTTGACTCATAAAAGTTTTTCTTCTCCTTATATTTCTGCGGGCCGAGCATTGGCAATAAATCGGCGTAATCGGGGGAAAGCTGGGCAATCCGCTTGGCTTGGTCGATGACTTTCTTTATCGACTCGTCATCGTATTTATTGGTTGAAGCCCGCGCCGTTTTTTTGCCATAGACCACCCGCACGGAAAGATTGTAGCCGTCCTCCGCCACATTCTGGTGAATTTCATTGTTGGCAAAGCGGGTTAGTGCCGAACTCCCGCCGGAAAAAGAGGCCTCGGTCTCATCCGCATCCGAAAGCTTAAAAACTTTGGCAAAAATTTCCTGGCAGCGTTCTTTGGTCAGCATTCTAAACCCTTAGCTTTCATCCTCACACGGACAGTCATCGAGATCGATGTCCCAATAAGTAGCAGTTTTATAATAAAAAGCACTGATTGAATGGCAATCTTCTATTTCTTCATCGTCAAGAGAAACTCTTATACGCCCACCCTTGGGAAACTTAATAATACATTCATCGCCATCAAATTCAACGGTCACGTAGTAATACTTTGCAGTGGAATAGCTAAAAACAGTAGCGTCAAAATCTTGACCGTCAATGTTTATACCATTACACTCTGCAGCCCTCGAAACTGTACAAAAACAAAGGGTCAAGGCAAAAAGAATTACCAAATTTCTAATTAAGTCTCGATAGGTCATTTTTTGGGTGTAAGAAGGTTTAAAATTCGACTGAGAACATCGGTCGAAAGTTTTTGACTTCCGATGGAATCCTCGTCGTTCGGTAAAAGACCTGAATTTCCAAACGCAACCACGGCCTCAACAAGATTGGAAAGAATTACGTCTCGTTGCTCGGGGGTTTGTGCCGATACCACAAAGGCCTCGATGCTATTGGCAACTCGTTGTCTATGGAGATTAAGTTGATTCATATGCATATAAGCCCTAAATACTCTCATGCAAAAAGTTGCTATAGCGCCAACTGCAACCAATATCGTTATTCGAATGGCCGTGTAATAAACAACATGCCAAGTCTCGTTGGCTGGCGGACCTATTTTTAGAAAATGAACGGCTGTCCAAATAAATGCCGCAACAGCCGCAGCACTTACTACACCCCAAATTATCAAATTGCTTCTGATGCTTTTCTGCGCTTCCTTAAACTGTTTTTGAGCTTCTTCAACTGAAATCTTCGCTGCGGTTCGCCGCGCTCTTTCTTCTATTTCCTTGGCTAAATCCCTGGCTTCTTCGATTGCTTTGGCCGATTCTATTTTTAGTTTATCAATAGTTTTGGTTGCTTCCGTTTTCAGATCAGTAACAGTCCTTTGGTATTCTTTTCTTATTCCCGCATCCTCTAAAAAGCCTCTCGATTCGATTGCAGCTGCAACAAAAGGAGCGCGGTAATCTTTTGTTTTTTCTAAATGGGTATCAATATTTCTGAGAAATGCATCCTTGCTGGCAATGTATTGCGAACTGTTTCTACCAGCTTGTGCTTGAAGTTCATTAAGGATTTGCTGAAGGATATTATTTAAGTTGCTTAAAGGGCTATCGCCTACCCCAGAAGCATATTCAAGAGTCAAATTCTTGATTTTATCAATTCCTTGAAGACGTGGTTCCAATTCTTTTTGCAGTGACTCCCGGCCTAAGTCAGGACGTAGAAGTTGACTGCGATCAACTTCGTCTATGGATTTGCAAATGCTATTAAGTTGATCTATATGACCCTGAGTCGCCATCAGTCAATCCTATCCTCATCCATACGCCACGCCGACTTTGATTTTGCGAAAACGCGCCGAGGCGGCGCCATGTCCGGTGCCCATCGATTGCCCGGGCTGTCCCTTGCCGCAATTGGGAACCGACCACAAAACCCATTCCTCCGGGCCGCAGACGGCGTCCATCGAATTCCAGAACTCCGGCGTAATCCCGCCGTAGCTCGGGTTTTTCAGCATCCGCCCCAGCTTGCCGTCTTTAATTTCCCAGGCAATCTCAGGCCCGAACTGGAAGTTGTAGCGCTTGTCGTCAATCGACCAGCCCCGCACGGTGGACATATAAATCCCGTCCTTGGTGTCGGCAATCAAATCGGCCAGCTTCCCCTGGCCGGGTAGATGCGAAACGTTGGTCATCCGGATTAAGGGCGTCCGATTCCAGCCGTCGGCGCGCATACAGCCGTTGGAGCGATTGGCATTAACAATCGGGGCCGTTTCCCGGCTGGTCATATAGCCGACAAAAAGGCCGTCTTTTACAATCCAGTTCCGCTGGGCGGGAACTCCCTCGTCGTCGTAGCCGAAAGTGCCCAGTCCGTAGCCGTGCGCTTCGGTTGCATCCGCCACCACGTTCATCAGCTTGGAGCCGTATTGCAGCTTGTTCAGCTTTTCCAGAGTTAAAAACGAAGTTCCGGCATAATTTGCTTCCGTTCCCAGAACTCGGTCAAGCTCTATCGGATGTCCAACCGACTCGTGGATTTGCAGGGCGAGCTGGGAGCTTTCCAAAATTACATCTTTTTCGCCAGAGGGACACTGCGGGGCGGCAAGCAAAGCCACCGCTTCTTCGGCGATGCGTTGAGCATTGTCCAAAAATTTCCATTCCTCCACCATTTCGTACCCCCGGCAGGACCACTGCCCGCCGAAGGAAGCGGGAAAGCTTCTCTCCTGCAGTTCCCCCTTGTCGAAAGCGGAAGCGGAAAAACCGGCCCCGGTGCGGAAGCGCTCCTGATGGATGTAGCTGCCGTTAGTGGAAGCAAAAGTTTTAATCTCGCGGATGAAATTCATCGATCCCTCAAAGACCGTGATGCCTTTAACTCCGCGAGCAATTTTATCCGTTTCCAATAGCAAGGAAACTTTATCGTTTAATGCAATAGAAAAAGGGTCTTTCTGAAATGGAGCTTTCCAAACACCCTCCTGCTTCTCCTCCGGCGCCAATTGAACATCTTTTTTCTTAAAAAGTGCCGAGGCTTTGGCAATGGCGATCGCTTTCAAAGCCGTTTTTTTAACCCCTTCGGTGGACATATCGTCCGAGGAGGCAAACCCCCAGGCGCCGCCCGCAATGACGCGAATGCCGTAGCCGTAGGAAGTGGAGGCGGAAATTGAGCCGACTTTGCCGTTTTTGACGGTTATCGCTTCGCTCTTTTCTTCCACCAACCGGCAGTCGCCGTAGGTCGCTCCAGCGCCGGTTACGGTGTCCAATGCCAGTTGAGTCAGCTCTTTTTCAGTCACAGTTTTCCCAAGTTGTCAAAGGCGCAAACTGCGCCTTCAAATCGCGGGGAAGTTAAAACGCCAGCAAAAAAGAAGCAAGCCTTTTGTGTAGAAAATTTCAACTCCGTTCCCTGTTTTTTGATTTATATTACCACGGGTTATTAATATGCGTAAGTTTGCGGCAATTGTGGCGTTTTTCATTCCTTCCCTGGCGCTGGCTGTTTTGCCCCCACCCAAAGGGAAATGGCCGACCACGCCTTTTTTTATAGAGCCGGAAAGCTGGACACCGATTCCAGCCGCTGGTCAGGCTCTTACCCCGGAACAACTATTTTCGCTTTTTGCCAACATCAAAGTAAACGACGACGCCACCATCCGGCCCCAGCACGAGCCGCATATCGCTATTCAGGGCAATCAGGTGTATGCGCTCTTTAAAGACTGGCGCTTGGGCTCCAAGCAGACTTTCTTCGCCCGTTCGCTGGACTCCGGAGACAGCTGGCAGGCCAATTATCGGATTATCGAACCGACTTATCCCAACCATTCCGACCCGGTCATCCGGGTGCATCCAAACGGGAATCTTTTCGCCTGCATTTTAGGACATGGCTCCGGCTCCAACGTTTTTGTGGCTCGTTCAACCAATCAAGGGGTAAATTTCGATACCGCTAAGCTGGCTTCAATTAATTCTGCGGATGCTTTTCAGGATAAAAACTGGATGGAAGTGGGGCCCTCGGGCAACCTCTATGTCACCTGGACCGCTTTTTTAAATGCCGGGCCGCTGGACATTCGCTTTGTTCGCTCGACCAATGGCGGGGCAAGCTGGTCAAGCCGGATTCGGGTAAACGACAATCTCTCCACCGACGGCAGTTCCCGCCAAGGCTCGCAGGCTTTGGAAGGGCCGGGCGGAATTTTGCACGCCATCTGGGGCTGGGACGACCGGAGCGGAACCGAAGGCATCTACATCACCACTTCCACCGATTCGGGAAAAACGTTTGGCTCGAACCGCTTCGTAGTCAACCAGTATTTGAATGACATAATGCCCTGGCGCACCGGCTTTTTGCCCTCGGCGACCGTGGATAAAAAAAATGGCAATATTTACATTGCCTGGTACGACAGCCGCTTCCGCTCCGGTTACACCGACATCGCCTTCGTCCGCTCCACCGACAGCGGCCAGAGTTGGGATTCAACCATCTTCGTTAACACAAATATCGGCGACACCACCCAGCAGTTTATGCCGGCCATCGCCGTTGACCCAGTCGGCAGAATTTTTTTGATGTGGTATGATACCCACGTTTCGGGCGGCAACGTGGTCGATGTTTTTTACAGCTACTCCGAAGATTACGGCAAGACCTGGGCGCCCGAAGTGCGCGTAAGCTCGGTCGGTTCCGTTCCGGTTTTCGATTCCTTTTCCGCTTCCGTGATGGGGGATTACAACGGCCTGGCCGCCGACGGCCTTGCCCTCTACGGCGACTGGGGTGACTCGCGCAACGGGAATCAAGATATTTATTTTGCGCGAATCCCCACCCCCTTTGCCTGGGGAGATTTGAACGGCGACGGTTTGGTGGATGCCGCTGATGTCGTGCACATTTTGAACACGGTTTACCTCGATCGCATTCCGCCCGCCGGCGAAACCCACGGCGATTTGGACTGCGACGGCTTTTTGACCGCCTCCGACGTCGTCGCCATCTTAAACCAGGCCTTCCTCGGAATCGAAGCCGGCTGTTTTTAGTTCCGAACAAATTCCGTAGCAACTCCCGTGCCGAAAACTGAAGAACAAGCCGAAAAAAATTTTCCAAAAAACCAAAAAAGTGCTTGACAGTGGACCCCCCCCCTTAGCTATATTCCCGCCCGTGACACAGGAGTTGCCCGCCGGGGAGACCTCGGCCGATGAGAAACACGGGGAGAACGGGCAGGCGAACTCGGGTTCGGCCAGGGAAGGACAACTAAAACGGCTGTTGCGGCTATAATTGTGCCTGAAAGGAGCGTATAACTATTTGGAGAAGAGTTTGAGGAGGAAAGTTGGTAGAGTTTCACGGCTCGCTTTTCGGAAAGGTCTGGCGCTTTTTATGTGCTTTGTAAGTTTAACGATGATATGCGGTTGCCAAGGTAGTAAGGGGCCGCCGCAGGTCAGCTTTTTAGTGGACTGGGTTACTACTCCACCCACAAGATGGAATATAGACACTACATCAATTAATCCTCTCTCGGGTGCCGGGCCGGTTCTTCGGGTGGAAGTGCGGCCCGTAGTGCCAAATGCCTATTTGGGTATTTCAGACAGCGTGGAATTGTTTTTAAATGTGAAGTCTGGCGGGATTATTCGAGAGGGAAATCATGTTAGAGGGCCTTCTAATTTTATGGCTGGTGCCAAGATTGCTTTGGATGTAGGAGGCAATCTTTGGTCATCAACTGCGAGTGCAGAGATTTGGGTAAAAGCCTACCTTTTTAAGAATGGAGTTCTTGATTCCGTCAAAGAAACACCGCACAAGACCTTAACCTTTGTTCCTGTTGCGACGCCATCAAAAACTGTGAACGTGGAATACGACCATCAAGTTCCGCACGGCATATTCGGGGATAGCGGAGCACCTGCGGGTAGATTTAGGATTGATGAAGCGTTTGGAGCGGCCAATACTAAGCTAAACATAATCGTAAATGAAAGCACATTAACCGATGAAGAGTTTGTTGTGGCTGATAGCGAACTCGCGTTAAAGACAAGGTGCGCTCAATACGTCTTGATAAATCACCAGCTACGCTCTACACATCTAATGTATTTAGTGGGGGCTAAAAAGGTGACTTGGAATCTGCCGATTAAGATATACGGATACTCTATTTACGATTTTCAAAATCCTGCCGATACAAACCAGACCAGATACAGAAGCAGTTTTCTCTTTATGCAAGAGATACGCGGCCAAAATGTCAATTTAGACCAGTTTGCTTCAAAGGTTTTGATCCACGAGTTTGGTCTTCAAAGGGCCAAACTATCCCTTGCAAGCCCACCCAACGCTTTTCCAACTCCTCATCCAGAGCAGCACGACTTGTACTGCCCCACCTAAATCTGCACAGGTGTAGTGCTTATTTTTGACATCCAATCCGCATAGAATTGCACCGGTGCCTTCATCCCCAGGGCGCTGTGCGGGGCGACTTGGTTGTAATCTTCG